>Ga0164296_1003257_pt1 | contig 15441 bp, 13 predicted proteins | sample GEODES057metaG_FD_113533 | JGI IMG/M metagenome (GOLD analysis project Ga0164296, IMG submission 113533) | Dystrophic lake water microbial communities from Trout Bog Lake, Wisconsin, USA - GEODES057 metaG | ecosystem: Environmental > Aquatic > Freshwater > Lake | place: USA: Trout Bog Lake... | reverse complement strand
CGGCAAGCATTGATGACTTCGCCCGAATCGCCGTTGGCGCTGACGAAGCTGGGTGCTTTTACTTAGGCGTCTGCGACCATACGGCGATACCTGATCGGCTCGTCGATGCAATGGGAGCCACTTGGTACGACACCATCGCAACCTTGGGATGGTTGGCGGGAATCACGAAATCAACCCGACTGTTGAGTCACGTCTTTATTTTGAGCCAACGTCACCCCTTGCGAGCAGCCAAGGAACTCAGCACGCTCGACCACCTCTCAAACGGCCGTTTGATCGCTGGAATAGGAGCGGGGCACGTCAACGAAGAATTCGATCTGCTCTCTGGGCCGGACGGCTACATTGACCGGGGTCGCGACACCGACGAAGCGTTAAGCGCGCTGACCAAGTGTCTCGTTGACGAATCGCCGAATCACGAAGGAAGCCGTTGGCAGTTCTCGGGGATGCACCTCGCCCCTCGACCGGTACAGTCTCCTCGGCCGCCCTTATGGATCGGTGGATCAACGCCGCCCGCACTTCGGCGGACCGCAGCTTATGGAGACGGATGGCTTCCTCAGGGAACCCCTCGGGCCAAGTTGGCCGAACAAATTGCTCAGATTCGAGAGATGCGTGAAGATCTGCGCGGTGGTGCTCCCTTGGACATCGGCACGATCGCTGAGCCTCTCTACGTGACTGAGAAGAACGACCAAGATCCAGGATGGGACCTCCCAGGCTACGTCAGCAAGGGTGGACCTGAGCAACTCGCAGACTCGCTCAACGAACTTTCAGCCATGGGCGTGAACCACTTGCAAATTTCCTTTAGAGTTCGCTCAGTCGATGAATTCATCGAGCAGACCCAACGCTTCGGAGCCTTGGTTGCTCCTTTGCTCCACAGTTAGGACCATTTTCCTTACCCACCAACCGACGGAGGCATTATGTCGAAGCAAGTCAACGAAGCAAATCTTTACATCAATGGCAAGTGGGTCCCCGCATCGGGTGGCACCTACGACATCATCAACCCAGCGACCGAAGAAGTCGTCGGTCAGGCGCCGAATGCATCCGTCAGTGACGCCATCGCTGCGGCAGCTGCCGCCAAGGCTGCGTTTCCGATGTGGTCCGCAATGGCCGTCGAAGAGCGCAGTGTCCTCATGAATAACGCTGCAGATGCCATTCGTGACCGTGCCCCCGAACTTCTTCCTTTGGTGATTGCTGAAACGGGAGCGACCGCCACGGTTGGCTCAAAAATGCAAGTTCCCGTCGCCGCTGATCGCTTTGCCCGCTATGCCCGTGACCCTCGTGCTGTTCTTCAGACACCGCTCAGTCCTCAAATGGCACAGTCCACGCCATTGGCTCCTGGTGGCGTCATCGGTGGCACCGTCATCCACCAACCCGTGGGGGTCGTGACCTGCATCACGTCCTACAACTTTCCCATGGTCAATATGGCCGGAAAGGTTGCTCCTGCCCTAGCCGCAGGAAACACCGTCATCGTCAAACCCGCCCCGCAAGACCCCTTAGCCGTCATTGAACTCGTCCGCATTCTCGATGAGGTTGGCTTTCCTGCGGGCGTTGTGAACCTCATCAATTCCAACACGCCTGACGCCGCATCGGCCCTCGTCGACTCCTTCGACGTCGACATGGTGAGTTTCACCGGATCAACACAGGTTGGAAGCAAAATCATGGAGGCCGGTGGCAAGACCATGAAGCGTCTCTTGCTTGAACTCGGCGGCAAAGGCGCTGCGCTTGTCTTAGAAGATGCAGATGTGAAGCAGGCCTTGACCTGCATTAGCTCGACCTGGGGATTCCACTCGGGCCAAATCTGCACGTCTCCAACGCGTGCCGTGGTGCACCGCAGCCTCGTCGACGAGGTCATCGCTGGCCTCGAGGCCATTGCTCCAATGCTCAAGGTTGGTGACCCGACTGATCCCGCCACCATGGTCGGACCACTCATCTCAGCCGCACAGCGAGACCGGGTCATCGCCCACATCAATGGCGCCGAGCCTGAGGGCGGCAAGATCGTCATTGATGGCCGCAATCCAGGCCTTGACACTGGCTTCTACGTGGGACCAACACTCATTGTGGGAACGAATGACTTGACCTGTGCACGTGAAGAAATCTTCGGCCCGGTCATCACCTTGATTCCCTTCGACACTGAAGAAGAAGGCATCGCTATCTCCAATGACACGGAGTTTGGTCTTTATGACTACGTCTTCTCACAAGATGCTGCCAAAGCATTTGAAGTCGGCAAGCAACTTCGTGCTGGGCACATCGGAATTAATACCGCTCAGCGAAACCATGACGCACCATTTGGTGGATTCAAGATGAGTGGTGTCGGTCGAGATGGTGGCGATTACGGATTGCTCGCCTACTCAGAGATGCAGGCACTTATCTGGTCGACCTGATCGACGCCCCCTCGTTACGAGGGACGCCGATGTGCGATAACACTGGCACCTGGAACGGGACCGGTCCGTGGTCGAGGTGACGACGTGGCCTCCCCATTGGCGCTGCTCACCACCGAGCCCGTTACCGCACCATGGATGAGGTGCGCTTGCGCGTCAAGTAACGAAGCGGTGCGAATCCCCCAAAACTCAAACCCGTATCGATGCGCTGAAACGCTGGCCATCATGGCAACCAGTGCACCCGCCATCGCCATAGGGTCTCCGCCGGTTGGTGGCGTATGACCGTACGCGTGTTGTCCTGATGCAATTGACGCAGCCAATGCCACGGTGACGGCGTTGAGCGCACGAACACGAAGTCCTCGAAGTCCCGCATCGACATCGCTGGTATCGAATTCGAGCACGCGAAAAATTGCTCCGTGCTCTTGCCAAAAATTAAAAAAGCCTTCGGTAATTTTTCGAGCCGTCTGCCAACTGAACTCGGGGGACCAGTCCCCTTCATCTGCCAAGTCAGCTAAGCCACTGGCGTCGTTAATAATTTCTTCGGCCAAAACGGTAATGGCACCCTCAACGTTTTCAAAGTACTGATAGAAAGTCGCCGGGCTGGTCCCAGCCCGGCGAGCAATATCGGTGACCTTTACTGATCGCCACGGCGTCTCCGCAACGAGATGGACGGTGGCGTCAAGGAGTTTCTGACGCGTGGCTTGTCCGCGCTGGCCTGGCTGGCGGCCGTCCGGCATGGCATTGAGGTCGTGAAGGTGGCGTTGAGGCGTCATTTGTCTATTTTTAAGGTTAGTAGGCCGATAAATGACGAGGTGCGGCTGATCCAAGTATCCTTTTTCTCGTGGTCGAAACTCTTGAACGCCCCTTAACGAGAGCCCAAGAGGCGCGCCGCAAACGGGTCATTGATGCGGCGATGGAACTGGCCGCTCAAGGTGGCTACGACGCCGTCCAGATGCGTGATGTCGCAACCCAGGCAGACGTGGCTATGGGGACGGTCTACCGCTACTTCACCTCAAAGGATCATCTTCTCGCCGAAGCGCTTGTTCATTGGATCGAGATGCTCCAGGTCCAGTTCGCTTCACTTCCAGCTGAGGGGGCCACGCCCGCCAGTCGCGTCTTGGAAATTCTTGACCGCGCCCTTGACGTCATGAACCGCCAACCAAGGCTTGTGGCTGCCGTCTTTCTTTCGCTCTCGTCGTCTGATCCTGCGGCGGTGCAGTGTCAATGGCGTATCTCGGAACTGCTCGACAACATTGTGTTGACGGCCATTGGCGCACCAGCTCCCCGTGATACTCCCGATCGCAGTCGTATGATTGGCCACATTTGGTATTCGGCACTCGTTGGATGGGTCAATGGCTGGTCACCAATGGAGCGAGTTCACAACGAACTCGCCATCGCCGTCGAACTGTTACTTCCTGACGCTTAAGAAAGTTTGAGGCGTTTGAACGCGTCGACCCGAATCGTGGTGGACGATCCATCGGTGCTCAATGCTCCAGGGGCGACCGGCACCCCATCGGCAATGGCCCCACGAAGCACGCGTCCGTGAATCACGATCTCAAGCGAGGCTGGCCGCAGACGCTCGCCTTCTGAGTTCCACGTCACGACATCGTCATCGAGGCTGATCTGGTCTCGGCGCGTCGGCCCATCGCCATCACCGTCATCGTCGAAGTGCTCGCCCTTGGCTTGGCCGAGTTCGTCGGGAAAGAGATGGAACGCCAATCGCTGCGGCGCATGATCGACATGCAGTCCACCCGCTGGCCTCGACGGGGCTCGCCAGGCGTCGTCAAGGGGCACCACCGATCCAGCCCTGACAAAAAGCAAGGGCTGGCCCAAGGGAACAGCAAACTCATAGGTTTCGTTACCGGTAAAGCGTTCGGCAACATCGCCACCGAGCCCTTGGGTGCCGGGCACTGCTCTCCAGCGCCACCAGCTTCCCCGTGGCAAGGTCACGCTTCGAGTGGCATGTTCCCCACCCGTGCTGACGGCAAAGAGAAGTGATGGGCCAACAAGCAGCGCATCGTCGCAGTTGGCGACACCGTCAATGGCATTCTTGTCCCCCCACCACAGTGGCCGGAAATAAGGTGAACCATCACGGGTCATCGCCTCGATAACGCTATAGAGATACGGCAAAAGGCGATAGCGAAGGGCAATCAATGACGCCACTTGGTCGCCATAGGGAGCCGGCCAAAGCCATGGTTCTCGCTTTGGGGCGCCGAGAACTGAGTGGGTTCGGAAAAACGGTGACATGACACCGAGCTCCATCCAGCGAACGAACAACTGGGTTGATGGCGCACCGGAGAATCCCCCGATATCGGATCCTGACAGCGAGACTCCAGAAAGAGAAAGTCCTAAAAATGTTGCGATCTGCTGGACCAGGCCTTTGGTCGTTGACTCGACGTCACCCGTCCAAATCCACGCATCTCGCTGCATCCCCGCCCATCCTGAACGCGACACAATGAATGGTCGTTTCTGGGGCCGATGCGCGAGCAGTCCGTCACGACCTGCTCTGTTCATCAGAAGTCCGTAAACATTGTGAATCTCACGGTGATCCGCACCGCGACCGTCGCTGTCGTGGCGAACAGAGCGGGCAAGCGTCCTGTCTCCGTTCAAGGTCATCGACGTGGGTTCATTCATGTCATGCCAGATACCGGTCACCCCTCGATCGAGGAGCCGAGGATAAAGGCTGGACCACCATGTTCGCGTTGCGGGCTTCGAGAAGTCGGGGAACACCGACCATCCCGCCCAGACCGTACCTTGCGTCGTTGATCCGTCTTCGTTCTTAACTAATAAATCTTGGTTACGAGCCTCACGGTACAGTTCGAAGTCGTCGTCGCGGCTTAGCGCAGGATCCACAATGGCCACCACACGGGTCCCTCGAGTACCGGCTCGCTCGCTGAGCTCGTCGATCCCACCAAAGCGCTGTTCGTCGATCGTGAAGATCCGGAACTGATCGGTGTAGTCGATATCAAGATGAATCCCCGACAGGGGAATTCCACGTTGCGCGAAACCAAGCAGTACCTCGTCGACCTCGTCGCTTGACTCAAAACCCCAGCGAGAATGGTGATACCCGAGTGCCCATCGTGGAGGGAGTGGTGCCTTACCTGTGATCCCACTTAATCGGCGCAACAACGTAGCGTCATCACCGAGAGCGATCCACGTGCGCACCATACCCCCTGTAAAACGAGTCTCAACTTCACCGACGTTGTCGTCGGTATCAGCGTCAATCCGGACGGTGGCGTCGAACGAGTTCTCATGAAATACCAAGACGCCACCATCGCTATGGCGAGTCAGGGAAATTGGGAGTGAGCAGTAGAGCTCATCTTGGCTTTCGCCCCAAGAACCGCCGGGATCTCGATTCCACAGTCGTAACGTCCGACCTCGGTGATTCAATCGTCCAGCCTGTTCACCAAAACCAAAGATTTGTTCTTGCGGGCGAAGCAATCGGCGATGAAGCCGAACCGGGCCACGGCGCAGCGGTGCAAGTTCGTGATAGCGAAGGCGACCAGCATCATCGTTGATCTTTATCCCATCGGTGGCCACCACAAGGCGAAGCGAAGGTGTTCGCAATGTCACGCTGTTTGAAGTCTGCGTGATGTCGATTTCACCCAATTCTGGAAGATCTTGGTCGAAGCTTGTGGCCCATGGCATGGGCGCGTCATCGGGGCCCCAGGAGATTTTCACGACGTCATTGGCCATACACTCAACGTCAACCGAGGCTCGCTCATAGAGTGCCGTCACGCCGATGACCTTGCCATCACGCATCATCGGGGTGGCGGAAAGAAAGACTCCCGCCGCAACCGCATCAGCGGGTTTACGATCGACGGCTCGGTCTTTGCGATCTTGACGGGCGGCTTTAAGAGAGTTTGTTGCGATCGCACGCATCGTTGCCGGAGAAAGTGCCGTGACTCCCCGCACGACTAAACGAGCTTTGACAGCGGTACGGCGAAGTGACCCACCAAGTTCGGGCATAGCCGACCCTACCGCGTCCTCGCCTTAGTGCACATTTGTAGAAACTGCGGTCGTCGCCTCTATCGTCCGTTGTGCTTCCTCACTACCTTGTTCGTTCGTCAAGGGTTCTAGAAGTGGGAACCGCAACTCAATCGTGGCACCCTTGGGAACGGGTAGAAAGCGTACCGAACCACCATGATGTTCCAGGATGGATGAAACGATTGAGAGTCCAAGACCCGCACCCCCTGATGGGCGGTCTCGCCCATCATCGCTGCGGGTGAAGCGCTCAAAGAGGCGCTCGGCTTCTTCAGGATTGATCCCTGGGCCATCATCGCTCACCACAAGATAGGCATTATCGGTATCGGTGTGAAGCGAAAAAGTGATCTCCGTCGTTGCATGGCGAACGGCGTTGTCGACGATGTTGCGGATCGAGCGATCAACTTGCAGTTGATCTCCCCAGATCCGGGCCGCCGCAACCGATTGCTTCTTTACCGTGAGCGAACTTTGAATCTCGAGACGCTGTACTTCGGCAAAGACCAGTTCATCGAGATCAATAGGAACCCATGAACTTGGAGCTCGCTGTTCGTTCATCGACGCTAATAACAACAAGTCGTTCACGAGGAGATTCAGGCGCGTTGCCTCGGCGATAACCACCGCTGATACCGCATCCCAGTCGACCCCATCACGCCGTCGCCGGGCCACTTCAACCGTTGCCAGCAACGAAGCAATTGGGCTGCGCAACTCGTGTGATGCATCCGAAATAAAGGACCGCTGACGATCTTGTGCATCTTCAAGACGTTGCAGCATGTCATTGAGGGTGATGGCAAGTTTTGCCACCTCATCGTCACCCGGGGGCAAGGGTACGCGAAGCGTGAGTTCCTCATCTCGCAGCGCAGCTACCGTGCGGCGCATGCGCTCAATGGGCCGAAGCGCTAAACCGATGAAGATCCAGATTAAAAGACTCAGAATCAACAACGTCAACGGTAAGGCAATGGCGAGGCCAATGATTAAACTTTTCGTGGAACTCTCCATCTGGGACCCAAAGGTGACGGTGTAGACCGTAAAGGTGCCACGCGGCGTCGCTATCGTTTGCGCAACACCGATATTGATTCCATCGTCTTGTGCGTGATCAGATCCGGAAATCCGGATCGACTGGCGTGCTCCTGTTTTCGTTCGTACCGACGAAACCGGCGGCTGACTCTTGAGGAATGAAGAACCATCCACGACGTGATTCGTGGCATCAACAACTTGGACATCGGTGCCGGGCCGGATCGACGGCTGGATTGAGCGATTCTCTGACACAGCTAACGCGACCGACGCGTTTTCAGTATCAAGGCGCGTTACTTGTTGATTTAACATCGAGACGTGTTGCCAGTACACCACGCCAGCACCAGAGATCACCAGAACGAGACCAGCCACGACCACGGCAATTAACGCCAGTCGAGCCCTCGTGGAGAGCCCTGCTCCTCGTTCAGCGTCGCTACTCTTCCGTTGCGTCAAGGCGATACCCCACTCCCCTTACGGTCTGCACACTTCGCCGATTAAATGGCGCGTCGATCTTCTTGCGCAAATAACCGATGTACACCTCGACGATATTGGGGTCTCCTTCAAACGCTCCGCCCCAGACCAGATGGAGAAGTTCGTCTTTTGAGAGCGCTTCTCCCCGAGCATTCATCAGTGCCGCCAACAGCGCAAACTCTCGCTGGGTCAACTCAATGTTCTCTCGGCCTCGATGGACCCGATAACTCCCTGTGTCGAGGCGGAGGTCTCCCATTTCCACCACCGCGGCACGGCCTCGGTCATTTCGCCGAAGCAAGGCATTCAGGCGCGCGATTAATACGACGAAGCTAAACGGTTTCCGCAAAAAGTCATCAGCTCCAATATCAAGTGCCTCAGCCTCGTCGAGTTCGCCATCTTTCGCTGTCAAGACGAGGATCGGGGTCACCACGCCGAGCTTGCGAAGTTCCCTGCAGACCTCGAACCCATTTTTCTTGGGCAATAAAATATCGAGAACAATCGCGTCGAACGATTGATCTTGGCCTCGTTCAAATCCCAGAGTGCCATCGTCAACGAGATCCACCTCAAAGCCCTCCGCGATAAGACCGTCGTAAATAGCCTCTCCGAGGTAACGCTCGTCTTCGACGACGAGTACCTTCATGGCACTCCTCTCTTGATGGAAGTTTCTCTACATCTGAATGTAGAGGATTCCGTCTGGCCCTTCGGTAATTTTGTAGGGTGTCAAGCCCGTAGGGGACGGTCCAGCCAGCACATCACCGTTGCTGACTTTAAATTCTGAGCCATGGCAGGGGCAAACCAACAGGTCCGCTGCTTTCGAATAGCCAACGGTACAGCCAGCGTGTGGGCAGACGGCGTCGTAGGCCACGAAATTGCCACTCGAAGGCTGGAGGACGACACCAGGATCGCCATTGGCCGATGTGAACGTTGCCGCTCCGTTGACCGGAACCTGGCTGGCTTTCCCGAGCGGTCTCCCCGCTGGTTTGGCTCCTTGCGTCGTTGTCGTCGCACCCGACGCGGCCGACGTCGGTGTCGTGGTCGAACCCGTCCCAATGGCCGTCGTTGAGCTTTTCGCTGTTGGCGCAGCCCCAATGGCACGGCCCAGGCCTGCGGTAACCCCAGCAATGGCAATTCCGGCGACCCCGGCGGCGACCGCCGCCGATGAGCCAATGACGACGCTGCGCCGATCAACTTCGTCTGGCCGTCCTCCGCGCTCAATGAGTGAGGGCTCGCCGCCATGAAGTACAGGGCACTTCTCTGGACCACAAGGTTCATTTTTCCTCGCCGTGCATCGGTTCTTGTCAAAGTTCCCGCAGAGGTCTTGGATTTGCGAGAACGCCAAGACGAACGGCGTTGGATCCCCACGACCTGCCTCGAGTGAGGCTCGTCGACGGATGTTGGCGTCTAACGACAAGACGCCGCCACTCCCCGCAATGACGAAGGGAATGAAGGCAAAGAAAAAGACGATGTCAGAACCCGTGTAATACGGCGATGCATGGAAGCTGACGGTGAGAAACAGCATCAGGGACAAGCTGACGCCCCCGATCGCAGCAATACGGGTCCATAGGCCGATCAAGATACCAATTCCGACGGCAATTTCACCGAGGGAAATCAGAATGCCTAAGGGGACCGCAAACTGCAGAAGATGCCCAATCAAAAGATGAAGAGGACTGATCCGCTCTGACGCGATGAGTTGTGCCTGGATGCTTGATGGGCTGTTGGCATCGAAGAAGTTCGGATTCGCCAACTTTTGCATACCCGCAAAGAGGAACGTCACCCCTAAAAAAATCCGCAATGGGAAAAGTGCCCATCCCGCCATCAAGGGCGCCTTAGGTGGAAGCGCCCGCAGTGGATTGGAGGGAGAAGAAGCATTCGATCGCCTTGAGCGAGGGCGCGCATTTTTGGACTGAGAAGATTGAGCCACGCCATATATTGCCACGAAAACGTTGGGAAACTCTCAGAATCTCGGGAAATTTACTGAATTTTTAAAGTAGGACAAGGCCCTTTGGACCTGTCACACTTGCTCGATGGAGGAAAAGAGGTCGTATCTCGGAGTGAGTCGCAGGGAGTGGCTGACCTTGGCCATCGTCGTTCCGATCATTGTTGGGATCATCATCGCCGCCAAGCCATTGGTCACCGACATTTTGAATTCGATTTTGAATCTCAACCCCACGCTGGTGTACATCGTGGTGTTCGCGCTGGTCTTTGCCGAAGCTTCAATTTTTATCGGTTTCATCTTTCCCGGTGAGACTGCCGTCATCTTGGGTGCCGTCGTGGCCAGCAGCGGACGGGTCAATATCGTCGCACTCACCGTGCTCGTCGTCATCGGCGCCATTGCCGGCGACACCGTCGGATACTTCGTTGGCAAGCGCTACGGCGAAAAAGTACTGGAACTCAAAATCTTGAAGCACCATCGAGGTGGAATCGATAAGGCGCTCGAACTTCTCGCGACACGCGGGTCCGTGGCCGTCTTTGTAGGAAGATTCACTGCGTTCTTACGCGCCATGATGCCAGGTCTCGCCGGCCTTTCACGAATGCATTATCAAAAGTTTTTAATAGCCAACGCCGCAGGTGGTGTGGTGTGGGGTGTGGGCTACTGCATGGCCGGTTACCTCCTCGGTCACGCTTATCACAAAGCAGAAAAATACGCGGGTTGGGCGTCAACGGGAATCTTGGTGCTTGTCCTCTTGGTCGTCGTGACCCTCTTCGTGAGAGGACGCGTCAAGGAACAGCGCTTAGAGGAGTCGGTCATCAATCCTGGAGAATCGCTTGAAGATGAAATCGAACAAGCCCGAAAACGTTTTAACGATTAACGATTTTGCGCCAAATACTGACGAAGTTCGCCCGCAGCATCAATGCCGATCGCGTCATGATCAAGCACCGTCACGCCGCGTGGCCCGCGATTTCGGTCCACTCCAAAGATTCCTTCGCGTATCGCGTAGGTCCCGTGGACCCAACGATCGACAAGTTCGCCCACGACAACACGGCTCGTCGCCTTGTTCGACTCCTTGGCAAGGCTGAGTAACGACGAAATTTCTGAAGAACGGAATTGACCGTGAAGTGCACTTTTTCTTGATCGATGAGTAAGAACCCCGGCTGCGTGGCGCAGGACAAAAGACGACGACGCAAACAAACCCTGCGCCTCCTCTCCCGATGAAATCACCTCTCCGATAGCAACACGCGGTGAACTCAAGCGACTGACAGCTCCGCGCAAGGCCCCGGTGCTTTCTGGCAACGTACCCAAGCTGATCCATGGATTCACCGTCGGTGTCCCTCCGAAAAGTGACAATGCCCGGCCAGGATTCCACCGTGTGGCGGTTCGTGCGAAACGATGTTCAACCGGGAGACCCCGCACAACGGATTCAAGATCAAGCCCCGAGGTCGTTGACGCAATATAAGAGCATTCGAGTAAGGGAAAGTGCTCTGCACTGTGGAGTGCAGTGAATGCGTGTGCTGACAACATCGCATCAGTCGCTGCAACAGCGTCAGCGACGTTTCCTATTCGAAATGGTGGGCCAGATCCAGCTACCATGCCCGCCAGCGCAAACCGAGCCGGCTCTTCTATCGTCACCACGGCCGAGAGGTCGTGGCCAAGATAACCGAGCACTGCCTCGGCGTACCGTAGGAAATGTTCTGGAGTGCCTGGCTTCAGCCAGGCTTCTTCGCCAAGCCACCCGGGAACGACACCGTCATTGAGCACGACCGCAACCGTCAATCCTTTTGCACGCACGTGACGGACAATTTCAGCAGTAACCCTGAGAGCTGTTTCGTCGAGCAACCTGGGCTGCGGGGCTACCCATGGCCAAGAAAGTCTCAACACCACTTCATCGACGCCGAGGCTCTGCGCTCGTTCGATGAGGGGCGAAGGATCATCAAGAAAACCCAACCCATACCCCTTCGGCTCAACACGGCCTGTCCGTTCGGCGTGGAACCACGATGAGGTCGGCTGACCCGGGCCATCAAGGCCTCCATCGACACCGGAGCCTCCGAGAAAGACAGAAACAGTAGTGGTGGGGTCGCCGCTGCTCACCTCTCTAGTCTCGCATCTCGCCCATCGACCTACGTCGTGGTGCGCCGGGCATCTCCTTTGGTAGCGTTCTCTTCGCAGGCGAAACAAGCTGTAGCACCAGAACCCAAGGAGGAAGCAATGGCTGACGAGATTCTCAGAGAGCGCAAGGGACACATAGAAATCCTCACGATTAACCGCCCAGAGGCTCGGAACGCTATCAACTTGGCAACAGCCCAGGCTCTTGGTGGTGCACTCGACGAACTCGAGGCCGATGACGACTGTTGGGTCGTCATCTTGACCGGTGCCGGCGATAAGGCCTTCTCAGCAGGTATGGACTTGAAGGCTTTCGCCACAGGTGAGTTCCCGATTACCGACAAAGGCTTTGGTGGGATCACCAAACGAGATTTCGCCAAACCATTAATCGCTGCGGTCAACGGATCGGCATTGGCCGGCGGGTTTGAAATCATGTTGAGCTGCGACCTCGTCGTCGCTGCTGATCATGCTCGATTCGGTATTCCCGAAGTGGCGCGTGGGCTGGTGGCTGGTGCCGGCGGGTTAATTCGCCTCCCGAAGCGCACGCCAATGGCGGTCGCTCTTGAAATGGCGTTAACCGCCGAACCTATTGATGCTGAGAAGGCCCTCTCGGTTGGCTTGATCAATCGGGCGTGTCCCAGCAGCGAACTGATGAACGAAGCTTTGGCGTTGGCAGAACGGATTGCGAAGAACGCGCCATTGGCTGTACGCGTCTCGAAGCAGGTCATGCGGGATGCTGCGGAAATGTCTGAAGACGAAGCGTGGGCCGTTAACGATGCCGCATTCGGCACCATCGGACGCTCATCGGACGCCATGGAAGGTGCCATCGCATTTGCTGAAAAGCGTGAGCCCAACTGGACTGGAAGCTGAGCATGCTGGGAACGGCCCAACTCACCGTCACCTCAAGTCTCACCGCACTTCGCCTCTTTCTCCATGTGGGCGCCGCAACGATTTGGGTGGGTGGACAGTTCGTGATGTTGGGTCTGCTCCCCACTGCCCGAAGCCTCGGCAGTGACGCCACAAAACAGTTAGCGCGAGCATTTGCCAAATTGAGTTGGCCGGCGTTCGCTGTGCTCGTCTTAACAGGTTTCTGGAATCTCGCAGCCCTGAGTGGCGAGACGAAGTCCACGGGCTGGAATATGGTCATGGGCATCAAAATGGTGCTCGTTCTCCTTGCTGGGCTAGGGGCGTGGCTTCATGGACGGGCCACGACGAAGGCAGCGATGGGTGCCTGGGGGTCAATTGCTGGAACGGCTTCCCTCTTGGCCTTGCTCGGTGGCATCTTGCTCATTGGCTGACCGAGAGCCCACAAGTCGACCCAGTAGGTCTAACCTAGGGTTCACACACATCGCTAGCTAACCGCAAAGGGGTTCCATCATGATGCTGGGAGAGATTTTTGGCCCTGACCTCATTATTGTCGTGGTCGTGATTGCCGTGGTGATCTTTGGTGGCTCTCGTATTCCAAAAATGGCGCGGAGCCTTGGGTCGGCAAAGTCTGAGTTCGAAAAAGGCATCAAGGACGGTGCGAGCCATGCCACTGACGAAAGTGGCGAGAGCAGTACCACTCCTCCAACGACGCCCAGCGCATAGCGACTTTCGCGCCTACCACTAAAGAAGCGACACTCCAGTGAGTGAGAATGTTCTTGACCTCGCTGACAAGTTGTGGCGTGGTGCAGTTTCCACCGCCGACGTGCATCCCGTTGGCCACCTCGGCGGACTCGCAGAAATAGCAGATGGCGTCGCCTTCGTCCCTACCTTTGCCAACGTCAGTGCATTCGCCACTGATGATGGCCTCGTTCTCGTTGACACAGGATCATCGGTGGTCGCTCCGCTGATCCACCAGGAGCTGCGGCGATGGAGTTCGCAACGATTGAACACTGCCATTTTCAGCCATGGGCATATCGATCACGTCTTCGGTGTCGCCGTCTGGGAAGAAGAGAGCCGTGCAGAGAACTGGGCTGATCCAGTGGTCTACGCCCATGAGCACATGCCGCGCCGCTTCGACCGCTACATCTTGACCAACGGATACAACCAAATCATTAATCGTCGACAATTTGGTCTTGACGAACTTCTGTGGCCGATGGAGTACCGCTACCCGGACGAAACCTACCGAGACTCACACGAGCTTTCGATTGGTAATCTCGACCTTTCGCTCCGCCACGAAAAAGGTGAGACCGATGACCACACGATCACCTGGATCCCCTCGAAAAAAATTCTTTGCTGCGGGGATCTTTTTATTTGGGCATCACCGAATGCTGGGAACCCCCAAAAGGTTCAGCGCTATCCGAAGGAGTGGGCCGAAGCATTGCGTCGCATGAGTACCTTGGGCGCCGAGGTACTTTTGCCTGGACACGGCCTTCCGGTGATCGGTGCCGAGCGAGTCGCCCAGGCGCTCGATGAAACTGCCACCTACTTGGAATCCATTGTCGAACAGACCTTGGCCTTCATGAACAACGGAGCCCGCTTGGATGAGGCCCTCCACGGTGTGCGCCCACCTGCATTCTTGGCTGAACGGCCCTACCTTAAGGCGGTCTACGACGAACCCGAGTTCATTGTCCATAATATTTGGCGACTTTACGGAGGGTGGTGGGACGGCAACCCAGCGACCCTCAAGTCCGCCCCAGAGCGGGACCTTGCCCAAGAGATCGCCACCTTGGCGGGCGGCCCTGCCTCTTTGGCCGATCGGGCGATGGCCTTGACCGACCAAGCCCAGCAGGAGAAATCTTCGTCTTCAGACGCGGCCTATCGCTTGGCCGGCCACCTGATTGAAATGGCGTGGCTGGCCGCCCCGGAGGATCCCGCCATCCAAGAGGCCCGGCGCCTCATCTTCTCGGCCCGGGCCGATGCCGCCACGTCCACCATGGCCCAGGGGGTCTTTCGCTGGGCCGCTCGAGAGTCGGAAAGTCCCCATCTCCCCCATGGCCAAGAGCCCCATTAGAAGGTCCCTTTTTCTCAACTACCACTTTTCGCCAGACCTTCACTAAGGTGTATTCCTGTGAGTTCACTACCCCCATCATCAGACTCTTTGAGCGCAGAACATCCCCTTCCTGCGACGAAGAATAAATCGAAAAAACTGCTCCTCGTTCTTCTGGCGCCACTGGCCCTGGCCGGCTGTCAGGTGCCTTCATTTGGTGGGTACAAAGGGGTCACGAAGACCGCAAACAGCACGTTTCACCTCTGGCAAGGATTTAACCTGGCCGCAATCGTGGTGGGTGGCATCACGCTCGCCGTCATGGCATGGGCCATCTTTGCCTACCGGGCGAAGAAAGGCGACGGTTCGATCCCGAAGCAAACGCAGTACCACATCCCTCTTGAAGTGACCTACACGGTCATCCCGATTCTTGTCGTCGTTGGCCTCTTTGTTGCCACGGTGGTTGTTGAAAATCAAGTTGTGGCAGACCCCACGCCGTCCGCCACGATCAATGTGACGGCATTCCAGTGGGGATGGAAGTTCACCTACCCAGGGACGAAGGCTGTGGTCGTCGGACAAACAACGGCAAGCCCGATCATGGTGATGCCGGTGAATCAAGACGTGCGGATCAATCTGGTCTCCTCCGACGTGAT
>Ga0164296_1003254_pt1 | contig 15453 bp, 16 predicted proteins | sample GEODES057metaG_FD_113533 | JGI IMG/M metagenome (GOLD analysis project Ga0164296, IMG submission 113533) | Dystrophic lake water microbial communities from Trout Bog Lake, Wisconsin, USA - GEODES057 metaG | ecosystem: Environmental > Aquatic > Freshwater > Lake | place: USA: Trout Bog Lake... | reverse complement strand
CGATTTGCGCACCGTTCTCGCGGAGTCCCTGTAATGGCCCTGCGTCGCGACCCGGCCGCCAAGGCCATCAAGACCCTCGTGGAGAACATGCCCCAGCGTGACGTCGTTGACCTGACGCCCGGCACCACGATCCACGGCTTGGTCCTCGGGTCAACCAACGAAACCACCACGGTGGTTGACTTGGCGTCGCACACCATCGTCCGCTGGCGCATTCCGTGGCCCAAAGATTTCGTGACCGACCTTGCCGCCTTCGACGTCGTCCAGGGCGTGCTCGCCGAAGACATCGAACGCACCGACCTTGCCCAGCCCGAAGCGGTCACTTTGGCCGAACTACCCCGGCGACTGGGCACCTACCGCGGCCACCGCGTGCGCAAGTGGCTCGAGCAGCTCGCCTCCCCCGCCGACGGCCCGCTTTTCGGCTTTCGTGGACCGAGCGCCCCCTACTGGGAGTTCCGCGGTGAACGGCCAAGCGTCGCCTTGATTGCCGCCGACCGCGGGCCCCAGCTCATGCGTCGCCACGATGACGGCTCGACCTGGGTTCGCTTTGGCTGGTTCGGCGACGACATCTGGTTGCTCTGTGAGGACCAGCACGCCATCCGCACCATTGAGGCCACTCGTCGGGCATCGCTCACGGGCAAGGACTTGGCGACGGCCCTGGGATTTCGCTCGGCCTACATTTTGACGACGCTCAGTCAGCCCATCGACGGCCACTGTTACAAGAGCTGCACGGGACTGCTGCCCCGCGGCTGAGTTACTTAAGTAACTTGCCCGAGGCCAGCGTCTCGGCCATAGCCCAGCCGAACACGATGAGTCGCTGGCCCTTGTCGGGTTCGAGGCCTTCGAAGAAGGTGGCCGCCCCATCGGGAATGGCACCCTTGCTCGCAACGTAGTCCAGGCCGCCCACCGGACCACCGGGAACGGACATCACGAACGTCTTGTCGTCGATCGCCTTTTCCGAACCGAAGCGCTTGGCCAAACGGCGGCCCCACGCGCGGTCCTCGCCGGTGGGCTTGTAGCCCAGGCGCGGAACAACGTCCTCGAGACCCAAGAAGGCACGGTAGCCATCGGGCGAGGTCAGGCGTGAACCGAGGAGCACGTCTTCGTCGGGAAAGGCCAAGAGCGCACGACGGAACTGGTCATGCAGAATCGCCTTGAGCGTCTGGTCGGACCTCGCGTTGCGGTCAACCAGCATCAGGCCAATCAACAGCGACGGCGTGCCACCGATGCGCTCGAGGGTGCAGAAGGCGTAGCCGCGCAGTTTGTTGTTCTCGCGGGCCTGCGTTACTAAGACCCATTCTTCGCGCTGCTTCGAGAGGAAGCCAATGTCGAAGTTAGGCTCACGGTCAACGCAGAGATCGGCCATCTCGGCCAGTTCAGCGTCGCTCAGAGCAGTGGTGTCCTTCGTAACGACGGTAATTGCCATAGACACCATTCTACGAGGTGGCGCGAGGGGGCAAAAATCGTCAGCCGCGAATGACGTGGCGGCCAAATTCCGTGCGTAGATCAGGCACCACGCCCGCGATGTTCACGTTGAACTCCTCGCCCAGTCGGAAGGCCTGCCCGGTAGCGCCCGTTTCCAGAATTACCGGGGATGGCCCGGGGTACCGCTTGAGAATTTCGCGCAGTGTGGCGATGGACGTGGCGTTGAGCTCTTCGGGTCGAAGGGCCAGGCGCAGTTCCTGGGGACCAGTGTCCACCTTGATGACTTCGATATCGAGGAGGCTAAAGCGCGGTTCTTCGTCACGGATGTCAATGCGCACCTTGCAGATGACGATGTTGTCCTTGGCCAACGAACCAGAGGTCCGGCTAAAGGCCATCGACGAGACATTGATTTCAACTGAGCCACCGAGGTCTTCGAGGACCGTGCGCGCGTAGGGCTTTTCGTCCTTGGTCGTGCGCAGCTGCACTTCAGAGAAGATGCCGCCGACCCGGAACGGGATATTCGAGGCCGCAATCTCCTCGGCGTGTTCCTTGAGGTACATGACCGTGCCATCCGTTCGGGTCGCCAGCAGTGGCTCAACTTCGTAGAGCGGGTGGTCCGAGACGTAGGTGCCGAGCATTTCACGCTCAAATTCGAGCTTGACTGACTTTTCGAACTCGACGCTAGAGAGGGGGATTTCGGTCCCCTCCCAGTCATTGGCGCCCGGGTCATCGCCAAAGGCCGCAAACAACGTCGAAATGCCGAGCGCGAGGTCCTTGCGACGAGCCAACGTCACGTCGATGAGTTCATCGACCTTGAGCGAGAAGCCGAGGCGGCTCACGCCCAGTGAGTCGAAGGCACCGGCCTTGATCAACGACTCAATCGTTCGACGATTCAGGACCGAGGGATCAACACGGCGAACGAAGTCATACACCGATTCAAAGGGGCCATTTGCCTCACGCTCGGCGACAATCTTTTCGACCAGCGCTTCGCCGACGTTGCGCACAGCCGCCATACCGAAGACGATCGTTCGCTCCTGGGTCAGCGACGGGGTGTAGTCGGCGAAGGATTCGTTCACGTCGGGCACGCCCACCGCAATCTTCATCATGCGGGCCTCGTTCAAGTAGAGCGAGGCCTTGTCTTTGTCGTCACGGAACGACGTCAAGAGAGCGGCCATGTACTCAACGGGATAGTTCGCCTTGAGCCACGCGTTCTGATACGCAATGAGGGCGTAGCCGTAGGCGTGGGACTTGTTGAAGGCGTAGTCGGCGAAGGGTTCAATCTTGTTGAAGATGCCTTCGGCTAGGGACCGTTCGTAACCCTCGCGCTCGGCGCCGTCGATGAACTTGGCCCGCTGGGCCTGAATCATGTCGCGAATCTTCTTCGAACAGGCCTTGCGCAGGTCGTCGGCCTCGGTCATCGAGAAGCCGGCGATCTTGGTGGCCACCCGCATGATGTCCTCTTGATAGATCATCAATCCGTAGGTCTCGCCCAGGATCTCCTCGAGGTCGGGGTGGTCGTAACTCACTGCCTGCTTGCCGTTCTTGCGGTCGGCGAAGTCGTTGTGAACGTTTTCACTCAATGGACCGGGGCGATACAGCGCGGTGAGCGCGGCGATGTCGTCGAATGAGGTTGGTGCGAGGCGACGCATCAACGTGCGCATCTGGGCGCCTTCTAGCTGGAAGATGCCGATGGAATTACCCAGGCGCAGCATCTCGAAGACCTTTTCGTCATCCAGTGGCACACGGTCAATGTCGACGCGCGTACCGGTCGAGCGCTCGATGTGGTCGAGGGCGCGCTCAATAATGGCAAGGTTACGCAGGCCCAAGAAGTCCATCTTCAGCAGGCCGAGTTTTTCAATCGCCGTGGCTTCGTACTGGGTAACGATGGGGGCGTCTTCGGCATTGCCGTTCGGCGACGACTTGCGCTGAATTGGCACGTAGTCGAGGACTGGTCCGCGGGTAATCACGACCGCGGCGGCGTGAATACCGTCCTGGCGGCGCTTGCCCACGAAGCCCTTGGCGGTGTCGACGATGTGGGCGACGTCCTTGTCCTCTTCGTACATCGTGCGAAGTTCTTGGGCTTCGCTAAAGCGGCTCTCGTAGCCCGGGGTCTTGGTAAAGCAGGCCTCGAGGGGCAGGTCCTGGCCCATCACCAGGGGCGGCATGGCCTTACAGATCTTGTCGCCCAACTGCGGCGGGTAGCCCAGCACGCGACCTGCGTCGCGAACGGCGGCGCGGGCCTTAATGGTCGAGAACGTAACGATTTGGGCGACGTGGTCGGTGCCGTAGCGTTCGCCGGCGTAGCGAATCATGTCACCGCGATAGCGTTCGTCGAAGTCCATGTCGATGTCGGGCATCTGCTTACGGCCGGGGTTCAAGAAGCGCTCAAAGATGAGGCCGTAGTGGATCGGGTCCAGGTCCACGATGCGTAGGCAGTAGGCGATGCAACAACCGGCGGCCGATCCACGACCTGGTCCGACGCGGATGCCCTTCTCACGGGCGTGGCGAATGAGATCCCAGACGACCAAGAAATAGTCCGAGAAGCCCATATCGGCCACGACCCGCAGTTCGTAGTCGAGGCGTTCAATGACGTCGGGGCGCAAGTCGTGGCCGTAGCGCTCGCGAGCGCCGGCGTAGGTCAGTTCGCGGAGGTACCGGTCGGCGCCCTCTTTGTGAGTCGTGCCCTGGAGTTCGGCGGGAATTGGGAACTCTGGCAGCGCACTCGCGCCAAATTCAATCTTGAGATCGACCCGCTCAGCAATGGCCAGCGTGTTGTCGCAGGCGTCAGGAATGTCACGGAAGAGGTAGCGCATTTCGGCGGCCGACTTGAGGTAGTGCTGGTCGCTCGAGAACCGGAAGCGGTCGACGTCCGAGACGCGCGAGCCCGTACCGATGCAGAGCAACGCATCGTGCATTTCGTAGTCGCTGTGCTTGACGTAGTGCAGGTCGTTGGTGGCGAGGAGCGGCGCGTTGAGTTCTTTGGCAATCTGCAACAGGGCCGGGTTCGTGCGGTGCTGTTCGGGCATGCCGTGGTCCTGCATCTCCACGTAAAAACTGTCGGCACCAAAGATCGTCTGCAGTCGCCCCGCGAGGTCGCGGGCCTTGTTGTAGTCATCACGCAACAGGGCCTGCAGCACGACGCCACCCAGGCAACCGGTCGTCGCCACCAGGCCGTCGTGGTGCTGCTCGAGCAGCTCCCAGTCCATGCGGGGCTGGTAGTAGTAGCCCTCGAGGAAGGCCTTAGAGGAGAGTTCGCGTAGGTTCTTGTAGCCGGCGTTATTCATCGCCAGCAGGGTCAGGTGGTTGTAGAGCTTCTGCCCACCTTCGGTTTCGCCACCGGTGTCATCCACCTTGCCTCGCCGGGCCGGTCGATCGAAGCGAGAGGTCGCCGACATGTAGGCCTCGAGGCCAATAATCGGCGTCACTCCGTGCTTGTTGCAGGCCTGGTAAAAGTCAATGGCCCCATACAAGTTGCCGTGGTCGGTAATACCAATAGCCGTCTGACCGTCGGCCTTGGCGGCCAACACCATCTCCTCGACGCGCGCGGCGCCGTCGAGCATCGAATACTCAGTGTGGTTGTGGAGATGGACGAAACCGTCAGCCATGCGAAGCAATGCCTTTCGTGCGCAACCACGTGGTTGACGCTGGGGCGTCAGAGTACCGGAGGGCTGTCACATCCACCATCTAGAGGTACGTGCCAGGACGAGACTCGCCGGCTGGGTTAAGGGAGCGGTCCCGCATTTTCTCGAGCTGGGCCGCTGCAGCGGCCTGTTGGGCGAAGAGCGAGGCCTGAATGCCGTGGAACAGACCTTCGAGCCATCCCACGAGCTGGGCCTGGGCGATGCGTAGTTCGGACTCGGAAGGAACATCGCTCGAAAACGGCGGCGCCATCTTTTCGAGTTCCTCCGACAGGTCCTTGCTCAGCGACCCTTCGAGTTCCTGGAGCGTGGTGACGTAAATCTCCCGCAGACGACTGCGTCCGGCCTCGTCCAAGGGAGCGGAGCGGGCCTCGTCGAGGAGTGTTTTCACCATTGTGCCGAGGCGCATCACCTTGGCTGGCTGCGAGATGAAGTCGGTGCCTTCAGCGTCGCTGGGCGACTCGGTGGCCTCGTCGTCGCCAGGACTCAACACCTCGTCGGGATTGACGGTGACTGGGGTATTTGTCTCATCTTCCACCCCTGCAGTGTGCCAGAAATCTCGGAGGTCGTGCCGCACCGGTGGCACCAGATGACCTCGGTAGACTTCAATTTGTGAGGGTATCGACACGCGGAGACTACGCCAGCCGGGCACTACTGAGCCTGGCGCTTCGCGACGACCTCGACCTACCGGTTTCCGTTCGTGACCTCGCCCAACGCACTGGTCTCCCTCAGCCCTACCTCGAGCAGATTCTCCTGAGCCTCAAGGGCGTGGGGCTCGTTCGCTCGAAGCGAGGGGTGGGCGGCGGCTACGTCCTCGCCCGCGACGCTGCCACGATCACGCTGGCCGAAATTGTGGCTGCCGTCGACGGTCCAATTGTGGCGGGCGACTTCGGCGAACCCCACCGCGACGGGGCCTGCGACCACGAAGGCCAGTGTGTGCTTTTGGGCGTATGGGCCGAGGTGGGTAACCACATGCGTGACCACCTCGCCAGCTTCACGCTTGAGGACATGGTCCAACAGGCCCGTGGTCTCGCCCCGCAACGGGTGGCGCTCGAGCACTGATTTGTAAGACGTCAGTAAGAAACCACACCACCTCTCTACTGCGTGGTAACTTATTACTGCGTCCATAGGAGAAATAGTCCTACGTGACAGTTGTGCCTTCGTCTAACAAAGGAGTAGCTGTGAACACCACCCCCCGCCGTTCGAGCGTGAACACCAATGACATGCTCGGCCTCCTCATGCGCGACCTTGACCGTTACCCCATGCCGAACTACGACGAACAGGTCGAACTCGCCAAGCGCGTGACGGCCGGCGACGAAGAGGCCAAGAAGCAGATGGTTGCTGCCAACCTCCGACTCGTTCTTCACTGGGCCCGCCGCTACCAGGACCGCGGTGTCGAAATGGTCGACCTCGTCCAGGAAGGCACCTTTGGTCTGCTCCGCGCCGTCGAGAAGTTCGACTGGGAGCGCGGCTTTAAGTTCTCAACCTACGCCACCTGGTGGATTCGTCAGGCCCTCCAGCGTGCCGTGCAGCAGCACGGTCGCACGATCCGCATTCCCCTCGAAGTCGGCGAGCAGTTGCAGCGCCTCGAGGCGACGACGGCCGAACTGACCTCCCTCTTTGGTCGCAAGCCAACCGATGACGAACTCGAAGAGGCCACCGGCATGAACCGCGAACTTCGCGAGAGCCTGCGCGGTCTCGCCGGCGTGACCGCCAGCCTCGACCAGCCCGCCTCCTCGGACTCGGCCACCACGTTGGGTGACCTCGTGGCCCCGAGTGCGACTGACTGGGTCGGCGACGTCGAGCAGACCATGATGGACGACCAGCTCCACGGCGCGCTCGACAAGCTCACGCCGCTCCAGCGCGACGTGTTGAACCTGCGCTTCGGCCTCAATGGCGCCACCCCGCTGTCCTTGCAGGCAACGGCCACGGCCCTCGACATTGGTGTGCGTCGCGTGCGTCGCGCCGAAGAAGAGGCCTTGGCGCTGTTGCGCGCTGACGGCGATGTGCTGGCCGTTCGAGCCAACGCCTAACACAACGAACTAAAACCCCTGGTCGTCGAAGTCAGGCACCAGCGGACGAAGATCGTCCGGTAGCGGCGCGCCCGCACTCACCCACTCCCCCGTAACGGGGTGTTCAAAGGCGAGCGTGCGCGAGTGCAGGAAGAATCGCTCTTCGTTTAGTCGACGGTCGCGACGATGTCCGTAGCGAGGGTCGTTCACCACGGGGTGGCCAATAGTCGCCATGTGCACGCGAATCTGGTGTGTCCGGCCGGTGTCGAGACTTAACTTCAGCAGGGTCACGGGCTGGGGCTTGTCAATACGGAGCAACACGTCATAGCCCGTTCGCGCCTCTCGACCGTCGCTGCGCACGGCCATCAGTGTCGGGGTGCGAGTCGATCGCCCGATGGGGGCCTCGACAACGCCGCGCTCTTCGGTGACGTGGCCTTCGACCAGACCGAGGTAGGTCCGCTCCATGAGACGGTCAGCCAGCTGCTCACGCAGTCCTAGAAGGCCCTCAGCCGTCTTAGCGGCCACCAAAACACCAGAGGTACCCTTGTCTAACCGGTGGACAATACCGGGCCTAAACGGGTCACAGAGCCCCTCGTCGCTCAGCATCTGCATTTCGGGAAAGCGTGCGAGCAGTCCGGCCACCAGAGTGCCGTCTCGCTGCCCCGCACCGGGGTGCACAACTTGACCGGAGAGTTTGTTGATCACCGCAAAGTGCGGGTCGTCGTAGACGACGTCGACGGGGACCGTCGGATCGGGGCGGACCGTGCCGTCGTCGGGCTCGGGCAAGAGGGCGAGTAGGCGCTGGCCTTCGCTCACCACCACGGAACCCTTGGTAATTGTCTTCTCATTGAGCGTTACCGCGCCGGAGCGCAGTAGTTCGGTCGCCTCATTGCGGGACATACCCGTCAGCATGGCGATCACGCGGTCGATACGCGTCTCGTCCAACGTGCTCGGAATATAGAGATCGAGCGTCTCACCGTCAAAGGCTTCTACAAATCCAGGGTCATCACTCATGTTCGCACCAGTCGTTCACCACGAAGGATACGAGTCAATAACAAGACGAAGCCCGCGGTGATGGCGACGTCAGCAAGGTTAAAGACGGGAAAGGAAGAAAATGCTACAAAATCGGTAACTCGCGGCGGGGTGGCGGCCAGGCGGTCCAGCACATTGCCCACCCCTCCCCCGACCAGCAGACCAAAGCCCCAGGTCGAAACGCCGGGGCGCGCTCGCAGCGCCACGACGACCACGGCGACCGCCACAACCAACGTCACGACGGCACTCACCAGAGGAAGTCCGTGGCTCAACGAGAACGAAATACCGCTGTTGAAGTCGAGCCGGAGCCAGAGTGGTCCGACAAGGTGGCGAGCGTGGCGGGCCAGGGCCCGACGCGCCCACCACTTCGTCACCGCGTCGAGTGCGGTGACGACCAGCGCCACCCACAACACACGGAGATTCAGCGAACGAATCAGATGTTGGCCTTACAGGTGTAGCAGAGGAAGCAGGGCACCACGAAGGTCAGCCGGTCGCGACCAATGGGCTCGAAGCACTCGTCGCAACGACCGTAACTGCCATCGTCAATACGCGCCAGCGCCACGTCGATCTCGTCGATCTTGAGTCGACTAGCGATGGCCTGTTCCTTGAGCTGGTCGCGCTCGATGTCAGAGGAAACGCTCGAACCGTCTTCGTCGTCGTACTCGAGACGCTCGCGGTCAACGAGCATCTCCTCGGCCTCGGCCTCACTGACGTCAACGAGCTTCTGGGTCTCGACGCGCTCTTCGAGCAGACCGGCGCGGAGCTTCTCGAGGAACGCCGTATCCTTCTCGTAGGGCTTGGAGTGCATCTTGGCTTCGAGAGCCTCGAGGCGCTTACGCTCCTCGGCCTCGCGCCGTTCCTGACGCTTGAGTTCTTCGAGATTGCGGCGCTCGATTTCGCGCTGCTTCTTCGCTCGTTCGGCTTCAATGGCTCGACGCTTGGCGTCGGCTTCCTTCTGCTTCTTCGCTTCGGCGGCGGCCTTCTCGCGCGCCTTGCGCTGAATTTCACGTTCCTTCGCCGCGGCCTTGGCCTTGGCTTCCTTTTCCTTCAGCGCCTTGGCGGCAGCAATCGCCTTGGCCTTGTCCTTCGCGGCCTTTTCCTTCGCGGCAGCGGCCTTTGCGGCGGCAGCGGCCTTTTCCTTGGCCGCCTTTTCCTTCGCGGCAGCCTTGGCCTTGGCTTCCTTTTCCTTGGCAGCCTTGGCAGCCAGGGCGGCCTTTTCTTTGAGGGCGGCAGCCTTTGCCTTTTCCGCGGCGGCCTTCGCCGCGTTCGTATTCGTAGTCACTGGTTTGGATACTGCTTTCTTGGCCGGAGCCTTGGGGGTGGGGGGTGGGGTTTTGGCGATCGACTTCTTCGCCGGTGCGGATTTCTTGGCCGGAGTCGCCTTAGCAACAACCGGTGCGGACTTCTTCACCGCGGGCGCAGCCTTCTTAGCCGTCACGACAGCCTTCTTGGCAGGAGCGGCCTTCTTTGCGTGAGCAGGCGACGTCGCAGCCTTCTTGGCTGCGGGCGATGCCTTTTTGGCGGCAGGAGCCACCTTCTTGGCCGGAGCGGCAGTCTTGGTCCGCGGCGTTGCCTTCGCGGGCGTTGACGTAGTGGGCTTTTTCGGCTGAGACGGCATAGTGCTCTCCCTAGATTGCGTTGAAGTGAATCAGCGCGCCGAGGCTAGCAGTCAATTGGCCAAAATCGCGCGATGCTAGTTTTGCGGACCACCCAAGAAGTCACCAATGGTGGGGCGAGGAGCCGGCGGCGGAGAAACGGGACGCTCGTCGGCCACTGGCGCGGGCGCTGGTGCGGGAGCGACCGGGGCGGGCGCCGGTGCTGGTGCGGATGCGACGGAGGCGGCAGGCGCCGCGGCGATCGGGCGCGAAGTGTTCACGTGCATCGAGTCCTCGATCCACTGCTGCAGCTCGCTGAGCACGCCGGTGACGCGAGTACGTTCAGCGTCGAGCTGACGAGTCAACGCATCGACGTCCTCGCTGAGGCGCTGCTTGAGACCATTGAGTCGCTGGACTTCGTCTTCGGCGCGGCTGCGCGCCTCGTTAATAATTTCGCGAGCACGCTCCTGCGCCGTGGCGGTGAGCTCGCGAGCCTTGGACTCAGCTTCCTGCTGGGCCTGGTCGATGAACTGTTGGGCCATGGCGATCATGGAGGTCACCTGCTCGGCACCAGCACCCGGGACGGCACGCAACGGAGCGGGTGCGGGAGCAGGAGCGGGTGCGGGCATCGAGACCACGGGAGCCGGTGCCGCCGGAGCCACGGGGGCGCCGTTTTGCAGCTGGACAATGCGCTCACTGGCCTGACGAAGCTGCTGACGCAACTGGTGCATCTGCTCACGGAGCTCGTCAACCTCTTGACCGGCGGCGTCGAGGAATTCGTCGACTTCATCAACGACGTAGCCGCGCAGACCCGTGCGGAACGAGACTGACTTAATTTGGTCGAGGGCCGAGCGAGTGTTTTCCGTGCTATCCATGCCTACAACCCTACAGCCACGCTGTGCCACATTGGTGGTGCGACGCTAGAGAACTGCGTTAATCACCTGGAACAAAATGATGGCGATCCAGACCGAGAAGTCAATCGACACGCCGCCGGCGCTCGGTCGGGGCAGGATCGAACGAATCGGTCGCAACACCGGCTCGGTCAGGCTGGCCAAGACGCGCTTAATCTGCGCGAGCGAACCGTTGTGGTCACGCACCGGCACCCACGACATCACCGCGGTGATGATCAAGATGTAGACGTAGAGCTCAATGAGCTGGTGAATGAGCGTCATGCGAAGTTCGCGGGTTCGTACTTCGCCACGCGCAGACGGTGCCGCACTTCGGGGCTGACGCTCGCGCCGCGGGGCAGGACGAGGTAGACCAGGCCCTTTTCCAGCGTCTCAATGGAGGCGTCGAGCGCGCAGACGGTACCCGAGGTGAAGTCGATGTAGCGGCGACGAAGGTTGGCGTCGACGTGCACCACGTTCAAGACCACCGGACGGCCGACCTTCAAAAGGTCGGTGACGCGCTTGGCCTCGTTGAAGTGGGTCGGCAGGAAGATCTCGATGTCGGCCTCGTCACCGGCCCACTGGGGGCGGGTCGTCGAGGGCGGCGGGGCCACTGGACGGGGGCGCACGGGCTGGCCGTTGGCGTCAAGAATGCTGATGGACGACACGCGCGCTGGTGGCTGCTGGGGCACGGGGCGAAGCTGGGGGCCGCGTGGGGCCGGCGCGGCGGGAGCCGGAGCACGGTTCCAGTCGTCAGCCGGGGCCGGTTCGGCGTACCCACGGGGGGCCGCGGGCGTGCCGTAGTCGTTGAAGTCCTCTTCAACGAGACCGAGAAATCCCAGTACTTTGCGAATTTTGTCACTCATGTCGTTCTCCTCGCGGACTTCCGCATTGTTCAATGATAGGGCAGGGGCTGGGAACCCTCTCTCGGGCCGAATAACAGGCGACCGAGGCGAAGTTCCGTGGCACCGTAGTGCAGCGCTGCGACGTAGTCCTCACTCATGCCCATCGAGCGCTCCAGCACGCCCGCTCGGTCGGCCAGGTCCCGCACCGTCGCGAATGCCACAGCCGCACCCTCGGGATCGGGTGGGGCCACCGTCATCAGGCCCCGGACACGAAGCCCCTGCTCGCGCGCATACGACACGAGTGCCGGCACTTCCTCGGGGGTAGCCCCGTTGCGCTGCTCAAAGTTCGTTACGTCGACCTGGATGTCAATCGTGCACTGGGGCGCGACGAGAACCAGCTTGTCGATTTCTTTTCGTCGCGACACGCCACCCACCACGTCGGCGACGGCCGCGATTCGCGCGATCTTGTTGGTCTGCAGCGCCCCGACGTAGTGCCAGCGCACGGGAAGCGTGGCCAACGTGGCTCGTTTCTGGGCCAACTCCCCCACGTAGTTCTCCCCCACGTGGGTGATGCCGTGCGCCAAGGCCGCCTCGACGGCCGTCTGGTCGTAGCCCTTGGTCATCGCCACGATACGCACACTGGACGGCTCTCTCCCCGTCGCCGAAATGGCGGCGTGAACGTCGGCCAGTGCGCCCGCTAGGGCTGGGTATCGGTCGGAATCAGCGCAGGAAGCTGGGGAGGTCATCGTCGCCTTCGATGCCCAAGAAGTTGTCATCGTTGGCGCCACCGAAGATGTCGCTGCGCGGACCTTCCACCACAGATGCCACGGGGCTCGTCGTCGTGACGGGAGCCGCGGGCGCGACCGGCTTGGCGCCGGGAGCCGGGTGGTCGAATCCGGCGGCGATAACCGTGACACGGACAGCCTCACCGACCGACTCGTCGATAACCGAACCGAAGATGATGTTGGCGTCGGGGTGCGCGACCTCGTGAATGATGCTGGCTGCATCGGTGACCTCTTCGAGGGTGAGGCTCGCGCCGCCCACGATGTTGATCAAGATGCCGCGAGCGCCTTCAATGGAGGCTTCGAGCAACGGCGACGTGATCGCGGCCCGAGCGGCGTTGACCGCACGGCCCTCACCCGTCGACATACCAACACCCATGATGGCGGTGCCGGCGTTGCGCATGATCGTGTTGACGTCGGCGAAGTCGGTGTTGATGAGACCAGGCACCGTGATGAGGTCAGTCACGCCACGTACGGCCGAGAGCAGCACGTCGTCGGCAATCTTGAAGGCGTCGAGAATCGTCGTCTCGGCGGTGGTCACCGAACGCAGACGGTCGTTCGGGATGACGATCAGGGTGTCGACCTTTTCACGAAGCGCCTGGATGCCCTTCTCGGCCTGAGTCGCACGACGCTTACCTTCGAAGGTGAAGGGACGGGTCACGACACCGATGGTCAAGACGCCCATCGAACGAGCAATGTCGGCCACGACGGGGGCTGCACCGGTACCGGTGCCACCACCCTCACCGGCGGTGATGAAGACCATGTCGGTGTCCTTGAGGGCCTCTTCGATTTCCGAACGGTGCTCTTCGGCAGCCTGACGACCAATCTCGGGGTCCGAGCCGGCGCCGAGGCCGCGGGTCAGGGAGCGACCAATGTCGATCTTGAGGTCGGCCTCACTCAACAGCAGCGCCTGGGCGTCGGTGTTGGCGGCAATGAATTCGATGTTGCGAAGTCCCGACGTGATCATTCGATTCACGGCGTTGACACCACCGCCACCGACACCGATGACCTTGATGACTGCGTGGTAGTTGCCTTGGTTGAGACTCATGAAACTCCCCTTGGATTGATGCTTCGACTCGGCTCCATCGACTTCGCTTCGCTCGGCGATTTCGTCAGAATTTATTGAAGGCTAGTTAGTGTGCAAGTTTAGGGTCAAATGACGCGCTACCCCGTCTTTGGTGTCGTAACGGCCAATTCTGTTGGCACCGTCACATTGACAACGTCACCAGGGACGAGGGTGGAATTCTTAATAACTGAAGCAATTGCCACGAATTTTGCGTGTAGCTGCGTCGTGTCGCCAAGTACGAACTGCACCGGGGTCGTCATTACCAGACTGACGGAGCCGTAGCGATTGACCACAACTTCACGAACTTGGTCGCGGAAGGCCACCGGGAGGCGGGCCGCCACGTAGGCCGCCGACTGGCCAATTCCCGTAAAGGGCCAGGTCGTCGGGTGGGCACTGTCGAGCAGCGTTGGCAGATTGGCCGTCGCCGGGGCAACGCCGAGATTGGTACCCGTGGTGGAGACGTAGGCCCATCCCTTTTGCCAAGGCGCCACGCCAACGACGTGCGCCTCGTTAATGACAATGTCGAGGGTGTTAGGCCAATGCTCACTCACGTGCGCCTGGGCCACCCACGGCAGCCGCTGCACGTCGCGCGCAATGGCCGCCGTCGAAACGTCGATCATCGGCGGCGCGGCCGAGAGGCCGGTGACCGCGAGAATCTGGTCCAGGGACTCGTGGTGGTTACCGCTCACCGCGACGTGTTCGACCCGAAAGAGTGACTGGTGCAGGACCCATCGACCACCGAGGAGCCCGCCCGTCAAAATGACCAGCACCACGACGGTCACGACGAACGCCCGATGGCGCCGAAGAAATGAAGGCCGCTGTTCGGACGAACGACGAGGCGTGCGCCCCTCAACCGGACGGGCGGCCGTGACCGGACGCTCGGTGCGCCGCGACTGACGCTGCTTTCGTTCGCTGCGGCGAGGTGACGTGGGCACTCGACGACTCACAGTTCCTCCTCAAAGCCCCACAGCCGTGTTTCGGCGACCAAGGTGACCCCGGTCTCCTCGCGCACACGGTCGCGCATGCGCCGCATGAGAGCAAAGACGTCATTGGCGCGACCACCTTCGTCGGCGATGATGAAGTTCGCGTGCTTTGTCGAGACCGACGCCGTGGCGACCCGGAGGTCCTTGGCCCCAACGCTCTCGAGCAACCGGCCCGCCGAATCGCCCGGCGGATTGCGAAACACGCTCCCGGCATTGGCCCCACCCGGCTGGTGAGCCCGGCGCCACGACACGATGCCCTTGAGTGTCTCTTTCGCCACACTGGGATTACCGGGGGTTAGTCGCAGACGCACCGACGAGACGATGTCCGTCGAGCGAAGGCTGGAGTGGCGGTAGCCGAAGTCCAGGTCCGACGCGGCGAGCTCAACGTCTGCGCCGTCGCGCCAGCAGCGAATCGACACGACCGAGGCCGCCATATCGGAACCGTGGCCACCCGCGTTCATGGCAATAGCGCCACCGAAGGTGCCTGGTACCCCTACCGCCCATTCGAATCCGGTAATGCCGGCCGCACTCAGTTGTCGGGCGGCGATAGGTAGATCCAGTCCAGCGCCGGCAATCACGTCGACCTCGCCATCGCGAAACTCCCACGAAAGTGAGGCCAGCTCCCCCGTGAGGTGAAGGACGACGAGATCGTGGTGGCCATCGGCCACGAGGAGGTTCGACCCGTTGCCCACTACCCGCACGGTTGACGACGCGCCCCAGACCTGCACCGCCGCCAGTTCGTCGGGCGTCGTCAGCGACACGAAGCGCGACACCGTGCCACCGACGCGATACGTCGTGTGCGGGCCCATTGACTCGTTCTCGATCACGGTGAGATTGAGGTCAGTCACGGGTCAACTCCAGCGAATCCAGACAGGACGCGACATTGCCCGCGCCCAGGACGAAGAGGGCGTCGGCCTCGACGCGCTCGAGAGCGGCCAGCAGCGTCTCGTCATTTGGACAGTAGGTCACGACATCCCCGCGACGACGACGTAGTGGATCCGCTACGCGCTCGCCCGTCACGTGGTCCGGATTGGCTTCGCCGGCGGTGTAGATATCGGTGACCATCACCGCGTCAGCGTTATCAAAGGCCGGGGCAAACGCGTCACCCACTGCCAGCGTGCGGGTGACGCGGTGGGGCTGAAACACGGCCGCGACACGGTCGTAGCCGGCGTCTCGAGCGGCCTGCAAGGT
>Ga0164296_1003253_pt1 | contig 15453 bp, 24 predicted proteins | sample GEODES057metaG_FD_113533 | JGI IMG/M metagenome (GOLD analysis project Ga0164296, IMG submission 113533) | Dystrophic lake water microbial communities from Trout Bog Lake, Wisconsin, USA - GEODES057 metaG | ecosystem: Environmental > Aquatic > Freshwater > Lake | place: USA: Trout Bog Lake... | reverse complement strand
CAAGAGTTCCGTCGTATGACTACTTTGTCCGTTGCCAGCGTTGGTGAAAAGATGACTCGAGCGGCACGACACAAGTTTTATGTAAAAAACGATAGCCAAGTTCTCATTATGAACTACGAAAAGGCTCGTCAAGGATCGCTCAAGAAGGTACCTGGTCAGCGTACAAAGGTCATGTCTTACGACCGTACCGATTTGATGCAAGTCTTGGAACTATGTGAAGGTAAGCGAGTGCTTGTCATCATTGACGAAGCGCAAAAGATCAATACAGGTACAAGCTTGATCAGCGAAGGTTTTTACAAGCTTATTAATGAGACTGGAGGGAATGTTATGACACTTGCTTTGACTGCCACTCCATACACCACCAGTCCTCTTAATATCCGCAACATTTTCTCAGTCGTTGCTCCTAATATTCCAGACGTTAGTGACATGAAGCGTGATGTCTTTAAGCGTTTCTACGGTAAAGAATTTGGCATGTTTAACAATGGTTTTGTTAGCGAACTATATGTAAAAGAATGGGACAGAACAAAGCTACCGCTACTTGGCAAGAAGCACGAGAACTGGACTCATATTGCTATGAAGAGCGATCCCATTATTGCTGCTCAATTCCCTGAGAGCATGCCAAAGAAAATTGTTTATGAACTATCTGAAGTAGATCGTGCCATCTACGATTGGGCTGAAGCTCGTGCACGTGAATTGTACAACCCAGACAACCAGGTAGCCAACTGGTCACATATTGACGTACTACGAATGATCTGCAATACCACTGAAGGGTTACGCAATAGCAACGGTCGCTTTGCTCAGGAGATTGTAGATGTATTCGGTGCAGACATCAGCATCAAGCACAGCGCAAAATACCAGCTGATTGAAAACAACCTCGAGACCTATATCGAGAATGGTGACAAGGTAGTGCTGTTTACTTTCTGGACTAATGGAACTTTGTTCCCTTACTTAGAGGCATTGAAGAGAAAGTTTACAGACATTCCTGTACTGCCAATCTGGGGCGTAGGTATGGACACCGATACTGTAGCTAAGAACATCAAGACTTTTAACACAGTAAAAGGACCAGCCATTCTAATTACTTCAGATGTTGGGCAAGAAGGTCTAAACCTATATGCCCCAGCGTTGTGGAACATTGAAGTGCCACGAACTTATTCTGATTACAAGCAGCGTGCCAATAGAATCAATAGAGCCGACTCAAAGAGTAAGGGTATTGATCACACATGGATTTACCGAGCAGTAGCTGCTAATACAATTGAAGAACGAGCAGATGCTAAGATCTTGCGTAGACGAGACGAAGCTGAAGCAATTAGAGGTGTTATCGACGAGAATGTCGATATGACCGATACAGTCGACATGACCCCTTACGGGTTCCTCTTCTAGAAAGGAAGTGATAATTGTGAACACCAACCAAGTGTAATTATCCCTCTAACATTGGAGAAAAATGTTAAAAAAAATTATAATAACAATTTTATTGATTAATATATTATTGATTCCTGATTCAACGGCTGCTGTAAACAAACCTTTAAAGCCAAGGGTTGTTTTACAACATCCAAAGATACCGGTCTTAGATTACAAGAAATTTGCTGCATGGCAAAATGTTGCTATTTGTGAAGAAGGCGGCGACTGGAATCATTTTACTTATTTTTACCCAAACGCTTTGGGTATTAATAGGCCCAACTGGATTCAGTTTGGGGGTCGCATTGATCGGCCTAGCGATATAGCTACGCAGATAGAAGTGGCGACAAGACTTATTCAGTATTACCACCAAGGAATACCGGATCAAGGTTATTGTGCGCCATGGTAAACCCATAAGACAATGTAAAAAAGAGCCATAATTGACTCTAGATAGTGAAGAGGGCTATTCTAAAGCCCCTTCCTGAAGGGCCTGGTCTTCCCCGGGGTTGCAGTCGGTAATCTTCCTTGACTCCCCCGGGGCCCTTCGAGTATACTTTTCACATATGAAAAGATTAAATATCGATTACAGTTGGCAAGACAATGCTTTGTGCAAAGGAATGTCAGCTGAAAGTTATAGTGCTTTCTATGTGAGCACAGGCAAATCAGCAGCAAAAGAAACTGGTGGTATATGCTTATCTTGCCCAGTACAAGACAAATGTTTCAACTATGCACTGCAATATGAAGAGTATGGTTTCTGGGCAAATACTACTGCTGCAGAAAGAGTATCAATTCGTAAAAATCTCGGTATTGAATTGATCAACATTGATCATGAGTTCGCTATAATGTCTCAAGAAGAATCAATTGAGAATGAGGCATTACAATGAAAATTGGATTAGTAATTCCCGTACTTAATAATTTTGATCAAGCAATTGATCTTGTTTATAGTGCCAAAAGTAAAAACGATCTGAAGATCTACATCCAACCTCAGTACCGTTACCAAGTACCACTATCTGCTGCTTGGAACAGAGGTATCCAAGAGGCTATTGCGGATGGTTGTGAAGTAATCATTGTAAGCAACGACGACGTTATTTTCTCGCCATACAGCATTGACAAATTAGCTTTTGAAACAACGATTATGGAAGACAAGTTTGTCATGGCTCACCCTGTAGATTTATTCGATGTGGTTGATGATCCTGCTGACATCTTATTCTTCGAAGAAGATACTTATATGGTTGCTAATAACGTAGAAGATCAGAGTTATTCATGTTTTGCTGTCCGATCTGACTTCTTTGATAAGTGCGGCACATTCGATGAAAACTTTGATCCAGCATGGTGGGAAGACACGGACATGAAGTATCGTATTCATCTGCTCGGATATAAGACGCTTCAAACCGATATACCATTTGTACATCTGCGTCACCAATCGACCAAGAAGCTCACTCTGCCATTGAATTCAATTAAGTCTGGGGAGTATTACATTAAAAAGTGGGGAAGTGCCAAGAAAGACTTGCGTGAGGCATATGCTAACCCATATAATGATATTAGCTTAAGCCCTAAGGACTGGAGAAGACAGTGAGCAAAATCAAAGTACTAGCGTGGGGAGACTACGCGTGCAGCACTGGTTTTGGAACCGTGATGAAAAACATCATGAGTGAAATTAACAACACTGGTAGTTATGAAATCGACGTTGTTGGTGTTAACTACGATGGTGGACCATACGACACTACTAAGTGGCCAGGTCGTCTATGGCCAGCAATCAGTGCATTGCGCACACAAGGCCCATACGGTGACGTATTCGGTCGTCAGGTATTCCTAGACTTGCTTGCTCAGGGTGACTACGACATTGTATTCATTGTTCAAGACACGTTTATTGTGTTGCCAATTGTTCCCCAGATCTTGGAACTACAGCGTACTAAGCCCAATACATTCTCTACTATTTACTACTATCCATTTGATTGCGCACCACGTGAAGAGTGGGTTAACCAGTGCGTATCAAGTTTTGACTTCCCTGTTGCATACACTGAGTACGCAAAGAACGAAAGCCGTAAGGTAATTGGTAAGCTTGCTGACAAGCAAGATGTTATTTACCACGGAACCAATACTGATGACTTTTTCCCATTGTCACCGGAAGAGGCTAAGCAATCTCGTGACATGATTTTTCCTGCGCTTAAGGATAAGTTCTTGATTCTAAATGTTAATAGGAATCAAGGCCGTAAGGACGTATCTCGTAGTCTTATGATTATGAAGCAACTTCGCAACATGGGTGTTGAAGATGCGTTCCTTTACATGCACATGCAAGAGACCGACTTTGGTGGAAGCATATTGCAAATGGCTAGAGCAATCGGACTTAGCCCTGACGCAGATTTCACCGTACCAGACCCACGACAGTTTGGTGCACATAGCGGTTTTCCAATTGACTTCTTGAACCGAATTTACAACTCAGCAGATGCTTACCTAACTACGACTCACGGTGAAGGTTGGGGCCTAAGCATTACTGAAGCAATGGCTACAAAGCTTCCTGTTATTGCCCCTAATAACACTTCGGTGCCAGAGATTCTAGGTGATGACCGTGGATGGAAGATCTCTAGTGGTCACACTCCAACGCACTGGATCATCAAGGAAAACGACAACGAGCGTATGCGTCCACTTATGGATGTAGAAGAAGCTGCTAACACTATCAAGTACATTATTGACAACCGTGATGAGGCTGCTGAGCGTGCAGAGAAGGCTTACGCATGGGCCGTCGAGCACACTTGGGAAAACGTTTGCAAGCAATGGATCGGCGTATTCAACCGAGCGACTAATAAGGCTCGTACTGCTCGTAAGTTCAAAGCACAGGGCTAATGACTCGTCGTATCGTTAGTATTACGCCATTCTTTAACGAAACCCACATCCTCGAGCTGCGTCTTGGTATTCTTGAGAATGTAGTGGATCGTTTCTATACGGTAGAAGCTAACAAGACATTTACATTCCGTGACAAGCCAATGCTGGCTAAGACGATTGTTCACCCAAAGCATGAAGTCGTAGAGATTGAAATGCCAGAAGAAGTGCCAAGTTGGGGGCGTGGGTCTACCTGGGGACATGACTATTACCAGCGTGATTACAAAGTTGACTTGTCAGAGTACAACGATGACGATATTGTTTTGATTACAGATCTTGACGAAATTCCTAGGCCAGAGTCTTTGGAGTTTCTCAGAGACAACTTTGATCCAGAATACTCATATGGGTTTGAGATGGTAGTGCACCAGTATTACTTAAACAACCAGAACGTCGGTGAAGGGTTGATTGATAGGGCTAGAGCTTATAGCGTTGCTAAGTACCGTGACCCTGAATTTTATCCATCACTAACTAGATTCAACCAGAATGCGGATATTATTATCCCAAACGGTGGTTGGCACTGGACATATATTGGTGATGCTGATTTAATTCGTAATAAGATTGAAGCTTTTGCTCACAATGAATTTGATAACGATGCTGTAAAAAACGGTATTGAACAAAGAATAGAGAATAACACTGACACTCTTGGCCGTGCCTTAGAACTAAAGCTGGTTGAACTTGACTCTGACTTCTATCCACGCTATCTTAGAGATAGCAAGGATAAGTACAGTAAGTACATTAAGGAGTTGGAGTGATTTTTCATTTAACATTTGAGCAATGGCTAAATTACGGAAAACGTAAGGGTTATTGCACAGATCAGTTCTGCAGCACTCATGATGGAGCACCCATGCATGAGACTGAAGAAAAAGCATGGGAAGACGGTGGTGATCCTTGCATGCATGTGGTAAGATTAGGATCACCAGAAGATTGGAATATAGGAGAATAATATGGAAAATTTATCAGGTTTCCTTAATGTAGCAGCAGCACTGTCGGTATTGCTTGTACCGATTACGGCCATACTAGCATTCTTTATTTGGGTTGCTGTAATAACAACCAAAGAAGAAGAATAATAGTAAGCCCTTGTAGCTCAGTGGTATTAGCCTCAATAGTACAATGGTAGTACAGATCACTTGTAATGATCAGATGCGGGTCCGATTCCTGCTTGAGGCTCTAAACAAACAATGTAATTCGTATTCAAACTTGCAAAAGAATTTGAAGAAAGGTTAGTATGAGTACGAGAACATCAACTGTGGAAATATGCAACAATAGGAACTGTAATAATTCATATAAAAGATACGCTTACCAAATAAAAAAAGGTACTGGTTTATATTGCTCGCAAAGATGCTCTTCTTTAGAGCAAGCACAACGTGAACGTGAATCTTGTGATCCTAGATACAAAAGCATAGAAAAACAATGTATTCATTGTGGTTCTTTAATGGTTAGACCTATTGCTAAACATTGTACAAGCTGTTCAAGAATAAAAAATAATTGTAAAATTTTTGGGATAACTATTGAAGAATATTTTGATATGCTTAAAAAACAAGATGGTAGATGTGCCATTTGTAAGATAGAAAAATGTGCAACAAATAGAAATTTTGCTATTGATCACGATCATAAAACAGGCGCTATTAGAGGGTTGTTGTGCTGTGGCTGCAATATTCAACTTGGTTGGTATGAGGCAAAAAAAGAAGAGATAGAAAAATATTTGTATTAAACAGCAGGTCGGCGGTTCGAACCCGTCCGGGGGCTCAAAGGAGTAAGTATGACATTGACACAAGCAGCAACAATCTTGCTAGAATTATGTAAGATCCCAGCTGAACCAAAGTTAATTGCAGCATTTAACAACTATCCAGCGAACAGCATGTGGATCAAAAGCGTTCTTAAAGGGGCAGCACCAGCTGCTAATACCTTGAATAATCCTTATTATGAAGAAGCGTTAAACGTCTTGCGTCAGAACGGGATTGATGTTAATATCTTTGATACCAATTAAGGGAGAAAAAAAATGAAAGAGTTACAAAGCCTTAGAGTCAAGTTGATGGAGAAGTGGAACTTGTTCGCAAAGCTCGGTGGAGAATGGAATGATGGTTATTTCCAAGCTATCCGTGAAACCATTAGCATGATCGATGACGCCATTAAATCACTCGAGCGAGCTGAACAAAAGAATAAGTCGATTGATTACAGTGCACATATAAAGAAATACGACGTAGACAAAATCAATTGGAGCACCCTAAACAAGAAGACCTTCTGGAAGAACTATGAAGAGTAACAAATACTTTTGGTTGGTTCCAGCCATCGTTGTAGTTATTGTTCTTGCTATCATTGGAGCAGCGCACTTGTTCAACCCACCATCGGTTGGGGAGCAAGCAAGCAACGCAGGGTACATCCGTAAGACCATTGGTTTGATCACTGATGCACCTCATGCTACTGCTGAATTGTTTTATTCTACAATTGAGAACATTGTATTCTTGATCGCAGGATTATCATTTGGTAAGAGACTGTGGCGCAAGGAGCACAAGAAGTTTGACGAAGAGCATGGCGTCAAGCACTAGGTTTAGCCCCAGTAGCTCAGTGGATTAGAGCAGGAAGTTTCTACCTTCAAGGCCGGGGGTTCGAATCCCTCCTGGGGTACCATTTGACTCGTGATAGTAAAAGTAGTATAGTTATAGTAGGAGGAACATGAATACGTTAACAAAACAGTTAGCTAAGCGTGGTGCAGGAATAGCAGTAGGTTTTCAGTTGGTTGCTTTAGGTAAGCAACTGGATAAAGCTAGGGAGAATAAAATGGAAAATGAGCAAGTAGCCGAAGAAGTAACTGAATATGATTACGAGTTCGTCTTTTATGAAAAAGCAGTCGTAAGTATGAAAGATACTTTATCATCTATGATGCAAATTATTATTGGCAATGGTATCGATATCGACAATTCATTGTTTAATGAAGCAAGCAAACTTATTGAAATGCTAGAATGGGTAATTGAGAAGAAGGTTAATGATGGAAATCAAGCTTAGTGTAAGCATTGGAGCTACTCTCCAGGTGAAGAACGCCAAGGGAGAGTGGGACTGGATTAAGCCAGAAGTCGGGGCAGAAGTATCTTTGAATCAACATGAACTTAAGCACGATAACAGCGATGACAACTCGCTTCTACAAGGCGTATTCGCCCAACTTTGGGACGACGTTGTAGGACCACAGTTTTCTTCAGTTGTACAAGAATTAATTTCTGATCAGACTACAGCTGTTGAACCAGCTGCTGAAGCAACGGAAGAAGTTGCTGATGAGAAACCTAATACAGATGAGGATGATTACTACTAATGACTGTTATCGCTGCAGCAGTAACTAAGAAGGATGGAGTCGTCATCGTTGGCGATTCTGAAGTCACGTCTAATTTCACCAAGGACAACGATGGATACAACAAGTTGTGGGTTGAGAAAGAAAACGGACAGTTTATTTTTGGTGGCTGTGGCGGGGTTCGTGCCATGCAAGTGATTAAGCACTGGACCAGCTGGCCCTATTACCGATCAGGAACAGATATTGAAGAGTTTATGGTTAAGGAAGTAGTGCCAGTTGTCCACGCTGCTTTAGATGATCACAATGCTTTGGAAGTCAATAATGAAACTAAAGAAATTTCATTTGATGGAGCATTCATTATGGCATGGAATAACACACTGGTTGTTATCGAGGAAGACTTCAGCGTCATGTCCCCGGTTAGCCAACGATATGCTATCGGATCTGGCCAGAGTGAAGCGTTGGGCCACCTAGGTAACCAACCTCCATATACTAAAGAGGATGTGATTGAAGCTGCTAGAAAGTCTTTAATTACATCTATCGGTGTTGGCGGTCCTTTGTGGGTGGTTACCACCAAATCAATGATTGTGGAACAAATTCCATAAATTATTTGACAGCAGCAATATAAAGCAGTAATATAAAATGACAGAACCAAGTAAGGAGAAATCAAATGACACAGAATTACATCATGCCAAAGAAAAAGGCAACTACTACTACTCCCCTCAAGGAGGTTACGGAACCTGCCTTTGGAGAGTCAGCACCAGCACCAACGCGAGCTGGAACTCGCAAGACTAGTGCTGAAGACGTTAATCTCGTTAATGTAGAAGAAGTATTCGGATCATTAACAGAAGTTATTGGTACTACTAACATCAGTGCACCAGACGCTAGCATTACACCTGCTGAGATCGACATGCTCGCTACAGAGTTGATTGCAGTGCGTAATGCAAAGGATGTAGTCGAAGGACGCGAGAGCGCACTAAAGGCTTATGCTACAGAAGTAATCAACATGCGCATTGCCACTACTGGTAAGGACTTCGCCACTGAAAGCGGATACCTTGTCAGCCCAGACAATGGCGTAAAGCTATCTAAGGAAGTATCTGGAGGAAAGCTCAGCGTTGATATCGACCTACTCAAGGAAGTTCTCGATGACGATCAATTCGCTAGCATCGTAAACATCGTTGAGACTAATCGTGTTACTACGTACCCTGACGGTCGCATCGTAAAAGATTCTACTACCGAGTACGAACTCAATGAGGAAGAGCTTGAGAAGCAACTTAAGCTTGGCAACATTGGTATGGAGCAGGTTGTAAAGGCGACAACTCCTGGCAAGGTGCGATCAGCTTTCTATGTCAGAAGCCTCTAAGAAGCCAAGGCGCAGAATACCATTACGTGATGATGAACTATTGTTCACTGTTGCAATGGCTGCATCTTTCTTCGATATTAGTGCTCAGTCACTAAGAAAAAAAGAAAAGTATTTGTACGACTCCTCCGGGAAATTGATAGAAATATCAAAGACTCCCGGGGGAGATCGTAGATACAGCTTGAATGATATTCTAAAAATAGCCCATGCTTTACGTAGGGCAAATAAAATGACAGATAGGCAGCTACGTTTGATAGTATTAAGAGTAGATGCTTTTAAAGAGCCTGTTAAGAAACACAGATTAAAATACAGAAAAGGTAACAATCCATCATGAAGAAATCTACATTGCTTATCTTCGATGGTCACAACGTCTTTATTAGATCGTTTAGTGGTCTGATGCGCCAAGGGCTTAGTGCGCCAGACGGTTCTGGTACCTGGGGAGTATTTGGTGCTTTTAACGTAGTCGCCAATCTTGTGCGTAGGCATGAGCCTTCTCATATCCTTATTGCTTTTGACCAGGGTAGAAGTTCTAAGCGTCTAGCTATCGACCCAGAGTACAAAGCCAATCGCAATAGGCAGCGTGATGCTAATCGCCCTATGGACCAAGCGTTCTCCCAGGAGTTTAAACCACAGTTAAATACTTTTATGGAACTGTTGCTAAAAAATGGTTTGCCATACCTTCGAATAGAAAACGTTGAAGCAGATGACATCATTGCTACAGCTGCGCTTAGTTTATCGCCAGTGTTTGACAAAGTTGTTATTGTTAGTGCTGACCATGACTTGCATCAATTGATTAGATCCAACATCATTGTTGTTAAGCCAAGCATTAGCTATAAAGACATTGAAGAAGAGATCTACGATGTTGAATCCATAGTCGAACAATGGGGCGTAGAACCATGGCGTTTACCTGAGATCTGGGCATTGATGGGTGATAAAGGTGACAACGTAAAGGGTATACCAGGCATCGGACCAAAGAAAGCAACCAAACTAATTGCTGATCATGGCAACCTAGAAGCAGTGCTCGAGCTAGATGACCCAAAGATCTCAGAGCATGTAGATGTTGTTAAGAAAGCTCAACGACTGATTCAATTAAACATTGATGATGAGTTGCCATTCCCTCCCCTTGGTAACTTACAGTTCAATCCAGTACAACCAGGATCTCCTGGTTCAGAAGACCTCATTGAATTATATGAATCTCTAGGGTTTGTACAACTCAAAGATAGATGGAAACACAATTCTCTTTGGAAAGAAGTGCAATCTTTCGGTAGAAAGTTACGATGAGTGAATGGATTATTAACCCAGAATTGGGAATGGTTGAAACTCTAGCCCAATATGGTCGTTTCCTCAGCACAGATTATCAAATGATCATTGAGCATCTTATGGTGCCTAAAGCGTTTGAAGAATATAAAGAGAAATCAAATAGAAAGTTTGTAATCATTGGTGGCGAAGATACACCATGGGTATTGCCAAAGTCTGTTTATCTTTGTTTAAAACTGGCGGGCCCAGATAGTGTTGTTGTTAGGACTCAGAATCTAGACGACTACTTTATGGTTCAAAACGTATTTGACTACCATGGCAAGGGAATAAGACACAAGATCTTTGATCAAAGCCAGGATGAACTAATGCTTAATATCGATTGGCTTGACGAGATCGAAAATGCAACAGATATCATTGTATTCGGTGATAGCAATACAATGGAACTATTCCGTGGTTATGAAACAGTCGATAGGCGTGTCTGGGAACATGGGGCAAAGTTTAGTTTTGGAATTATTCAAGAAGAGCACTTAACCCCATCAAACATTAATCAAATATGTTTTGATTTCTTTTCATTCTATGGAACTGGTAGCCTAGCTCCTAAGTTTTATTTCATTGTTGGTAAGATACGTAAAAAAGTGGCTAATAGTTTTTATGAAAATATGATGGCTTTATACGGAGGTATGATTGATGAATATCGAAGCAAGCTACCATTCACTCATCGAAGCAAGTTAATTCAGAAAACAATTGACTCAAACTACGCTGGTAAATATGTTCGATACGAAAACTTGAAATCAAATGAGATTTTTGATAGTCTCTATGGCGATGTTAAATTGATACCCGTTGATGACCTAGACGATGTCCAAGATTTCATTGACGAGTGGAGAGACAGCATTAGCACGATTGCCATTAATATGGATGATGATATGTTGACTTATGACATGTTGGAAGATAATATGGTGATGAGAGTTTGTCAAATAGGAACTATGCAGTTCCCAGACTTTTTTGAGCAGTATGAAATTGTAGATGACTATAATATCTATGTTGATGAAGAGTAAGAAAGGAAATTATGAATAATAAAAGACGAAGAATTAAATCAGTTCTTAGTGATTTATCAGAAAATATTTTAGTGAAACTATTGTTTACTACAGTGATTCTGGTATCAGTCATTATCTTATTGCCATTGATTTTTGTGGTAGGGCTACTTTATGTATCTTGGGAGATTACCAACGCTTTGTTCTGTCGAGAAAAGTATAATTACGACGAAGATTCGTTTAATATTGATTTTAATGATTCTAAATGGGGTAAGTTCTCATATGATTATGACAAATGGATTGACAAATTGATGGAGGAAGAATAATGGATAAACTCGCTCAAGATAGCGATGTGATGTTCGAAAGAAATGCCGCTATCATTGCAAGCAGAAGACAAGAAGTTCAGATCTTCAGTGATAGTTTTGTCTATGAAGGTTTCCTTTGTGGGCTTGATGACAACTGGATTCAAATCTATGGCCATGAAGAAAACGACAAGAATAACTTTGATACTCAATGGCGCTTCCTTCTCATTGGTCGTGCTAATGTATCGGCTATCGGACCTACTGGTAGAAGCATCCATGATGTTGACCCGGTTACCCGTGAATGGATTAGTAAGAAGATTCAGATCTTCTCAGATGTTTGTGATAAGTTTCTAGCAGTTAAAGGCATTAAGAAAAATGACGATAGAAGAGAAAAGCTTTGATGGTCCTCTTGTTAACTATGACGATGGTGACTACGATGAAGTTATCGAAGCACCAGTTGTAGAGAGTAAGAAAGACCTCGTAGAAGAAATAGATTTGGAAAAGGCAGACGCTAGACAGCTGCTGTTATATTTTGCTAGCCGTTACAAAGAAGTACATGGATTTGATTACGTTGTTGATTGGGTCAAAGAAATTGCTATACTCAAAGCGTTCAAAGATCGCTACGGAGTAGATGCAGGGCCTATGATTGAAATCTTGTTTACTAAGAACAAGGGTAAGATCAACGATGCAATTATGACCATTACAGCATTTAGTAAGGGCAGTAAATGGATCCAAGACATTTTGCACATTGAAGTGCAACAGAATAGACTTAAAGAAGAAAACCGACAGAGTACAGAAGGGTTGATGAACACAGATGACTTCCTTAAACGATTCGCTATTTGATTGGGAGAAGGATTACGTCAATCTTCGTTTCGAGTTCCTTGACGACGATGAGATTGATTACCTGGAGCAAAAGCACCCACAGTTTGAGTTGTTCAATAAGAACGGTTGCCCCACTTGTGAAGACCACACGTGCGGAAACTGTAAGGAACAGTTGCAGTTGTACAAGCACTACTTACGTGCTGGCATAGGCCTGAACTACCAGCGACTGACCTGGGAAGACTTCCATGGCGACCAGAAGGCTTATGACTTGGCTCGTATCTATCTGAGCCAGCACAAAGACTTTGTTAAGGGTGGCATGGGAATCCTTTACCACGGCACGTGGGGCACTGGCAAGACATTGCTAACTAGTCTTATTGCCAAGGAACTAGTGAAGCTTGGTTATACCGTTTACTTTGCTACATTCACCCAGATGGTTGACGAGTTCACTCGTGGATGGGGTAGCAACGAAGACAAGGCTCGTTTTGAAAGTAAGGTTGTCAAGAGTGATATCTTCTTCCTAGACGATATTGGTAAGGAGTTCCGAACCAAGAACAACCTCAGCGAGGCAACGTTTGACCACGTAATGCGTCAACGAGCATTGGACAACCGTCCAACATTTATTACCACTAACATGGCCCTCGATGAGTTGATGGATGGCTACGGTGGTGCTATATTCTCTTTGTTGAAAGAGCGAGTAATTGAACACAATATGGAAGGAGTGGATTATCGTGAATACGCTAGAAACCGAACGCTTGACGAGATTAAGCAAGGTACAACCCGTAAGATCATCTAATACAGAAAGTAAGAAGAAAATGGACATCGAAAAGTCGCTAGTAAGACACTTTACGAAGCTAGATAGCTTTAACGAGATTTGGGACAAGGGCATTCGCAGCGAGCACTTCTTCGATGAGGGAGTACGTGAGTTGTTCGACTTCAGCCTGGACTACTACATCCGTAGTGAGTTCAAGCAAACAATCACCCAGGAGTTCCTGGAGGAGAAGTTTGATGACTACTTCGCTCGTAACGAGTGGCCTGAGGAAGAGTACCTCGTAGGCGTATTGGTCGAAGAGATGGTGGCTAAGTACCGTAAGGCAGCAACGCAGAACATCCTTCTCAAGGCAGCAAACGCCCTAGAGGATGACCCAGAGGCTGGTATCTCGCTAGCACTGAGCAGCCTGTCAAAGGTTCAGAACGACACAAGTACTCGTGAACGTATTGAGATCTATGGTGACGGTTATGACCGCCGAGTCAATGACTACATTGACGAAGTTGCTAACCCAACCAAAGACAAGAAGGGTATCTACCTGGGCTGGGACGAACTGAATGACCACATGTATGGCATTCAAAAGGGCGAACTGGCTGTAGTCGTAGGTATCCCGAATGTTGGTAAATCATGGGTAGGATCCGTGATTGCCCTGGAAGCAGCACGTCGTAAGACAAAGGTGTACTTCGCATCGTTGGAGCTCCGCAAGGAACTTACGTTGATGCGCTTGGACTGCCTTGCTAGCGGTGTGCCTTACAGTCGCTACGAGCGTGGACAGCTCACTCCTAACGAGTTGAAGCGTCTAAAGGAAGCTCGTGAAGAGATCATGGAGTTTGGTGAATACCTACTCATTGACTCGCCAAGCAAGAAGACAGAGCGAAGCGTTATGGAGTTGTACTCCAAGGCTAAGCACTGGGGAGCCGAACTAATGGTTGGTGACCAGTTGTCATGGATTACTACCGAGAAGTCTTACGGTAGCGCCAGCAACTTCCAAACGCTACAGATGTCTGAAGTCATCACTGATGTTGCATCGACCAACCGTGAGATGGGTATGGCCTCTGTATGGTTGGCTCAGTTTAACCGTGAGGCTATGAAGAATAAGAAAGGTCGTGGTGGTCTAGGCAACATTGGTCTGTCATCACAGATCGAACAGATTGTCGACATGGCTATCGGTATCGGTGCTACTCGTGAGATGAAGCAGCAAGAGGCACTTGTCATGGATATCATGAAGTCACGCCGCAGTGACCTCAAGTCTTGGATGATGAGCTTCGAGCTACGTGACCGCACATCATTGGAAATTGTTAGAGAGTTTGAGGATACAGATGACTAATTATACAGCAACTATTATAAGTACTATGATTGAATCTATGAAGGAAGCCGGGGTAACTGATGAGCAATTCAAACAGATTGATAAACTATTCGCTAGCAAGTTAGCCGAACTTAATAATGAATGATCCAATACCAAGTCCTAAAGAAATGAGAGAACAAGCCTTAAGAGACCTATCTCCTAAGGACCGTTATTTCATTGAGAAGATGAAGAAAGACCGTGAGGAACTGCCAATATGGCTAAAGCATCACTAAAGGATATCTTTCCAGGGCTGGATGCTCATGCCGTCCTCCTAGACATCATCGGTGTCCACAACGTAACGGATAGTGGGGATGAGATTATTCACTCATGCCCACTTCCGTTCGGCAACCACCGCAATGGCGATACTAATCCTTCTGCGTCTTTGAACCAAGAGACTCTTTTGTTCAATTGCTTCACCTGTGGCGGAGGTAGTGTCATCTGGCTAGTCCAGAACTGCCTCAACGTCACCAAGGAAGAGGCTATTGGTATCCTCAAGAACGAGGTAGCCGATCTCAAGGTAGTCTCAATCGAGGACTTCGTAAAGAAGCTCGAGGGGGTATTCGAAGATACCCCGGTCCAGCTACCCGACATCCCGGTCTATAGCACCAACCTGCTCAATAGGTGGCGTGGAGAGTGTGATTATTTGACCCTCAGAGGGGTCTCAGAGGCCGTACAAGCCGAGATGCGCACGGGGGTGGAGCGAAGTAGGCCCGAAATCGCTAAGACCTTACAGGGGCCTACAACCGTTCTCGTCGATAGGGTCGTTTTGCCCCACTTTATGAATGGCAAATTGGTGGGCTGGGTGGCTCGCAAGATCAATGATGTTGATGGGGTTCCCAAGTACCGAAACTCCAAAGGGTTCCCCCGTGGGGCGTGGCTGTATAACCTCGACAATAACCTGGAGACCAATGAGATCTACGTTGTGGAGAGTCCGATGAGCGTGCTTGTGCTCAAATCCAGAGGCATTAACAACGTCGTAGCAACGTTCGGCGCAAAGGTTGATGCTAATCAGATTGCT
>Ga0164296_1003252_pt1 | contig 15454 bp, 12 predicted proteins | sample GEODES057metaG_FD_113533 | JGI IMG/M metagenome (GOLD analysis project Ga0164296, IMG submission 113533) | Dystrophic lake water microbial communities from Trout Bog Lake, Wisconsin, USA - GEODES057 metaG | ecosystem: Environmental > Aquatic > Freshwater > Lake | place: USA: Trout Bog Lake... | reverse complement strand
CCCTCATTGTCCCCAACGTATTGGATAGGGCAGATGATGCACGCGTAAGCGCTGCTAAAACTGATGTCAGCAATTTAATGCAATCTTTGAAGATGTATAAGCTTGATAACCAACGATACCCAAGCACCGAGCAAGGCCTAACCGCCCTAACCGCAAAACCAAGCGTAGGTCCCGCTCCAATCAACTGGAAGCCCTACCTAGATAAGTTACCGAATGACCCGTGGGGCAACCCTTATCAGTATCTAAACCCGGGAATAAAAGGCGAAGTCGATGTCATGTCACTGGGTGCTGACGGGCAAGTTGGCGGCGAAGGTAAGAACGCAGACATTGGCTCTTGGCAGTAAAGCAAGCGCCGCTTACATGAGATTTTCAATCCCAACTCACCGAGTCATTACTAGAGTCATTTCTAGATTCATGTGGGCTGATGGAGTTAGTTTGCCCAACACCGTTCCAAGCAAACCCAGTGTTTTCAAACGCAGTGTTTTAAGTGGCCGCGCTAATGGGTTCACGCTCATAGAGTTATTGGTCGTGGTTTTTATCATTGCAGTGGCGAGTGCCCTAGCGGTTATGAGCCTCAGGCCCTCCAGTAATCAGCAAGCTTTGCAAAACGCACAACAACTCGCGGCATTGCTGGACTCTACACGGGCGAATGCTAGGGCCCAAAAAACATCTTTGCTTTGGGTGTGCGGTACAACTGGGATTACAGTTCAAGAAGCCGTGCCAAGCTCTAACCCGTCTCAACATTTCAACTGGCAAGCGGGTAACTCATTTTGTGACCCTGCGCAAGGGGTCATCGGTCCTGAGCCGATCACAAAGGCTCAGGGTATTAATGTCTATAGCTCAGAGCCGGGCGGTAAAGCCAGTAGTGACGTAAACACAGCGGTTCATATCGGCACTGACGGTCTGGGCCCCTTTAAACTGGACGGACAGTAAACTCTTGGCTAGAGTCCACTTTTGATGCTTACTAAAACACTCATACAGAACTGAACTATATTTTGAAGATCCAAAACAAACTACTTCAAACAGTGACGTCTGTTAACGGTACACCTGTATCTGTCAACCAGCGGGGCTTTACGTTGATTGAAGTTTTAGTAGCCTTGGGCATTGTGGCTATCACCCTAATTGCAGGTGTTCAGGCGATGGGCTCTATGACACTTAACGCTCAGCGTCAATGGGATATTTTTCTCGCCGAGCAGTGCGCCAATAACGCCTTAAATAGTTTAAGACTCTCTGCTCAATTACCTCCGGTAGGCGAGCAAAGCGTAAACTGTGTGCAAGCAAACGTTGCATTCTCTGTTCGCATCAGCATCAACACCACTCCGAATTCAACCTTTAGACGCGTAGATGCACAGGTTTTTAAGCAAGACCTGCCTCAACTCAAGATCACAACTGTGATTGGCAGAATTTAGATGACATCATTGATCCCTTCAAAACCACATTCCAAAGCGCAGGGATTTACTCTGGTTGAGCTGTTGGTTGCATTAGCAATTATGGCAATCATGGCCGGTTTAAGTTGGAGGGGACTGGATGTCATGATCAAGTCCAGAGAGATTACACAAAAAAGGGTGGATGAGATTGCCTCCCTTGAGAATGTGATGCGCCAATGGGATGCTGACTTAAATGCTTTATTTCCAATAACCACAAGTGGCGCAGCACCAAGTTTCGTGTCTCAACCAAACAATTCTGCAGCAAGTAATTCTGCAGCAAGTAATTCTGCAATGGGCAATTCTGCTCCGAGCAATGCTGCCTCCACCCTCTCTAACAACTCTACCCAAATTCTCGCGATTGACTGGGATGGTCGAGTACTTAAGTTGATGAGACGCTCGGGCACCCCAAGCTTACAAGGCACAGATAGTGGACTAAACGTTGTGGGTTGGACGATGCGCGACAACACCTGGGTAAGGTGGCAGTCGCCTGATCTGGTTCGATCACAAGACTTAATCGCCGCTTGGAATCAGGTTAGTTTATGGGCTCAAAACGCAGGCTCTGAGTCTAAACAATACGAAACAGTCTTGATGAGCTCTGGCGGCTGGCAAATTTACTACTACCGAGATAACGCTTGGAGCAACCCACTCTCAAGCTCTGGGGCTACGCCCAGCTCTTCAGCTGTTGGCGCGGGCAATATTCCCGACGCTGTGCGAATCGAGGTCCAATTACCACCTAGCCTTGGCGGAACAATCTTAAAGGACTGGGTTCGTCCCTCCTTTAGCATTAGCCGTTCTTAATCAAAGTGTCCTCATCCCTAGATAAACTCCCCAAAAAAGAGCTAGGCATGGCCATTTTGATGGCTATGCTGACCTTAGCGCTGGTTGCCACTTTAGCGGCAGGTGTGCTTTGGCAACAATGGCGGACCCAGGAGGAGGAGACCTCCAGTCGATATGAGGAACAAGCATCTTGGTTACTCGCAGCAGCACTGGACTGGGCTAGAGTTATTTTGACTGAGGACGCCAAGTCCAGTAGTACTGACAATAAAACCGAGCCTTGGTCTATTGCGCTACAAGAGACGCAGCTTTCAAACTTTTTAGCTGCTAGTAATAGTGGTGTAACAAATGAGAGTTCTAGTGGATTTGGATCTGGTTCAGTGTCTGGCGCTAACCCCGGAGCAGGAGGGATAAACGACAGCCAGGCCGAACAAATCTACCTCTCCGGGCGGATCACTGACCTACAGTCAAGATTGAATATTTTTAACCTGTATATTGCTGGCCAAATATCTACGCCTGATTTGAACGCATTTACACAGTTATTCACCAGTCTCGGATTACCTGAATCTGAGCTTACACGACTGGTTAAAGGTGCGAGTGCATCTGCACTTAACGCAGCGGCAAATCAGCCCACGGCAATGCCCCAGCGCATCGAACAACTCAGTTGGCTTGGGTTAGCGCCTCAAACGATCGCAACCCTCTCGCCCTTTGTAACTTGGTTACCCACGCGCACGCCAGTCAACTTAAACACCGCTAGCGCTCAGGTGCTGGCAGCTAGTTTTGCGGGGCTTAGTCTTGGTAATGCACAAAAGCTTGTCCAGGCAAGGGATGCGCAACCTTGGAACAATTTAGAAGATGCATCACGCGCATTGAATTCCCAGATATCTGGGGGTGGCCCTGGCGTAGGTAATCTAAACCCCTCTCAATTCGCATTAAACTCTAGTTACTTTCAGGTTTTGGGCAGACTTAGGTTTGATTCCCTGGTTTTTACGGAGCGCAGTGTTTTGCAAAGAATAAATCAGCAAACCACAGTGTTGTGGCGAGAGAGACGAGCCACAGGCGCTGAGCTCGGATGTTTTTCTACAATAGAGCCACCATGCTAATCATTGCGCTGCCCACCAAGGCTCACCCCCAATCGGGATCTTCCCCACAGTCTTACAGCTATTGGCTAAGCCCCAACGGTCTGTCAATCAGCCTGAGTGGTCAATCCTCAGCCGCACTCCTTCCCCGCAGCGCAGGAGAGGTGGTTGCAGTAATTCCTTGGCAGTTGGTGTCTTGGCATAGCTTGAAGCTACCCGCTTTGTCGCAGTCCCAGTTTAATGAACAAAAACTAAGCGCCGTCTTAAACGGTATGCTTGAAGATGAGTTACTCGATGAAGTCAACTCTATGCACTTTATCCTCCCCAACAACTTGAAGTCCTTGGTTGCATCGGACAGGGAAGTAATGATCGGTGCGTGCAGTAGGGATTGGTTAAGGAGCGCAGTAAACGCCCTTCAAGATCAAGGCATTAGGGTACAACGTATTGTTTGTGAACTCACGCCCACGACAAGCGGCCCATTGTCTAAAACAGATAACTCAATCTACAACGAACCCAACACCTCAGAGCCACTGGAGTCAGTGGCAGTGCTACATGTTCTCGGACCTGCCTCACTCCCTGCCAGTGCGGTACTTTGCACCGAGAACGGTGTGATTAAGCTTCCACCCTCGACACCTAGTTGGTCAGCTTTTAAGGGGCTCGGAGGTAAGGATTTATCAATACTGTGTGAGCCCCACTGGGTTCAAAGCACCTCTGAGGCACTTGGACGAGAGCCCAAACTCTACAGCGTCTCTCAGCGAATGCTTGACGCAAGTCTCTCTAACTGGGACGCGGCGACAGGTGAGTGGGAGCAGTCAAGGAGTTTTCGCTTTTACAGAAACATTCAAAAGCTCTATACCGAATTTATGCACCATGCTAAATGGTCTTTAGCAAGGCAAGCTTTACTGGGCCTAGTCATATTGAATTTAGTAGGCTTAAACCTGTGGAGCTGGATTGAAGGCGTGAACATTAAATCTAGTGAACAAGAGCTATCCAAACTTCTAAAAGAAACATTTCCTGCAATTGGGTTAATCGTAGATCCTAGTCTGCAAATGCAACGCGAGATGAAGCGTCTCAAGCACGCAAGGGGGCAAAGCGCTGCTGGAGATTTGGAATCAATGTTATCGGCTGTCGCTCAGCAGTTACCGCCTAACTACAGACTCCAGTCATTTAACTACTCGGCTAATGAGTTGCGATTAAACGGTGTTTCTAAGAACTTAATAAGCGGCGCAGGCCTTAACGCTTTAGAAAAAGCGGGCTACACACTAAGAGCGGAGAATACGGCCGTGAGTGGACAAATGGTCCCGGTACTGGTCATGACATTTGTAGATGGCTCTACTTCGCAAAATTAAATTTAAATCATGAACACAAACCAAGCTCAAAAAAATAATGCTACTCAAAAAGGAATAGGCCTTAAGGCAAAGCTTGCTGAGTTAGTAAACCCCTTGAGCGCCCCAGTTAATAACTGGATGACAATGCTTTCTTTGCGGGAACAGGTATTGGTTAAAGTGCTCGCCTTTGTAATCGCAGTCTACGTAGCTTGGTCAGTAGGTGTTACGCCCGCTTTAAATTCACTGAATAAAGGTGCTATCAAGGCGCAGCTCTTAGAGCGGGAATGGACTCAGCTCCTGCAGATTCAAGGAGAACTAAAAACCATAAAAAGCGTTGCTCAGATAAACCCCTCAGACGCTAGCACAGCTTTACAAGAGCTTACAGCGCAACTAGGGCCTCAGTGCAAAGTAGTGGTGCAAGACTCAACTGCGCGCATGCAAATTAAGGGCGTTAGTCCTGACGCTCTTTCACAACTTTTCCCCCAGATCCGAAGCCGCTCTCAGGCCCAGGTGCTTGAGGCAAGCCTCAGGCAAGAGAGTCAAACAAAGCTTTGGGAGGGATCTATCACTCTTGCGATGCCAAGTTTCAATTCAAATTTAAATTAAGAGCAAGTTTTAATCAAATCCATCTAAATCAAGCACACTGATTCAATAGATCTCAAAAATTGAAATCGCCACAGCACCAATTCGTAAATAACAACTTAAGTGCACGGCTTAAGAAACTGGCTGTACTTGGCGCAACACTCGGATTGATCTTTGGGTTCCTGTATTTTGCGCCTGCCTCTTGGATGGGCTTGTATTTTGATTATTTAACCAACGGCAAACTCTCACTGACTCAAGCGAGCGGAACGCTTTGGGAGGGTTCAGGGAAATTACTTTTAAAAGCTAACAGTCGCAGCACTTCCTCTCAGGGGCTTGGCCAAGACCGGTCAAACTCTAATGATCCTGAGCTTTTGATCGCATCCGCATTTAGTTGGCACATTTCGCCGGGCTTGTTTCCGAGCCCGAGATTAACGGTCACGGTTGAGAACGGCTGTTGTTTTAAGGTACCGCTGGTTGTTAGCGTGCTGCTTAAAAATTCATCCGGTGATTTGGTTTTGAAATTTTCAGATTCAGACTCCAACTGGCCTGCCCAGTGGTTGGGAGGCCTTGGGGCTCCTTGGAATACGGTGGCACCAAAGGGTACTTTAATGATTCAAACTAGAAGCGCTGAGTTAGCACTTCATCCGTTTAGTGCACAAGCACCTAACTTATACGGATTTGCTCAAATTACACTCTTGGATCTCTCCTCTCAACTCTCAACCTTAGAGCCTTTAGGGACTTACGTCATTAAACTCTCTGAGCCGGGTGGGGATTTCTCGCTGCTAGAGAGTAATTTAAGGCCTAAATCAGACACAAAAGTCGGCTTAGGTGGTGTTACCCTACACCTTAGCCTGGAGACAACTGAAGGCAGGCTAGAGCTTACGGGCGAGGGGGATTGGATCAACCAACGCTTGCATTTCGACGGATTGGCCAAAGCACAACCGGGTTTTGAGGCAGCACTAGCAAATTTGCTAAGTGTCTTGGGTCCGAGGCGCGATAATACGGCAACTCTTAAAATTGGTTAGTATGGAACTCAACTCTTATCTCACCCTCCTTAAACTGCGAAAGACGCGTGGCAATTTTGCTAGCGAAGCTAACGAAGCTAAGGAAACTTACGAATCTAATGGTGCAAACTTTGCCACCGGAGCCGATGATGCCTATGACGGTGTTAATTCAAAGCTTCATTCGCAAGAAAACCTCGGTAGATGGGCCAGGGGTGTTTCCAAAGCTATTAAGATTCAACACAATCCTTCCCAAATTTTTAAGAACACTGCGCTCGGCACCAGAGCAGCCCTATTACTCGCACTCGTAACAGTGTCTACAGTTGGCCTGAGTTTTGTCGTAACCAAAGCCACCGCTGTAACGCCAACTAACGTGGGCAATGCAGGCAATTCTGGACCATCTGTAGCTACGGGCTCTTCTGTCTCACCGGTAACTTCGCACAACAACGCACGGTCTAAGTCAACGACAACTGCAAAAAATAGCGAAGAACTTGTAACCCTGAACTTTGTGAACGCAGATATTGAAGCTGTAGCGAGAACCCTTTCCACGCTCTCTGGCCGTAATTTAGTCGTAGATCCAAGAGTCAAAGGTCAGATCACCCTTAGCGCAGAAAAGCCAGTTACTGCTAGCGCCGCTTGGAATCAGTTCTTGGCAGCGCTGAGGCTCCAAGGTTTCAGCGTCATAGAGGCCAGTGGTCTATATAAAATCGTGCCCGAGGCAGAGGCTAAATTACAGGGCGGAGTATCTACCGTCGTGCCCTCCCCCCACGCCCCAAACAGTGGTCAGATCATGACGCAGATTTTTAATCTGTACCACGAGAATGCAAATAATTTAGTTGGCGTACTCAGACCCCTCATCAGCCCCAACAACACCATCAATGTCAATCCCGGTACCAACTCGCTGATCATCACAGATTACGCTGAGAACTTGCAGCGAGTTGGCAAGATCATCTCCTCACTTGATGTCTCCAACGCCAGTGATGTTGAGATCATCCCGCTTCGCAACGCCATAGCCTCAGAGCTAGCGCCCCTTGTGTCTCGCCTTATAGATGTAACCCCTGCAGCCTCTGGGGCAACGGGTGGCCAACCTCAAGCAAACGATACTGCGTACAAAACCACTTTACTCGCTGAGCCTAGAAGTAATTCCATCATTCTTAGAGCTGCAAACTCTGCAAGACTGATGCAGGCACGTTTATTGATCGAAAAATTAGACCGCCCCAGCAGCGATCTCGCAAGTGGCAACATCCACGTGGTGTACCTCAAAAACGCAGATGCAACCAAGCTCGCTGGGACTTTGCGTGCAGCGCTTGCAGCTGACTCCAAAAGCGCTGGCAGCACACCGGGTCTTGGCGGTTCAACCGCTCAAAGCGCAGCAACCCCTGGTCCCTTAAACCCTGTAAACGCAATGAACCCAGGCGCAAATGGCAGCGCATCTGGTGTTCCAACACTGGGCGGCTTTAATACAAGCCCTGGCTCAACTACAGGTGGCCAAATACAAGCCGATACCGCAACCAACTCACTCATCATCACCGCACCGGATCCTCAGTTTAGACAACTAAAAGAAGTAATCGACAAACTTGACTCCAGACGCGCTCAAGTGATGGTGGAGAGTTTGATTGCTGAGATCGATACCAACAAAATTGCTCAGTTTGGCATTCAGTGGCAAAACGTGATGGGTCAAGCTGGCGGTAATGTGGGGGTCATCGGTACCAATTTTGGCTCTGGTGGATCCAATCTTTTGTCACTCTCTACTTCGGCCGTTAATCCAAATACAGCAACCTCAGGACTAGCACTTCCCGGGGCCGGTCTTAATATGGCAACTGCAAGAGATGTGAACGGTAAGTATGTGCTCAGCTCACTCGCTAACTTTTTGCAACAAGACGGTTTAACCAACGTTTTGTCAACACCAACGCTTTTGACACTAGATAACGAAGAGGCAAAAATTGTTGTCGGTCAAAACGTCCCGTTTGCGACCGGTCAATACACCAACAGCAACACCGCTAACGGATCCGTTACTCCGTTCACAACTTATGACCGCAAAGATGTGGGTATCACACTTCGCGTTAAGCCCCAAATCAGTGAGACGGGCTCTGTAAAGCTTGTGATATTTCAGGAAGTCTCAAGCATTGACTCCACAACCTCTGCAGCCGGTTTGGTTACCAACAAACGCTCCATTGAATCGAACGTTATTGTGGAAGATGGGTCCATTGTTGTTCTTGGAGGTCTACTCTCTGATACTTACTCCAACACAAGGGGGCAAGTTCCAGGACTTGCTGATGTGCCCTTTATTGGAAGCTTCTTTAAGAACGAATCTAGAAATAGAACCAAGACCAATTTAATGGTCTTTCTTCGTCCCGTTGTCCTCAGAGACGCCAAGAGCACTGAGATACTCTCCAACGGCCGCTACCTGGGCATGATGAATGAGCAAAAGTCTCTAGATGCAAAACCGCTCAACGAGGCGTCCTTTGTTTTACCCGCAAATGACGGTCCAACCCTTCCTAACCCCAAGAGTTTAGATTTTGGACCTAACTCGGTTAATCCCAAGATTCTGAGTCCCGTTGCACCCCCGCCTGGTTCAGCACCTCAGGCGCTTCCTGGCGAACCCGCCAAGCCCACAAAGTAATTTAAATATCCACCGTATCAAATGTATTTATCGTATTAATCTTATTAATCGTTCAGACTAATTTTTGCGCTCCAAAAGTTCCACAACCCAATTTAACCGTCTCTAAATAAACAAGATGCGTCATCCACTCCCCTACGCATTTGCTCGTGCCAACAAACTCTTGCTAGAGGTTGAGGGAGAGCAAATTCGGTTGTGGCACACCGATCAACCCTCTCCTGGTGCATGGGGTGAGGTGATGCGCAAATACGCTGTTTCTTCATTTGAATACACGGGTAGCTCTGAGCTTGTGCAGCGAATCAGCTCCGTCTACGCAGGTGCGGAGTCAAGCGCAGCAACCGTGATCACTGAGGTTGAGAGCGACGCGGACCTTGCACGCATGATGCAAGATCTTCCCGCGGTCGAGGACTTACTTGAGTCATCCAATGACGCACCCATAATTCGGATGCTAAATGCACTCTTAACTCAGGCCGCGCGCGACGGAGCGAGTGATATTCATATTGAACCTTACGAGCGCCACTCAAGCGTTCGGTTTCGAATTGACGGAACGCTTAGGGAGGTTGTACAACCTCATAGAGCTTTACACGCTGCGCTCATCTCTCGCCTGAAAATCATGGCTGAGTTGGATATCGCTGAGAAAAGACTTCCCCAAGACGGACGTATCTCACTGCGTATGGGTCAACGCGCTATTGATGTTCGCGTCTCCACCCTCCCTGGCGCACACGGAGAGCGAGCAGTGCTGCGTTTGCTTGATAAGAGTGAGTCTAAACTAACGCTTGAGTCTCTTGGTATGCAAGGCAATACCTTGAACCGTTTGGTGCAGATGACGCATCAACCCCACGGCATATTGCTCGTGACGGGACCGACTGGCTCAGGCAAGACTACGACACTTTACGCCGCCTTGCAAGGATTAGACGCTGCACACTCAAACATCATGACGGTTGAAGATCCGGTGGAGTATGAGTTGGCAGGTATTGGTCAAACCCAGGTTAACGCGAAAATTGATTTAACTTTTGCTAAAGCGCTTAGAGCTATTTTGAGACAAGACCCGGACATCATCATGATCGGGGAGATTAGAGACCAAGAAACAGCTCAAATCGCCATACAAGCCTCACTCACTGGCCATTTGGTGCTTGCCACACTTCACACGAATGACGCTGCTAGCGCAGTAACCCGTCTCATGGACATGGGTGTAGAGCCTTTCCTTGTCAGCTCATCATTGCTTGGGGTGTTGGCACAGCGTTTGGTTAGAAAACTTTGCACTCACTGCAAGGGCAGTGGTTGTAGCCACTGCGCGCAAACAGGATATAACGGAAGAACCGGAATTTATGAGTTGCTCAGCGTCAGTGAGGGTATTCGGGACTTAATACACTCAAGAGCTGCGGAGGCGAGTTTGCGCGCGAAAGCGATTTCTGAGGGCATGAGCTTGATGCGAGAGGACGGAGAACGCTTGGTCTCGCTGGGTATCACCTCGGAGGAGGAGTTGATAAGAGTGACGAGAGAATAATAATCAACTCACTTTGTTTTGCAATTGTTATTGATTATTTTGCGCTCCACTCGTAGTCTCGAAGCGATTTAATATGAAAATTTTTTGATTTGAAGTTGTTCAGTTTTTTGAGGCCTCAACTTATGACTCTCTTCTCCTAACTCTCTTCTCTTAACCCTTTCCTCCTAACTCTCTTCTATCGACCATCATCATCCACCCGCCAACTCTCAACTAAACAGTCAACTAAAAAGCTCAACTACACCGCTCTACCGCTCTACCACGCTGCCCTCTCATCTCTTACACCTAGACACCAACCTGCAATGCCTGCCTTTTCATACGAAGCCATAAACACTGAGGGTCAAAGCCGCAAAGGCGTCTTAGACGCTGAGTCCGCGCGAGCCGCGCGGCACATGCTTCGCTCACAGCAGTTGGTGCCCTTAAGCGTTGAGTTGGTCAATAGAAAATCTGGCGAGTCAAGCACTGGTTTTGGTTTGAGCTCCACACTCGCCTGGCGCAACCGCGTGTTTAGTGCTGCGGCCCTAATGATTTGGACTCGTCAGCTTGCTAGTTTAGTCAGCGCAGGACTGCCTCTGGAGCGAGCTTTAACGGCTTTAATCGATGAAGCCTCTACCCCGGGTGAGAGGGACTTAGTGGCTGCTCTTAGAGCCGAGGTTAACGCAGGTGTCACCCTTGGCAAAGCACTCGCCAACCATCCTGGTGAATTCTCTGACCTGTATATTGCAGTCATCACTTCAGGAGAGCAAACGGGACGTTTGGGCCAGGTACTAGAGAGACTGGCTAATGATCTTGAGCGCTCACAGTCTCTCAAGGGCAAGCTACTCGCGGCTTCTCTGTATCCAGCTATTGTGAGCTTGGTGGCCTTTGCTATTGTTCTTTTCTTGCTCTCCTACGTGGTCCCTCAAGTTGCAAACGTATTTGCAAGCTCTCACCACAGCTTACCTCTTTTAACGGTTATCATGCTCGCCGTATCAAGCTTTGTTAAAAGCTATTGGATTGTTTTTATTCTCTTTGTCTTCATTGGTACGCTCGCTTTGAACTCAGCACTCAAGGGTGCAGCATTTAAACAAAGGTTTGACGCTGCTTGGTTAAAACTCCCCCTCATCGGCAAACTAAGTCTTGGTTACAACAGTGCTCGCTTTGCCAGCACACTTGCACTGCTGAGTGGCGCTGGTGTGCCGATTTTGAAGGCACTAGAGACAGCAGCGCAAACTCTCTCCAATGAATCCCTCAAAACCCACGCTCTAGAGGCTTTGGTTTTGGTAAGGGAGGGTGCTCCCCTTGCCAGCGCCCTGGCACAAAATGCACGCTTACCCGGCATGCTCTCTATGTTTGCTCGCCTGGGTGAGCAAACGGGTCAGTTACCCGAAATGCTTGAGCGAGCTGCTCACCACCTCGGTACAGAGGTAGAGCGAAAAGCACTTAACTTAGCGACTCTACTGGAGCCACTCCTCATAGTTGTAATGGGAGTTGTCGTGCTCCTCATCGTGTTGGCAGTCATGCTCCCCATCATTCAACTCAATAGTTGGGTGCACTGATCATGAATGCACAACCAGAGCTATTAAAACTAGTAAACCGACTACACAAAATACACTTACCTCTCTTAGTTCACCTACTTCAACACCAGAGTATTTGGACAAAGACAAAGATAATAACTAGGACTAGGCTGTGGCTATAACTTTAGACGGGCAACTCGTGGTCGCCATATCCTCTCGTGCACTCTTTGATTTTGAAGAAGAAAATAGTGTCTTCGAAGAGCATGATGACAGAGCTTATATGGCGCTACAACTCGAGCGTCTTGAAATACCAGCAAAACCTGGTGTCGCATTTTCTCTCGTTAAAAAATTATTAGCGTTCAACGCCAACGCTACCCCACGTGTTGAAGTGGTGATCCTCTCTAGGAACGATCCTGTGAGCGGAATGCGAGTATTTAGATCCGCGCAGCACTACGGATTACGAATACAAAGGGGGAGTTTTACGAGGGGGCAGCCTCCTTGGCGTTACTTAAAACCTCTGAATGCAAATCTCTTCTTGTCTACCCATTTAAGTGACGTTAGGGCTGCGCTCAGCGCGGGCGTCCCTGCCGCGCAGGTCTACCCCCACTCAGCCCACGCCTCTGAGTCACATCCCAGCGAGGTGAGGATTGCATTTGACGGGGACGCAGTGCTTTTCTCGGACGAGGCTGAACAAGTATTTCAGTCCCAAGGTCTCACCGCCTTCCAAAAACACGAAAAAGAAAAAGCCAGTCAACCACTCTCAGCGGGTCCTTTCAAACCGCTTTTAGCTGCACTGCAAAGACTTCAAGAAGAGGGCACACCCTCTATGCGTATAAGAACTGCGTTGGTCACAGCAAGGAGTGCTCCGGCACATGAGAGAGCGATTAGGACACTCATGAACTGGAATGTTCAGGTAGATGAGGCTATGTTTCTAGGCGGATTATCAAAAGGTGAATTTTTGAAGGAATTTGAACCTGACTTTTTCTTTGATGATCAAACAGGCCACATCGAGTCGGCTGCGCAACATGTTCCTGCAGGACATGTGGCGCAGGGAATTACAAATCAGACTTAGCATTAAATTGGTCGCTGCTAACTAATTACAACTGATCACGAGTAGTTTAATACCCAATGCTCTTAGAGAGCTTATTGCGTCGTGCTCGCAACTACTTCAACTTTTCTTCCCTCTCTTCGTGCAATCCAAATCGTGGAAGAGAGAATTACAACTGCACCCAAAATAGTAAACTGACTGGGCACATCTCCAAACACCAAATACCCCGCAGTTGCAGACCAAATTAGATCTAAAAACCTCAGAGACTGCGTTGCTGAAATATCGGTTGCCTTAAACCCCCTGGTTAGGCAGTAATGCCCGGTAGAGCCGAGAACTCCTGCAGCTATAAATCCAAGCCACTGCATTGGTGTTGGTGTCTGCCAGACCATACACGCAAAGGGCAGACTGAAAATACTCACTGTAACGGCTTGCCAAAAAACGATTACTCCCGCAGTCTCGTATTTGGTCAACGTCTTTGTAATTAAAAAGGAGGCTGCAAATACCGGAGTTGATGCAAACATCACAAGCGTGTACCAACCCCCGTCTCCAGACAATTTGGGAGCTACGACTACAACCACTCCCATAAGTCCAATGAGTGCTGCAATCCACCTGTCCTTGCGCATCGGCTCGCCCAGAAACAGACTGGCACCAATCATGATAAAAATTGGACCCGAGAATCCAATCGCTGTCATATCCGCAAGAGCGATTTTGGGGAGCGCGGCAAACCAAAGCCACAAAGCAATTGAGTGCACACCGCCCCTCCAAAACTGACCCTTCATATCTACTGGCTTATAGGTGCGCCATCCCTCTTTGACGAGCAAAGGTGCCATCACTATAAAACCAAAAAAATAGCGCAAAAATTGGGACTCAAAACCGTCAAGCGTTAGAGTGATATTTCTAACGACAGTATTTAAACAGGTAAATAAAATTCCACTCAGTGCTACCCATAACATGCCCTTCCAGACCTGGGGGAGTTGCGCGCCCTTGCCCTTTGCTCGTCTGAATTGATGTCTGAAGTGACGTTTGAATTGAAAAATAATTTACTCCGTCCACCAAAAAGCAGATTTACTCTTGGATCCGCGCTCTCCTAACTCCTTAGTAAGCGCCGGCTTAAGGGGGGAGAGTCTACGGCGCGCTTTGTTCATTTTTGGGTTAAACCGATATCAATAGACGCGGATTATGCTGCTGGTTAAATCACTTCTTACTAACTCCTCGACTCGCTCGGCCACTTTCTCAGGCTTTAGTAAATCTGCTAGATCATCAGAGTCATTAAAGTTATTGGCTCGCATTGGCGTATCAGTCCTAGAAGGTGCAACGCAGTTAACCCTTATACCGTCGCCTATCCACTCCTCTGCTAAGGCCTGGGTAAGGTTACTGACAGCCGATTTTGTTGCAGAGTAAGCAGCAATATTTGCACGGCCCTTCAAATAAGAGGAGGACGAAAAGAGGACCAACATGCCTTTGTTTGCCTTTAGGTAAGCGTGACTCTCGTTTGCAATGTGCACGCAGCCCATCACATTGGTCTGAATCATCTCCTCTACTTTAACTGCGCTTGTGGTGAGCAAGGGCCCGGTATACAAAACACCAGCGCAGTTGATGACGAAATCGATACCCGATGCGCACTCTTTGGCAATAACTGCTAAAGCGTTTTGCACCTGCTCTGAACGGGAGACATCACACCCACTGGCACGGCTAAGCGAGTAGACCTTGAGTCCCGAGGCCTTTAGTCTTTCAACAATTGCAGCCCCAATGCCCTGAGAGCCACCAAAAACCACAGCAACCTTACCTTTAATATCTTTATGTGCAAAGGAGTCGCTATAGCGACCCATACGAAAGACCTCCTCGGCCGTAATCAAATCAAACGGGAAGGTAATCTTAATGTTTTCCTCACTCCCTTTGACAGTAAAGATGCTTGAGCGCTCACCCCAGTAGTTCAGATAAATTGCGCAGTCATCTGTGACCTTTAGCTCATTTTGTTTAGGAAGAAAATCCGTAAAGGCCTCAACTATTGATCCGTATTTGAATCCTTGCGGTGTTTGACCTCGCTTGATCTTACTTCTATCGGGGATGGAGACCACTTTGTGATCCTCCACATAAAGCATCGTATCTGTTGCATCGATAATGGTGTTGACAGCGTTGTACTCATCAAGAGCGTTTATCAGATTTTGGATGATTTCATGACTTAAAAAAGGCCTGACACCATCGTGAATGAGGACCTTGTCCTCACTCTTTGCGAATCCCTTTAAAGCGCTTAGACCCATCCAAGTAGATTCCGCTCTGCTCGCGCCGCCACTGACGATAGATTTTAATTTTGAGTATTTGGTTTTGAATTCAACCTCTAGTAAGAGAACTTGAGCGTTTCCAACTATCACGATCTCATCGATGAGTGGATTTTTGTCAAAGAGCTGGAGCGTATGCTCTAAGATAGTTTTACCGGAAACACGGGTCAATTGCTTGAGTTTCTCGCCTCCAAACCGGCTCCCTTCGCCTGAGGCGAGAATAACTGCATAATTCAAATCTGTTACTCCGTCTATGAAAAAACTCGGAACTAAAGAATTTTCTTTAAAAATTTTATTTACTAATTTACTTTGCGAT
>Ga0164296_1003251_pt1 | contig 15457 bp, 14 predicted proteins | sample GEODES057metaG_FD_113533 | JGI IMG/M metagenome (GOLD analysis project Ga0164296, IMG submission 113533) | Dystrophic lake water microbial communities from Trout Bog Lake, Wisconsin, USA - GEODES057 metaG | ecosystem: Environmental > Aquatic > Freshwater > Lake | place: USA: Trout Bog Lake... | reverse complement strand
ATCACGAATGGTGTCATGATCCGTTGACCGCCACCACTTAGTGTTTCACCCTCATTAAACGGGGCTCCGATTACAAGATTCATCAACCCCTGTGTGGCAGTGGCTGGATAGCTTTTAATAGCTATGGTTGAGCAATAAGTCTCCTCTCCGACGCAACTTAGTTCATTTACCGTGAAATCTAACTGCGTTTCAGGGCCAAATGCCTGGTATTTCAACTCCACCATATCGTCCAATTGGATATCTTGCTTAGGGGTATATGGGTTTGCAAATTTCGAGTACAAACTTAGAATTTCGTTAGGCGCTAGGCGAGCGGCGTCGTTAAATCCACTTGCTCTTAGGTTGACCAGGAAATCATCCTGAATAATGGTTGCACGCTCCATCGCTTCTTGATCTACATTCTTTACAGGGTAGAGGAGGGAGATGATGAGGGACTTTTTATTGATAATCGGTAGATCTGCTTGCCAATTTGCACTAAGCCCCTTCTTTAGCAGATCTGCCCTGCGTTGAATGAGTTCTTGGATAAATTGTCCGCCGTGAGTCTTGCCTCTTAAGTAATCAGTCTGTGCCCACATATCTGGCTCACACAGTAAGCTGACTTGAATAATAGATTCGTCTGGTGCGGTTTTGATCACAGAGGCCATCAGTGTTGTAACCTCTTGCCCCGCACCCGAGAGCGGAGTCATTAAATAGGTGCAACCCAAATAATCGCTATCCCCGCGCGGTTTGGTGACAATGATGTTGTTGTTTGCTTCAAATGAATCCAAATGAATGATGTCACTTAGCTTTTGACATTGAGTGCTGTTTTTGAAATCAAACATCTAAACCTTGATAAAGAATACAAAAATTTGAGTGATAGTGCCCAGTTAGCTTTAATTCAATAGGCAAAATACCCTCGCACACGATTTATTTCCTACTATTTAGCAGTTTCGTTATTGGAAATTTTGGCTAATGATGTTATTGGAGTTGAAGTCTCAACTGTGATTGAAGTGGGGCTTCGAACGCTCGTCGATAAAGTAGAGATAAACGGAATTCCAAGCTCAGACAGCATCAAAACAATAATAGGTACCCCAATGGTTGAGAGGCCCTTGCCGTGTGCAAATGACCAAACAGCCATAATGACCGAGATGATAGCGCCATAGATTCCAATCGATGGTGCGTATTCTGTTAACGTAGAAATGGGTATCGCAAAGGGACCTTGTACGACAGCCGAACCCCCATTGAAAGCTCCTATAGCTGAAACTGCAGTTAACGCACTAATTGCAAGAAGCGTTTTGTTGCTATTTGCGAAGCTTCGGATGTAAGTGCTGAATGATTTTGACATTTGAAAATTACCTTATGTTTAAGAAAAATACGTTTTGCGTTTTGGAATCAAGACTCATCTCGGTTCCTTTGTTTTAGTTGGGCTTTGAGGGACCTAGATTGACTGCCCCGTTTGGCATCAAGTCTTCAGTGGACTCTGGGGTTGTACCGTCCCCAAAAATTTCAGTGCTGTGGGTACTGGGGATTTGCGGTGAAATAGGTGAGAAATCTTGTTCTTTGATTTGTTTATGTGGATAAACTTGAGCCGATTTAGCCTCTCCCGTGTTTGATGTGGTCTCTGAAAATCCAGACCAATGGGTTGGAAACACTTCCTTATATACATAAGTGTCTTGGACTAATGTGTCGTTCTCAGTTGTGAATTTTTGAATCCAAACCCGCTGAATGATCGGTCCTTGACGAACGGGCATGCCAGTGACGACCGCTGCTCTTAACGAACTTGCATTAACAGCCTCATAAGTTGTGTTTGAGGCAGTTTGGGTTTTAGGGTTCGGTAGTGTTTTCTCCTGTGATATACCGTTCAATTCGTCAACCTCTGCCATACTGAACTTGCGGTCATAACGAGTCGGAGGAATAGAGCCAGAGGTTGAGTCGTCTACAGACCTCATACTCCTACAGTGCGCACTTGTGGGCACGTCCCGTCTATTGCAGTCAAAAGTATCCTCCCCTACAGGTGTGAACCAACTGGCACAACCGGTTAACAATTGAATGAGCGCTAGGCTAATTAATATTTTTTTCACAGTTGTATTCCGTACCGTTTCTTAGTGAGTGTGAGAGATTTAAGTAAGACCCATGTAATGTGGGTCGCTGAATTCACCTCAACCACTGGGAAAACTGAATTGGCATAATCCAAGTAAAACCTAGTGATCAGCTGAGATGATTGAGAAATGCCTTGCCCAATAGAGGACTGAGCAATCAAGCCTGCATTGGGATACTGAGCGCCCGTGGTTTGACCGCCTGTTGCCGATGAGTTGTAAGCGGGGATAGCGGTGGGGGAGAAAGATGATCCAAATCCAGCAATCATTCCTGATATGACGGAATCTCTAATCAACCGTCCTTCCTTACTTACCAATTTACCTGCTATACCGTTTTTCCCGTCAATATCCACACCGTAGGCATTCATCTCGCCTTCCCAGACCACGCCGTCGTTTCCAATACAAGATATAGTCTTGGCCACTACAAGTGCACGCTCCGTGGGAATCTCCCCTCTTGCACTCCCCCCTACAAAGCAGTCTCCTAAATCCGAGACTCTCCATCCGTTTGGAAGCACGGCATTGTTTTTGAGCTTCGTGACGAATGGGGTTCCAACGTCATTGGCTGAAACACTTCCACCCACTGCACCGTAACCACTTGCACCGCTACTGCTTCCACTACTTTGCGCACCGAATTTGGCTCTTGCGTTCACCCCACTTAGCAGTACACCTTCTAAAAAAGAATTAGCAGGTATAACAAGTTCGGGTTCCTTGGATTTAACTGTTTCGACCTTTTTTGCAGCCTCCCACACCTTTAAGCTTGGCGGCGTAGGTCCTGGTGGTGCTAAATTCAACCCTGCCTGTACATTTTCGTCATCATTCCCTTCAAGTGCGCTGAGTTTCTTGACAAGCGGAGTCTTTGGGAAAGTAATTTCCGGCAAGACGTCTATGGGCGTGTTTAGGTCGATACTCTGCTGTGATTTGAAAGTGGGTTGGTTCAGCGTGAGCTTAGTGAGCGCTTTTGCCGCTAAGTCCTCGTTAGATGCGAGTAGCTTCCTCAGTTCATTTTCGAGTACGTTAATACGCTTGTCCTCATCCTCTAAACCTTGGTTACGGTTGTTGATGGGGAGTGTTCTAACTGTTGAAAAATTGAGTGGGTCGTTTTTAATCTGCGCTTTTGCTGCTGCCTCGGCATTCGCTTTGACCAAATTAGCCTGAACCTCAGAGTTTCGATTGACTTGTATGAGAATAATCAGTCCTAGGACTGCCAAGCTTCCTAGCGCTGCTAGTTTTGCATTCTTCGACGACTCATCCCACAGGAGTCTCATGTTATCTAGAGCCTTCATTTCATACTCCTTTTGGCTATAACAATGGCAGTGGTTATTCCGTTAGGCTCAATTGCAGGAGTAGGGTACAGACTTACAGATAAAACATCAGGATTACAGATGCCTGCCTCACATCCAAACTCGGTCTCTTGCAGAACAATTCGAGTTTTAAGGGGGTTGAAGATTTTGTAAATCCAAATGTCATTTTGCTCAGACGAGAGTTTTTTATCCACAGTGAGAACAAAACCGTTTTTCGTAATTGGTTTCAATGCAATATCAATAACTGAGTAACCTGTTGGGATACCGCCCTTAGCAGTTACTTCTTGTAGATACTGCATAGTTTCAATGAAACTAACATTCTTTGCTGCACCCATTCCAGCGACTGCTTTAGTTTGCGGGGTAACATCATCTATCAGAACAGTTTGAGAGGGCAGAGAAGTCTTTGGAATGAGTTGAAGGCCAATGACTGAATTGGTCTCAGTATTCTCGAAAAACATTTGCACTGGGTGTGGATCTTTCTTGAATGAGAAGTAAACATTGTTTGAACTCTCAGACTTATCTACGGCTAACTCACCAGAGGTCACAACCTTGGGATTGTTAAAGGGGAGTTGAATCCTGTTGATTTCGGTGGAGCTGACATAAACACTTTGTGAGCCACCGTTGTTCATTTGGATATGCTTTGCTCTGCTAGGGTCTAGAGCGTTTAAGCTCTCGCCCTCTAGGTGCATAACACCGGGGAGAATGATCTCCTTTATTGCAGTTTCTTTGACGGCCACATCGGGATGAATATCCTCGCTTGCAAAGACTGGTGCTGGTGCTCTAGGCTTGTGATTGCCTGTGGTCTTCTTGCCTCCAGGTCCGTCGTCCGTATTTAAAGACCGAGCTTCAACTTGTGTGACGGTTAGGGCTACTGGCTGCGATGGACGGGGCTGTAAGGTCTGGGGGAAGCCGTCTGGCACAACAGTCATGAGCATTGAAATCAGAAGAATTTGTGTGACTCTCACTTTTTTTGCCCTTTTAGGTATTCAGAGTTGTGCGCTTTGTCACCCTCGTACGTTAGAACCTCGTCGATCCATAGTCTGTAGTTTTCCACATGGGTTGTGTACTCGAATACGTAGAGCTGTGAGCTGTCTTTTGCTGCGTTGACCGTATGCAGCTCGCCGATCACAAAGTGTTTATTGAGCACAGGGTCGTATTCGTATTTTTTCAAAACAAAGTAGTAACTCCCAAGCTCCCTTTGAGCTGTCAATTGTGCGACCCTCACGTCTATATCTCGTTCAATCTTTGTATAGCTTGCAGGACTGAGAAAGGATCCAAGTAGTTTTTTCTGGTATTCCGCATTATCTGGATTGATCTCTACGACAGAGCTTGTCACGGTCAGCAGCGTTGCCTCTTGAGATGCTTTGTCCATGTAACTGCGCTCTAAGTAGGCGTTATCTGGCATGCCGGGAGTCTGCACAATCACAATCTCGCTTTGCAAAACCATTTTGACCAATGAGAGCAGAAGACAAGCGCCAAGAATCAAAATCGAGAGGCCCATTTTTTTGTTTTGCGCTGTCAGTTCTGATATGGATTCGTTTCGCTTAATGAAGTCCATCAATCGCTTTCAATTTAAAACCCATAATGTTTACCTTTGAAGAACCTAGGGCGTTTGAATTAAAGTTATATGGATTAATGTATAGCATAAACCATTAAGTATGCAATTAATATATATTCATAAATATATATAGAAAATAATGTGTAAAACAACAATATTTAATTTTTAAATGTTTGATATCTAAGTTTTGAAGATCTGCGCTAATGTTGTACACCTTTGTGTATTTGTGCGAACTTAGTCATAAGGAAATTCAGCATCAGATTTTAAAATTTAGTCTCATTGCTTATGCATGCGCCGTAAAGTTCTATAAAGTTGGTCAAATCTCTTTGTATTCAATAGCAGGCTTGTATTTTGTGAGCACAGCCACTCCCTTAGCGCCAAATAAATACTGCGTTAAGCTTGTCATTTGAGGCCAGGTGGATTCAATAGAAAATGTTTTACAGACGCTAGCAGGTGGTATGAATATTGATGAATTGGTTCTATTTGGCTGATCATTCTTGGTTATTTACAGTTGATTTGACTTCGTATTTTCTTGAAATGAAGAAAAGTTGTGGACAAGTTATAGAATATTCGCACTAAAGGGTTAAATCAATGACGGCTACCAATCAACTAAATAAAACTCTCATCACTCTTGAGTCCACACTTGTCTCTTGTGTCGAGTGGTTCGCAGCATTGCTAGTGTTTGCTGATATTTGTATCTTGTTTCTGGGAGTAGTCTCCCGGTTTGTGTTCCGCCAGCCCCTTACGTGGTCTGATGAGTTAGCGTCAATGATTTTCTTATGGACTGCAATGCTTGGTTCTGTCATAGCCGTCAAGCGCTCGGAGCACATGCGGATGACGGCTTTAATATCTCTGGCTACTGGGCGAGGTGCCGCTTTTTTTGAGTCTCTCCAGTACTGTGCAGGTTTGACTTTCTTGGGTCTTCTCTTTATGCCGGCCTATGAGCGGGCCATGGATGAGGCTATTGTTGTGACCCCGGCCCTTGAGATTTCAAGTCTTTGGCGCGAGGCAGCCTTACCCGTAGGCATTGCGCTTATGGCCCTTTACTCGCTCCTACGCTTATTTCGAATGCCCAAACATACGCAGTCTGCTCAAGCAGCAGTCTTTATGGTGGTTGTCGTGCTTGCGCTCTACAAATGTCAATTTATTTTTGAAGATTTGGGTTCCTGGAACCTTTTGATCTTCTTTGTAGGCGTTGTTTTGAGCGCGGTGTTTGCCGGCGTACCTATTGGGTATTCTTTTGGTTTGGGTGTACTTGGATTTTTAGGGTTTACGACTTCCACCCCCATCAGTGTTATCGTGGGCCGTATGGATGAGGGTATGTCTCACCAAATCTTACTGGCTGTCCCATTATTTGTGTTCTTGGGCGTCTTGATGGAGATGAGCGGTATGGCTCGCTCGATGGTGGCTTTTTTAGAGAGCATGCTGGGGCATATAAAGGGTGGCCTTTCTTATGTTTTGATTGGCGCAATGTATTTGGTCTCGGGGATCTCGGGCTCTAAAGCGGCGGATATGGCTGCGGTCACGCCTGCACTTTTCCCTGAGATGAAAAAAAGAGGGGCAGATGAGGGCGAGCTCGTTGCGCTTTTAGCCGCCACAGGTGCGCAAACAGAGACCGTCCCTCCAAGCTTGGTGCTTATCACCATAGGATCGGTGACGGGTGTCTCCATCTCTGGCCTTTTTACCGGAGGGCTCTTGCCCGCCTTGGTCTTGGCGTTGCTTTTGGCTCTTGTCGTTGCTTGGCGAACCAGAAAGGATGATGCACAGGTTCTGCCAAGAGCCAAGTCCTCACAAGTTTTACAACTCTTAGTTGTAGCTTTGCCCGCTCTTGCACTGCCCTTTGTGATCCGCTTTGCGGTCATTCAAGGAATTGCAACAGCCACAGAAGTCTCAACCATTGGTATCGTTTACTGCACTTTGGCGGGCTTGATTATTTATAGACAGTGGAGCTGGTCGCGTATTGTTCCAATGTTGATAGAGACGGCTTCACTGTCTGGTGCAATACTTTTTATTATCGGCACGGCAACCGCTATGGCTTGGGGGCTCACCCAATCGGGCTTCTCGGGTTGGCTTGCCCAGTCCATGCAGCAGCTCCCAGGCGGAGCGCCCGTATTTATGTGCGTATCCATTGTTGCCTTTGTGATTTTGGGCTCTGTCTTGGAGGGGATACCTGCCATTGTGCTATTGGGGCCCTTGCTCTTCCCTATTGCCCGTCAACTTGGGATTCACGAGGTACATTACGCCGTGGTAGTGGTGCTCTCCATGGGACTGGGGCTATTTGCACCACCCCTTGGAGTGGGCTACTACGCGGCCTGCGCGATTGGTAAGGTGGACCCTAGTAAAGGCATTAAGCCGATCCTTCCCTATTTACTTGCACTAATTGTTGGTATTGTGTTGATTGCCTACATCCCTTGGATCTCGATTGGCGCTCTGTAGTCCTCAAATAGGCTTTCATGTTATAATTAAAGTCTTGGGCGGCTGTAGCTCAGCTGGATAGAGTACTTGGCTACGAACCAAGGGGTCGTGGGTTCGATTCCTGCCAGCCGCACCAAATTTATTTAATCAAAATGTAGGCCGTAAATGATTGCATACATTTTGAAGGACACACTACGAGAGTTGACGCTTTATACGTCGCTAGATTTTCGATTAGTTTTGTCTGCACTTTCCCTTTTCTGGATTCAGTACTGTACTTTTGGTATTTGGTCTGTGCTTGGAGGAAACGTTGGTAAATCATATAGAGACTGAGGACGAAGAGGACGCTGACTCTGGCTCGCAAACTGGTCGGAGTTCGGCCCACAAGGGCGGAGCAGTCGATACCAAGCCCGTCAAAAATTACATGACCCCCAAAGGCTACACAGCCATGCGCGACGAGTTATTGGCGCTCATGGACGTAGAGCGTCCTAAGATCGTTGAGATCGTGCACTGGGCCGCGAGTAACGGTGACCGCTCTGAGAACGGAGACTACATATACGGCAAAAAAAGACTCAGAGAAATTGATCGGCGCATTCGCTTTCTAACCAAAAGACTCGATATCGCCGAGGTAGTTGACCCTAGTGTTCACTACAACAACGATACTGTTTTCTTTGGAGCGACGGTCACATATTGCACCGTACACCCCAGCCCCAAAAGCTCTGCAGATCAAGTCAATACGATCACGATCTTAGGCGTAGATGAGTTTGACAGCTTAAAGGGGGAGGTGAGTTGGGTGTCTCCCATTGCGCGCGCTCTAATCAGAGCCCGGGAGGGTGATGAGGTGAAACTTCAAACCCCCGCAGGTACTCAGGTGATTGAAATCTTGAAAGTAGAGTACCCCAAGCCTTGACAACGCCCCACACACCTAATTTAGTGAGAGGCTGACTTGGAGGAGACCACTCTATTGGCTTGAGAGACGGAGGGGAGTCTTCTCAGGTGCTTGAGCACACTCTCAAGGTGTGTTGTGTCGCGAACTGCGATCGTGAACTTGAGATCGATTGCGGATTGCCCTGAGAACTCCTCACTCATGTTAACGTGCGTGATATCCGCTTCTGCACTCGCAATCGCTGCAGCAACGCGTGCAAGAACGCCTTTGCCGTTTTGGACGGTTACCACCACCTCTGACTCAAACGTTCTGACCACCTCATCCGCCCACTCAACGGTGATGAATCTTTCGCTATCTTTGTGCTTGAGTTTTTGACCAACTCCGCAGTCCTCCGTATGCACAACAAGCCCCTCGCCTCTACCCAAATATCCCAGGATGGAGTCTCCAGGAATGGGTCTGCAGCAGTGCGCGTATTGAATGGACACATTCTCGCTGCCGTCCACCACCACACCGCCTTGAGAGATGGATTCATGGGCTGTAAAGCGCTCTTTGCTAATGAGCAGTGCGTCAGGACGCTCACCCAGTTCTGAAAGTAATAACACTATGCGTTTTGCAACAATGGTTGCAATACGTTTGCCAAGTCCAATATCGATCAGAAGCTCCTCTTTGGAGTGACTTCCCGTGAACCGCAACAAACGCTCCCAAAGCGGCTTGTATTTCAATTCGTCCGAAGGCATTTGTTCAATGCCTTCAGCGCGCATGGCTTGAGCCAGTAACTTCTCACCCAGTCCAAGGGACTCGGTTTGAGCCTGTGTCTTGAGGAAGTGCCGAATCTTTGAGCGCGCTCGTCCCGTTTTGACAAAGGCAAGCCATGCAGGATTGGGCGCGGCAACGGTGGAGGTGACAATCTCAACCACGTCTCCGTTTCTCAACTCCGTTCTAAGAGGAACAGATTCACCGTTGATTTTGCCAGCCATCGTTCGGTCGCCAATATTGCTGTGAACCGCGTAAGCGAAGTCCACAACTGTCGCACCTCGGGGCAAGGCCATGATCTTGCTCTTGGGGGTGAACACATAAACCGCATCGGGGAACAGGTCCACCTTCACATAGTCCCAAAACTCTGTCGCATCGTGGGTTTCATTTTGAATATCCACCAAGGACTGCAACCACTGCGTGCCAAGTCTCTCCGCGTTCTCTGATCCGTGTTCTTGTGATTTATAAAGCCAGTGCGAGGCAACTCCAGACTCAGCCACAATATGCATGGCCTCAGTCCTCAGTTGGAATTCGATATTGATTCCAGCAGGGCCCACTAAAGTTGTGTGTATCGATTGATAACCATTGACCTTTGCAATGGCGATATGGTCTTTAAACCTACCAGGTACGGGCTTATAGAGTTGGTGCAAAACGCCTAAAGCTGTGTAGCACTCGACTACGCTTGGTAGTATGACCCGCATACCGTAAATATCCGTCACCTGCGCAAAACTGAGGTTTTTGGTGTCCATCTTTTTGTAGATAGAAAACAGTGTTTTCTCACGCCCATAGATCCTGATAGGGATGTTGTATTTTGCAAATGCTTGTTCAACATCTTTTTGGACCTTGATCAAGATGTCGCGTCGTCTGGAGCGTGCTTTGCCAACCGCTTTTTCGATGATCTGATAACGCCAGGGCTTTAAATACCTAAATGAGAGATCCTGGAGTTCGCGGTAGGTTTGGTTCAGCCCAAGTCGGTGCGCAATGGGGGCGTAAATCTCAAGCGTTTCATTACAGATACGAGCCCATTTCTTGGTTGGCATACTGCCCATGGTGCGCATGTTGTGCGAGCGGTCGGCGAGTTTAACCAAGATGACTCGAACGTCCTTGGCCATCGCGAGCAGCATCTTCCTAAATGACTCAGCTTGTCCTTCCTCTTGCGTATCAAATTGCAACTTGTCAAGCTTGGTCAAGCCGTCAACCATCTCTGCAACGGGGGCACCGAAATCTTGTATCAAATCTTGCTTACTAATCCCGCAGTCCTCCATCGCGTCGTGAAGGAGCGCTGCCATGAGCGCCTGCGCGTCTAGTTTCCACTCCGCGCACTGAGCAGCCACTGCGATGGGGTGTGTGATGTAGGGCTCACCACTTTGCCTCTTTTGGCCAAGATGAGCGTTGTCAGAGTAACGGTACGCTTTTCGAACGAGTTCTTTGCCCTCAGCCCCTAAATAGTCTAATTTTGACAATAGTGAGGCAAAGCTCGCCGCAGCTGCATTAGATGCTTCTGTGCTGTTGTTTCCGCCGGATGGGGTCATTACTGCGCTCATATGTGACACTTTAGCGCTTTGTGGGTCATTAAGCGAGCTTTAGGGTTAAAAAAAGCACCTTGAAGGTGCTTTTTTGTGTTTTTTCAAAACAGTCGGTCAAATCAGCCCGGTACTTTTTTGAGCATTTCGAGTCCAATTTTGCCGGCAGCGATCTCTCTTAGAGCAGTAACGCCTGGTTTGTTTTTAGACTCGACCTTTGGAGTGTGACCTTGGCTGAGCATGCGTGCGCGGTATGTGGCTGCCAAAACGAGTTGGAATCGGTTCGGTATTTTCTCTAAACAGTCTTCAACAGTGATGCGTGCCATTTTGTATTTCTCCAGGTATTGGGGGTATTAGTTCAAATTGAGAGCGTGAAAAATCTCCGCTCTAGCGCGACTTTGGGACGCGTACTTGAGTCTTTGAGCGTGAACCACGGCTTTTAAATCAAATAAAGCCCGCTCGAAAACTTCGTTGATTATAACGAAATCGAATTGACTCGCTTGTGCCATCTCCTGAGCAGCATTTTCAAGGCGTAATTGAATCACCCCGGGGGCGTCCTCGCCGCGTCTTTCTAGCCTAGATTTGAGCTCCTCCCAGCTAGGGGGGAGAATAAAAATGAGCACGACACTTGGAAATACCGCTTTGATTTGTAGTGCGCCTTGGAAATCAATCTCCAGCAAAACGTCGTGCCCGTCGGTGATTTTGTCTTCAATTGTCTTTTTAGAGGTCCCGTAGCGGTGCCCGTGGACATGAGCCCACTCCAAAAATGCATTTTCCTGGATAAGTACGTCAAAATCACGATCATTAATGAAAAAGTACTCTCGACCATGCACTTCCTGGCCCCTAGGTTGGCGGGTCGTATGGGAAACTGAGTGGGTGACTTGTGAGTCAAGCTCCATTAAGGCTTTAACCAAGCTGGACTTGCCCGCACCGCTAGGCGCTGCGACAACGAAGAGGTTTCCTGGGTAATTTTTCATTCTATATTTTGGACTTGTTCGCGCAGTTGCTCAATCAGCACTTTCATATCTACTCCTATCCTTGTAAGCTCAAGACTGGTTGACTTGGAGCCCAGTGTATTGGCTTCACGGTGCAACTCTTGAATTAAAAAGTCCAAGCGTTTACCAAGACTCTCAGTGTTCTTGGTCGGACTGAGCAAATGCTCTATCTCGCTTAAGTGAGAGGACAGGCGTGTCAACTCCTCAGCCACATCGATACGGATTGCAAAATTGGCTGCCTCTGTTAAGGCACGGTCGTGAGCGGCCTCTGATAAGGTGCCCGCAGCGTCTGCTCCTGCTCCAGAAGTAGGCATCTCCTTTTGACCTAACCCTAGGGCCTCTCTCCAGCGCTCTAGGAATTTAAGCCTTTGCTGCTCAACAAGTTGGGGAACAATCGGGGTGACTTTGGTGGTTAAGGCTTTAAGTTGAGCGATGCGCTCAAGCATCGAACTAGCAAGTCTTGCTCCCTCCTTTGCCCGAGCGGTGAGCAGGTTTTTGAGTGTCTCTTTGAGCAGTTCAGTCAAAGGCGCGCCAAGCTCTGCTCCACCAGGCGTTGTTGGGGTGCTGAGGCGAAGGACTTCGCTCACGCTTAAAGGTGCAGCCTTAGGAAGCCATACGCGCACATTATCTTCAATGCTCGATAATTTTTGAAGGAGTTTTGAGCTCGGCTCTGCAACGCCTTGTGAGTCCGAGCTCACAATGGAGGCTTTTACCTCTACCTTTCCTCGCTTGAGTTGAGCGCTTAAGTGCTCTCTCATCAAGGGCTCGAATTCGCGTAACTCGTCTGGTAATTTAAAGGTGAGATCTAAAAACCGACTATTGACCGAGCGTATCTCAAGGCCCAATCGAATGGTTGGACTACTTGGAGATTCAACGACGCTTTGCAAGCTAGACTGTGCGCTTGCATATCCGGTCATACTGTAAATGGGCATATATTCTTTAAATATCCGTAAAAAGAGCTGATTAAAGCTTTGAAGTCGTAATTATCCTACAACGGCGGAGCGGCGGACCTGCATCAGCCCCATCAGCCCCATCAGCCCCATCAGTCAATCAGGCCTGTCACAGGCCATTCACTAAATCTCAAATGCAAACATGAACTTCGAAGACAATACGGGAGGTACAAAATGACCCAGAGCGCGCTCGCCGTGTCGTTACACCCAATCATTCAATTACTTTTTACTGAATTACTTTATGGCAACCACACCTTTAAATCCCACGTCCACTCCTAATACGATTGCCTCCAGGCAATCAAGGGCATTTGACGCTCTAAGACCCGTCAAGATCACGCGAGGCTATACCGTCCACGCAGAGGGATCTGTACTCATTGAGTTTGGACTAACCAAGGTGCTTTGTACTGCATCTGTTGAGGAGCGAGTGCCCCCGCATAAAAAAGGCTCTGGAGAGGGCTGGGTGACGGCGGAGTACGGCATGCTCCCCCGCTCCACCCATACACGAAGTGACAGAGAGGCTGCACGGGGAAAGCAAAGTGGTCGAACCCAGGAGATCCAAAGACTGATAGGGCGCTCAATGCGTGCAGTCTTTGATCTGCAAAAGCTCGGTGAGCGCACCATCCATCTTGACTGCGATGTGCTCCAAGCAGACGGAGGTACAAGAACGGCCAGTATCACTGGTGCATTCGTCGCTGCCCAAGACGCTGTCAACACACTGCTTGCATCGGGAAAAATTACGCAGACTCCCATCCATCAAAGTGTTGCTGCAATCTCAGTGGGTATGCTAGGGGGGCAGGCTTTGCTGGACCTGGAGTATGTGGAGGACTCTGCGTGCGACACCGACATGAATGTGGTCATGACTGGGGAGGGCAAGTTCATTGAGGTTCAAGGCACCGCAGAAGGAGAGGCATTCTCTAAAGATCAAATGAATTTGATGCTCTCATACGCCGAGAAAGGTATCTTCGAGTTGATCAAGCTTCAGCAAGCAGCGCTTGCAAAGAGCGTCGTGTGAGAGAGCGCATGAGAGTCGTTTTAGCTTCTAACAATAAGGGCAAATTAGCCGAATTGGAAGTGATGTTTAGGGAGCTACCCATTGAGTGGATCACTCAAGGAGCGCTTGGAATAGCAGAGGCCGATGAGCCCTTTCACACTTTTATAGAAAACGCTCTTGCCAAAGCACGCCACGCGAGCGCAAGCTCCGGGCTAGCTGCATTAGCCGATGATGCAGGTCTGTGTGTTGATGCTTTTGGGGGCGAGCCTGGCGTGCAAACTGCTTTTTACGCAGCACGCTTTGGTTATACAAAGAGTGACGATAACAACGTGAAAGCGTTGCTCGAACAGATGCAGGGCATAGAGAACAGACGCGCAGCGCTGGTGAGTACCTTGGTCGCAGTCAGGCATCCCCAGGACCCAGAACCGCTCATAGCTGTGGGTAAAGTTTTTGGGGAGATCACAAAGGAGCCCATCGGATCCAACGGATTTGGATTTGATCCCGTCATGTGGATTCCTGCGTTTGGGAAGACTTTTGCTGAGCTGCCGGTGGAGGTGAAGAACCAACACAGTCACCGAGGTCTTGCATCGATACGTATGAGACAACTCATGCTAGAGAGTTGGTTGAATGAAAAACATTGAAATCGCGAGTGTGAGCTCATCTTCTGATAAGCAGACTTCGCATCCGCCCTTAGATATTCAGCACCTCATGCGCGCTGGGACTTTGAGTCTAGCCAGCCTGCCGCCCCTGTCGCTGTACATTCACTTGCCCTGGTGTTTGAAAAAGTGTCCCTACTGTGATTTCAATTCACATGCTTTAAGCACGGGCGCTGCGGGAGAGCCGGCTGGACCAGCTGAGGCGGCTGGAGCAGGGGGAAGGGCTGAACTCCCCGAAGATCGCTATATCGATGCATTGATCCGCGATCTGGAGTCCTCACTCCCCCTTATTTGGGGGCGCTCTATTCACAGCATATTTATGGGCGGTGGGACCCCTAGTCTCTTCTCTGCAAAGAGCATTGAGCGTTTGATATCTAGCGTACGCTCAAGGCTTGTGTTGTTGCCAGGGTGTGAGATTACCTTAGAGGCGAACCCTGGAACATTTGAGCGCGACCGCTTTAAAGCGTTCAGGCAAGCCGGAGTCACTCGGTTGTCCCTAGGTGTTCAAAGCTTCAACGACCAGGCTTTAAAGGCCCTTGGGCGAGTCCACGATAGCGCTCAAGCCCTCGCAGCGGCCAAAGAGGCCTCAGAGGTATTTGAGACTTTTAATTTAGACCTGATGTACGCCCTACCCCATCAGCGGGTTGAGGATTTAGTGGTTGATCTGCAAACTGCTCTGGGGTTTAATCCGCCGCATCTGTCCATCTATCACCTAACATTAGAGCCCAATACCGTATTTGCTAAATATCCCCCAGAGCATCTGCCAAGTGAGGATACGGCTTATGAGATGCTTGACGTCATTGCAGATTATGCAAAGGGGAGTGGCCTTGAGAGGTATGAGGTCTCTGCCTTTGCCAGAGATGGGCACAGATGTTTGCACAACCTCAATTACTGGCAATTCGGAGACTATTTAGGGATCGGTGCCGGAGCGCATTCAAAACTGAGCTTTGCACACAGAATTATTCGTCTGATCAGGCACAAAGAACCTGCTCTATATATGGTCAAGGCAGAGGCGGGAGATGCTGTGGCCAAATCGGAGGAAGTACCGAGGTCTGAGTTGCCTTTTGAATTCATGCTGAACCTAACCCGGCTTAAAGAGGGATTTAACCTCCAAATGTTTATGGAGAGAACAGGCATGCCGCTGAGTGCGGTTCAGGGCCCGATAGAGGAAGCGGTCTCTAAAGGGTTGTTAGAACGAGACATGATGCAAGTAACTCCAACAGTAAAAGGGTTCGATTTTTTGAGTGACCTTCAAAGTCTCTTTCTTCCGGGTTAGAATACTAGGCTTCAACCTAAGGAAGCGTGGCAGAGCGGTTGAATGCACCGGTCTTGAAAACCGGCGAAGTTTTACGACTTCCGT
>Ga0164296_1003250_pt1 | contig 15457 bp, 15 predicted proteins | sample GEODES057metaG_FD_113533 | JGI IMG/M metagenome (GOLD analysis project Ga0164296, IMG submission 113533) | Dystrophic lake water microbial communities from Trout Bog Lake, Wisconsin, USA - GEODES057 metaG | ecosystem: Environmental > Aquatic > Freshwater > Lake | place: USA: Trout Bog Lake... | reverse complement strand
TTTTAACTAATTCTTGTGTGAAAGTAGTTTTACCCGAGCCCGGTAGTCCCATTACTAATATACGTTTTGTCATTTAAGTCCCATCTGCTTTCTAATTTCTGTGGCGCTGATTGCGTGAATATCTTCATCAAATACTTCTTGTTCTATAGTATAGCCAACTGCACGACCATAGGTAATGTTGGTGATGTTAGGCACAAATAATATAACATATTGTCCTGCGTATTTCTCATCTAGGTCAGCGTGTATAAAATTCGCAACTTCTTCCATTTGAAATGGGTTGCTGTCGTTCCAGCCCTCACAGTCACGAACCATGATTGCCACTTGTCCTGTCTTGGCAATGGCACGTTCAAATAGAGCGCGATGGCCAGCGTGCCATGGTTGCCAACGTCCCAGCATCTGTACTGTAGGTTTACGCCAATCAAATGTCATTGTATATGAGCCCATTCTGGACATAGATAGTCCCTTAATTGTTTATGTGCCAGACTAGTAGGATGAAAACTTGCAAATTTATCTGGTATGGTCAACATAAATTTTCTTTTGCCGAATGCCATTCCGGCAATGGTTTCAAATTCTGGAATTAGATCCGGTCTGTGCTTTTCTAATTGTATTTTTAATAAATCTAGTTCGTTAGTTTGCCGTGCAAATATTGAAGCAGGGTACGATTCATCTATCAATTTACCCCAGCTAGGAATTAGTAAATTTAAATTGTTGTACTGACTGATATCAACGGAATCTAGGTCGCAAGCGGCACCAATTAAATTTATGGTAATTTTATATTTACCGGCTACTGTATTTGCGTGTGCTAAATTTTTAATTAGTATATTTTTTATAGACGTTGCTAGACTGTTTTGATTTTTGTATATTTGTTCAGTGGGAATATCAATTAAAGGATTATGTACTAACCAATAAACAACATCTCCTGGCAAAACCACAAACCTACTTAAAAAATTATCCAATATCTGTATCTGCCATACACACGACGAAAATCCTTTAGATAAATTTATTACATCATCATGCAAAGAAAAATATTGTGCTACACCCGGTCCAATTAATCTACTGTCACGATCAAACTCTCCAATGGCCCAACTGCCCCCGGTAAAAATTCTCATGAGCATACCCGTATTTTATACATTTTTTCAAAGCGGTCAGCATCCTCACGATCATTTACCATTGGTTCGCCTTTGATATTAAGCGATGTATTTAACAACATAGGGCAACCGGTCATTACAAACCATTTTTCTAATAGTTCTCGGATTCCTGATCCGTCTTTAGGCACAGTCTGTATACGGCTAGTGCCGTCAACGTGGGTAATAGCAGGATATAGGTCAGGATGCCGACAATGACCTACGATCTGCATATACCTAGTGTCACTCCAGCCACTAGGGATATCAAAATATTCACTAGCGTGTTCCTCCAGTATAACTGGCGCAAATGGTCTGAATTTTTGTCTTTGTTTGATTTCATTTACTCTATCCTTTATATCTAGACCGCGTGGGTCTGCTAATAAACTCCTATTGCCCAAAGCACGAGGGCCAAACTCAGCACGGCCACTAGCAACACCAACAATTTTATCAGTAAGAAGACAATCCAAAATATCATTGACAGGATAACGACCAGGAATGCAGTGACCCAGATAGGCATTTTGCCACTGTAACTGTTTGCCATATGCCAACGCCGCTGCCCCCAAACTGCTGCCGGCATCGCCAGGGCAAGGCATAATCCATATACTATCAAAATAATCTCCTAGGTTTCTATTTGCCAAACAGTTAAGTGCCACACCACCTGAATAGACTAAATTTGTACTCCAGTTAAAGTCTCTGGCACGACGCATTACATTATACACTAGGTTTTCACAAAGGTCTTGTGCCGATGCAGCTATATCTTCCTTTTGATAATAGTCTGTGTAACTGTTGGGTAAGCCGGTGTGTAGATTTTGCTGAAATGTTACTTCTGATTCGTTTTTGATCAAATGCATTTTCATATTATCGCTGGCTGTAGGAGTTCCGTAGGCACTCATACCCATTAGGATATACTCATCTTCCATGGGCTTTAGTCCTATTTCGGCTGTGGCTGCTGTATAGAATAATCCTATACTGTGCGGATATCTCTGCCTCCATAGACGTGTATATTTAGCTTGACCGCGAACATACTCAGCCGCCCATATACTGATTGTGTCCCATTCTCCAATGGCATCTATTACCACTACTGTAGCACGATCGTAGGGGCTGGTTTGAAATCCCCCGGCAGCATGGCTTAAATGATGATTATGTGTGCTAACCGGCACATTAGGAAAATGTCCTTTTAATTGATTTTTTAATATATTCCAAACAGTTAATTTATCCCAATCAATTCCTTGTCCCGAGTATAACTGTCTTAACTGTTTATTCCACGGACGTTCGTAATAGGCTATATGGTCTATATGACGATTGTCGGCGAGATCCCATATTAAATCCATGTGAATATCTGGGTCGTTTTTTATACGACTATAGCGTTCGCTATGCCCAGCAAATACAATTTCACCTAAGTTGTTAACAACTGCAACGGCTGCGTCATGAAATCCAGCCGAGATTCCTAATATGTTCATTGATTTTTTCTGCTACTCGTTGATGTCCTTCTTCCAAGAAATGCCCATTGGGCCCTTGGGGTAATTTATAATTCCATTCCGCCATTCCTTCTTTTTCAAATCCTAAAAAGTAGGTTTGATCAATTTGATCAGTGTACCAGCTCTTCCCATCAAAAAATGCACGTTTATAATATTCGTTTTGACTGGTGTTAAGCATTACATATTTTATATTTTTGTTTTGTAAAAAGTTTTGTAGTAAAATAACCTGTTGTAAAAATTTTCTATGGAACCAAGCACTATTATGATATTTGTTAATATATACTAATAAATCTTCTCGCCAGGTAGCACCATCCCTAATAAATAATTTTCCACCATACCCTGGCCATACGTCATATGTACCAACTTCATCGGCCCATTCGCTTCTTCCTGTATCTGCCCAGGCAATAATAACTAAATCAGGAATGGTGTTCATTGGATTAATTAAAACCTCAATGGTCTTACGCAGAATTTTATCGTTACTAGAGGCCGGCTGACCTAAATTTGTTACCGAAGCCTGCAGTTGGTTAGCCAACAGAGACGGCCAAGCAAGATTTCTATCTTTGAGTTCTTCCCCGTAGGTAAAACTGTCGCCTACGGCCAATATATTTTTAATCATTTATAGATAAAAGGATCTCTTTTACGCAACTCTTTTAATTTCTTGCGATAACGTATTTCTAATACAATTCTATTGTATATGTTTTTTAACCAGTTCATTGAATCGATCTTTCATTAAATTTGCTGCATCCTGATGTGCTTCTTCTAGTGGGTGTGTAGTACCCACTGGGTATTTATTCTCTACTGCCCATTGGTAGAAGCCTCTTGGATCTTGTGTTTCGTGTGGGTGTGTTCCAGGCGGAAAGGTGTACCATTTATGCCAGTCAATTTGATTATAGATTGAGGTCATAGTAGGATCATTCTTGTGTCTAAGATAAATTCCATTATTTTCTAAATATATGTCAGCTGGGGCAAACAAATAGGGAATTTGATTTATTTGAAAATACTGTTGTAAAAATAATATTTCTCGAAGACTAGTATATGTTTCGTAATATTCGTTATTTCCTACATGTTTATAAAATGTCTTAGCAAAATCTGTTAATCCTATATTATTCATCATTAATTTGTTGTTAATATGTGAATCAAATACCAGAGAATCAAATGTTGTAAATTCTTTTTTTATAGTTGCGGGATCATCAACAATATCCCACAAATTAATGCTATACCATGGACTTGATTTCCTACCAGTATCGTAATTAAATCTAAACTCGTATCTATGAGTAAATGTCCACAATACTATTGCAAACAGGTCTTGTCCTTTACGTGCTTCGCAGGCATTCATTACCTGTCGAGCAATAGCTGCATTGGCATTTCCTGATTCGGCTGCACATACATAATCAGCATCGACAGTATTGGCTAATAAAGCTGGAAATGTTGATAGGCTATGTTGTCTAACACAGTCTTTTAATTCTGCACCATAGACAAAACTATCACCCCCGGCTACTATAATCATATCCTGGTCTCATCATATTAATTTGTTGTTGCTTGTAATCTAAGTCAGTCCAACAATAATTAAAAGTACCAACAGTTCCATTTACTTCAATTTTATAAATGTCTAGGTGATTACTTAATATTTGTTGTATAGTTTCTGGATGAACAGTGCCAAAACTAGATCTGAGATTGACCTGTCCTAATGGTAGATATCCTAAACTTAATTTAGGATCGTTTTTATCGCGATTATTATTGGCTAACCATGCGTAAAAGTTATCAAGTTGAGCTGTGTGCCATGGCTGATCTTTACTACCATAAACAATATCCTGTCCCCATTCTACATCAAACTCACCTGAATAGTATTTCAATTCTGTAATAGCTTCGCACACAGTATCTGTTAACTCTGGAGCATGTTCGTCGCGAAATACTTCAAATAGTGTTTTACCTATCTGCGTCCAGTGCATATATACACCACCAAACCGACGGTCATACCCATTGGTAACGAATCCGTTACGGTGCTCGTCTTTAAGGTCTAGTCTATCTGCGTGTAAAAAAGTAGTAATTTGACTAGGACGTACAAACTGTGGTGTAGTTGCCTGTTTGCGTTGACTTAGACAAAGTGTTTCCATTTCATGGCACAAATTGTTTAACTGTCGTATGGCATATTTTGTTTCATAATCTGCTATTCGATAGTAATCGCTTAATGCCCACACTGTACCTTGTAGTATTTCAAAATGGTTGTGTAACTTGTTCATTATACCATGTTTGATGCCAAGCCCTAGGTTACTTTCATCATAGCCAATGGGATACTCATCACCAAATCGTACTGTGTCAGGAGTAAAATATTCTTCGATAATATAACTATCTAGGCCGGCCTTTTGCCAAGTGCCTGTTCTATTAAATAAATTTATCTTGTAGATACAACTGTTTAGTTCATTGCAAAGATAACTTAAATTACGTGCAGTATGCGGAAATCCCATAAAACAGAAATTTTTTTCTAATAGATTCCCAGACTGTAAAAGATCGGTTAATGCCACAGTCCAATCTTGTGCCAATAAAGAGTCATTGGTCTCTATGGTATAGTCTACTAGATCATTTCTATCTAGCGGGTTGCGTAGTATAACTTTAATCAATTTGATTCCACCATTCTAATACCGCAGGTCGTTCTGCTAGTATGTCTTGCATAGTATACTGATCTTTACGAATTTTTTCAAGAGTTAATATTCGGCGTTTGCCCTTTTGGAGCCCAGCTAGCCAGTCCGCGGGCCATTGTTCTTGAAATGTGGGTCTAGTTTTTAGCTGGACAAGTATGTCATGTAGAGCTCCTTTATCAATGGAGTGCAAGATTTCGTCTACCCAAGGATGTAATAATTCTCTAGGTAGTGCTAAGGGTGACATAACTATGTCCGGGCTAAAACTAAAAACAACTTTGGCTAGTACATCTACTCCGAGTTTTTCTGCGAGCGCCGATACCTTTTCAACTTCAAAGAGTCCTGGTGTAGTAAGAGTGAAATCCATACGGATTTGGCGGCGGTGTTGGCTGTACGCAATTCCTTCATTGAAGTTCTCAAGCCATTGAGTAAAATTAAGACCTGATCGAATATACTCTCCAATTCGGCCTGTGCCATCAATGCTTGCGCAGATTTGCCAGTCTCGTAGCCTAGCCAAAATATCACGATACAAATTAATACCACGATAATTAACCCGACTGAGATTTGTGTTATACCTAGCGTAAACATTTGGACCATCTCCTAATTCTATTATTCTCTGCATATACCGCCAATGCTGTTCATACATTAGCGGTTCGCCACCGACCCAGTATATTTCTTCTACCCGATGTTCCTCTACTGCTTCTGCAAACTCTTGCTCAATCTGTGTATTCTGAAACTGTTCAATTTGTTTTTTAACTTCAGGCTTCATCCAATTGTTTTTTGGATTGGTGTAGTCAATCATTGCGTGTTGGCGCTGTTCTGACTCCCAGGCACTACTTAACATATCGCCACACATACGGCATTTAAAATTACAGAGATTACTAAAACGATAATCCCAGCTTACCGGCTTTACTGTTGTAAACCCTGTAACGTCAGTTGCTGCCATTGCGTCTAAATACTTATGCCCAAACAGCTGGTTAAAATAGCTACGGTAAACATCTGTGTTTAAAAGTCGATCATTACAGACTTCACACTCAGGTAATGTTTCCCCGGCCATCATACGACGCCGTACAGATCGCATATGATCACTGTTCCAGTGTTCATCTAGGGTAACAGGAATGTATCGTCCAGTGCCTGAGCCGGTATCTATATACTGTTCAAAGTTTTGTGCTGGTTCACGGCTGGCACAACACATACGTCGTTCAGTCTGCGGACTTAGGTATGTGTGGGTCCAGGGTGCCATACAAAGTGTATTGGGTTTATTCATTTATTTTACTGTTACCTGTGCAGAATAAAACGGTTCTTCGCCCATATTGCCAGCAAGATGCCAGTCGTGGCTGCTGATTTTGATCCAGTCGCCGGCACGCCATTGGGTGCATGGTTGGTCAAAAATTTCAAAATAGTGACCTCTTTTCCAGTCTTCAAGAAAGACCAAGTATCTATAAGTATCACCTTCGCCGTATTGTTGTCGTAGTTTGTAATGCAGGTCATAATGATATGGAACTGTTTGTCCAGGAGGAATCATAACAGCACTAACAACATGATTTGTAAAATCCTGTGGTAGTTGTTGTGCAAGATTGTGTATAAATTCGGGTGCTTCGTCAAACATTTGCCATATACTGCTATTGTGTTTGGTGTAATACTTTTTTGCGTCTGGTGTTTGTTGATAGCATTGAAAATAATCCTCAAATTTCAGTGTTTGAAGATCTTGTAGGGTAATAGAAATATCTATGTGTCCGCTATTCATTTTGTTGCTGGAAGAACCATATTTTGCTTTCTATCCATCCATTTTATAATATTTCTTGGGCTGGCGCTACACATATCACAATACGCAACTGGTTTTCCATGGTTTTTTTTATGATATTCAAAATTTTCTAAATCAAAATTGTTCAAATCCACGTGCGGATAATTTAAATAGTCTTGCCAATCTGGATCGTCCTTTTGTCCTTTCAAAGAAAGCAATCCATCTAATGTAGCTAACGAAGAGCACTTGTAAAGATTAGTTTCAAAAATTGTAGAACATAGAGGTCCACTGGCACATCCGTACTGCATTGACCTGACAGGATCTTGACTGACATGAGGTTTAATACGTCCATCGGCTTCCTGCTTGTACCAAGTAAACCAATCAATGCCATTATAAAAATGTATGTTACAATCAAGATATCCTTTTATATGATAATGGTCGTTGTGTATTTTCCAAATTCTTGAATCATTTAAAAATTGAGATACATTACGAGTCCAGGCTTGGCCAAGTGCAGTTTCTAAGTCTCCAATAAGATGCTGACTGATTGTTAATTTACAATTATCAATTGTGGTCATCAGGTCAATGATTTCATCAGTATATTTGTTTAATAGTTGTCCGTTGGTAAAAAGATTAATACTGGCATTAGGGAAATGTTTTCTTATTGCCAGTGTTAACGGAATTATTTGATCAGGCCAATACATAAAAATATCTCCGCCTAATAATGTGATCATGCCGGTATCGGCAATATCAACAAGATTAGCCAAGGCAGGCAGTATCTCAATAGTTTTGTTGATATCTGGATCATAACTATTATTTTTGATATAGTTTGACCCTGTACAACAACCTTCGCAAGAAAAGTTGCAACGATAACCGTACATGATATTGAGAATTGTTTCTTGAAATTTATCAATCACAGTAATTTTCCAGCGAGCCACGACGACGCAAATCCAGTGTGACACAATGTATGCCACCGCTTAGGGTCATGGCGTGTCTGAATCTAACTGGAACACAATCAATTTTGTGTTTTTCTAATTCACGCATCAAAGGTATTTGAGTATCATCGCAGATTACAGTATTGGGATTAACACTGAGAATATTCATACCAATGTAAGGACTGCACGGAGCCAGGTATCCATCTAATTTAGATCCTTGTACTACACAATCATCAAACCAAATTTTATCCCATTTTTCAAAAATCTTAGGGCAGTTGTCTGGTGTCACCCTCGAGCTGTTTAATAATACCAGTCCCGGTCTTAGCGGAATAATTGTACTATCGAAATGTGCAAAGCTATAAAGTCTGCTGTAATGCACTCGATACCCCATTGGCTCTACTAGGCGCTTGAGCCAGTTGTATCCTTTAAGATTCCCTGAGTTGCTGACCTGATATAGTAGATCTCGACCAACTCTCACAATGTTAGGAGCATCGAACACTATTTCTTTGTCTAACAAGGTAGGGTTTTGTTTAATATCCTCAAATGTAAAACTGTCGTCCAACAGTTGAGGTTTAGGAGCCGACAACCATAAGGCTCCATCATCAAACGCTTGATATAATATATCTGAATATAATCTGGTTTCAAAATATCTAGCACGCACTGGACTTGGTGTTTCGATCAACATATCGCCCAATGGCAAGATAAGGTCTCTAGGACACCAAGAATACCAACCCTTGGTCGTCCAGTCTGGGGTAGAAAATTCCTTTTCCCAATCAATAATCTTAGGACGGTGCACCTGTACACCTAATTTAAACAATGCGTCGGCTAGCCCATCAGCATCCTCATTGGCTTCATCGATGACCCATTGGGGATACTTGCCTTCCATCGGAACTATTTGATCCATTGTATAATTAGCATAGCTAAAACTACGAGTACTGATGTCAACAGTGACACGACTATTATGAGCGTGCCCTACAATTATTTCTTCTAATGGATCCCAATCGTTATGTGTATTAATTTTCATTGTGTATTAACTTTCATTTAAATATTCACTTATACAAACTCTATGATTACCTGGTACACCTCTAGAAAATCCCAAGTATCTTCTGTCTCCTAACCCAAAAATAACAGTATTGGTTGGTTTCAATTCTAGTAGATTACAGATGTTATAATAAATTTCATTGTATTTTTCCCAATTATAAGAATTACCAAATCTAGTCATAAACCAACAACCTAAACTCATGCTGTATACGTTTGCCATTCCTGCTTCGTTTATCATGCATATACCATCGTCTGCATAATCTCTGCTGAATCTTACACCTACTCTATGAGTTTCTAACACATAAAATGGTTTGCTCAAACTGCATACTACTTCTTGTACACAACTCCATTGATTTAGATCTAAATTTAAATCCTTGGATATTCCCCAGTAGGCAATGTCTAAACAGACCGGTATATCCAATCCGTTGCACGTTTGTAATATTTCTTTAAAATGTTTGTACTCACTACCGGTATCGCTGAAGGGAAAACTTATAATTAAAGCCTGCCCATTTTTTAGCTCGTTTACGTTGGAAAGAACCCCATGGTTGATATGTTTAGAAATACAGGCATGATACTGAAAGTCCCCTGCAAAATTTATGACCTGTTTGTGAGCGTGTCTCAACACAAAATTATCAAAACTCTGACTTGTTCCATATGTGCTTGACCTATAGTTAAATTGATTAAGGCCGGTAATTGTTTTATCTTGAGAATTTATAATCCAATTATAAAAGATTTCGCAGTATTCGTCAACACTATACTGTGTAAAATTGTGCAGTCGATAATGTTCAAACAGTTCCGGTGTCTGTATCGGTCTTGCTCCTTTTAGTAATTTCATGGCAGTTTTGTAAAATATTTATAACAGATCTAATATTGGGTAAAATAAATGTTGACGGAATTGATCTCTGCTCCATTCTATGTCAAAAAATAGATTGTGATTATGTGTTGTTCTTTTCTCTGTTTCAGAATCTGTTAATTGAATAGTTCTAAGATTGCGAGCTTGATCAACAATCATTGCCAGCCTGCGAGCGTGATCGGGTTCACTGTCATAGGACTCGTCTATGACATGATCAAAGGAGGCAAATCCCTGCTCTTGTAAATCTTGAACATATCCAGCCGGGCCCCACAGTATAAATGGGTGATAGAATGCTATCGGTTTCCAGGTTTTTTCACTGTGCCATAACTCCTCTGGTACTACGGTGCTTTCAACAACCATACTGAAATTAGTTAAATCGTACCAATCAGGATTAAATGCTCGTTGCCAGTCTGCATCGATAGTATTTTTATCTGTATAATTTAATTTTATACCACGACCGTGGTAACTGTATATACTATCGGTTAAATCAATTTGTTTCCATATTTGATCTCTATGATCACGTCTAATATTCATTAACATCAAAAAAGTTTTTGTAATAACAGGATTTCTTTGATATTGATCGTATCCCAATGACGTATACCATAATGATTCATTGGCTCGAAAAAACCAACGACTGGGTTGAATAATGTGTACGTCATAGGGCAAATTTTTTTGTATCTCTTCCCAGAGATTGTCAATTACTACAACGAATCCACGGTCGCGCCAGGGAATTGTCCAGTTTGTATCAAGGCAATGACTATACACAATGCATTCTCTAGGATTGTAAGTTGCAGTTAAATCTATCAGAACAAGTTCAAAATACTCAGAATATAACGGCTCTAGAAAATGAGCTCTGGCATTACTCCATTGATCTGGAAGTAGCAATAATTTAGGTTTCTGCATATTCAATTATCTGATTAACTATTTCGTTGACAAATCGTTGTTCAACTATATCGTTATTAAAAAATAAATTTCTATTATGTTCTAACTTTTCCCAGGTTATCTGATCATACGGCACCTGCACAAAATCTTCGACGCATTTTTTTATCATTGGCAATTTGTGGTATATATCTGGCGCTTGATCGTAGGATTCGTTAAACAAATTTTCAAATGTTTCAAATCCTAAGTTTTTTAAAAATGCCAAAACTCCAGGTTGACTGTAGACTATAAATGGATGCCAAAATGCCAACGGTTTAAAAGTTTTTTCTGTGACAAATATACCTGTAGCGTTGTCGGCTTGACTTTCTGCTACTATACTAAAGTAAGTATTGTTGTACCACTCAGGGTTAAAATTTCTCTGAAACTGTGTATTGGGATTATTGTAATTATGGCAGTAATTACCAATGGCATCGGTACTTAGATCAGGTGCGGTATCGTTGGGTAAATAAATTCTTTTTTCGACGTAACTATAAATCATATCATCTAAATAGGGGTGTAGACTATCTAATAATTGATCTCTACTGTATCGTTGCATACGCATAGGCATAAAGGCCAGTTTGCTGTAGGTTTTATTTGGTATATAATTATGATAGCCAAGGGACCGATACCATAGACTTTCGTTATACCAAAACCAATTGTTGTTATGTAACAACATATTTGGAAATGGTCTGGTAGCGTCGTCGGTACTGACTTTTTCCCATAAATGATCAACTAAAACTTTTACACCACTATTAATTAATTTTTTCGCCCAGGCAGCTTCTTTATTATATGTACCAACAATGGCCAATGATGTATTTTTATCGTACGTGACATTGGGATCATATTCAACTAGGTTAAAATATTTTGTCAGCAGAGGCTTGAGATACCACGAATTAAATGATGTATGCTCGTGCTGTATTAAAGTTATTTTATTCATAGCCCATTGCGCTGGCTATTTCTGGGTGCGTATCCATAAAGTTTTGCTTACGGTATGCATCAGTACGTTGCATTTCAAATAAGAAACGTTTGCCATCACTGCCTGTTCCATTTTCAATGAACTTAATCACATTATCAATTTCTTGTTGATACTTGTCGGTAGTCCAAAATGTTGTCTTAAGTTTGTTTAATACTAACTCTTGTGCTCTAGGGGTCATGTTTTGTATATTCATGTACTCTGGACTATGCATCATGTTAAAGTATATGCTGGTAAAACCTTTAGTGTTTGCCCAGGCAAGTAGTTCATCTAGGTAATAGACGTTCTGTATGTTTATAGTAAAACATAACTGTGTAGTGATATTTCCACAATGTGGCTTGTTGGTCATGTTGTTAACTACATCAACAATCTCGTTAGCACGATCCCACCGAGCACCATAACGTTCATATTCAAAGCGATCACCTACGTTGTCAATGCTAAAGGCAACATCAACACGGCCAAACTCTGCCCAGAGATCAAACAAGGTTGTGTCCCATTGCGTAGCATTTGTATTGTAGTGTATATCAATATGTTTTGCGTGGCCTGTTTGACAAGCAAACTTTAATAGATCTTTATGCTCTTCAATCATCCAAGGCTCACCGCCAGTGAACTCTATATACTTGATATTAGGAATAAGTTCACGCATATTGTCCCAGAATGTTTCTGTCTTGCGTGGCCATGCACCTTGCCGTAACCATGTGTAGGCAATATGTTCTTTAGGATTAGTATGTTCTTTAACATACTGCATTTCTTCTTCGGCCCATTTACTACTTGACCAGGATCCGCAGATGCGGCATTTAAGATTACAAATATTACCTAACTTTAGATCAACAAACCATAATTGATCTGGATTATCATTTGCCCAATCTACCTGTTGGTATAGTTCTTTTAATCGAATCTGACTGTTAATGCGTTTGCTATCACGTCCTGCTGCTTCTTCGTCCCAGCATCTTTTACAAGTATTGGGCTTTTCCCCGCGACGGAATTGTTGACGTAAATCTTGCATATACTGACTATGATATACTACTTCAAGATTAGTTTCATTTAAATCGTACTTACGACCAGTTTCGTCTACAATCTCATCATCGGCTAAACAGCAAGGGCGTGTAGTGCCTAATGGACTAGTTTCAATACTGATCCATGGTAACATACATATAGTTGTAGGTAATGTCATTGTAATTGTTTGAACTCCGGAAATGTAGCCCAGAAGTCTTCTCCGCGTAAATCATCTAATAATTTAATCTCTTCAACAAACCGCGGCCATAGATCATTACGATCGTTTGCTGTTAAAAAGTTTAAGACACTTTGAAATCCTACTGTAGCACGACGTAGTTTATCCTGCGGATCTAACCATTCGATATGACGTTGATATGCTGGAATAATAACTTCTTTCTTAAACCATTCAGGAAAAATATCAACTCGATACCATTCTGGACTTTGGCAAATATTAATGTTAAAGTCCTTGGGTTCAATTAGGCCCAGATCAACCCATTCTCGATGAAAATCTAACACGTGTAAGATATTCATAGCACTGATTGTGGCACTGATATAAAAATCCACATGTGGTACTTCTCGCATCATGCGCCGACGATTTTCAACTGCTTGTCGCCAATCTGTACCTTTACGCATTAGCTCCGCTCTAGCTCCGCTGGCATCTAGGCTGGCTCCTACGTTTACTGTTTCAAATTTTTTCCAATAATCAAACACGTGACGGTCTTTAAAACGCATTTCACTAAAGTTTGTATTATAGATTAATCTACAATCTGTTTTATCTTGTTCCAATAGTCGATCTAGTAGGAAATAATGTTCTTTCATAATCAATGGTTCGCCACCAGCAAAATAGACCTGCTCTAAGTTAAGAATATGTGGTTCCATTTGACGTTGCATACTGTCTTCATCGCCTGCAGCATATTCTACACGTAGCATTTCACGCCCAAGAACATCGGGCTTGCGATCATACATTTTAACATGGTCGTTGTACCAGTTGCTACTGAAAATAGGACCACAGGTGCGACAACTAAAATTACAGAGATTACTAAAACGTATATCCCAGTAACGAATTTTAAACTCTGGGTTAGTTCCATCCTCTAGTGTTAAATCTACGTCATTGATATAGTGTCCTTGATTACGATTTGCTTCATTACGCATACTAAAGAATCCATTTTCTTCTTGTTCATAACATTTAGTACATTCTATACAAGGACGATCTTCAAGCATGTTACGACGCATGGTCCGGTACCCATCTTGGTTCCAAACTTCCTCCATGGTATTTTTACGCAGGTCGCCCACTGGGTGCCAATAGTCTGCTAGACAACAAGGATATGTACGGCCATCTGGAAAGGCATGCATATGAGTCCATGGCAATATACAAAATGTTTTGCTTTCGGTTAAGCGTTTAATTTGTAATTCTGTTAGATCTTCCTCGTCTATATAGTAAGGCATCTTACTCATATAGTCGTAGCCTTTTTTATAAAATGCTTTTTGACGTTCTGCTTTATCTGTCATATTGAATTATACCATTCTGCTAAATTTGGAAATGTTGCTGTAAAGTTCTTGTTGCGACGTTGGTCATATTGACTATAAAATTGTTTAAAATCCTGTTGCAATACTGATTGTTCAGCAGCGCCCATGTGCGGTGTTTTAACCACATCAAGATAATCTATTAGTCGCTGAACTTGATTAAGTTCCATTTGATGTAAAAAACCTGAATTCTGATTTTCATCTAACCAACGTTGTAGACGAATTCGATAACTGGTTCGTAAATTATCCGGTAAAACCAATGGACTTTGAAAACTAGGGAATCTTAAAATATTTAGTGTAAATGTTGGAAAGTCTTTGCCCCATTCACGCTTCCAGTTTAATAACACATCTAAGAATGTGTCAAGACTATCTAGGCATAATGCGTTAATGGTACACATCATATGAAATCCTTCTATGTGTGCATTCTGTAATACTCGTTCTACATTGTCTGCCCAGGTTTGCCATACAAGCCCGTCGCGAATGTACTCTGACTGTATGCCCACAGCTTCATTGCTGGTATATAAATGGAAATGTTTAATATGATGTGTAGCTTCGATCATGCGATCTATTAGGTCATCTTTGGCACCTAGATTACTGTTAAGTGCAAACCGCATCTCAGGATTAACTTCTTTAGTTCGAAACCAATCTAATAGTCTCCAGGTATCTCCAGACATTAAGGGTTCGCCACCGGTTAGTCGAAGCTCCTGTAGTGTACGACTGAGGTCTGTTCCCCACCATTTAAAGAACGCCTCAACGTAAGGATTATGCTCACCAAAACGATATAGCTGACTGCTTGCATGACTATGAGTAAAATGATTCCTACCGTCTGAAGTGAGGCCGGTATAAGAGCCATTGGTGTCAATATCCCGAACCCAAGTGCTGCTGAAAGCAGGGTTACAGTAACTACACCCAAAATTGCATGTGCGATCAAAAGCGATTTCAAGCGTTTGTAGATCCACATCTGTGCTGGCAGGCCTAGCATAGGCATCTCTTAGATCCTCATCTGAATATATAACTGTTTTGTAAACTCTATCACTTATATTATCTCGACCAATGTCTTCTATCTTCCAGCAATACTCACAACCTGTGGGACGCTCGCCTCGTTGCATCTGCTCGCGTTCCATTTTTTTCTTTTGTGTATTGTGTAATGCCTTGGGATTTCTTTCAATTTCATTGATATTTATTTGATGTGGCAATGGATGATGACAACTTGTGGTTTGCCCAGATCCCAACCATAT
>Ga0164296_1003248_pt1 | contig 15468 bp, 24 predicted proteins | sample GEODES057metaG_FD_113533 | JGI IMG/M metagenome (GOLD analysis project Ga0164296, IMG submission 113533) | Dystrophic lake water microbial communities from Trout Bog Lake, Wisconsin, USA - GEODES057 metaG | ecosystem: Environmental > Aquatic > Freshwater > Lake | place: USA: Trout Bog Lake... | reverse complement strand
GTCTACAAGAATCGCACGGGTCCAATTGGAGATTTTGTCGGAAATGATGATGTTAGTAAAAATGCACCTTTGTACCCTACTTCATAGAGGGATTCACGATAATAGGTCGCATATTCATAATAATAACACCGATAACAATACCAAGTAGAATCAGCGCCACATGATTCTCCTTGAGTGCGGCGAACGGGTCCTTCTTGGCGATGGGAGGAGGGGCGAACATCATCCGACGAGGAAGAGGCTCCTCGTCCTCCCACATAGCACCCCGGTTCTCTGGCTCAGCACTTTCGGGGGGCGGCAACGGGGCGCTTCTTGACTGGGGTTCGCTTTTTGATAGGAACGGCAGGTTTTCCATCGTCTTCACTATCACTCTCACTACTCTCGCTTTTATCTGCTACAACAAATCCGTCCAAATTTCCGTCATCATCGGCATCGTCGTCCTCGTCATCCTCGTCCTCGTCCTCGTCATCCTCAAAGTTCGAGGCAATCTCTGACTCATCAGAGTCGTAGTCATCCGTCGCGTAATCGTCCTCGACCTTTTCGACCGGCTCGTACTTCACAGGGGGCTTGGAAACGCGGCCGTACCGCGTACGGGTGACGGGCTCCTCTACGGTAGAGGCCGCCTCAGCAAGTACATCAAGATCGCTACTGTCCGTGGCTTTTGACAGGTCCAGGGTCCTGCGCGACATATTCTGGAAAGTCTAGCATCGTATCGTTTAAGTACTTTGGGAAGAAGTAAATGCCTTGGGAAACTGCATTTTGGTTCAAAATTGTTTCACCTTCAATACCGAGCTGCATTGAGATCTCTGCGAGCTCCTCCGGGATGTTCGAATCGTCGGCTCGACGAAGCCCGAGACCCAAGTCCCTGATGGCCTCGATCGCCGCATACAGTGCCGTCGTGGCATCGTCAATTTGGCTCGAAGCCAACTGTTCGAACGCGTGGAGATTGTCCAAAAAACGACTCCAGTTTTCCGGGTCCAGACCCGAGTATGGGTGGACCATCTTCTCGTACTTTGTGAAACGCGCCTTTGGACCCATCGGGAAGAATATCCAAAAGAAAAGTACCAACAGGACTACCCACAATAGCAACATCTTTGAGTTGCTCTACTATTGATGGAGGGAGATTATGTTCCCGGCCCCTGAACTCGGTACACTCCTCGTCAAAGCACCTCTGGGTAATCCTGCCAGACTTGATCGTAAACCAGATATGGTTCGACTTGTGTTCACGTCGGATATTCTCACAGTACTTGGAGTCGGTCTGGGCGTACCAGCCATCGTGCTCATGTCTCTGGACCCTTTTGACATTGGTCCGGTCCTGACCGGCCATATACTTTCGGACATAGTCCTGTAGGGAACTGGTATCCACGGATCCATCGATCCCCAATTCTGTTTCTAAATTGCCTTCATGCCGGACTGAGAAGAGTGCCAAAGTCTCATGGGTCTTGGCGTAGGCCGGGTCTGCTGGGACATATGGGTCACCGGAGGGTTTCTTGTGGGACCAAATCATCCGAAGTCCAGACCCACCATAGACCGACGCATCAACCACCTTGTCCCATGGTCCGGGTCCAAGACTTTCAATGATTTTTGATCTTAAATTCAGAGCCTGAGTCCGAGTCACAACAACAGTCGGCCAGTGAAGGTGGACCCCACTCTTCAGTGTCTGGAGGCCATCGTCCCCCTTGACCTGACGCACCTGAGCCCTGGCCACCAGACACTTGGACCCGACGACTTCATCAATTATAGAACAAAATTGGTTCAAGTCTTCATCACTCAGTTTCTCCGGAGCCTTGTAGTCCAGGTCCACAAAGAACTTGAACCGGTCCGTCTTTTGCTCGACCACATACAATTTTGATCCAGAATTGATAGCTTCGATATAGGCTCTATGAAATTCTTCAACTTCGTTTTCCGGAACGTGAAGGATCCCACCATTCATGAGGACATGGGTCGCAGGTCCCTTGGGAACCCGCCACTTGTTGATTGACATTTAGGTTTTATACGCGGAATTTCTCTAAGGGTTCAGTCCTCGTCAGACGAGTCCAACAGCCACGACAGAATGTGTTTCTTCTTCTTGGCCTTGGTATCCGCCTCGGTCGGTGCCTTGATCTCCTCGATCATCTGCTCCTCCTTTCTCGTGAGGGGCTCGGCGGGCTGTTCGGGAACTGGGGTCTCGGCCTCAGCCTCGAGCTCCCGTTCCTCCTCGAGCTTCTGAATCTCGTGGCACAGCTTCATCAGAGTCAGCTCCTTGGCCAGAACCTCGGGGTCCGAGCCGTCTCCACGAAGCTTGACCAGAATGGTCGCGAGATCGAGCTTGGATCGGGTCATTTCTGTAAAGTCCGGAGGACTTTTTCTGGCGCCAGCGGCGCGGGGGAACAAGTCGCTGCGCGGCACAGAGTCCTTCGGACTCTGCTTACTCCCTCAAATTAAACGGCGTCCAGTGGGTCGTCTGGACAGCCTGGTGAAACTCCTGGTTCCCGAGCACGTGTCTACGGATCATCGGCCAGAGGTTCGGGCACCGGCCGATGCTCTCGATATTCTCAAAACGACACTCGTCGTTCTCATCGTAGTTTTTGCGAAACGCCACCTCGCCCCCTTCCATCTTCCGCTTCTCCTCTGTGAACCTCCGGATGGTCGTTCTGTGTTCGAGCGAGCTCATAGGCAGATTGAAGAGGTACACGTGGTAGTGGTTCAGGGCCGTCACACCATCATCCACATCACGTGGCTCTGGGGTATCGGTCGTAAATTTGAAAGAGGAATAGGAACCCCTTTTTAAATTTATGAGGCCACGTGTTTCTTCTTCAAGTTCACGGACCGCACACCGAAGCGGGTTGTAGACTTCACGGCGCCGGCACCCACCCGTGACAAAGGTCCACTCCCGGTAGCGCCGGTCGTGGACGATCAAAAAGTGTGGGACGCCGTCAATAACACTCATAGGGATCGCAATGGCTTTATGCCTCTCTCTGGGCTCGGACCCTGGGGGCACTCGAGGGCGGTTCATCCTCTACTGAGGTTTGGCTATCAGAAAAACTCGGACCATTGTCCGCGTCTCTCAAAAATTTATTCAAATTACCGGTTCGTGGATTATATGTACTGGCAAAAACCAGGCATGCAATCAACGCCAATACCCAAAGGCGCATCTTTCTATTTATGAAGGTAAATTACCCGTGTCGTTTACGAGCTGTAGAGGAGACCGCCGAGGCCATTCTCGATACGGAGCACGTTGTAGCCGATCGCATACAGGTACGGGGTCGGGTACGCGCTCGTGATATTCTTGTTGTAGAGGGCCCCCACGCCGCCGACCAGGGTCGGGGGCACGACCAGGCGGTACGTGTCGAGGCGAGAGAAGTTGAGGGTGCCGGTCGGCTGGAGCTTGGAGGTGTCCAGGCAGTAGGAGATGATCGCCACGTTAGCCGTCGTAATACCGTGGACATAGCCGTACGGGGTGTTGTAGTACTGCGGAACCTCAGTCCAGTGGATGAGCGACCGGGAGTCGCCCACATCCACGCCGTTCACCTGGGTCTTGAGCTGGTAGTTCAGAGCCGTCGCAGAGCCGTTGCCGTTGGCATAGATCTGCTGGTAGTTGACCGAGGGGAAGGCCAGGAACTTGACCGGCTGGGCCAGCGCCAGCTCCTGGATGGGGTTGGTGCCGAGCACAACGCGCTGCACCTGGGTGATGAGCAGGTCCTGGGGAGCCTTGGCAAAGTAGTCCCGCTCGGTCTGGTCCAGGTACACAAAGTTGGTCCAGCACTGGAACTGCAGGGAGGCGTAGGTCGTGGAGGTCTGGGCCGTGCCGGCGGTGAAGGCAATGGTCAGACCGGAAGGCACTGGCGAGGGGGTCTGGGAAGGGTACGAGACCGTCACATTCGACAGGTAGACGTTCGACACATAGACCGGGCCAGTGAACGGCAGACCAGCCACGTAATTACCAACCTGGATAGAGCCACCGACCTGGCTCACCTGTCCGCTGATGGCGAAGGTCGTGGAGGTTGTTCCGGCGACGCCGGCCGCAATCGCGGGGTTCACCTGGGCCGACACGGTAGGCTGGTACAGGCTCACGGTGTTTCCAGTCAGTAAGGTTGCGCTCATATAAGCGGCCGACGTGTTAGAGAAAGATATGATCACGTTAGAGGAGGTGGCACCGGCCGAGATGTTCGAGAACGACTGCACGACTGCCACATTGGTCTGGAGGTTGGCGGAGTTGCCAACCACGAGCATACCAGGGAACAGAGGGCCATCCGTCTGCTGAACAAAGACATTCGCCGTGTTCGACGAAAGCACCACATCCGAGAAGACGTTGGCGGTCGCGGCCGGGAGAGCCGGGAGAGCCGGCGTGGTCGTGTTACCGATGGTGATGGTCTGAGACAGGTAGGGCGACCAGGTGATGCGAACCTCCACATCGTGGAACTGGAGGCCGATCAGGGGCAGGCACACGGACCAATCCTTGCAGAAGAAGAACTTGAGGGGCAGGATAGAGTTCTTCTGGTTATTGAAGCTGGTCGAATTGTTATTAAGGTAGCGCTGAGAGTAGTTCTGGGCGCCAGTGATGGGCTCGATGTCGGTCATGTACTCGATGTCCTGGGTGTCGATCACCTGGCCGCCGATGTACAGCTCGACCTTGTCGATGATACGGGTCCAGTCCGGGTTCACCAGGTGGGCACCATTGCCATCGAGGGCCGTCAGGTACACATAAGACAGAAGGTCGCCCTTCTTCTCGAAACGAATCGTGGAAATGCCACCGGCGATCGGGCTGCCCTGAATCACCTGGCGCTCCACCGAGTTGGCATAGTGGGTATAACGTTTGTAGTTGGACCGGTAAAAGGAGACTTCCGGCTTACCGGTAAGCCAAGCGTCCTGGGGGCCGACTGCAACGAGCTGAACAACGCCTCCGCTCATTTACTAGGAGACTTACATTTTTTTAGGGGCGACAGACCGCCGGGTCCTACTGGACCGTCACAAAGGGAGTCGTGCCCATGGCGGCGTCTGGCTGCTTGGGTGCCGCCAGGGAATAGGCCAGTGGGTTCTTCTCCAGCTGCTGGATAGCAATATCCAGGAAATCTTGCTGAGCACGGGGGTTAGGATTCGCCTTAAATTCATTGAGAGGATCATCAAACTCAGGAGGCAGAGTGCCACGTCCCTGGTTGGATCCTGTGATGGCCATAGGCCCGGGCTGGACGGGCTTTGACTCTGCACGATACTGGGTTCCGCCGCCGACCAGTCCGACCGGGTCCTGGCGGACGTTCATACGGGCGCCGTTTCCGGCACGATCCTCCTTCGCACGATATCCAGACGATCGAGTAAGAGTCGTGTCGGTGTAGGCACCCTTGGCCTCTGCGTAGGGCTGAGACACATTGTACTGAGGCGGACCGTCCGAGAGAGTGTCTGTACGCAGACCCGTCTCGCCACGAATAGTCATCTTCTTCGTCTTGAGGAAGTTCGGGCGACCCTCCGGACCGACCATCGCACTCTGGGCACCGCCACCGCCATAAGCACCCGGGGCACGATAGGCCGCCTTGGTGGCCGCCGCCTGGTGAGTAATGTCGCCGATGCCTCCGGCGCCTCCGTTCTTGACAAAGTACGATGCGGTTCCGGGACGTCCCTCGAGCGTCGTGAGCTTCTCCTCGTTGATGTTGACAGGCAAGGCACGGAAGAAGTCCTGGAAGCCGCCGGCCGCCATAACATCCGGGCCAACACCAAGACCGGGGCCGACGGTCATAGGCGCCTCGAGCGGGCTCACATTATTCATCTTATTCGTGATATACTCGCGGTTGTACAGATCATAGACCGGCTGGCCATACGGGAAGCGAGAATTGGTCGGAGTAATGTCCTGGAGGTTCGCGACCGCATCCTTGCGCTGGAGACGCCAGTCACCGACACGGCGGCCCAACTCGGGAGTCGTGTTCTGGAGATCAAAATAGTCTGCTGAATGATCGGCCGGGTGAGCCATCATGTCAATGTCCCGACGAGTCAGCGGGCGCCTGGGTTTCGTGGTTGTCAGGGGCTGACGGGACGGCGATTCTTTTTCGCTACGCTCCGCCAGAGTCTTCCCGGCAAACACAAGACCGACAATGGATGCCAACACAAGAGGATCCATATATTACTTTTGGTTGAGGTTTTTTTAGAGACCGAGTTGGGAACCGAAGGTTTCCAACTCGTGATGCCCCGGTCGTTCCTGGGAACAGTTCCTTCGGAACTGGTAACTTTTAGCGACCGAATGTGTTTCCATTCTTGGAAAAGTAGCGCTGGGCGAATCGATTGTTCTGATCCTCCACAAAGGTGCTCGCCGGATCCCACGTCATATAACGGATCGGCAGAGTCACATACGTGTTGGGGAAGTCGTAGGACTGCTCGGACCAGCCCTTCTTCCAGGCAGTCGTGGGCTCCTCGCGGAGACCGCTCTCAACCTCGGTCTTGTCAGCAAGAACCACCTGAGCCGGACCGTACCAGACGTTCTTCTCAAGGGTCAAGGGTGTCGTATCGAGAAGCATTCTCTTTACCTTGTGCCTATATTTATTTTTAGTTGCCCGCCTCCATCTGGACACGCTCGGGGAAGGTGGAGTAGAAGCGATCGGGGTCGCACGCGGCTCCGCCTTGGTCGTGGCACTTGGGTGCGAACGGCTTGCCATAGGCGGCCTGTGCGAAGCCCGTCTGGTCATTCGGGATGGTCGAGGCCGCGACCGTGTAGAAGTTGCGCTCGGCATCGCGCTGACGCTCGAACGGGTGGATCGTGCTCCACTCCTGCTGGACCTGGGTGCGCATGCTGGGATACCACGCGGCCGAGGGGCGGTCTGGGTTGTCCACGTAATCGCTCAGGAGCACGTTCGCCATCGGGTTATCTAACGTCGGGAGGGTGACATCGGGTCGGAAGAACGTCGAAGCACGGGCATCCCCATTCGCCGCACGCATCTTTCCTCCCGAAATCATATTCGAATTCCAAAGGTAAAAGAGAATAGCCAGAACGAGAGCCCCAAGAGCAAAGACGCGCGGATCTCGGTTCAGCAGGTACACGATGCACGTCGCATACAGAACGAAACGAGTCGTCGAAGAGACGCGCTCACGTGCCGACTGGGTCGCCGTCGGCCAAAATTCCAGGAGCTCATCCGACTTGAAAACGTCTCGAGGGTCCATCTATTACTAAAGGACTTTAAAAAAATTGAGATCTACTTCTTCCGGCGGTTGCCTGGACGAGGCTTTCCAGGTGTCGGTGGAGGCAAAGGTCGTCCGGGCGGCTGCGGTCCCAAAAGACCCGCGAGTCCTCCATTGCCGCTCATGAGCTGAGAAATCATGCTGTTCATACCGGCCATAAGACTCGCCTGGTCGAGCTGTCCATTTTGGTTCGTTTTCATATTCTTGGCGCAATTCTCGGCGACCGACTCAATCATACTCAGAGTCTCGGGAGGGAACATACTCATCGTCGTACCGATCATATACAGGGATTGGAGATACTGCCATATAGCCTGCCTGGTCGTCTCCGAACAGTCCGGGCGGGCCCAAATCTCAACAAGTCCCCATGACTTGGCGAACTCGTTCTGATCACAGAAAAAAGCAGGGTCCTTGGTGTTGATATGAGAGGCCCAAGGGCCGAGCTGTTTGAGAAATGTGGGGCAGTCGACCGCGGGCGGCTTGGGGACGTCCGGGAACGTCTGGGTCAAGTCTGTAGCGAACTGCAACTGCATCTCTGAGAAAGCTTGCGTGGTGGTCATATATTTAGATTTAAAAGCGTTATCCTTAACTGTATCACGACCGGCTCCTACGGATCCAGTCGGTCTTAATAAGGTTCCCTCATCACTGGACCCGAGTCCCCCTGACCCTGACTCACGATAAAGTAGACAAGGAGGCCCACAAGGAATGCTGGCTTGAAGTACTCAGAATTCTTATTTTTTCCTTCATTATTCATCTTTCCCTTGACAAAAACATAGATGGCCGTGATGGCAGCTGCAATGATCGCAGCGCTAAAAGGTTCACGTAAATACTGATCCATTCTTGTAGTATCGGATATTGTTTTTAGACAATCTAGCCGAGCTTGTTAATATGAGTGGGGGCATCCGCAAATAGAGACTCGCCTTCGTCGGCTGGGGGTGGAGTTCCGCCAGGGACGCTCGGGGGCGTCAGAGAGTTGTTGACGGTCACGGCCGTGTCGACTCCGCCGGGCGTCTTGCCAAACTCCATGTTCCCCGTGTTTTGGGGAAGTCCCTCGGCTTCTCCGCCGATCGGCTCCTCCTCCTCCATATCCGGGATATCCTCCTCGCCCTCTCCCTCCTCATCATCGTGGTCCATATTCAGGTCCTCGCCGGTGGCCGGAAGAGGCAGATAGGTGTTGAGAATCTCAGCCGTCGGGATCAGGGACTCAATGACTTCACTAATTTGAATGCAAAATCGGCGCCGAAGCTCTGTGTTGCGCTCCTCCTCGCTCTTTTGGTCCACAATGATGCTCGGGGAGTCATAGAGATCCTTCGCGCACCGCATGTAGCACTCCTGGACAAAGAGGTCGTTCGCCGGAAGCTTGATACAAATCTTCTTCGACTTTTTGTCGGTCCGGATCGCACTCAGAATCTTGACGTGGATGACAAAGACGGCCGCCAGGAGGTTCGGGAAGAGAGGTTCGGCCTTCACGATAGCCTCGGTGTGCTTGTGGGAGATTGAGGAATTCCAAGTCTTGACGCCCCGAAGCAACTCCTGGAACACGCGCGTCGTGCTCTTGCCCTGGGACTCCTTCTTGGCCTCAAGCCAAATTTCCCAGAATGATTCAATCATCACGGGAACCATGGCGTCGCATAGCTTTTTGGTGAATCGGCGCTCGGACTCGTTCAAGAGATCCATTACTGGAGGCCGAGAGGAAAAGACGGGCACAGTCCCGCACCTACCTCCCCTTCTTGACTATCCGCAGTTGGTTCGCCGTCTTCTGTAGATTCGCAAGGCTTGGAAGAAATGTTCCCGGGTCGGCCTCCTCCTTTTCCAATTCTGTTTCTAAATTAGCACTCTTGTACCACTTGGCCTTCAGAGTCAGGGGACCGGCCACAGTCACAATGTATCCAAGCCTGGTGAGTTGCCTGGACATGTATACCATTGTCTGCCCTAGGTCATACTTTGGGAAGCCCACCAGAAAGGTCGGGACTTGAAGCAGCGCCTCCTTACTTCCAAGCTCTGAGGATACCTTAATTTTCCTACAAAATTGCTCAAGGAGAGCCTTGTAGTATTCCTTTTTCGCATTTTCTCGTTTTTTCTCAGAGGCCACAACCTGTTTGGCCGAAAGGCTCATCTAATATACTATAGGAAATATGGGGCCCAAGTGCTACGCGCGAGTCTGTAGGTTGCTCTCGGCCAGGATCATGTTCTGTCCGTAAGCCCTGGTGAGATTGTCGAGGTTGGGCTGGGGAGGCTGGTTCTTGTAGCCGACCAGGGCTCCCTTGAATTGTGAATCTAAATTGCTCTCGACAGACTTCCATGGCTGGTACAGATCCGGCTTGTACCCAGCGGTCGGGTCAATCTGGGCCGAGTCGCCGAGCTTCACAATCTGGACCGAGCCGTCCGCTCCGACCTTGGCGTTCACATCGTACTGTGTCCCGTAAAAGTGCTTGGTGTTGTAGAACATGTGCCGGGAATTGTACGACCCGTCAGGCTGGATGTTGACGAAGAGAGTCTCGAGGGGCGCCATGTCTGGCAGAGAGCTCTGGACCTTTTCGATGATTGCCTGGATGATGACGGGCGGCACCGGAGCCGTGAGGTTCACGTCAGACACGGCATAGGTCGACACCTTGGGAGCATTTCGCCCATTCAGGACGGCAACAAACGCGAGGGCGACCAGGACTAGGATAACAAAGTCCTTCATTACTATTCGTACCTAAAAAAAACGGGAGACCGAACGTCCAGCCCCGCGTCGTCCCCAGATAACCAAAAAGTTGCGTGATAGAAATGGCCCTCCTGGTCTACTCGGACAAGTGTAAGCACTCTCAGGGGATCATCGCTTTCATAAAGACCCAGCCACCCCTCCTGGAGATTGTGCGTTTCCATAATGTCTCGACCCACGGAGTCCCATCGACCAAGATCACCAGAGTCCCGACTCTGGTGACCAACGAGGGAAAGATGCTCGTCGGTGGAGAGGTGAAGTCGTGGCTCGAGTCTATGATCCCATCCGACTTTTGCTCATGGGACACGACAGGAAGCCTGTGTACGAATCTCGACGGAACTGACGAAAATGACAACCTGTTCGATATGTCGAGGTACGGAGAGTCTCTCGAGCCTCTGTGGACCCCAGAACTCGAACAGAGAATTAGTATGTCTGTGACGGATGCATACCAAAAGGCGCGACAGGGTTAAAGAATTCACGCACTCAAAAATAAAGATGCACTTTCGCACCATCCAAGCATCCGCTCTCAAGTCTGTCTTTGAGGTTCTCAAAGATATCATCAACGATGTGAATGTATATTTCAACTCAAGCGGCATTCACATCTTGACCCTAGACACGGCCCGTGTGACGCTGGTCCATATGACCCTGGGGGCTGAGAACTTTGAGGAGTACGAGTGCCCGATGGAGATTGTGGCCGGCCTGAACATGGCCAACGTCTACAAGCTTCTCAAGTCGGTCTCGGGGCAGGATACCCTCTTTGCCCGCATTGATGGCCGAGATTTCATGGAAATTTACATTGAAAATCCAGAGAAGAAGTCGGCGACTAATTTTAAACTGAAATTGCTAGACATTAATGAGGAGCCACTGGAGGCCCCGGACGTCCAGCTAAACACCGTGACGACCATGCCCTCTGTGGATTTTCAGCGGATCGCACGCGATATGGGAAACCTCTCGAACGAGATGGACATCTGGCGAGAGGGCAACATTCTCGAGATGAGCTGCCGCGGGGACTTTGCGGACCAGAAGACGACCCTCGAGTTCCCTGGAGTTCCGGCCGCCAACCGGTCCGGTGGAACCTTCAGCCTCAAGTACATTAACCTGTTCACAAAGGCGACCAATATGTGCTCTTCGGTCCAGCTCATGCAGGATGTCGATATGCCAATTGTATTTCGATACACAATTGCGAACCTCGGAGATCTGAAGTTTTACTTGGCTCCAAAGGTGGACTTAAAAATTTAAAACATAAATTAGTGAATGGAAGCCAGGTACGAGGAGCGTCTACGGGGATGTCAGTCTCAAGATGAAATGGCAGAATATCTCCTGTCATGTATGCCAATTATTAAGGAATACACGACAACAGAAACGGCCGAGGCGCCGAGCGAAACCAGAAGGGTCGCGAATATGACAATCACGTCCCGAAAGGGTGTCGCCCGGAATGACATCTATAAAAAGTACCTTCAAGAGGTCGAAGGTGATCATACAGACTGTCGAGTTGAGAAGGAACACTACATGAAACCATGCAAGGGATGTGGCAATTTTAATACAAAATTCCTTGATGATAGTCTGAGTGAGGAGATTTGCCAGGAATGTGGCGTGTCGGACTTTATCCTGGGGGACGAGGTCGGCTTCAAAGAGGAGCAGGAACACGAGAAGAATATCATCTATTCTTACAAACGCGAAAACCACTTTAACGAGTGGATCAGTCAGTTCCAAGCCAAAGAGTCCACGAATGTTCCAGATGAGGTCCTGGCCAGACTGCGGACCGAGTTCAAGAAGCAGAAGATTAAGGACCTTGCTGAAATTACACACGAAAAGGTCAAGGGACTCCTGAAGAAGCTGAATTACGCCAAGTATTACGAGCACGTGCCATATATCGCGACGATCCTGAGCGGCATCACGCCCCCGACGATGCCTCAGGACCTCGAGGACAAACTTCGCCTCATGTTTCACGCGATCCAGGCGCCGTTCGAGAAGCACAAGCCCGAGAATCGGAAGAACTTTTTATCTTATAGTTTTTGTTTATACAAACTCTGCGAATTGCTCGGACATGATGAATATCTTCCATGTTTTCCGCTCCTCAAGTCCAAGGAGAAGCTGTACGTACAGGATCAAATTTGGTTCAAGATTTGTGAGGAGCTGCGCTGGGAGTCGATAAAAACAGTATAATTTTGAACTTAAAGTTTTAATATATTCCCATATTAAATGAGCGACCTCATCCAGTGTTCGAACTGTTCAAGACTTCCTCAGCCCAAAGAAGAATTCTTGGGCCGAAGAAATCAAGTATGTAAATTGTGCCGAAAATGTCGAGAAAAATCCAAGAACCAGATGACCAAACCAAATACTATACAGTATGTTGAAAAATGGCGCGAAGTGAATAAAGAAAAAATTAAGGTTCAAGGCCGTAAAGCAACAGATGAATATATTAAGCGTGAGAAGGAAAAGGACACAGTCGCTTATAACGCCAAGATTCAAGCAACTCGAAAGAAATGTTCAACTTCTAAAGTCAACTATATGAAAACTAGTGCCACTAAGCGAGGTCTAACATGGGAACTTTCAGATGAGAGGGCTCTAGAATTGGTCACTTCTCCATGCGTTTATTGTGGCTTCCTTGACCTCACTATAACGGCAAATAGTATAGATCGTCTAGATTCTTTTAAAAATTACACTGTTGATAACTGCGTTTCATCTTGCACTCATTGCAATATGATGAAGGGCTGTTATGACCCAGATACCTTCATTGAAAGATGCCGTCGCATCGGACAATGTTCCCTATCATTCCCTGATATACAGAAATGCGACCTACCTAAAACTCAAACTAGAAAAAGAGAACTTAAGGAAACCTAGCAAACAATTGGCTCCTCCTTCGCAATCTTCTCAAACTCGACCGGGATCCTCTTGTCTGGGAAGTTGATGAGGAAACCCTCCTCGAGCCCAAGGAGTTTCATGTAATTTTGAGTCTGAATTCGATAGGTGTCGTTGAGCTTGCCGACAGCCTTGAGCTCGATGACGTACCGACGATCGACTATGAGGTCCGCGCGGACGTGTCCGACGTTCTGGCCCTCGTAAAAGACCGGGATGATGCGCTCGGTCTCGTAATAGATGCCCACCTTTCGCAGGGCTACTTCGAATGCGCAGTGATATACGGATTCGGAATAGCCTGGGCCGAGCGAGGCCCAGATGTTTTCAGTGATGCCCTTGAGAAAGTCATCCATTAAGGTTTAGACGCGCGTTGGGTTTAAGCTTGTTTTATGCGAAGTGGCCTAGGTGTGCTCTGCATACGCGCAAGAAGGTTGTTATTCGTGGGGGTAGCGTTGTTTTTTATTTTAAGTCTCCTACTTCCATAATTCAACACATTTTTCCGACTCAGGGAGCGAATGTGATATGTGTCTGATACATCTTTTGTTATTTCACCAATTACTGTAAGAGATGAACCTTTCAATGATGTTATTAACCAGCAAATCATTGTCACTATGGCTTTTTGAACCGCAATTGCATCGGCTACTGTCCGGCCAGTTATTTTCCCAACCACGCTATTGTTGTACTTATTTATATTTTTAACAAAGCCGGTTACACCAGTTCCGAGTGCATATGTGAGTGCAAAAGATGTAGCGGCAACTGGTATATTTGTTATATTCAATCCTCGGCCCATCTGTAGTTTTCGAGAAACGACCGCAAATATCGCAGAAGCTCCAGCCTCTATTCCTCGTTGATATCCTGCAAAATACGTCTTGGTAATTTCTACAAATTGGCCAAATGCTTTAAGAGTCCACCCTCGGACTTTAAGAGCGTCTCTTGGAGACATGTCCAGAATTGCGTTGTTGAGATGATAAATTGCAACAAATTGAATAATGAGAACGACTATTCTACGAATCTGAATCCTATTAAAATATGGTAATCTGGTGTTATTATTTCCGTTTCTCCTTCCCCCGTGAACATTCACTTGACGACCATTATTAGCCATTTATGTATGCCGAGATTTTATAAGAGATGGACCTGAACGAGGCGTACCAGGTTCTGCTTGTTTGCGTTTGAACGCATCGCCCGCATGGCAAGCATGGCATATCCGCCCGCGGTCAGCAGAGTCAGGAGCGCGGCAACCTTGAGTCTCTTGATACCACTCGGACCCAATTGTTTTGCTAAATTGCGGGCGTTATTCTTGCTCGCAAGATTGTTGAGACTTCTGATAGCACTTTGACGAGCGGCCGAGATTCCCTGCTGACGGTATCGCTGGGCTGTCTGGGTCGCTTGGCGAAAAGCTTGAGCTTCACGGTTCTGCTGCCTCCGCCGCATCAGAACACTCCGTGGAACCATGGACGTGGTCATTTATATTATAAACTATTTATTTGGTAGAGCCGGCCGCCCAACTGGCTGGAATAGAGACATCTCTGGATTTTCCTTGATTGCCTTTCGGACCTTTACTCTTAGAGCGGCCGGAAAGGCATTCACGCCCGTTCCAGATGCCTGGGCCCAAAACCGCTGAGATTGGCGGTTGACCGAAGTATTCGGGTTAATAAGAGCACCAGTCAGTGCCTTCTTTCTTGAAGCATTATTTTGAATACGATACCCTCTAGAAAGTAAAACACGAACCTGTTCCGGGGCGAGTCCTGGTTTCATTCCAATCTGGATAGGCCCAGCCTTCCCCATAGTTACATAGACAGGTTTAGCAGAAAGGATGTTTTCAGGGATATAACCACCCGTCAATTTACGATTAAATTTCGAAATTTTAGACATGATAACTGGTGGGAGCTCCCCGTAATACTCCTGAATTTTCCGCTTAGATATGTTACCCACGGGATACACAGTGGCAGCTTCCTGGGCAGGAGGGACATAACTACTACGGACCATACGGGATTCGTACGGACCCGTCGCCCGACCGAACATACGTGGAGCGTTTCTCGGCCCGCCCGCACCAAGGAGTGATGAAAGTGCCAAAAGCTGAACAAGTCTTTTCATAGGTCCTAGTCCGCGAGGTTTTCTCGAGGACTTGCGAGGGCTCGAGGCCGGGGTTGGCGTAGGGCTCTTGCGCGGAGAAGCGCGAAATGCCGCAGGGGCGGAACCCGCGCGGCGTAAAGCAGACTTGGGAGAACGTCTGAGAGACGCCGACCTGGTGAACTTTGGCGCACTCCGCTTCTTGTATGGAGTCTTTGGCACCTTTGTGGCTGACGGGGCCGACCGGGTAACCTGGAGCGGCGAAGGGCTTTTCTTCCTACTTGTTGGAGCACTTGGCATTTAAGATATCCAGATATTTTACTTCCGCCGCCCGAACATCTTGGAGTACTTACTGTGGACCCACCGTGCATCCGCCTTGTAGATCCTGGACGCGCGGGGCAGGGTCCGCTTGGTCAGCGTGCTGATCGCGATGAGGCGGCGGATGACCGCGTGGGGATCCTCGTGGCCCCGGCTGACCGCCTTGGTCAGCGCCTTGTGGCGGTTCGTGGTCGCCTCGACCGGGTGGTAGTGGTACCGAGTCAGCATCCCCGCCTTGAGATTGCCGATAATCTTGGGACCCTTGCCGATCGCACCGACATCCTTGGTCGGCACGGAGCGCACCTTGCTCGTGCCAGCCTTGCGTGTATAGCGAAAGGTCGAGCCATCCTTGCGGTGGACCGTGATGGTCTTGCGCTTGCGGT
>Ga0164296_1003247_pt1 | contig 15469 bp, 15 predicted proteins | sample GEODES057metaG_FD_113533 | JGI IMG/M metagenome (GOLD analysis project Ga0164296, IMG submission 113533) | Dystrophic lake water microbial communities from Trout Bog Lake, Wisconsin, USA - GEODES057 metaG | ecosystem: Environmental > Aquatic > Freshwater > Lake | place: USA: Trout Bog Lake... | reverse complement strand
TCCGCCTCCCGGACCTCGGACCGCTGCAGGTGGCGCACTTCCGTGGCAAGACGCTCAACCCCGCTGGCGATGACGCCTAGCGTGCAGAAAAAGGCGGCATGGCGATCGCGCGGAATCACCTGCGTGGATACGGGTTCGGCGGTGAAACCCAGTTTCTCCGCGACATAGGCCTCCACCGAGGGATCGAGATGGGCGAACGTACCGACCGCGCCACTGACCGCGGCCACTGCCACCTCCTCTCTCGCCGCGACAAGTCGGGCGCGGTTGCGGGCGAACTCGGCATAGTGGCCCGCCAGTTTCAGCCCGAACGTGGTCGGTTCGGCGTGGATACCGTGGCTGCGGCCGATGGTCAGCGTATACTTATGTTCGATCGCCCGTGCCTTCAGCGCCGCCAAGACTGCGTCTATATCCGCCAACAAGATGTCCGCCGCCTGGGTGAGTTGCACCGACAGACAGGTATCCAGCACATCGGAGCTGGTCATGCCTTGGTGGACGAAGCGGGAATCAGGTCCGACTGCCTCGGCCAGCCACGTCAAGAAGGCGATGACATCGTGGCGCGTCTCGCGCTCGATCGCGTCAATCCGTTCAATGTCGGCTTCATTCATCGCCGCCAGCTTGGGGGTTCCCTTTTCCCGGATCGTGCGGGCAGCCTCGGCGGGGATCAGACCAACCTTCGCCATGCCTTCCGCCGCAAGGGCTTCCACCTCGAACCAGATGCGATAGCGATTTTCGGGCGCCCAGATGGCCGCCATTTGGGGACGGGAGTAACGGGGTATCATCGGTGCCTTGTCCGGAATGGTAAAAAAGGCCAGCTAGACCCAGCAACAGCGGAAGACAAGCATGGAATGGATTCACGAACTCACGGCCTTGGCCAAGGTCGTGATGATTGACGTCGCACTGGCGGGCGATAACGCGGTCATCGTTGGCCTTGCCGTCGCAGGATTGCCGCAAGTGCAGAAGCGTCCCGCCATCATCGCCGGCATCGCTGGCGCAGCGCTGATCCGCATGGCACTCGGCGCCGTAGCCCTGCAATTATTGGCGGTCATCGGCCTTCTGCTGGCCGGTGGCTTGCTGCTGCTTTGGGTCTGCTGGCGCATGTATCGCGAACTCAGCAGCGCCAAACCCGCGCACCAGGCAGGCAGCAAAACCCTGCGGGAAGCGATCCTGCAAATTATCTTAGCCGACATCTCCATGAGCCTGGACAACGTATTAGCCGTGGCCGGCGCGGCCGACGATCATTTGTGGGTTTTGATCGTCGGACTGGTGCTATCCGTCGCCCTGATGGGATTCGCGGCCGAGTTGGTCGCGCGCTTGTTGCACAGACATCGCTGGATTGCCTGGGTCGGACTGGCAATCGTGTTCTATGTCGCTCTGTCGATGATTTGGCACGGATGGCACCAGGTGGCTGCGGCGTTCTGACCCGCCACGGCCATCCTGACGCCACACTCGGCCGCGCAGCCATCAGCCAGGCTGCTTGTCCTTGTCTTTACCGGTCTTCGCAAGGCTGAGCGGGACGTATTGCACACCACCCTCGCGCTGGATCAGCATCAGCACGTTCTTACGATCCGCTTTGCGGGCCGCGTCCACCAGCTTCTGGACGTCAGCCGGCGCGGCAACCTCGGTCTGCTGCACTTCCATGATCACATCGCCCGGGCGCAACCCTCGTTCGGCCGCGGGGGTATTGGGCGCCACGTCCGTGATCACCACCCCTTTTTGTTCGGCGCGGAGATGAAACTTGTCCTTCGTCTCCTGGCTGATCGGCGCGACCTTCAGGCCCAGACCGGCAATATCCGTGGGCCGAGCCGAACCGGCACCGCGCGCGCCCGGCTCTGCTGCTGCCAGTTTTTCGTCCGACGGCCGTTCGGCCAGCACGGTCTGCACCGTTATCTCTTTGCCGTCGCGCCAGATCACCACCGGGACGTCCTTGCCGACCACTGCATCACCCACGAAGCGCGGCAGGTTGTGCATTTCTTTGACATCCTGACCGTCGAATTTCAAAATAATGTCGCCGCTGCGGATCTTCGCCTGTTCCGCTGGCCCGCCATCCGTCACGCCGGCAACCATCGCACCGGACGCATCTTTCAGGCCGAGGCTTTCAGCAATATCCGGGGTGACCTGCTGGATCTTCACACCCAACCAGCCGCGCCGCGGATGACCATAGGCTTTCAAGTCGGCGACGACCTTCTTGGCCATGTTGGACGGGATGGAAAAGCCAATGCCGATCGAGCCGCCGGACGGCGAGAATATCGCCGTGTTGATGCCAATGACCTGACCATCCATGTTGAACAGCGGACCACCCGAATTGCCGCGATTGATCGCCGCATCGGTCTGGATGAAGTCGTCATACTGCCCCTGATGGATGTCGCGCCCGCGCGCCGAGACAATCCCCGCCGTGACAGTGCCACCAAGGCCGAACGGATTGCCGATCGCGAGCACCCAATCGCCAACGCGGGAGACGGACGAATCGCCGAAATCCACCGTCGGCAGCGGCTTATCGGATTTGACCTTCAGCAGGGCGATATCGCCGCTTTCGTCGCGCCCGACAATCTCGGCCTTCAGCGTGGTGTTGTCTTGCAGCGTGACCGAAACCTCATCCGCGCCATCGATGACGTGATTATTGGTCACGATGTAGCCAGACGCCTCAATGATGAAGCCGGAGCCCAAGGACTGCGCCTTGCGCTCTGGCCGAGACTGGTCATCGTCGCCACGCGGACCACCATTGGGCCCTTGGCGGTTCCGGTTCATGAAATCCTTGAAGAACTGCTCGAAAGGCGAGCCCGGCGGGAAGATCGGCATCTCCGGCCCTTTATCGCTCCCTTTGGAACTGATCGTCTGACTAGAGGAAACGTTGACCACCGCAGGCAGAAGCTTAGCCGCCAAGTCGGCGAAACTGTCGGGCGCCGAGCGGGCGATAGCGGCTTGCTGGACGAGCGTCGACGGAAAGGGCGCTACGAGCGAAAATGAAACGCCTAGCAGCACGACTCTGGCGACGGTGGAACGAAGAAGGTTCATGTTCGAAAATCCCGACGAAATGGCAGCATGTCACGCTGGCGCCGCGACTTGAGCGACTGGACAGATGGAACGCATGTGGTGACGGCACAGTTCCGATACCATGATGGCAACCGAATTCCCCAGCCTTCAGGCAATGCCCGGGTTTCGTCTAAGCGCGGGCCGAGCGGCGCGGTGACTTCCGCGGTCATGGCCCGTCCGGGACGGGCGAAGGGAAGACCCGTGCCTCGCGACCAAACCACAGCGCATGGCAGAAATTGGTCGTGTCGCGGAGCAGAAACGGCGCGCGTCGGAACAGGTGGCCGAAGCAACGCCGTTTGGCAGCGGCTGCGGCGCGGCAGAGAAGAGCCGACGGCAGGCCCGGATCGGGCGCCCTCGTCTGCATGCTTCAGACGCGCGCAGATGTCGCCTTACGCCTTAATCTCGACGCCGTTTTCCTTCAGCAGCGTCTCTAATTCGCCGGACTGGAACATCTCGGTCACGATATCGCAGCCGCCGACGAACTCACCCTTCACGTAAAGCTGCGGAATTGTTGGCCACTGGCTGAACTGCTTGATGCCTTCACGCAGTTCCATATCTTCCAGCACGTTGGCCGACTGGAACGGCACGCCCATGTGGGTCAGGATTTGGATCACGCGGGCGGAAAACCCGCATTGCGGGAACATTGGTGTCCCCTTCATGTACAGCATGACGGCATTGCCATCGATATCGGACTGAATGCGCTGGGCGATGTCGGACATTCTGAAACTCCTACAAACTGTGCCGAGACGGATAAAACGTCAGCATGACGTTATCCTAGATTATTCGGGTGCTGAGGTTTGCAATGCAAGAGCGTGCAATTCCCCGCCCATGCGTCCCCGCAAAGAGGCATAAACCATCTGATGCTGGCGGACCCGGCTCAGCCCGCGGAACTGTTCACTGACAACTGTTGCGGCATAGTGATCACCATCACCAGCCAGGTCTGAGACCGTCACCTTCGCGTCGGGAAGCGCCGCCTTGATCAGCGCTTCGATCTCATGTGCCTCCATCGCCATCTTAGTTTGCGTCCTTTTCAGCCATCCAGGTCGGGAAAAACCGACCATGCGCGGCGCGCAGGTCAGCGATGGAGATCGTGCCGCCATCAGGCAAGGTCAAGTCATGTCCGCCGGATGTACCCAGGCGCATGGCTGGAATACCGGCCGCCTCGGCCTGGCGTAGCAACCCAGGGGCATCAGCGACAGCCAGAATGTAGCGGGCTTGATCCTCGCCGAACCAAAACGCGTAGCCGGGGATATCGCGCGGATGGGTGACGACACGCGCACCGACGCCGCTGGCCATGCACATCTCGGCCAGCGCCACGAGGATGCCCCCATCGGAGACGTCATGACATGCCCGCACCGTGCCATTCAGAATACCCGCACGCACGAACTCTCCATGCGCCCGCTCGGCTTTCAAATCGACCGGCGGCGGCGCACCATCTTCGCGCCCCGCGATTTCTCGCAGCCACAAAGACTGGCCAATCCATCCGGTCGTCTGGCCGATCAACACCAGATCCAACCAGGGTGGCATCGCCAAGCCCACTGCCGCCGCCCCATCCTCCAGCACGCCCAAGCCGCCGATCGCCGGCGTCGGCAGGATGGCCCGCCCCTCGGTCTCGTTATAAAGAGAGACGTTGCCGGACACGACCGGGAAGTCCAGCGCTGTACAAGCGGCCGCCATGCCACGAATAGCGGCGGCGAACTGGCCCATGATCTCGGGCTTTTCCGGATTGCCGAAATTCATATTGTCGGTGATCGCCAGTGGCAGTGCACCGACGGCCACCAGGTTCCGCCAGGCTTCGGCCACAGCTTGTGCACCGCCGGTTTCCGGATCGGCTTGGCAGTAGCGCGGCGTGCAGTCGGTGGTCAGCGCCAAGGCGCGCTTGAGCCCATCCAGCTTGACGATGGCCGCATCAGCCGCGCCCGGCCTTTTAACGGTCTGGCCGCCGACGGTGCTATCATACTGGTCCCACACCCAGGCCCGAGAACACAGATCAGGACAGCCGATCAGTGTTACCAGGCCCTTGACCAAGCCCAGCCGATCTTCGATGCGTGCCGGGTTCAGCTTTTCCTGGCGCGGCGTGTCAACGATCGGACGGGTATAAAGCGGCGCCTGATCGTTCAACGGCGCCAGCGGAATATCGGCTTCGATCTGGCCGTGATGACGCACGGTGATACGCCCGGTATCGGTAATCCGGCCGATGATGGCGAAATCCAGGTCCCATTTGGCGAAAATGTCGCGCGCCAACTGCTCCCGGTCCGGGCGCAGGATCATCAGCATGCGTTCCTGGCTTTCCGACAGCATGAATTCATAGGCGCTCATGCCCGTCTCGCGCGCCGGGACGTGATCGAGATCAAGCTCGATGCCGACATTTCCCTTGCCCGCCATTTCGACCGAGGAACTGGTCAAACCAGCGGCACCCATGTCCTGGATGGCGATGATCGCGTCGGTGGCCATCAACTCCAGGCAGGCTTCGATCAACAACTTCTCGGTGAACGGGTCGCCAATCTGCACTGTCGGGCGTTTTTCTTCCGAATCTGCGGAGAACTCGGCCGAGGCCATGGTCGCGCCATGGATACCATCGCGTCCGGTCTTGGAGCCGACATAAACCACCGGATTGCCAATCCCCGCCGCGGCGGAGAGGAAAATCCGGTCCTTGTGCGCAATACCCACCGTCATGGCGTTGACCAGCGGGTTGCCATCATAGGCTGGGTGGAAATTAATCTCACCGCCAACCGTTGGCACGCCGACGCAGTTGCCGTAACCGCCAATGCCGCGCACCACGCCATCAACCACGCGCTTGGTCCGCGCGTTTTCCGGTCGACCGAAGCGCAACGCGTTCAGGTTCGCGATCGGGCGTGCGCCCATGGTGAACACATCGCGCAGGATGCCGCCGACACCGGTCGCGGCGCCCTGGTAGGGTTCGATGAAGCTGGGGTGATTGTGGCTTTCCATCTTGAAGATGGCTGCCAGACCGTCGCCGATATCAACGACGCCGGCATTCTCCCCAGGGCCGTGGATGACCCAAGGCGCCTTGGTCGGCAATTGCTTCAACCAGACGCGGCTGGATTTATAGGAACAATGCTCCGACCACATGACGCTGAAGATGCCCAGCTCGGTGAACGTCGGCGTGCGGCCCATAATGGCAAGGACACGGCCATATTCCTCGGCGCTGAGGCCGAAGCTTTTGGCGAGGGATTCGGTGATCGCGGGTTGCATGATATCCCGTTTACGCTGCTGCCAAGGCGTCGAACAGCGGTTTCCCGTCGTCCCCGCCCATGAGAGGATCCACCAAATCCTCGGGGTGCGGCATCAGGCCCAACACCCGTAGGTTCTGGCTGTAGACACCGGCAATAGATCGGGCACTGCCGTTCAGGTTCACCGCTGGCGTGATCTCTCCCGCTTGTGTCGCATAGCGAAAGGCGACGCGATTCTCGGCTTCCAACCGATCCAGCGTGGCGTCATCGGCGAAATAATTGCCATCGCCATGCGCCATGATGGCGCGGAAGGTCTGGCCCTGCTTATAGCGGTTGGTGAACACTGTATCGGCCCGCTCCACCCTCAGGTGGCAATCCATCGACAGGAACCGCAGGGAGACGTTGCGCAACAATGCGCCGGGCAGGATCCCCGCCTCGGTCAAGATCTGGAAGCCATTGCAAACGCCCAGAACATAGCCGCCACGATCGGCATGATCCTTGACCGCGCGCATGATTGGCGACTGCGCCGCCATGGCGCCGCAGCGTAAGTAATCGCCGAACGAGAACCCGCCGGGGATCACCACCAAATCGACGCCCGTCAGGTCGGTATCCTTGTGCCAAAGCATACGCGGCTTGCGGCCGAACGAGGCTTCCAGCGCGATCGCCATGTCGCGCTCTCGGTTAATACCTGGAAAGAGGATGATGCCGGGGGTCATGAGTCCTGTCCGCGCAAGGTCAGCATGGGGAAAATGTCATTGGCGAGGTGTGACAATAACGAGGAGATAGTGGCCAGGGTGCGGCATAATGCTGGCACCGGCGCCGGCCATCATCCCTCGACGACGACCCGAAAGCCTTCGATCACCGTATTGGCCAGGAGCTTGCGCGCCATCTCCTCGGCTGCCAAGCGCGCCTTTTCCGGATCCGTTTCCGCCAGTTCCAATTCGATTACCTTGCCCGCGCGCACATCCTGCACACCGCCGAAACCCAGCGATCCCAGCGCATGGCCAATCGCCTTGCCCTGCGGATCGAGGACGCCCGCCTTGGGCATGACTGTCACGATCGCCTTCACTGCATCATCTCCGGGCCTTTCAGATCACGCACACCGGCTTCCGGCAGAATGCCCAAACGGCGGGCAACCTCCTGATAGGCTTCCTCGACCTTGCCGAGGTCCTTGCGGAACCGATCTTTATCCATCTTCTCGTTCGTCTTGCTGTCCCACAGGCGGCAATTATCGGGGCTGATCTCATCGGCCAGGATAATCCGCATCTCGTCATTTTCCCACAGCCGACCGAACTCCAGCTTGAAATCGACCAACGTGATGCCGACGCCCAACAGCAGACCGGATAAGAAATCGTTGATGCGCAGCGTCAGCGCGACGATATCGTCCAGGTCGGCGGTATTGGCCCAGCCGAAGCAGGTGATGTGCTCCTCACTGACCATCGGGTCGTTCAACGCATCATTCTTGTAATAGTATTCGATGATGGAGCGCGGTAGCCGCGTGCCTTCTGGGATCCCGAGTCGGGACGCCAGACTGCCGGCAGCGACATTCCGCACGACAACTTCCAAGGGGATGATCTCCACCTCACGGATCAACTGCTCACGCATGTTCAGCCGGCGGACGAAATGCGTGGGTATGCCGATTTCATGCAGACGCATCATCAGATATTCGCTGATGCGATTATTCAGCACACCCTTGCCGGTGATGACGCCCTTTTTTGCGCCGTTGCCGGCGGTGGCATCATCCTTGAAATACTGCACCAGGGTGCCAGGTTCGGGGCCCTCGAACAGGATCTTTGCCTTGCCCTCATATAATTGGCGACGGCGGGCCATATCGGAATCCCTTCATCCGTCCCAGCCCCAATGGCGGAGACGGCCAAATACGCCAAGCAGGCGGCGCGTGGGTTGCAAATCTGCGGCGGCGCAGCGCCGAACCATTCGGGTATAGCAGTGCCAAGGGGGGTGGCGAAAGACCCGCCCATGCGCGACTTCGATCCCGCCCCCTCCAGTCCGACCATTGGCCCGACCATTGGCCCGACCATTGGCCCGACCATTGGCCCGATCATCAGCCCCAACTAGCGGGCAGATCGACGGTGCGAAACGGCGCCTCATCCGGCGGCCCATCGGCAAACAGCCAGACCGGATGCTGCTGCCCTACCCAGCTGACCAGCGACGCGCACACCGTCCCGAACCCGCCGCTGGGCACCACATTAATCTGAGCCGCGCGCGGACCCGCGCGATCGCTGAGGATCTCCAGCCAGGGCGACCAATCATCCGGCGACGGATCCACGGCCTGGAACCGCGCCAAATGGCGCGCGGTGCGCGGGTTTTCCATCTCATTCGGATCATGCGCCGTCACCATCGAGACACCCAACCCCAACGGTTGCATCTCCGGCTGTCCTGCCGCCAAACCGCGGATGAAATAGCCGCCCTTGGCATCGACAATGACCATGTTGAAGCCACGCCACTCCCCGGCATCCAGCGCCGTGATCGCCGCCGCAGCGGCAGACGCGCTGTCGTGGCGCAGCGCCGTCAGCGGCAACACCCCACGGCTGCGCTTGCCGGCGGCTGGGCCCAGCGTGCCAGGGCGGTTGAGAATGGCGGCAACGACACCGCTGCGGTTCATCGCCATCCAAGTCCCACCGGCTGATCGATCGCGCCCGCCCAGGATCCCAGGCCAGTGCTCGGCCGGAGGATCCCACGGCCGATCTATCCGCTCGTCGCGATTGGCTGCGAGCAAGACCCGGTCCGGGCGGATCAGGACAACAACTGTACACATGGCAGCGTGGTCGGGTGCCGCGGAGGCGCTGTCAAGCCTGAGCCAGATAACGCTGCGTTAAATGCGCCTCGAAATCCGCCGAATCGAGCGGCTTGCCGGTGGCCTGGGTGAGCAATTCGTTCAGACCGAGAAAGGCGCCCTGAGCATGCACCTTGGGTCGCAACCAACCATAAAGCGGGGCGAAATCGCCATCCGACAACGCCCGATCCAGGTCCGGCACATCGCGCCGGATTGCCGCCATCAACTGCGCCGCGGCCATCGCACCCAACGTGTAGCTGGGGAAGTAGCCGATCAGCCCGGCATACCAGTGAATGTCCTGCAAGCACCCACGCGCATCATCCGGCGGCTCGATACCAAGCCGAGCGCGCATCGCGTCATTCCATGCGCCCGGCAAATCCTTCACCGCAAGGTCGTCTGACAGCAACGCCCGTTCCAGCGTGAAACGCGCCGCAACATGCGCTGGATAGGTCATCTCATCGGCCTCGACCCTGATCAGGCTCCGCTCCACGCGGCGCCAGAGCAAGGCCAGGTTGGCTGGCACCCAAGCTGCTTCGGCCCCGCCAAGCGCGGCGTGCAACGCAGGACCAAGCCAAGCGAGAAACGCATCAGAGCGGCCAGCCTGCATCTCGGCGATCAGTGATTGGCTTTCATGCACCGCCATTCCGGCCGCCGAACCAAGCGGTTGACGGCGCCATGCGGCAGGTAGCCCGGCCTCATAGAGCGCGTGACCGGTCTCATGGATGACGGCATAGAGCGCATCCGCCGGGTTGGCTTCATTATAGCGCGTGGTAATGCGCTGGTCAGTCGGTGTGCCGCCGCTAAACGGATGCGTCGAGACATCCAACCGAGCATTGCGGAAATCGAGGCCCATGCGCGCAGAAAGGGCGCGGCAGAACTCTGCTTGGGCTTCGACCGGGAAGCGCCCGCAGATCGGCACGGCCGGCGGCAGCTTGGCTTGCCGCGCCTCGGCTTTTGGCAGCGCCTCGGACAGGAATGCGGTGTAGCGGGCAAAAACCGGTTCGACGTCGGCAGCCGTTACCCCAGGCTGGAAATCTTCCATCAAAGCATCGTACGGCGACAAACCCAGGACGGGAGAGAGCGCCTGGGCATGATCACGGGCGCGGTCGAACACTTCGGTCAACAATGGTTGCACGGCCGCGAAGTCAGAGCGTTTTCGGGCGTCGCGCCAAGCCAGTTCGCACCGGCTGTTGGCGCGGGCGATCGCCTCCACCAGATCCGCGTCAATGGCAACGGAACGCGTATGGGTGCGGCGCATCAGCCGCAGATTCGCCTGCTGCCAAGCGTCCAAAGGCAGCTCGGCTTCGGCTGCGGCCAGATCGTCGGCGACCTGCGGATCAACCAGTATGCCGTGCGCCAGACTGGATAGCACCGCAGACTGATCCGCCCGCGCCGCGCCAGCCCCCTCGGGCATGATGACTTCAGAGTCCCAGTTCAGGATGCTCGCCGCTTCGTTGATCGTGGCGATGCGGGCGAAGCGGTCAGTCAGACGGTCGTAGGCAGACATCGGAACTCCTGGAAACACGTCCCCCCTGTTACTCTTTTTTCACGCCCCAAAACACTGGGCCCGATCCTTTTACGAGGCCAGAGACGTTCTTTCGCCATGCGGCGCGGGGCAAATATTGTCCCAGAATAATGCTGGGCACCGAATCGAAGCAGGCGCGTTGGAACGCGATTTCCTGCGTCCGACGTCCGGCATCGTTCGGCGCATCGATCCAGGCTTCGTAGGCTGCCTCCAGCGCCGGATCGTCAGGCCAGCCAAACCAAGCCTGGGCGCCGTTCGAGCGCAGCGTGTTGGCCAGCAGCGGATCGACAAATTCCGGGCCGGGCACGCCGGCGGGGAAGGCAGACCATCCGCCTTTATCGATCGGCTCGCGCGATGGCCGCCGCTGCACGACCGTACCCCAATCGGTCATCTGTTCATCGACGTTCAGACCAACCTTGCGGAAGCGATCGGCGATCACAGCGCCGAACGCGTTGTAGATCAGTTGGTCGGTCGGGTGCAGCAGAACGACTTTCTCACCGCCATATTTCGCTTGGTCCAGCATGCGCTGGACCTGATCGACACTATGTGGCTGGCGGACCATATCCATACCCGCGTCGTTTGCAGCCGGCGATCCTGGCAGAAAAAAGCCCATTGGCGCGCGCCACAACGACGGATCTTCGCCCATAGCGGCGATCATAACCTCCCGCTGGTCGATCGCGGCGAACATCGCCCGCCTGACCCCAGGATTATTTGTCGGCGCATGCAGATGGTTGGGGCGCAAAACGCCAACGGTGCCGAAAATATCCAACAACCCGGTCACCACGCCGGGCGCATCTTTCAACACCGGCAGCAAATCAGGCTGCGGCAGCTCAAGCCAATCCACTTCCCCGGTTATGATCGCGTTCACCGCCGTGGCCGGATCGGGCAGCACATGCCACTCCACCCGATCGACGAAGACCTGCTTGCCGCCGGCAGCAAATGAAACCGGCTCGTTGCGCGGCTTATACCCGTCGAACTTGGCAAACGCGGCGAACGAGCCCGAGACATACTGATCCGGCAAAAACCGGAATGGGCCAGAGCCGACGATCTCGGTCACCTGCTTGAACGGATCGACGGCGGCGGCGATCCGTTCGGGCATCATCACCGGCTGCGGTTGCACCTTGGACAAGTAGTAGGGCAGCAATGGAAATGGACGTTTCAGGCGCCAGACGAGAGTGCGATCATCAGGGGCTTGCAGCACATCAAGACGCGCCCCGATTGTCGCACCGACCGCGTCGCGCTTCATCCAGCGGGTCAGACTGGCAAGGCAATCGCGCGCCAGGACCGGTGTGCCATCATGCCAGAGCATTCCTTGGCGCAGCGTCATGGTCCAGCGTTTGCCATCGTCATCAATGACATGACCTTCGACCATCTGCGGCCGGGGGACGAAGCTTTCGTCCCGGCCATACAGCATGTCGTAGACCATGAAAGCGAAGTTGCGGGTGACGGTTGCCGTGGTCCAGACAGGATCAAGGCTGGTCAGATTCGCCTGCGGCACGAAGATCAGCGGCTTGGCACCAGCCGCCACAGCCGGGCGTGCCAGGGACTGACCTGCAAGGGCCGAGGCGGCGCTTGCCGCAAGAAAATGGCCTCTTTTCATGTTCCCCCCATTCAGTCTGACGCTGAATGGGCAGAGGTTAAGGGCGCCGGGGCAACAAAGTCGAGACGCTTGCCACGCCTGCGATCATCGCCTTCCCGCGCCTAACTGGCCGCCTTCGACGCATCGACGGTGCGGGTCTTGGTTCGCAGCGTCACAAATTCCTCAGCCGCGGTCGGATGGATGCCGATCGTGCGGTCGAAATCTTGCTTCGTCGCACCCATCACCACCGCGATTGCCATGCCTTGCACAATCTCCGGCGCGTCCTCGCCCAGCATGTGAACGCCCAGCACCCGCTGCGTCACGGCGTCGACGACCAGTTTCATCGTCGTCTTGCGCCCGCGTCCCGACAATGTATGCCGCATCGGCGTGAACTTGGTCACATAGACATCAACCGGACCAAGCGCCGCAGCCTGTTCTTCCGACAGCCCAACCGATCCGATGGGCGGCGTGGAGAACACCGCCGATGGCACGTTTTGCAACGAGACGGATCGCGGGTTGTTGCCGAATAGCGTGTCAGCCAAAGCGTGGCCTTCTGCCGTCGCCACAGGCGTCAGATTAACCCGGTCGGTGACATCGCCGATGGCATAGATGTGTGGGATCGTGGTGCGCAGAGCATCATCGACTACAATGGCGCCACTGGCGTTCGTTTCGATCCCCAGTTTTTCCAATCCCAGGCCACGCACCAGGGGCTTACGGCCGGTGGCGAAGAAAACCAACTCCGTCCGCAGGGATTGGCCGCCACCAAAGGTCAGGATCCGCGCCTGGCCATCTGCTTCCACCTTTTCCGGCAGGCAGCCCGGATGCAGAACGACACCCTGCGCCGTCAGTGCCTCGGCCAAGGACTCACGCATGTCATGATCGAAGCCCCGCAACGGCAGAGGCTGGCGATAAACCAAGTGAACCTCTGCCCCCAGGGCCCGGAAAATTCCGGCAAATTCGACGGCGATGTAGCCGGACCCGACGATCGTGACGTGACGCGGCATGGTCGGCAGATAGAACGCATCATCCGAGACAATGCCCAACTCCGCGCCCGGAATAGCGGGACGCTCGGCATAGCCGCCGGTGGCGATGACGATATTCTTCGCCGTCACACGCTCCCCGTTCACCTCCACCGTGTTCCGATCCACCAAGATCGCTCTGCCGTCGAAAACCTGCGCGCCGGCGTTGGCCAAAAGCTTGCGATAAATGCCTTCTAGGCGGATGATTTCCTTATCTTTGGCAGCAATCAGCTTCGCCCAGTCATGCGGGCCTTTTTCAATCGTCCAGCCAAAGCCGGCGGCATCCTCGGCCCAGGCACCGTATTCGCCAGCCTGCACCAGAAGCTTCTTCGGCACGCAGCCGATATTGACGCAGGTGCCACCCCAGAACCGTTCCTCGGCCACGCCGACCCGGGCCCCATGACCCGCTGAAATGCGCGCACAGCGCACACCGGCCGAACCACCACCGATGACGAAAAGATCGAAGTCCATGGGCGCTGTTCCTTTTCCAGCCGGCACGGACCGGCTTGCCGCGGCAAAATGGGATCGCGCGGGCAGCTTGGCAAGCGGCTGGAGCAGCGGCGGCCCGTGTCGCTGCCATCGCATTGGTTATCCTGCCACCCCCGTTCCATGGAGGGTGTTTCCCCAAGGCCGGCTCCTCTGGCGCCTTGCGATGTGATATGACATGCAGCATCGGACACGACGCCGCCCACCCGTCAGACCATCGATGAGCCGCCCGTTTAAGGGCGCCACACACAACAAGAGGATCGTCTCGCATGGCCAATGGCCACACACTCCGCCGTCGCAGCTTGGGCCTTGGTCTCCTGGCGACGCCATTTATCTCTGCCCGGGTGCGAGCCGAAGACCCCATTACGACGATATCGAAACAAACGGGCCTCGGCTACATGTCGATGATGGTGATGGAGCATGAGCACCTCGTCGAAAAGCATGCTGCGCGCTTGGGCCTGCCATCCCTCAAGGTCGCCTGGAACGTGCTTGGCGGGCCTGGCCCGCAAATCGATGCCATGCTGGCCGGGCAACTAGGCTTCATCGGCCCCGGTAGCACGACGCTGATTACGCTTTGGGACAAGACCAGCGGCACCTCACGCGAAGTGCGGGCATTGTCGGCACTGCAGTCGATGCCGTTCGTGCTGATGACTCGCAATCCAGCGGTCAAAACAATCGCCGATCTGACGGAGAAGGACCGCATCGCCCTGCCCGGCGTGAAAATTACGGGCCATGCCCTGACGCTGGAAATGGCGGCAGCCAAACAATGGGGTTTCGAGAATTACGACCGTCTGGATGCCTGGACGGTGACGCTGGCCCACCCCGACGCAATGGCGGCCATGATCACCGGCAAGGCCGAAATCGACTGCCACATGGCAAGCTCGCCTTTTTATTACTACGAGCAAGAGTCACCCGGCGTGCACCGTGTCATGAAGTCCTATGACGTCACCGGCGGCATGCACACGAACGGCGTGATCCTGACCACCAAGACCTATCACGAGGCCAACCCGACCATCTGTTCGGCCGTACACGCCGCTCAGATGGAGGCTAACGCATTCATCGCCCAAAACCCCGGTCAGACGGCAGAAATCTATCTGAAGATGACCGGCGAGAAGATCGCCACTCTGGCACAGATGACACAATGGGTCGCCGATCCAGACGTGTCCTACACGATCGTGCCGATGAAGGTCATGGAGTTCGCCAACTTCATGCAGAAAGTCGGCCGGGTGAAGCGTGTGGCGCCAAGTTGGAAAGACATGTTTTTCCCGGAAACCCAGGGCGTCGCGGGAAGCTGACGCCCGCCTAAGCGGCCCGCGAGGCGTTACGGCCGATGGCATGAGCCTCGCGGCGGCGCGATGACCGCTCGCTGAGCAAAGCCATCAGCGAAGTGGCGCCCATGAATGCCACCGAGGAGAAAAAGATCCAGCGCGGCAGGCCGTTATCCATGATCCAGCCGCCGATCAGCGGCCCGATGGTGCCGCCGATGTTAAAGCCAGTGGTGACGATGCCGAAGACCCTGCCAAACGCTCCTGGCGGCGAAGCGGCCCGCACCAGCATGTCGCGCGACGGGGAGATCATGCCCGACAGGAACCCAGCGAGGCCCATCGCCACGATCGTCCCGGCGGCGGTCAGGTTGATCATGCCAACAAGCAGGATCATGAACGCAGCCGCACCGAAACCGAATGCCGCGACATCGCCATGGCGTGTGGTTTTATCGGCGATCACGCCACCGAACAGCACACCAAGCGCCGAACTGAACAGAAAGACCGACACGGCGAGGTTCGTCGCTGAGAGCGAGAACCCATAGACCGTGATCAATGCCACGGCCGCGTAGTTGGTCAG
>Ga0164296_1003245_pt1 | contig 15475 bp, 3 predicted proteins | sample GEODES057metaG_FD_113533 | JGI IMG/M metagenome (GOLD analysis project Ga0164296, IMG submission 113533) | Dystrophic lake water microbial communities from Trout Bog Lake, Wisconsin, USA - GEODES057 metaG | ecosystem: Environmental > Aquatic > Freshwater > Lake | place: USA: Trout Bog Lake... | reverse complement strand
CAATGACAATTCTAATAATCTTAACGCATCATCATCTTCTACTATTTGATCATATGAATTACTATATTGATTCGGTGGTAATTCTTGTTTGTTTAAGTTTTCAAAACTATAACTGCCAACAATACGTTTATTAATTAAAATGCCGTTAGTAAATTCAATAAGATTTCTTAAAGCTGTAATACGATCTTTGAACATAGATTGTCTTGGTCGTATTTCAATACCATATGCTTGTCTTTGAGACAATGCAGGATCTGGTACAGAATTTCCTACGCTATCATGTCCTATTAAACTATCAAATAGTTTCTTTTCTAATAAACTATTAGGTACACTGTTTTCATTATTTTCTTGTAACAATAACCACTCTGTATGGCGAGGAATAGGATTATTAATTACATCTGATGCAATGTTTAAATCTATTCTGTCATTAACTAATAAATTACCTACGTTAGCTACTGCTACAGCATTAGAAGATAAAATATCAACATATTGTAATCCATAACTCTTAGGATCAGTAATTATTTGTATTACTGAATTACAAGATAATCTTCTATTAGAAACATTAGGAATTATAGTAGAATTTTTGACCCAATAGTAATAATAATTTGTAAAGTTACCACTGATCTTATTGTAAACTTGTTTTACAGATAAAACACTGTTATCGGGATATTTTGGTTGTCCACTAATACCAGCAGCTAATCCTGCATCAGTATCTGCTTGAGCAGCCCACTGACTTGGTAATAATGTTGTTTCTACCCATTCATAAACATCAACACTAGATCCTGGGAACAATGATCCCCAGTTATTTCTTCTATACTGCAATTCACCTTGTTCATACCATACATATTTTGCTGTACTTAGATCCCACCATAGTTCACCTACATGTGTATCTTGCCAATTGGTATTAAGATTGTTGACTGTAGAGCTAGAACCTACAGAATATATTGCTGGATCAAAAGCAGTTTTATATTTTAATTCTTGATCCGCTAATCCAGCTATTTTTCCTTTTAACGGATCAATTACTTCTAAATAATTTAATACATCATCATTGAATGTATCGAATAGTGTAACTTTCTGTATAGTGTTGACATCTACTAAATTATCTTGATATCTTAATAAATTCCAGCTTAATGCTGATTGATTAATTTTATAATATTGTGTAAATGAACTGGTAGCGTCATCAGGAGATATCTCATTTGCATAAGCAGGAGCTCCGATATAGATACTAGAATCATTAACAGCAATACTATATCCGAAGTTAGTTCCAGTATTAGTATCTAAAGGAACTAATTCCTCTCCTAGTTTAAATAAATTCTGTTGTTTATCATAAACATATGCAGTACCTGAATAGATAACAGTATCAAAGAATGTAGTTGAATCTAAATCAAATGTTGTATTTTTATCTGCTTCTTTGCTATTAGAATCATTTACATAAGGTGTGTTGAATAATGTTTCACTATTAGCCAACGGTGATGAATAAACATCAAATGTATTAATAATATGTTTATTAGTTCCTAGTGCAGTAATTGTTAATTCATCGGCGTTAGAATTAATTCCAATAGCTTGGCCAAATCTCATACCAATACCAGACACTGGGTTAGATATAATTTGTGTTAATGTATAATATCCTGCTTCATTTTGATTACTATATGCTGCAACATTACCATATGATTGATTAACGTTTCTAACATTAGGAGCAGAAACAAATAGATAATTACCCGAATCACTAAATGAAATTGCTTGACCAAAGTTACCAGTTTTTCCAAATGGACTGTATATTGTTTGGAAATACGCTGTTGAAGTTCCTGTAAATATTGTTACTAATCCTGTGCCAGTAAAGTAACCCGGAGCTCCGATTGCAATATATTCTGCATTAGCAGTTCCTGCAATAGCTTTACCCCAGAAACTTCCAGTATTAGATGCACCAATAGTCGAAGTAGTAACTTGTCCAACATAAGAAATATTTCCAGATATACTATTTGTAATAGTTGATATCCAGTATGAATATACGTTTCCTGTTCCAGCATTTATTAGTTGAGGGGCGCCTACTAAAAGAAGTCTACCTGTTGAAAACCCTGCGGCATACAAACTTGAACCAAATTGTTCATTAGAAGTAGGATTAGGACTTGCTATTACTAATTGTGGTTGTTCATTAATAAAGTTAGGATTTATACTACTAATCTTTACTAAACCTTCTTGTGAGTTTGAAGACGCATTTGAAGATGTAGTAACAACTGATACAGATCCGGTATTAGACCAACGAACATTGCTAGCCAACGGAGCACCAGCAAACATTAATCCATAAGATGATGTAGAATACGATTCATCATAAAATACACTTTGTCCAAATCCTGATTGGTAAGAGTTAGCATACGATCTATCAAGTCCATAGTTAAACTGTAAAGTCGATGACCCATCGTTTTCTAAATAAACAAAAACGTTTCCTGAATTATATGAATCTTGATATCCAGGAGCACCTACTAGGAAAATATTAGAATTTCCTTTTTTACTAATACTCCAACCTAAATTTTGAGCTTCATTATTTGATGTCTGTTGTGTAATATTGTCATCATAATTTTTTATTTTTTGATAAACTGCCCAGTTGCCAGTGCCATCGTCATCTGTCCATACAATAGAATTTTTTCTTAATCCTAATAAAATGTTGTCGGCAGGTAAGTCATCAAAAGAATCATATCGTGTACTATCAAAGACAAATAACAGTCCAAGTCCAGAAGGAGATGTGTTAGAAATGGTTACAGTTCCGCTATTAATGATAGTAAATTGAGTCGGTGAAGGAACAGAATTTACTTGATAAATTCCGTTTATTGCTGGATCAAATTCAACAATAGATACTAATTGTCCTACTGATAGATTATGTAAAGAATTTGTCAAGAAATTATATTGATCCGATACTACTGTATCAGCTGATACACTAACTAATCTTGCAGGTGATAATGTATATCTTAATACGTCCCAATCATTTGCAGGTGTATTAGCTATCCATACAGTATTGCCTCGAATGATCGAATTAGTGCTAGTAAAATTCAACAATCCGTCTTGATTAAAAGATGTTAAATCAACATCATCAAGCCTTGGATAACCAGCAACTTCTAATTGAAATAAATCAGTAGATGAAGTTGTAATAAAAGTTGATATAGGTTGATAATTTTTTGGTACAATAGCTAAATCGTTAGGTAAAACAAAATTAATCAATTGAGGAGCATTAGACGGAACCTCGTTTACAAAACTAATAGTTTGCGGATTATCTAAGAATGATCCTTCTTGTAAAGAAACTTCTATTTCGTTGTATGAAGAATAAGATCCATAATACCCTACACGGAATGCCCATTCTTCATTATAATCTATTTCGCTTTGAAGTGTAGTTAAACTTGCACGAGCTAATTTACTAATAGCGTTCTTTGTACCTTTTTCTTTAATAAATCCTTGATAGAATTTATATTGAGCAATAGGATCTGTAAAGATGTTATTCAAATAAGTTCGAGGGGTGTAACCTGTTAAATTTTGTGCTGCTTGTTGAACCGACGAATCAAAGTTATCAATATTAAGACTATAGAAATCTTCAAACTGACTAATTTGATAATCAAAGTTTGGTAGTAATTGAGCAACTGGTTTCTTACCTAATTTGTTCCATTTTGTAAAATCAAATGTAGCAGATCCATCTATATTATTAATGGCTGCATAATAATTTCCAGTATAATATACAACATCTCCTGCGTTATAATCTGTATATTGTTTCCAAGTATTAATTGTTGCTTGGTCATATATAAACCCAGGACTAAAATAATCTCCATTCCAGTTAGCAGTTCTAAATCCTACTAACTTCATTCTTTCTTGTCTATAACCCGATTCTATATCATAAACAGTATCATTGAATATTGTAGAATTGTTAAACACTATTGCGTGTTCTTTTTGTACAGAATTTAATCTAGCAAAGTAGATACCGTTAAATGAATTTAATGTTTGTATTGTACATACACCATTATTTCTAGTTACTGATAATTGATCCTGCGGGAATGGCACTCCGTTTGGTTGTAATAAACTATATTGATAGAAACTATCAAAAATATTATCAACTACAGAATTAGGTAATTGGAAAACTATTTGATTAGCAAAAGGACTTAAAGCAATTACGCTTTGATCAGCCCAATTTTGTGTAGTCCAATATAAAAATTCTCTCGATGTAAAATCCCAATTAAGAACTGTGTTTAGGTTAGCATTAAATTCTGTAAAAGAAAATCCTTGATCTTCTAACCAAGCACCGTAACCAATTATTAAATCATATACCTGTTGAATTGTATCAAATTCTGTTCCATACGGAATTTGTATAATTTTCGATTTATCAAAACTTTCAGCAGTTTGTACAGTAGCGCCGCCGCTAATTGGCAATGACGGTATTTGTTGAAAATAAGCAGAATCAAAAGTACTACCGCTTCTATGACTTATTTTTACAATGTAATATTTTCCACTGTATAAAACTATTTGCCCTTGTTGATAAAAATTTCCACTAACGGCAGATTGTGCTGAAGTTGTTTGTTCAGTTGTTAATCCTGTATCGCCTCCAGAAAAACTAGGTTGCCAATTTACAAATGGTGACGAAACACCACCTACAGTAACCGTAGGAGTTTGTGAATTTCTTAAACAATTGTAAACATTAAAATATGGATTCTGTGTATCATAACCTTTGACTAATAATTTTCCATTATTTTTTTGTATAATAATTCCGGAAATTGCTGTAGATTGAATAGGATTACTGACATTTAAAATTAATGAATAATCCTCTGGTTCTAATATTGAACCAGGATTACTACTAGTAGGATCTACTGCATCAATAATAATTTGTAATTCTGAACTATTAAAAAATCCGCCAACTTTATAGAAAAGATTTACATTGAGATTAGTTAATGAATTGTATAAATCTTGAGCATATGTGCCTGATCGTTGTTTTCCTATTTCACTAACATATAAACTATATCCACTAGTTAACGTGTTGTTTAATCCTTGAATAGGCATGTTTGCCAATTGTAAGAATTGATGATTGGGTCCATATGTATATTGTCCAGCGATGTTTTTAGTGATATTGATAGGATCATACATTAATGCACAATAAGTAGCAGGCTGTGTTAATGCCAACATTTTTTGTACAACAAATGGCCAATAACTACTACGGCGCCAAGCTGTTTCGCTTGGTCCTAAATCTCCAAATTTCCAAGGCTGGTTATTAGTTAAAGGTGTAATATTTAACGCTAATCCAAGAGATATAGGATCAATTAAATTACCCGATGGATCAACTGGTATTAAATTTAATAATCCAGGTCTTGCATATAATGCATTTGTTCCTGCAAGTTCGCCTTGTTGTATTACACCATTTTGTAAATCTGTCCACATTTCTAAATTAGTAGCAGTATATGGCGCTGGACCATATTGTTCTACCCACCAACTAGGCTCTTCACTAAATCCTAACATCTCCCAAGGATTAGTATGTGGACGATCTGTGTCATAGAAATATTTGTAAATGGCTCTCCATGAACCAAATAATGTTGTACCAGTATCGTTATTATATCCGCCAGTATAATTCCAAGTAAAATAATTATTTTGATTAAAAGTTGTATTATCGGTATAATCAACCCCATACTGATTAGCCCATTTAATAAAATCTTGTTGTATTATAGGATTAATTTCATCTATAGAATATAACCCTGTTCTAAAAGCACCGGGCAATGGTGCATTAATATCTAACAATTCTGGTCTATATTCAGCTTTAATATTGTTATAGATTCTTTTTTCTAATTCAAGTATAATAGCATCACGGTAGTCATTATAAGCAGTCATAATGCTGCCGTCGTGACCTTGAATTACTGTTCTAGGTGTAACATATGTGTTATCAACAAAAATACTAGGAGTAAATTTTGGATACATTCCTAGTTTGGTAGGAGTTGAAGGAATATAGTTACCTTCTGTATTTGTATAATCATTAATAACAATTACATCGCCGACGTTTAATGTAATTAAAAACTGAACGTAAGCATCGTTTTCTACAAATTCATAATCTTGATCACGAATTAATTGTGTTCCATTAACATAGACTAATACTGCTCTTAATGTTAATTGAGTAGGATCATAAGAAGAACTTAAAGGATATATAGTGTTATTACTATTAATAACTGTCCAAGTTCTAGAAATATAATCTGTTCCGTATGGAACCATGTCTGACAAGTAATATGCAGATGCAGATGTTCTGTTGGCATTCATTGCTAATAATGCAGCATCTACTGCTGTTACAGGATCACTTGTAGTAGAAACTGTATTAGAAGCAATTTGTCTTAAAAATCCCATCTTGAAATAGTTATATTGATCTGCTGCTTTTGTTAAAGCATCAACTACACTATTTTCTTTTGTACCAATAAACAAATGAGCATAAGGCATAGGATTAATATTTGATATTAATCTATGACCATAGATTGATACATCTCCAATATCTCTTAAATTACTATCGCCTGGAACAACTCCATTGAAATTCGGAGCATTATCTGCCATAGTAGCAACATGATTAGTAAGATCACTTATTGTAAATGATTCAATTGGTCCGTTTAAAGGATTGTTTGTAAGACCTAATGGTAGATCATAATAAGTAGACGAAGTTAAATTTGATGTTATTACAGGAACTGGATAATCTGCTGCTTCAGTCCATACATTAAAATAATTTTCACCTATTTTGAAATATGTTATTCCTGTAGAAATTGTAGTTGTTTCTTCTTCTTCAATGACATTAATAGTGCCATTCATAAAATAATTTTGAAACAAATACGCAGCACTAAGATCTAAATTATTTCTATATTGTAAAGGAAACCCTAATACTGAATCAGGAGTTCCTGTTCCTACTCCGTAACCAAAAATCTGATTACCTGTAAAGTTAGTAGAATAATAATTAGGATCACTATAACTATGTCCAGCATCGTCAAATAAATCAAACAATGGTGCTTGGTTATTTGTAGTATATTGTTGAGCATATATCCAAGTTGTTCCATTATACCACCAACTAGAACCTTCATACATTCCGCTATTAACTGCTATTGATGATCCTTCTACAGGAGATTCTAACGGAGATAATGTTAATCTTAACTGACTTTGAATAGTCGCATACCCAATTTGATATATTGTGCTAGCAACTGCTGGGTTAGAATCAGAAAGGAATATAACTGTTTTTCCTTTGGCTGTACCTGGTGCTAATGAAACTCCAGATATAGTAGCTGTAGTAATTGCTCCGGAAATTTGGTTAAATGCATCTGTTACTGTTGTATCAACAAAATCAACATTAGGTATTCCGATTGTTCCAAAGTTATAAAGTTTTAAGTTAGCAGCAAATTCTATAATAGGACGTTGTGCTTGCGAATCTGCAGGATATACAGGTATCTCATTAGAAGCAGCAGCCGCAGCGGCTATTACATCTTTATGTACCCAACGATTATTACGTGTCCAAGGATTTAAATCTTGACTGGCACGATTAATTGTTATATAATTTGGAGTTAAAGGAAGTTTGATAGTTCCATCAAATGGATAATAATCAAAAGGATTAATACCAAATGGATCTGTATAATCTTGATTTACACTTTCTGTACCATTTAATAACAAAGTATCAACTAACACAATCGAAGATCCAACGCCTTCGACAAAAAATTCTTTATTTTGATATTGTGGTTCTACGGTATTATCAAATGATACTATCATTCCGTTTGACAAAGTTATACCATTAATAGTATAAGTTTGTTGTCCAACAATATTGTTCAATACACTACCTACATTAACTAATGATATAGGATCAGGACCGTTAACTAACCAAAAATAGTCTTGATAGTTTACTAGTTTATCCCAGTCTATTTTAGGATCATAGGCATAAAACTTAGATCTAAATAATCTATCAAAGTTAGTTGTATTGCCGTTGTATAAATTAATTTCATTTACAAGATCATCAATAGCAACAACACTACTAATATTTTTTAATTCATCCTGTATTACTAACGACGGTGTTAATTGATAATCAGTACGTAGATTAGAAATTTCCGAAATATAAACATCGCTAGTAGTATATGTAGGTGTATTAGTAGATCCTATATAACCATCTAGTCTTTCTAGCTGAGGTTTTTGAATTAATTGATCGATTGTACTGGCAAGAAATTTTGTATTTTTATCTGTTTGTAAAAATTCTGGAAGTAGTTTAACTGATTGAATAAAATTTGTTGCCATGATTAATTTCCGGCACTGGTAACTATATTAGTTGTAAGGTTTAACTGACTAGCAGTTATTGCACTAATTATTTCTATATCATTAATAGTTGCTCCGCTTACAAATATTTCGGTGTCTAGACAAGTAACTTCATATAAACTACCAAATGCATTTTCTGAATTAGGAACTATAACAAAGTTTGTAATATTTGGTGTTAATAGATTCATTACATATGCAGAAAGTTCACTAAAATAAAATGATTGTCCAAAATCCCAATTTGATAAAGCAAAGAAATTATTAATAGCAGTTAAAATACTACTTTGTAAATTGCTTGCGCTAAGAACACTGGTAGGACTTTGTACTGCTTTAAATGTGGCTTGTAATGATGGATCAGCTTGACTACCGAATAAAACTTTATAGCTTACTGGTTGGAATATAATTTGATCGCTGATAGTTTTAATAGGTTCTAATAATGAAGAATAATTTAATGACAAACTGTTGCTAGTTGGCGGCAATGGTTCAGATCCTGTTCCAGAACTTAACCATGCTCTATAAGCAGCATCATAATCTGCTGTTAATAGATAAATGTCAATAATATTTGTTTTGCTTGGATCAATTCTTGTATCTTCGCCACTGTTATGAATATATTGGAATTTTAAATTACTTGTTCCAGGATATACTGCATACCCAGATTGATATATCCAAATAGGTGTACTAGTTGATGAGTAAAGATTTACTACATTATAAGTAGATGATGAGAAATAATATAGTTGCCCATTTACTGGGGAAGTAACAGCATCTGGTGTTGAATAAATTTCGAACATACTATCATCAACCAATTGATAAGTTTGACCGTCTGATTGTAATTGGAAGAATACAAGGTTGGTTGCTACAGTTGCAGTAAAAGCATCAGGATCTGATATTTGACCTAAATTATTATAATTGTAAAAACTAACTTCTACTTTACTTGGATCTACATATCCATCTGTTTCAACAATGTTACCATCTATTTGCCATTGAAAATCTTTTCCTAATCCTACTCCAAGATTATTAGGTTGTGGATTAATTGATAATACTTTAATTTGATCTTTTACAACAGTATTATTAACAAAATCATAATTTACATTATTAGGATCTATATAAAATGCTGTTTCTTGATTGCTTTGGAAAACATATTTTGTAAATCTATATCTAACTTCGTAACTATCTCCATTCCAAACAAATGCAATTATCCAACTAGAATCTAAACTAAGTCCAGAAGAATCACCTTGGTACTGTAAACTAAAAGTATTATTTAAATTTAAATTATTATCGGAAATAATTGTCCAAGATCTTGATGTTTGGTCAAAACTTAATCCAAAGTTTTGTTGACTTTGACATAATGAAACTAAATTTGTTTCAAATGCATATGTAAAGGAATTAATAAATGCTGGAATTATTTCTACAGGAACGGCCCCATTAGCGACTTTATTGCTTAATACAATAGGTCCTACATTATTAGCAACCTGTGAACCATTTCCAGTAACTTGAATAACTGTTGCCCATGTATAGGAATTTCCAGTAGGATTTTGAAATTTAATTAAAGATCCTGGGTAAACATATTTTAAGTTATTTGATATATAAGTTCCTACAGTAACAGGACCTGTGCTATTTTGAAAATATCCTGTAGATTGTCCAGTGACTACACTATATGAGGTCCAAGTTAATCCTAAAGATGATAATAAAATTGGAGCATTAGCTCTATATTGATCAAAATAGAAAGACTGTGTTGAAGGATTAGTTACTATAGGTTCTACTTGAGTTTTAATAAAATTCCATATGTCATTTTGATTAGCAAATGTAAATGTAAAATTTAATTCACTGTCATCTTTATATAAAATGCCGTCAGATCCAAATATATTTGTTGAACTATATTTTCCACTAACGTCACTTAATTCAAAATATCTACTAACACCGCTAGTAACTCTTGCTAAACTTTTAACTTTTAATATGTTACTGCCTAATGTTAATGGAGATATTTGATAATCTTCAGCAGTAACCATTCTATTTTGTGTATAGAATGCTTGTGGTGCTTTTAATTGTATATCGCTATTAGACTCAGGACCAGCACTGTTATCAACAGTATATTGTAATCCCATAGTTAATGTTAATATTTGACTTTGACCATTTTGATTAGTATAAGGAATATCAATGGTTATACCGCTCATTTGTTGAGGAGTTATAGTATAAGTCAAACCATTACTTTGACGATAGAATAATGAGAAGTTACCTTGAGGTAAATTTCCGAAAACACCATCGGCAAAATTTAAATCTATTTGATCATTGTCTCTAGTAGTAACACTATAAATGTTTCTAACATCACTATTAAGACTATTATAAATGACACTACTTCCAGTTATAGCAGGAACCTGTGTCCATAAGGTAGAATAATTTCCATTATTATCTAATTGCCACAACCATACATCATTATTATTAATACTGTTAATATTAACGCCAATTAGTTCGTTGGCTGCAGGACTGTTTACATTGAAATTAGATACACCTAATTGACCTTGTTTAAAATATGTAAAAAATCCTGTGTTGGCACTACTATTGCCTTGATAATCATTTTGATAGATAAAACTAAAACTTGCACCAGGTTCAGGAGTTTGTTCTACAATAGCACCACTTGAAATATTTACAGGAACAATTTCAAAATTCATAGGTGTACCGCTGATAGTTTTCAAAAAATCAAAAACTGGAATATCAACGTTTGAACTATTAAAATTATATTGTTCAGTTAAAATACCGTTAATAGTTTGTGTGTCTAATGGAGATCCAAATTTAAAATTAGAATTCATTGCAGCATTGATAATATCAATGAACTGTTCATACCAATTAGAATTTGTAGCATCATTCCAAATAACTGTAGTGTTGGAAAGATTTACACCAGTGCTGTCAAATACATTATCAGTAGTAGATATTGCAGTTATCTTTAAAACACCACTTGCTGGAGTATTTCTAGCTGGAACATAACTAATTAACTGTGCTAATCTTAAAATACTATCTCTGCGAGAAGCAGTTTCTAAAAAGTTTTCTCGAGCATTTAGATCAATACGAAAACTTAAATTTTGTCCAAGATATGCTATAAGATCAACTAAAGCAATATACTCGCTGCTATCAACATAATCATTAAAATCTTCGGGAAAATTCTCCTGAAGATACTGTATCATAATACGTCTTAATGTATCAAAATCGTAACTTTGAAACTCCGCATTAGGATAAGATTGGTATATCTTTTTCCAATCTTCTGTAACTAATATCTGTGATGGTGTTGATGGTATAGTCATAGTTTTTTTAATTTATACCGTATTTATTGACTCAATAAACCTAGTATATTATTGTGTTATTAGTCCTATATTTTGATCAAAAGTCAATGTCATATTAGCTGATTGATCTGTTCCTACAAGGACTAACGTCAATTCTAATATGTAACCTTCTGCATATTCTGTAAGATTTATTTGTGTAGGAACTGCTCTAGGATCTGCTGTAACAACAGCAGTAACATCTGCTGAAATAGCATCTCTTGTTCTATCGTCGGCAGGTTCCATGAGTAAATCCCATATATTGCTACCAAATGTAGGATTCATTACCCTACTACCTTTTTTTGTATTAAATTGGTTAATAATATCTTGTTGTATTAAAGCAAGATCATAAAGTTTAGATCCTGGGTTTGTATTATTTAGAGTACTGAATCCACGATAAAACTGAGATTTTTGTGATGTTTTTTGATATACACTAGTATTATTAGTAATTTCAATTGACTTATATGGCATGGTATAATATTTATCGAAGGTTAAAATGTTATATTTTAGCTAACCTGAGACGATGGACCTCCCACTGCTTGAATATCTGTACCTGTGGAATTAAATTGAGTAGAACTATTATTCTCGTGTTGATCATAAGGTTCGTGCGTTGGAACTCTTCCCATTATTGTAGAAATATTAGGTGCTTTGTAGTAGTTTCCTACCCAAGCAGCGGATACCGATCGATTAGGTAATTGCCAGCGTGGTAATATACTAATTGTATTTGGCATTTCGAAATTAGAAGTATCAGGGGGAGTTGCTGGTATGGCTTGTACTTGCACGCCACCGATATTTTGTCCTCCTGTTATATATACAGTACCACTATTAGTATCTGCCAAAATATTAAAATCAACTGTGGCCCCTTGATACATAGAACCATTTGTTGCTGCAATACTAGTAATACCTCCGGCTATATTTGTTGATGCAGTAGTAATAATATTAATATTGCTTATAGAACCTATATCTAAATTATTAGTAGATTGTGCATTTAATTTACCAGAAGATTGAATAGTCATATCGTCGATAGACAATATACCTAAGGTAGAAGAACTTTCTATTTGTATTCCTTGGGTTCCAACCAAATTTAAATTACGCATTGCTTCGATATTAACATCTCTGTCTGCGCGAAAATTAAGATCTTTTTCACTGTGAATTGAAATACTATCGGCAGCATATATATCTATTTTGCCTTGGCTAGTCATTTCTATCCAAGAAGTTCCTTGAGCATTAGAAATGTAAATTAAATCTTGACTATTATGTAAAAGTATTTGATGACCGGTTCTTGTTCTAATACGGACTAATTCATTTTGACCATTAATGTCTCCATCGTCCATAACAAAGGTACTACCGCCTAATCTACTAACAAATGCCTGTGTGTTTCCTTCATAACCAATTTTGCCTTTTTTAGCACCGTTACTAGTATCTATTGGACCAGGGGTACTTATTCCAAATACTTGACTAGGCAATTCTCTTCTAGCACTACTCGAAGTAGGTCCTCTAACGGGATCTAATAATAATCCTTCCTTTAATAATCTATCAGCAAAAGGATGTACTGCTTTAGGTATTTTTTCTATTGCACCGTTAGAATTTAATGTTTGACTTTTTTTATGTATTTCTGCTACAGGAAGATATGTGGTTCCATACTTGTTCATTTGATCTTGAGTTGTAGAAGATATATCCGATGCTGCTATTCCCGGAACCATATGATTTTGGAAAGTATCAGGAACACAACCTATCCAATACCCTTGATTAGGATCTCCATCAATAAAAATAACTAATACAGTGGTTCCTACATCAGGCGGAACCATCCACATGCCATAGCTTTTTTGTACATCATTGAAGTCATTACTGTTATTTCCTTCATATCGAATAGATGTTACTCCGTAGAAAGGACTAAGATATCTTACATTATAAGTTCTAGTTTGTAAATCATTATCAGGCGACAGTCCTTTAGTTACAAGAACTTCTAAGCCACCCATATAGGTACTATCAAGATGATTTACAACCTCTGCTAGAAACGGGCCCGGAGTTGGTAATTTTGCTATTCCTCTATGTAAACGATCTACCATTTTCTTATCCTAATTTATATTTTTGTATCTACTTTAATATTAGCCGGAATTGCTGGAAGATTTTTTATCTTATCAAGAGAAGGAATTAATACTCCTTGATTTTGTAAAGCCGGTACATTTATATTTGTTGATGCTAATTGTTTTGCTGTGCTTATCATTGCTGTTAAATTTTTAGGACTTAAACTAGCAATTTGTTTAGGTGAAATTCCAAAAGATGATGCAGCATTAGCTACATTTGAATTTATACCTTGAACTTTTGCAGTTAATTGATTAGCAGTATTTTTAATGACATTTACTGTTGCTACGGCTGCTGCTACTCCTGATAATGCTCCACTAATTGATGAGTTTATTTGCGATTTAATATTAGCTATAGAATTTGTAACTTGACCAACTTCTCCTTTTATTGAATTTAAAGAAGTTGGTCTACTACTAATAGGAACCGCAGTTGAAACATCTGGAGTTTGGATATCACGAGGATCGGGAGATAACTTAAATGCAGAAACCGGGCTATCAAATGTTTGTCCTGTATTTGGTAACCCTATTAATCTCATAACTTCTAAATTTTGTTTAAAAACTCCGTCTTTGAATGTAGATCTAGCTAAATTAACTCTATAATAGCCTTGGAAACCGACATTTAAAGAATCATAACTCATTTGGCCACCTGAGGTAAGAGGATTTATATCATAAGGATTTCTAAATGCCAAAGCTATTATTACTTGACTATATTGATGATTTGCTTCTCCATTAGATGTTTGGCTCGGAGTAACGCCCCCGACAGGTTTTGAATTGTGTACTCCTCCCGTAACTAGATAAAAAGGATCTCCTATAATTTCCATTTCTCCCATCACCATAGAAAATTTTGAATTTTCCATTAAAGATCGAAAAGCATTTCTTGCTTTTATTGTATAGGTATCTGTTGTAGGTTGTCCTGCATTACCGCCGTGCGGTGCTTTAACTGTCGATACTTTAGGAGTCGTATAAGTAGGTGGCAATCTAGTATAATAATCTATTGTAGGTACGTCACTAATTGGGTTTTGTTTCGAATAGGCTCTATTATTAGGAGCTGCTGCTGTCTTTGCAGGGGTATTAGTATCGTTGCCACCTCCTGGAATTGCTGCTTCATAAAATAAACTATCGAAATTCATTTTAAAATTTAATATGTCTATATTTTTTCCTGTATAAACATAGTTGTAAGATCGACATGCTAATTTTCCAATTTTATTAGGATCTGCTTGCTGTTGTTTATATCCTGGAAGTTGCGTATAATGAACTTTATAAGGAGATACTACGTATGTAAATTGTCGAAACGGTCTATTTGTTACTGGATCGTTTTTCCCTACAATATCTTTTGATTCAATGTTTATTAACCAAAAAGGAAAACAATCATTTTCATCTAATACTGATTTTCCATTAGCTTCTAAATTTTTAATTTTATTTTTAAGATATTCACTATCTCTTATAATTGAAGAAATAATTTCATTAATATTTGCATTTTCAGGAAATTTAATTGAATTATTTTTTGCATCTGGATTATAAGCAACTTCTTGTAATAAAACCCCACCGTTAGAATTATTTCCTACACTAGGACCATTAACAACATTATAAGCATTATTTTTTGTTGTAGTAGCTGGGTCTTCAAAATCATAAACATTATTATCTTTTAAGAATTCTTTTATATTAGAGTTAGCTATATCGTTATTAGGACAATTACCTTGAGCATCTATAGGATCAGTTCTATAAGTGTTAAGACTTTCATCCCAAGTTCGGAATTCTATTTTATAAGTATCATGATTTTTAGCTACAGATTTTGTTGACGTATCATCT
>Ga0164296_1003243_pt1 | contig 15478 bp, 17 predicted proteins | sample GEODES057metaG_FD_113533 | JGI IMG/M metagenome (GOLD analysis project Ga0164296, IMG submission 113533) | Dystrophic lake water microbial communities from Trout Bog Lake, Wisconsin, USA - GEODES057 metaG | ecosystem: Environmental > Aquatic > Freshwater > Lake | place: USA: Trout Bog Lake... | reverse complement strand
TTCTCTGAAGTCCTGCACTTCGCAACATTTGCATCGTAGACGCAATGTTTTCTTTCCTTTGAGATCAAATTGGCCAGCATGAAGATTACTTTTTGCCATTTGTTTTCCTTAAACTGGAGCCCCGGGTAGGAATCAAACCTACTCATTGACAGTTTTGCAGACCGCAGCGTTCTCATTTCGCCACCGGGGCATATAAGAAGCAAAAGGCTCCGTTGCGATATCTTTCGATACGACTGCCGAGTTGTTCCTTTTGCTATTAGATTAGTGTTGTTTATTGACGCGATTCAGAGTCTTGCCAAACTAATCTAGATGTATACAATCCCTTGCTGGGTCGCCCATTTCCCAGATCTCTTCACTTTGCAGCTACTTTACCTATTGCTAGGTGTATGAGGAGGCCGTTCTCACCTCAAGGTTAATATGGTGGGTCGCCCAGGTAATGCTCCTGGCCAGTGCTTAGACGCTGGATTTACAGTCCAGACCCCGTCTTTAGAGGTATACCGACCCTTATTCATGAGCGAAGTAATACAACACTAAGCGAGCATGAATGGCGCCCCCGGAGAGATTCGAACTCCCAACTTCCAGTTTCGAAGACTGGCACTCTATCCAGTTGAGTTACGGAGGCATAATATGGCGGGAGCTAGGGACTCGAACCCTCTCCAAAAATTTGGACTTGTTTGTTGCAGAACCCACTGCTATAGCTCCCTAAATTTGCTGGAACTCACGTGTTGTTCCATATTGTCTAGCACTGCGACACGCTTGTTTAAGTGGGTATCGCCCACTTCGTGTATCCAGATCAACTATGGTAGGTTCGGAGAATTTTGAAATCTCGACTTGCCGCTTAAGAGGCGGCTACTCTGCCTCTGAGTTACGAACCCTTCTCTCCAAGTTGAGAACCTAGCGTCCTACCCGATAGACGAACAGAGCATTAATGGTGCTGCCTCTTGGAATCGAATTTGGCTCTCAAGGTTTTGCAGACCTGAGACTTACCATGAACCAATATATTCTATTTTTAGATCACTAGGAGTTGGCTGACCATACCATATGGTTGTATCCATTTCCATAATACGATAAATGCGATATTCTGGATAATTTTTTTCAAATAAATTAAACACGTCATTAACAGTATCAACATTACGAACAACAAGAGTATATTGATTCTTGTCATAATTATATTGAACGATTACGTCAGTCATATCATAGTCCTTTAATTAATTGGCTCTGGTGCTGCCTCTTGGGATCGAACCAAGGACACCCTGCTCTTCAGGCAAGTGCTCTACCAACTGAGCTAAAGCAGCATTATACTTTATTAGTTTTCATTTCTTTATTTCTTGCTAAAGAATCTCTTATTTTTTGTTTAGTTTCTTCACTTCTTGGTTTACTATATTGAGAATTTTTTTCGCCTTTACCTCTACCTGTTATTTTCCAAGTATCTTTTTTCTTTTCGATTGATTCTGGCGAATTGGCTTTTTGTTGTATTGACAAATCTAATTCAGCTCTGTTACCAAAATAATTTTTTGTCATTGATCCTTTTTTATGTCTATCTTTATTGAGATCTGAGACATATGGTGCTTTTCTTCCAGATAAAGATTTAGATACTTTCTCATATATTGCCTCTTTATCTTTGTTAGCATTATTCAATTCTGATCGATTAATGTAACCAAATCCGCCCTTGCCGCCATCGCAAAGATTATAACTCTCTTCGGATAATACAACAAGTTCTTTTTCTTTGTTACGCATATCAACTTCATTGTCAAATATGTGAAGTATTTCTTTCATAAAATTTTCAACTCCATGCTTTTTAATAGCCCGTTGAATAAGTTTTCCAGAACCCATATACCCATCATTGAGGTTTGTGGTTTTATGCATTCCGATATAAAATTTATTGTTAATTTTATTTGTAATTTTATAAATTGTATAGAACATGCTGCCCTCAGTTGTATAATAGTTTTATTGTCATTACTATTTATACAACTGAGGCGCTTATGCGATCCTGAAGGGAATCGAACCCTCCTCACCCCGTAGACAGCGGGGTCGCCTCACCAGATGCGTACAGGACCATATTGCATTACTCGCAGTAGGATTTGATACCTACATACTCCCGTATAAGGCAGGAGAACTTACATTTAGTTCATGCGAGCAAAAGTGGTCCGCCCACCGAGTGTCGATCTCGGTACTCTACCTTGAAAGGGTAGCGATATAGCCAGCGTTATCTATGAGCGGTAATTCTTCCTTTTTTGAAACCGGGTGGTATATTTTCGTCAATACTAATCCTTGTATTAACGAGATATGTTGGCTCCCAGTGTGGGTAACGATCCCACCTAATCACTGCTTAACAGGCAGGGCCATGCACCATGCTCGGCTTCCTGGGAATAATTCGGCCCACCGTTAACTGGCACTTGCCCTCGTTTATTTTACATCGATTGTGCCACGGTGGGAACAGCGGTCGATGACTGTCTGGAACCGTTTATCTCGAGAAACACGGAACTCAGATTGTATTCTGGTTGGGATGGTTGGATTTGAACCAACGACCTAACGCTTATCAAGCGTTTGCTACTACCAGCTGAGCTACACCCCAAAAATTCCCAGACTAACAAGGACTCTTACCCCACCTTTTTCTAGTGTCCGCATAGTCGGAAGCGGCAGGTGCTTTCTCAAATAGCAGCATTTCGAACTACTACTACTGATCTTAATGGTGAACACTCTGGGATTCGAACCCAGGACCAGCGGATTAACTTTCACCTTTAGGAGGTTTGAACTCCACACAGCCATATCTGTTTAGGTCAAGTCCGATGCTCTACCAACTGAGCTAAGTGTCCAAGATGTTGTTACGCCAGCATAGTTACAGAATGCCATGGGAATCGAACCCAACATGCCCTCACCTTTCGACTAACCCTACTCAGATCAGGTTGTACCAACTGCTTCTTACGCTTCTGGTTAATTACTCCATATCGTTAGCAACTATGCTGGAGTAACAACACCTAAAATACTCCTTGCTGGAAACCACCTATTCGACCATTTGGTCCAAGTACCAGTCAAGGGCTACTCTTATGCTTAGGGAGTAGCAGCCTGTCATAAAAAAAGCCCCGGAGTGTTTAATCCCGGGGCTCAATAACAAAAGTGATGTCAATCACTCAGTCGTGAACCCCCGTGGTATCTTCATACCAGCGTGTAAATGTAATATTGCATTTGGGCATATGTGACATCATTAGTGAACCTTGTATTCCTTAGTGTTGTTTATTTATACACGACAGTTTCGGTTTTGTCAACCTTTATTTTCTTGCCCCACGAAACAAAATTCCAAACTCTTTCGTGTGACCAGTAGATCATAGTGTTGAATATAGCAGCTAGTCCTGCCACTGTCAACCCCGCTTGCCAACTTCCTGTTACGATATAAGTGTAAGTGAAATTGACCGCAGTTAGTATTATTCTCCAGGAAACAATTTTAGCAACTGTTCTCCAGTGTGACTCTTCAAAAACATTCATGTTACTAATATACATCCAATATTTTTGTATGTCAACTGGTTTTATGTATGCTCAACAAACTCAATTCCTGCCAACTTCAAACCACGCTGACAAATGGGACAGGGTTTAGCCATTGCAGGCGCACCATTCTTGGCATATCTCTCAACTACGATGCGATAAGCACGCCTCCAATCACGCAACTTTACCAGTGCTTCAATCTCAGCATGGAGAAAGATCTTTTCGTGTAGCCCGGCTTCACGAGCAAGTCTGGCTTGGAGTGGGTGACTCTTAGTATAGCGATTTCGCCCCATACTAATCTGTCTCCCACGCCTATCATAGATTGTAGCAGTAATAGCTTGTCTAGCAAGTGTCATGTTTACAGCACAATCAAAATGTTTAGAGAATGCATGTCGTAGCCATCCCAATAATACTCCAGCACATAACCATAGTAGTCATATGCTGGCTGTGACGTGAGAAAGAAAGTACGAAAATGCGTTTGTCTTAGTTTCTTAGTCATGAGGCCCTCCGTTTAGAGGATGGAGTTATCCGTCCTCAGTTCCACAAACATTTTAATAGCCTCACGACTAACACCGCGACCTTGCTTGATACGCTTCTTGCCAGCAGCAAAATAAAACTGCCTGCCACGCTCATATGACCACTGTTGGTTTGTAGGCAGTGTTTCGTACCGCTCATAAAATCCAATACCGTTCATAGCATCATGAAAGCCCTGTAGGAAAACAGGATGACCGATAACGCTCTTAACATTAACACGCTTTGTATCGCACTGTGCCATTTGTCTGCTCCTTGTTTATAGTGTTATATTAGCACCAGACTGGGAAGTGTCAACCCTTATTTTCCATCAAGTCATGCAGCAACTCATGCTGTACCAAAAAGACATGAGCCTCGATTGCTTCTTTCTTAGACTTAAACTGTCCAACTACATTGCTGGGACCATTCTTTTCAAAGACGCAGGTTTCAAAAGGATCACTCCACTCATGAAGACAATGAGCAGGCAACTCAACAGTGCTGATCTCAGTACCATTGGGCAAAACAGTAATGACCTGCCATTGTGATTTAGCCATATCCATTATGGTTTATCCTTGTTATAGATCAAAAGTAAGGCAAGACCAATAGCAAAGTAAAAGTTAGTGCCAATACCTACGAGGATGGTGCCTACAACTAAGAAAGCAAGTTCAGTGATGATTAACATTATTGCCTTCGCTGCTTCATCATTGTTTCGCATTGTATTGCTCCTAGCGTTCGCTGACGTAAGGGATTTCGTAATCGTCTGTTACAGTGTCAGTTACAGTGTCCATTGCGTAACTCCTCATTGCCTATACTTGTATAATAGCATCTGCTTAGAGTGTGTCAACCTTATGTAAAGTTCTTACCTATCCAGGGGATTGCTACGAACAGAGTGAACAGCAACGCAGCAAGGCTAATCCAATATTCAGGATCGTAAACGGACAGTGTCATTGCGTTGCTCCTCATTTCCTATAATACATAATAGCATGGGACAAGGATCTGTCAACCCTTTTTGATGTGCTTTTCCTTGCGGGTATAGGCACCTTTGCCCTTAACTGCTTTCAAAACCCGCTTGCGAAACAAGGGGTTAGCGAGTGCTTTTGCGTATGGATTTTTACTCATTTTTAACCCCTTTCTCTCTAACATTACCTAAGTATATACCCAAATTGGGTTCAGTCAACCACAGATTTGTAACAAAAATTATTACAAATAATTACAAAATCTGTTACAAAAATCCAGTTGACGCTTTGGGCACCTGTGCTATTATGTATTATAGGGAATGAGGAGCAAGCAAATGGCTAAGATCTTCAAAAATGCTTACGAGCATTATAAGGAAACAGTGGTGCCCCTTTATAAGGAAAAGGGCTTGTGCCCCGAGTTTGCTGCTCTTGTTGATGCTCATGTAGCAGAATGGGGCACACACCAGATCTGGAACTTCCACGGTGATGCGGACGGTAGGGACCCCAAGTGGTTCGATGGTATTGCCCGTAAGGTCAAGCCTCTGAAGTTGGCTTATGTAGTCGACGAAGGTTGACAGATACCAACCCTGTGCTAATATACATTATCAACTGAGGAGAACAAGCAATGCGTTACAATTACAGCAATGTTAGCGAACCCAGTGTTGGCGGTGTGCGTGTTGGTGATCGTGTGCGTTGGACCAGTGCTATTGGTACTACCCGCGGCGAAGTGGTTGGTATGCGTCTGGGACTCAATGCTGCTGGCACTTTGGTGCCGTGGATTATGGTTGAGTGGTTCGATGGTGTGCGTGGCGTAAAGCGTGCCGAACTCTGCGGGCTTGAGAGCAATCTTAAGATGCTGAGTTTCCGTGTTAACTTCCGTGATAAGGAGGTTGCGTAATGGACTATACTAAGAACGATATGTGTCACACTATTGAAACCTATGCTAAACGCAAAGGGTTTTCAGATATCCGCTGCTATATCGTCACCCTTGAGGATAGTGTTAAAGAGTATGCCATCTGCGATGATACAGAATGGCTATACGGAAGCCAGAACGCAGAGGCTATCGCAGTCCATATTGACATGATGAAACTAACAAGGAGCAAGTAATGTCTACTGCTGACCTGTTTATCCTCTTTGGACCCTTACTTGCTCTTGTAGCGGTAATGATCCTTGCGTTTGGTATCCATCACTATAACACTATACGGGGTAACTAACATGACTGACCGCAGCGAACAGGCAATTAAAGATCTCGTTATTTCTTACAGCGCCTACATGAGCGCCATTAAAGAACGTAAGGACTATGCTATTGTCACTTGGGCTCGGTGTTTGCTAGATGACCAAGAGCGTACGGGTGTTGAGATGATTGGCACTGAGCGTCTCAAGGAGAGTATTAAGCATTGGGAACCTCAACTGGAAGGACATTATTGATTGACAACGGCTATATAGGCTGTATGCTAATCATATAGGAGATCTGCTATGGCTGAAGCAAAAACAAAACCCACTGCCAAAAAGTCCTTGCTTAAAGGCGCCCCAAAGAAGAAGACTGTGACTCGCACTCCTCGCTTCTTGGATGAGAAATTTACTGGCCCCGAACCCAAGTGGGCGGGCTGTGAAACTTGGACCGACGAAAAGGTTCATAATGAATGGTGGCGCGGTATCCACTATTACAACTATCACAATAGCTGTGGTGACCTTGTAAAGTATGTCAGCCAGTATGGTACCAGTAAGTGTAACTGGACCAAACAGGATGTCCACGCTTTCAATGAAGTTGAGGAATGGCGTGTGGGCTTTACACTAGGTAAAGTCTGTAAGATGCTAATGATGGGCGCTCCTCTGCGTGATTCTACTAGGGAATATATTGAGAAAGAGTTTGAGAAGATTCTCACTATTGGGCGTGAGCGTATTGCTGCTAAGAAGGCAGCAGATGTTGGTGGCGTCGTTAAGCTTACCATCCAAGACCGTATGCGTGAGAAGTTTCATGACATCATCGGCGAGATCGAAGAGTGGTATGACAACTGGGACGCAGGCAAGGAAGTACCTGATATGGTCACTTGGTTCCGCAATACTAATGTCCCGCAACAGTTCGTCAATCAAATTGCTGAAGTATTCACTCCCCGTATGGAAGAGCTGCTTGCTGCTAAAGGCAAGACAGCTGATGAACAGTTGAAGGAAGGCTATCGTCATATTGACAAAGCTAAACTTAAACACCTCAGCGAGTTTTACAGCAAATTAACTGATGCTCTTGAGACTTATGGTGCTGTTAAGAAAGCAGTGCGTAAGGCTCGTGTTAAGAAAGCTCCTAGCAGAGAGAAAATGGTTAGTAAGGTAAAGTATTGTGTGCAGAACACTGAACTTAATCTTGTCAGCGTTAACCCAGTAGATATCATGGGTGCTAAGGAGTTGTGGATCTACAACATCAAGACACGCAAGATGGGCAAGTATGTTGCTGCCGCAGATGCAGGTCAGCTAGGTATTAAAGGCAGCACTATCTTAGGATATGATGAGAAGAAGTCAGTTGCTAAGACGCTGCGTAAGCCTACTGAACAGCTCAAGCAATTTGCTGTCAGTGGGAAGATTGCATTGCGTACCTATCTTGAGGATATTAAGGCAGTGCCTGTAGAGTTGAATGGCAGACTATCAGCAGATATTGTGCTGCTTAAAGCAACCAAGTAAAAATAACCTAAGGTTACTGCACTATAAATATTCCGCAGTAACCTTAGGTTTTCATGTTTAACATCTCTGAGATAAGACATCTACATATTGAATTGAGCACGTTATGTAATGCTCGTTGTCCTAAATGTCCTCGTAATCTAAATGGATATCCTATTAATTTTGGATACGAGGAAACTAATTTAAGTTTAGCAACAGTAACAAAATCTTTCAGTAAAGAATTTATACAGCAATTACAGGGAATTCTAATTAACGGAAATTTTGGAGATATCACTGCTAATACTGAAGCATATGATATTGTAAAACATTTTAGAAATTCCAATGTTCGACTGTTCATTGAAATCAGTACAAATGGCAGTGCCAGAAATATTAAATTTTGGCAAGATTTAGGAACATTATATCCTACTGTAAAATTCTGTTTAGACGGCCTTGAAGATACTCATCATCTATATAGACAGGATACTGATTGGAAAAAGATAATATCCAATGCACAAGCCTTTAAATCAACTGGTGGTATTGCAGTATGGAAAATGGTAAAGTTCGATCATAATCAGCATCAAGTTGAGCAATGCAGAGCTCTTGCTAAAGAATTAGGATTTGATAATTTTGAATTAGTCGATCATGGAAGAGATACTGGACCTGTATTTGATCGCAAAGGTACATTAACTCACAAGTTAGGTAAATGGCAAGAAGATACTAAGTTAAAAGATGTAATTGCCATTCAGCATATTCCTCGTGAATTTCCTGCTGTTGAAGCAACGACAATTAGTTGTAAATCAAAGAATAGACGCTCCATTTACATTAGCGGCGACGGCAAAGTATATCCTTGCTGTTATCTAGGATTCAGTCCAGATACGTTTAGAAATAGATATTTTAATAATGTCAATGAGCAAATAAGTGCCATTACGTCAAACAATAGTTTGCATGATAATGATTTAGCTACATGTATTAATTGGTTTAACACTGTAGAAGAATCTTGGAAGAAAGATAGTTACGAATCAGGACGTCTTTTACAGTGTGATTCAGTCTGCGGACAACGTACAATATCATAAATAATAGTACGATGGCTACACTTCAAGAAACAAAAAACGATATCTTTGACTACGTTCGTTACAGTCTTGGCGAAGGCATGATGGATGTTGAATTAGATCCCATTCATTATGAGACTGCATTAAAATATGCATTGGGTCGCTTCCGTCAAAGAAGTAGTAACTCAGTTGAGGAAAGTTATAGCTTTCTAGAATTGCAAATGGATACTAACACTTATACTTTGCCTTCAGAAGTAATAAGTGTGCGTAATTGTTATAAAAGAAATATTGGTGCTAACAGTGGTACGTCTAGTCAATATGAACCATTTGAAGCAGGCTTTGTTAACTTCTATATGATCCAAAGTGGTCGTGTAGGAGGTCTTGCCACTTATGCGTTCTATAGCATGTTTCTTAAAGAAGCTGCTAAGATGTTTGGCGGTTTTCTTAACTTTACATTTAATACAACAACCAAGCAGCTAACAATCATGCGTCGTCCCAGAGCAGATAAAGAAACTATTTTGTTATGGACTGAAAACTTTAAACCTGATTTAACTATTTTAAATGACGTATACAGCCAACCATGGATTAAAGATTATACTTTAGCATTGTGTATGCGTAGTTTGGGACAAGCTCGTAGTAAATTTGGGAGTTTGCCAGGACCAGGTGGCAGCAATCAGTTGAATGGAACACAGCTATTGCAAGATAGCCAAGCAATGCTTGATAAGTTAGAGATTGAGATCACGAACTTCATGGCTGGTGAGACTCCGAGTTGGTTTGTGATTGGATAATTGGTTCGTTATGGGGTAGCGGCATAAATAATAGTATGAAAGACATGCTATTAGAAATTATCAAAAATGACACCAGTAAAAATAAATCTGCCACCAGGTATCTATACAAAACTCATCCTATCTTATGGCAACAAATTTTAGATGCTACTAACTTTTTACCAGATTCTGTAGTAGCAAAACAACGAGTGTGGCATATAATTAACGAAATTTATACAAGGCCCACTTGTCCTCAAACTGGCGAATATGTTAAATGGAATGAAAACAAATATCTTACATTCATATCTTCTTCTGCTAAAGCAACGTATCAAAACAAACTTGGAATGTATAACAATCATAACAATAGAACAAACACAAAACGAAGCAAAAGTGTCAAACAAAATTATGTAGACAATCCAGATGTTTTTCAAAAGAAAATTGATACTTGGATGGCAAAATATGGAACGGACAATCCGTTTAAGCATCCATTAATTAAAGAAAAAGCCAAAATAACCAATCTTGAAAAATATGGAGTTGAAAACAATTTTCAACGATCGGATATCATTGAACAAAATTATCAAACAGGTGTTGATCTAGGCAGAATAACACCTAGAGAACAACGAAGCGACAAAAGACGTTATTATGATTCTGTTGCTTTTTATACAGCAGAGAGTTGGAAATGTTATTTTGATAAGATAAATCCCAATAGATTGGATCGTAGCAATGGTTGGGAATTGGATCACATCTATAGTCAATTACAAGGCTTCAGAGATAATATTCCCGCTTACATAATTGGACATTGGACAAACTTACAGATGCTATCCAAAGGCAATAATTCTTCTAAACGAGATAACTGTCACAAAACTCAAGAAAAACTATTTGAAGATTTCTTTAATTCAGTATATAATTAAGAAATTAATTTGAAAGGGTATCATGTCCATAGTCGGTGTCATTGGCTTAATAAATTCTGGCAAGAGTACCATTGCCAACATCCTAGTAGAAGATTATGGCTTCATTAAAGTATCATTTGCTGACAGTCTTAAAGACTCTGTGTCAGCTATATTTGGTTGGGATAGACAACTCCTGCAGGGCGATACTGAAGCGAGCCGTCTGTGGCGAGAACAAGTAGACGAATACTGGTCCAATGTCATGCAGCATCCTGTCACACCTCGTTGGGTATTGCAGCATATTGGTACCGATGTTATGCGTGATCATTTCCATAAGAACATTTGGGTTCATAGCCTTATGAAAAAAACAAATGATTCTTCTAAAAATTATGTTATTAGCGATGTGAGATTCTGTAATGAAGTCGATGTTATATTAAGTCAACAAGGTCAAATTTGGGAAGTTCAACGTCCTCCTCTGCCAAATTGGTATAGCGAGCAATTTAAAAACGATGAAGCTCTTAGACAATACATGACGATACAACATCCTGAAATTCATCGAAGCGAATGGGAATGGCGCTTGGTAAAACGTAATAATATTATTCTTAATACTAGCACATTGCAAGATCTTAAGGAAAAAGTATCAACTATTATATCCCAATAGAACTCGTACAAATACCCTGGTTTTAAGCTGATTCGCTAAATATTACTAACCTACTAAAGGATGTAATAAACATGGCAAACAACTTAGTTTCACCGGGCGTACAAGTTTCCGTAATTGACGAGAGCAATTACGCCCCAACCGCGTTGGGAACTGTACCATTCATCATAATGGCAACTGCCCAAGACAAAACTAACAATTCAGGAACTACTGCTACTGGCACAACAAAAGCAAATGCAGGTAAAATTTTTACTGTTGGTAGCCAGCGTGAGCTAACAAGCTTATTTGGTATGCCAACATTTCCTAGCGATGCTAGCGGCAATAGAATTTTTGGTAGCGAATTAGCAGAATATGGACTACATGCTGCATTCAATGTATTAGACATTATCAGCAATGCTTATGTTATGAGAGCAGATATTGATTTAAATCAGATACAAGCAACTACTAGCCGCCCAACTGCTGATGCTGCATCAGGCACTATTTGGTTGAATACAGCAATTTCATCATGGGGCGTTTTCGAATGGGATGACGTCAATCAAGTATTTGCTAAAATTGTTCCAACTGTTATCACAAATTCAAGTAATCTATCAGCTGGCGTGCCTAAAACTAGTTTTGGAGTAGTTGGCGATTATGCAGTCAATGTTACTAATTCTGTTAATACTTTATATTACAAGAATTATAATAGTACTTGGGTTGAAGTAGGTACTACAGCATGGCAGCAATCTGTTCCTGTAATTCAAGCAACTGTTAGAAATTATTCAGGACTTACAGTTGGTCATACCTTTACTATTAATAGTATAACTGTTACAGTTGGCGCGGGCGGCGATGCTGCTCTTGTTACTAATGTTAATGGTCTTAACATCCCGGGTGTTACTGCTGGAAAAATAAATGGATATTTTTCGTTATTTGCTACTCCAGCAGCTAAGAGCAATGGTACAGTTGTTGACGGTGGTATTAAATTAGTAAACGGTACTGGTACTGCATTAAGCAATCTTGGCATTCCAAGCATTCAAATTGGTAATGTAAATTATGGTCCTATTATACAGTTTAGTGCTCATAGTAGTGTGCCACTTTGGAAGATGAATCCAACTACAGGTGTTGCATTTCCAAACAATACTCCTCGTCCAAGTGGAAGTATATGGATTAAAACTACTAACTTTAATTACGGTGCGAATCTTGCAACATATATCCGCAATGGTATTACAAGCACATGGGATTTAATTCCAAATTTAGTATTCAGTAGTTCTGCTACTGCACTGTTTGGATTAGATCCTACTAAGGGCGGATTGAGTATTGCTAAAGGTTCATTATTTACTCGTTACGATGCTACTAATAACTTCGCAACATATGAAACATATTATAGATATGATAATGGCCCAACAACAGCTACTGGTACTATTTCTAATCCAACATTAACTGCTGGTAATACATTTACTATTAATGCAACGCAGATTGGATCAAGTTCATATATTGGTCTTATTACTATTACAGTTCCTGCAAGTCCAAACAATAATGTAGCAGGTGTTGCAGCAGCGATCTCAACAGCAAATATTTCACAACTTGATGGAACAGTGTTAGTACAAGCTAGTGTTAGTGCAACTGGCAATTTAGTAATTACTCATACAACTGGCGGTACTATTCTAGCAGTAGATACCAGTGGAACTCCTCTAGCAGACATGGGTTTCTATACCAATAGTGGCGGCATTGCAAGTACTATTCCAACTGTGTATCCTAATTATACTAACACTGGTATTGCTATTAGTAATTGGGTGCCAATTGCTGATGTTGCAGGCATAACTTACATTGAACAGAATACTGCTCCAACTTCAATTCCAACTGATGGTACATTGTGGTATTATTCAGGTGTATTAGAAGCAGATATTATGATCAACGTGAACAATGTCTGGAAAGGTTATAAAAACGTAACTAGTTCTATTAAGGATGCCAGAGGTTATGATTTGTCAATGACAGATCCAAATGGTCCAATTTTTAGTTTTAGTAAGCCAACTGCACAAACTGATGGTACACCATTGGTAAGTGGTGATATTTGGATTGATACTAGTACTTTTGATAGTTATCCAATTCTTTGGCGTTATCAAACTGTAAATAGTGTTTCACAATGGGTACAGATTGATAATACAGATTCAACTACTGAAAACGGTATTGTTTTTGGTGATGCTCGTTGGGACGGAACTGGTGCAACTAACATCTTCTTAGATGATATTACACCAATTACTACTTTGTTAACCAGTGATTATGTTGATTTAGATGCACCGAATCCTGCACTTTATCCAAATGGTTGCTTGCTATTCAATACACGTCGTAGTAGCAATAATGTAAAGAAATATGTTCAAAATTATTTTACAACTGATAATTTCCCACAATTATCATTGCCTGCTACAGTTTCAACATGGCAGTCATTTAGTGGTAAGAAGTGGAACAATGTTCCTTACTTTGGACGTCAAGCAGTTCGTAATGTTGTAATTAGTGCAATGAGTGAAGCAGTAACTAACAGCACAGAATTGCGTGAAGAAGGCAAGGATTTTAATCTTCTTGTTTCTCCAGGATATAATGAGCTATTAGAAGTATTGATTACTTTGAATAATGATAGAAAGAATACAGGCTTTATTATCGGCGAAGTTCCAATGGGACTTTCAACTGATAGTACAACTGTAGAAAATTATCTATTAGATTCATCAGGTTCAGGCATTACCGGCGAAGATGGTCTTGTTCTAAACGATTCATATACTGCTGTATTTTATCCAGGTGTTGCTATTATGAATGCCTTAGATGGAGTCGGTTCTATTGCAGTACCAATGAGTAGTGTAATGTTAAGAACATTCATTCGTAGCGATCAAATTGGCGAAGTATGGTTTGCACCTGCAGGAAATACTCGTGGTGTTATTGATGGTGTTACTTCAGTTGGTTATATTGATCGTACAAATAATAATGCTTTCGTATCAACTGGCGTACCTCAATCATTGCGTGATTTGTTGTATACAAATCAAGTAAATCCAATTACTTTCTTCCCAAATGTTGGCAGAATCAACTACGGAAATCATACTCGCCAAGCTGATGCAACTGCATTAGATCGTATCAATGTAGCAAGACTTGTTTGTTACATTCGTAATAGAATTGAAGCAATCATCCGTCCATTGGTATTTGAACCAAATGATAAATTAACAAGAGATACTGCAAAATCATTGGTTGATAAGCTATTGATTGACATTACTTCACGTAGAGGTCTATACGATCACTTGGTTGTTTGTGATGTAACTAACAATACTAATGCAACAATTGACAATAATGAATTACATATTGACGTTGCAATTGAACCAGTTAAAGCTGTTGAATTTATCTATATCCCAGTTAGAATTAAGGGAACAGGGCAGATTGCATCAGGTAACTTAACTCCTTCATTGCCACTAGGTTAATAATTAATAATATAAGAGGCTCTTTCGAGCCTCTTATCATGACTAGCTGCCCTGATAAAAACCACTCGAAGAACTATAAATAATTACAACAGGAGTATAACAGATGGCAGTTGCATCTTTAACTAAAATGACTGTACCTTTGAGCACCGATCAGAGCAGCAATGCTCAGGGCTTATTGATGCCTAAGCTAAAGTATCGATTCAGAGTTACATTTTTAAATTTTGGAGTTTCAAACCCAACATCAGAGCTTTCAAAGCAGGTGATGGATTTTACTCGACCAACATTAAACTTTAATCCTATTACAATTGATGTTTATAACAGTAAAATGTATCTGCAGGGTAAACCAGAATGGCAAACTGTTACTGTTAATTTTCGTGATGATGTTAATGGTGCAGTTGCTAAGTTAATTGGCGAACAGATCCAGAAACAATTCGATTTTAGCGAACAAGCAAGTGCTTTCTCAGGCATTGATTACAAGTTCCAGACTATTTTTGAAGTATTAGATGGCGGTAATGGAGCTATTACTCCTAATGTTCTTGAAACTTGGGAATTGTATGGTTGCTTTATCAGTGAAGTTAACTATAATAACTTTGATTATAAAGATAATGAACCTGCAACTATTCAAATGCAACTACGTTATGATAATGCATTACAAACTCCACTTGGATCAGGAGTTGGAACATCAGTTATGAAAGTTGGAGTTAACACTACTGCTGCTATAACTGGGTAATTAAATGGCAACTAGTGGCGTTGGTATTTGGGCTAGTTTTGGAAATCAATCATCTGTGCGGGATTATGCTCATGCCGCACAGATTTTTCGTACCAACGATTTTGCTAGAACTCCTAAAAGCAAATATCTATTTTATGTTACTATAAACATCAATCCTAATGCATCATCTAACCAATTTACTGCTGCTCCCGAACCAACTGGTCCAAATGAACTAAGTTATCTTGTTAAAACAGTTGAATTGCCTAAGTTTGATATGACTGTGCAAGATCTTAATCAATATAATAAAAAAGTTTTAATTCAAAAAGAAATAAAATATAATCCTGTTACTATTAAATTTCACGATGATAATATTGGAAGTTTA
>Ga0164296_1003242_pt1 | contig 15482 bp, 15 predicted proteins | sample GEODES057metaG_FD_113533 | JGI IMG/M metagenome (GOLD analysis project Ga0164296, IMG submission 113533) | Dystrophic lake water microbial communities from Trout Bog Lake, Wisconsin, USA - GEODES057 metaG | ecosystem: Environmental > Aquatic > Freshwater > Lake | place: USA: Trout Bog Lake... | reverse complement strand
TATCCGCAGCCAGTACAAGGCTACGCGCAGCAGGCGGTGATTCTGGACCACGCGGTCGTGAAGTACCCCCAGCTACCTGCGTTCTCCGCGCGCGACGCGGCCCCGACGCCGCCGCCGCCGCCACGGGGCGGGTACGGTGGACCTCCCCAGTCCCAGCCTGCACGCAGGACCGCGTACGAGTTCGCGCCTGAAGAGCCTGGGGGGCCTCAAGGTGCCGCTCGTTTCAAGGTCATCGTCTTGCCATCTGGCGACGGCGGTGACATTCTGGACTGCGTCGCGCAAGTCGGGCTAGATGGCGTTAGATTGCTGGACAGCGCACAGCGGAGCACCACGCTGCGCGTGTACACGCTGGAAAGCATCGCACGGTGGCAAGTGCGGGATGGAACCATCCTGAGTCTGTGGACGAAGCAGCCGGGCGATGAGGCCGAGAGCTGCGTGTCCCTGTCCAGTGATGAGAGAACGGCTCGGTCCATGCTTGACGTCCTCGCTTCGTCGTGTCTGCAGTTGTGCGAGCTCCGCGGTGTGGATGCGAGCGACATGATGGACTCCATGGGCGCGGGCGCGGGCACAAATAAGCTCTTCTCAGCCTCAGCTGCCACCACTGCCGCCGCTAGCCCGGTGAACGGAAACGCCGCTGTGACTGTGGGCCCCCTATTCAGGATTGCGCGCACACCTGATCCTGGTGCAGCAGCTGTGGAGTACTGGCGCGCGCCGGAGCACAGCGGCTGGTTGTTCAAGAAAGGAGAGCATCTGTCCACGTGGCGCAAGCGCTGGTTCATCCTCAAGGACGGCCGCTTGTTCTGGTTCGCCAGTGACAAAGGCATCTCGCCTGCAGTCAAGCCCCGCGGTATACTCACGCTCAAAGCATGTCCTGGCGCGCGCGCGGTGACTCTGACTGAAGCCGGCAAGCCGTACGCGTTGGAGCTGCAAGGCCCTGATGCACTAGCGACTGGATGCAAGCACCTCGCTGCTGATTCCGAGGTTGAGAAAGACGCGTGGGTGGCGGCTCTCTCTCGGGCAGTGGCAGCTGCTGCTTGTGCCAGGGGCGCTGGTGGCGGCACAGGTGCCGGACGCAGTCACGAGGAATGGGCGGCACAGTTGCGAGAGGGCATGAATGCCATCAGCGCGGTGTCGTCCGTCCCTTCGCCGCGGCAGCCGGCGCCGGTTGTTCAGATCGCAGGCTACGACGGCGGATACAGTGGCCCACCCAGTGGCAGCGCTACAGGCTGGGAGGTTCACTACAACGAGACTGGGCGCGCGTTCTACTACGATCCACGCACAGGGAGAACCCAGTGGGACCCACCGGCAGGCTTCGCATAGACAGGGACGCGGCCATGAGACCATGAGTTTGCAATTGAAGAGGCACACACAGCCAGGCGTGTCTCTATGCTACTAGTCCACATCGTCGACATGGCCGCGTGCTTTCTCTCTGCCCACAACCTCGTCATCGTCCAGTCCCGGAGGCTCATCGTCGTCTTCGTCTTCTTCGATGATTGTGGGGCCAGTGCGAGCACCAGGCATGCCCATTCCCGGCATGCCCCCGCCCGCGCCTGCCTTGCCTTGGATGGCAAGCATGAGTTTCATGACATCGGGATCGCTCATGGCCAGCGCTGGATTGCTCATGGCAGCTTGCATCTTGGCCATAACGCCCGGCTTGGACATCAACGCTATGATCTCGGGGTCCTGCATGATGGACTCCATGCCAGGAGGAACGCTGGGCATGCCGCCGCCCATGCCGCCGTGCATGCCGTATGCATTTGGCATGCCGCCGAATCCGCCGCCCATGGGTCCTCGGCTCGACTGCTGAGCCGCCGCAGCCGCACGTGCTGCCGCCGCTGCGCGTGCCTCGGCCTGCTTGCGCTCCTTTTCTGCGTTCTCCACATCCTTAGCACGCTTCTTGACGATGGCGGCTTTGTCGACAACCAGCTTCAGCACAGCGGCGCTCTCCTCGTCGAAGTCGATGCGCTGGCCCTGGCCCAGGTCAACAGCCGCCTGCTCCCAGTTCGCCAGTATGCGGTGCGCCTTGCCTCGCGCCTTGTATGCCTTCGCGCTGTCTGCGTTCATCTCCAACGCTTTGCTTGCGTCCTTGATCGCGGCATTCGGCTTCTTGAGCTTGAGGTAACACTCGGCGCGCTTCGCGAGGAGCATCGCCGACGGAGTGGCCTGCGAGGAAGGAAAGTTAGTTGTGTGTCCAGTCAGCACTTCCGACACAGTCACTTGTCGGGCCGCACCTCCAGGGCGAGCGTGAACTGCTTGATCGCCGTCTCAAAGTCGCCGTTCGCTATCGCGTCTGCTGCTGCTGCCTTTGCCGCAGACGCCTTCTCGAGGTCAGAGTCAGAAGGCTCTTCCTTTGCGGCGAAGTCCACGCTCTGTGACGCGACGTCGGGCTCCTTCACGCATTCTTCGTCACGCAGGTCCGCGTTGCTGCTGTCGCTCGTGGACGCTGTCTTCGCGGCGTCGCCTCCGTTGCTGGTGGACTGTGTGTGAGCAGCAGCAGCAGGAGGGAGAGTCGCTCCGAGAGAGCGCAGGTAGTCGGAGAAGAAGCCCAACGAGGCGTCATGCAGCAGCTGGGGGTCGTCTTTGAGAGCCACGACTGCTGCGCGAAGCGCCTGCAGGGACGCGGGTGGCAGAGGAGCCATGGAAACTGCGAGGGGCTGTCGCACTAGAAACAACTTGTGGCGATTCACGCGTTCTCTTCAATCAGGACGTATGGCGCTTGTCTCGGCGCCAGGCTGCTGGCCACAGCCTTGGTCTGCATCGCAACCTCACCATTGGCTGCCAAAGTCGCTTTCCCGTGGTCGTCATCGTTTCTGGTGCCCACCTTCCTCCTCAGCAGATGGGGACACATCTCTAGAGTGGCAGCAAACACGATGAAGAGTACAGCTAGGGCGATCGCCCATCCAAACGAGCCCTTATCTAGCACCGGGGTTGCCAGGGCTGCAGCTGGCGCACCCGCAGGGAACCAGTAGGATTGCAGCGCATTGATTTGAGGCACCCACGAGCCGTTCACAAGTGTTGTAATGACGGCGGCGTCGAGCAGTGGCCTCAACGGGCTGTTGCTTGGATAAGCCCACACCAGAGGGTTGCTCCTTAGGGCCGGCCCCACGTACAAGTCGCTTCGACTGAGCTTCACGAACGCAATCCAATTGAGCAGCGGCCTGTCTGTGAGGTAGACTCGAACTTTGCCGTCGAGCACCGCCTGCGTGCAGGTTTCCACGGAGCCATGCATGACTCCCTGTGCCTGCACATTGTGGTTCAAGGCTAGGTTGAACGCGTCTGCGACAAACCGGTTAGCCAGCTCGTAGGTGGCCTCGACGCACACTTGCGCCGGGTCTCCAACCTGCGCCAATGTGTCCAGGGGATGCGACACCAACTGGTTGAGCGTCAGGTTGGATGACAGGATTGCGCCAAATACAGCGAGGGAGAACACAACGAAAATGGCCCAGAACATCGTGAGACAGCGTCCGAGTCTCGTTGCTGGCGCCAGGTCACCAAAGCCGAACGTGGCTGTGCATACAAATGCAAAGTACAGGGCTGCGAACGGGCTGGCGAAGTGCGCCGGATTCGCACGGTGCTCAAACAGCCAGATGAGCGTTGCAAAGCCGAGCAGGGCAATTATGACGGGGCTCACGGCGTTCATCATGTCCACAGACAAGATTGCAGCCACAACGGTTGCTGGCTTTGTGTGCTGCGCCACTGAGAACAGCGCGAAGCCGGACATGAGATAGCTGACTCCGTACTCTAGGCAGCACGTCGCCTCCAGGCGCCCCAGATATTGCGGCGTTCCGTAGTCGCTGGCAGGCAACTCCACTATCGGGTGCTTCGAGGTGTCTGGACACGACGCCCCGCACGTTGCGCGCGACACGTCCAGCTCAATTGCACTTGCTGCGAAATCGCACTCGCCGTTCCTCAAGCCCACGTACAAGGAGCTGGTGTCCGGGTATGGCAGGAAGGCAACTGCCGAAACACCAGCCACTTGTTGGAGTACTAAGGACACGAAGGCAACGTCGAAACCATCCAACATGCTCACGTTTGCACCCGTGAACACGACGCCAGACAGGCCGGCAGGCTCAGAGAAGCCTGGCGGGTGTGCTAGCGACGACAGTGAAGGACTCACCCAGTTACGCTGCATAACGAAAGGCGGATACGCTTGCACACACACGCGAACAGTTGACGGCAGTTTGCTGTCGTAGCGTGGAGGCAAGGCCACTGCCCTTGCAGAGCAGGCATACGCAAGCAGTGCAAGGACCCACAACGCGTGTCGCACCATGACGGGCAGTGTAATGCGCGTGCGTCCAATATTAATCTGGCTTCATGTGACCACACAGTTCTGGCGGCGGAGAGGCGTGGGAGAATGGTACCCCTGTAATTGCACGACGCGCACGCGCTCGGGTGTGCTCACCCGCCGCAGCATTCCTCCCACATTCGGACGAAGACATTGCCGCCGCCTCTGCGGAAGCCCCATCTCCTGGCCCCACCCACCAGGATGCGAGCCAGTGACACCGACACGATACACCCTGCCGCAACGACAGCTGCCCACACGGCACCCAAATCGCCGCCATGCACGCTGCCAGGCATCTCACCTTGCGCTGCTGCAGCTGCGAGGAGCCCTGTCCTTGTGTTTCTCTGCGCGGTGCACGCGAAGCCCCAGACAGCTGCTAGTGTGAAATACGGGTGGCCGTGCAGCTCCCATGCAGCTAGACAGGTGCCCATGCCGGAGAGGAGCAGCGCCACGGCTGCCGGGCTGCCAGTCAGCGGGGGCGGCGCCATCCCCAAAAGCGCGAGGAGGTCCACCGCAAACGATAGAGACTGGCTTGGTGCAAGAGTGGCCACCCATCCCGCGGCGAGGCCCAGCGGTGCAACAACACACACATGCTCAATCTCCGTGAATGAGACGCCGTATTGGCACAGGCTCCGGCTGGCTTGCACAAAGCAGAAGACCGTGGAGAGGACACCAGAGGCAAGACCGCCCGCAGTGGCGGCCCGTACAATCTTCAACCAATACGTTGGCGGAGGGCCTCGCTGTCGGGAGGCGACAGTGGCGAGAGCACTCCAGAGCGACATGCTCGCCAGCGCTGCAGCTGTCCGCCAGCCACATTTGCGAAGAAGCGTGGAATCGTGCTTGGCAGGCAATGCTTGATACAAAATATACAGCAGCAGCAGCGTGTAGCACGTCGGCCAGGCGATCGTGAAACCTTGCGGAGATGGATGCAACGTGACCATGCCATCTGCAGGCTGCCCCAACTGCATGTTCTGCCCCAAATACGGGTTGCATACGCAGCTCAAGCCAAAGCACAACGTCGCTGCAACACGGTGCAAATCTCGTCGCTCCGCAGCGTCAGCAGACGAGACAGGTGCGTCAAGGAGTGCAAACAGGAGCTGCCTGCCGCCCTTCCAAACATCCGTCATCGCTCCTATACCCGCGCCCAAGTTTCGCCCAGACGGCATCACGAATGATGGCAGCTTGAAGCGCCTGAATCGCGCTGGAGCAGCTGCTGAGAAGCGGCCAGATGCCACAGGCAGCAGCTCAACAGCGGCGCTCTGAGATTCTGATTCACCGTCTGCATCCGCATCTTCCTCCTCCTCGTCGTCTTCCGCTGTATCCCACACACTGAGTCGCCAAGACGCGTCCACAGTAGCGCCAGAAAGAGAGGAAGACGAGCTGCTGGACCGTCCAACTGGAAGGACCTGCGCCGTCTGAGCGCACGCAGCTTGAGTCGCTGTAGCCGCGCAGTCGATGAGAGCGCGACCGAAGGGCGTTCGGGCGGACGCTGAATACAGTGTCAGCGTCACGTGACTCGCACTGGCAAGGTACCGGCGGCATGCAGAGGGCGCCCCGAGGAGCGGCCAGGCGACGACGCAGCCGGTCACGAGGTCCAACGACGCCCAGGTGCCATCACCCGCGTCGCCCCCGAAGCGGAGATTGACTCTTAGTGGCGCGGTGCCGAGCTCTGCGGCTGTACGTGAGGGAAGGGACAAGAAGAGCTGCAGGCGGAGGGAGCCACACGCAGGTGCGCCTTCAGGAGCTAGCGGAGGTAATGGCGCCCCAGCAGCTGGCGCCATGAAAGTCAATGCATTGCGCTGGGCGAGGAGAAGTTACTGCGGAAACGTCTGACGTCATCCCCGTGACGACTCGGGAAACAGGTGTGCCAGTAGCAAATACATACGCGTTGTCAGCTCCCGCCAATATTCTCCATCCAAAGCCCCGCGCTGCATGTGCCTGCTTTGTCCACTGTCACCAAGTTGACCCACCACCACATGGGCGAAGAGGACAGCGCTTGCGTCGTGCAGCTGGACACTACTGTACATACCACCACTCCTGTTGCGGCGGAGGTGACGACGTCAGAGGCTGTGCCTTGCCCGGGGCCACCACCTCTGAGTGCTGATCGGCCGCTGGAACTCCCACAGACTCCTCCGCCGCCTGCTGTTGACGTGAAATACGCCGTCCGCCGCGTTGTTGCTGCTATTCTCGCTGTCAATGCGCTCGTGCTGGGCCCAGCTGTGGCCGTGTACGCGACACACCTGCCGGGGGCGACGGCCTTACTGGCTATTGCATACAGTTTAGGACTGAGACACGCTCTGGATGCAGACCACCTTGCTGCAATCGACAACGTGACTCGACGAATGGTCGAGGAAGGCCGCACGCCAGTGACGGTGGGTCTGTTCTTTAGCTTGGGTCACTCCACTGTCGTGGTCATTGCCACGATGCTCGTCGCTGCTCTCAGCGCCGCGGCTCAGCGCAAATTCGACCAATACAAGACGATGAGCGACACAATCGGCGGCTCCATCTCTGCATCTTTTCTGCTTCTGGTCGGTATAATAAATTGTGTGTCGCTCCTTCTTGCCGCCCGCCACTTGCGCCGCATGCACGCTGCCGGTCCAGATGCAAGTTGCCCGCTGAAGTGGGACTCCATCCTAGCTGGTGGTGGCTTCTTCTCACGCACACTCGGCAATCGATTCTTCAAAGTCATTGACCAACCTCATAAGATGTACTTTGTGGGCCTGCTTTTCGGACTCGGCTTCGACACAGCCACGGAAATCCTGCTGCTTGCCATAGCGGCGCTGCAGGGTGCCAGTGGCGTGAGTCCATGGCTCATCCTGTTCCTCGCGTGTGCATTCACTTGCGGCATGTGCCTTGTGGACACTGTCGATGGCATTCTTATGCTCGGCGTCTATGGATGGTCAAACATCTCGCCCGCCCAGAAGGTGGCCTACCATGTGGCTTGCAACGCGATGTCGTGCGTCTTTGCATTCACAATAGCAACGCTGCAAATACTGGGAGTGTGCCAGGCGAAGTACGACCTGCAGGGGCCCTTCTGGGATTTCATCGTGCAGGCGACCAGCAACGCCATCTTTGGCTACATCGGCTGCGGCATGCTCTTCCTCTTCCTAGTGGGATGGGCAACATCGCTCCTGGTCCACCACCGTGCGCGCAAGGGCAAGGACATGCTTGAACAAAGCGTATGACTCTCGCACACAATACACGCCAAATATTACAAACTACCAACGAGTAGAGCGCGCACAGTCTTCGGGTCTGCAGGGAGTCAAACAGGATGGGTTGGCAAGGGTGCGTCGTCCGCAGCGTGCGCGGCCGCCTTCTTCTTGGCCTGGTACTCACGGATCTGGTGGGGCATGCGCGTGTGAGCTTGCATTCGTAGATCAAGAGCATCAAGCGCACGCAGCGCACCAGCCGGAGGTGATACTTCTGGATGTGCGTCCGCACTTGCGTGATAGAACGCGTGCCTACCTCCCTGGCGATGGCATTCAGATCGGCGCCATGCCTGGGGGGAAACGATGCGCCGCCGGAGAGATGCACGCATGAGTGATTGGGACTGCACCCATGGCGGCATGCACGGTCATCCATCTGCTGTAACTGCCTTTGACTCACGCCCACGCACCGGCGCATGGCCTCGTGGAACCGGGACCGTTCCTCATCTGTCCAATACCGGCGGCACTCCGCCTTCTGCGCGCAGTCAGAGATGCGTCGTTTCGGGGTCAGACTTTGCAACCATGCACGGCCCCGCAGTAACTGCCGCTTTGCTCCCGCATCCATCCGGGCCCTGCATGCCGTGACTTTCATGCATCAACTCACCTGTGTCGAGCGCTCGCGGCGCTTGTCTGGAGTGATCGGCTTCGGCGCAGCCGTCGTGCCTCCATAACTGCCGTCGTCGGGGAGGCACAAGGTGTTTCTTTTGGAACCGCTCTTGCGCTTGGCGGGCGTCGCCGCGGGAGCCGCTGCCTCCTCGTATGTGCTGCTAAACTGCTCGTCGAAGAGGACGCGCGCGAAGTCGGCGTCTGTGAGGCCGTCGCAGAGTGTCGGGGCGCGAAAAGGTGCGTTGACAGGTACCAAGTTGGGAAGCGGGAGGAGCTCCTCCGCCGACGGCCACACGCTCTCCACGAAGTCTGGGAGTCTCATGCGAGTCAGTAGCTACTCGCCTGCAAGCGGTGCGGTCCCAAGTCGCACCGCTGAAATCAAGCTCCATGGAGGAGGCTGGAGCAGTGCCCTCACTTTCGAGAGCACACTACACGCAGCGCGGTGCTTTGCAAGGTCCAGCTCCGCGGCAGACGTGTCCGAAGATCACCTGGACACGCACAGGCGGGCTAACCGTTGCACACAACTGGCGGAGAGTCTCAGTTTTGGCTGTCTGTCAACGTACAACGTCGACAGTCAACTCATACACACCCCGATGGGGGCTACGTAACATTTTCCTCCTTAACACCACGCGTGAGCCCCCTCGCAGAACACGTGTCGAACTTTGGGCGCAGACGCCCGCGCTGTTTATGCGGTCGGAGGTTGTGACACTTCAGATTGGCAGTTACGCAAATTTCACCGGGGCGCACTTCTGGAATGCGCAGGATGAAGCAGCTGGATTAGCAGAGACACAGGACACACAAGGGGGTGACTACAGCGCGCTGGACGCGGGCGTGTTGTATCGACAAGTGAACGGACCGGTGAGTCCTGCCCTGCAGCAGCGTACGCGTCTATGTGCCACCTCACTCAAGCACGTGTCCTTACGCAGGGTGGGTCGTCGTACACGCCGCGCCTGGTCCTGTTTGACTGGGAGGCCGCGCTGGGAGGAGTGGCAACTCAGCCGGACTCGCTGGCGCGACGACACACGCTGAGCACAGCAGACAGCACTGTCGCTACATGGAACGGCGCCGCGAGTGTGATACGCGCGGAGCCGGTGGAGAAAAGCGCGTTTTATAGAGCTCTAGAGGCGCAGGACGAAGGCGAAGAGGAGTTCAGTGTTGCTAGGCTGTCAGTGAGTCAAAAGCAAGCAGGCGGAGAGCTGTGTGACGCCGCTGGCGGCAAGGCTGCGTTGTCATTAGAAGAGGCAGCTGCTGCGCTGGAAGGCGGCGTCCGGTTCTGGACGGACATGTGTAAAGCTCAGTTCCACCCCCGTAGCTTCGTGCCCATGCGCGCCGCCTGGGGCATCGACACGCCGGACGGGTACGGCGCGACGCAAGATTACACGACGGGTGCTGCTGCGGATGATGCGCATGACCGCATTCGGTGCGTTCGCCCATGTGCACGAGGCCATTTGCCAAGCCAAGCTTCGTGTTCACATCAACCTCGTTCAGGTACTTTGCGGAGGAGTGCGACTCCCTGGCTGGCTTCCACATAATCGCACATGACTGCGGCGCTTTCGGCGCGCTCACGGAATCGGTGGTGACGCACTTGAACGACACGTTCCCGGGGTTACCATTGCTTGTGTACTCCGTTCGCTCGCCGGCAGAGCATGGCACTGATGAAGACCCCGGCGCGCCTCGGCGCCGTGCATTGACTGAGGCACTGGCTTTGTGGAAATGTGGCACCGCAGCACGGGTGTATGCGCCTCTTGGTCGCGAGCGGCCTTCTCAGGCATGGTCTGGCACCTGTTCCGTCGATGACGCACAGCTTTTCCATACAGCCGCGCCTCTCGCAGTTGCCATTGACACCGCGACGCTGGCGTGGCGCTTAGCGCGGCATCATGACGCAGGCAGTGGCGCTTGCGAGTTGTGGGAGGCGATGGAAGGTTGGACTGGAGGTACGGCACGCAGGCCTCTTGTTGCAACGTCACTCGCCATGCCAGCATCACCGCTGCGACGGCCACACGCTGTTCATGGCCGTGGGGGCCCCGCTGCGGGTACAACAGCGGCGATGCCTGCGGCCCAACTCGACAGCGGCTGGGTATCACTCACGGAAGGCATCGCCGCATCACCAGAGGCGCCCACGTACGAATCGTATGCTGTACGCGGCTTGCGCTTCGAGGATGATAACACACGCGCGGATGTGACGAGCGTGCAGCTCGCCATGCACCAATGGCTCCGCACTGCAGGTGGTGTGCGCTGCCCTCGTGCGCTGTCTTGCTCTACCGCTCCAGTGCCGTTGCCGCTCTCTTTCCCACGCATCATGCACCGCGCTCCGATGACAACGCCGCGGCCGGCGAATCCGCCGGATGTGGCTGTGGTGAGCCGCACCGCAGCCACTGAGGACTTCGGCCCCGTGTTGAAGCGCCAAGCTGACCGGTTCAAGACCATGTGCGCTACTGCGCCTGCCCGTGCGCTGTTCTCAGCCTGGGGGCTGTCGACCACGGACGCGGATGAGGCGGGAGAGTCTCTTGCAACACTTGCGCAGAACTACACGGATGCGTATTCCAGCGGCGATGACGAGTGAATGCTCAAAGGACAGCTCTCACATTTTCTCGAGTCTGTCTAGCTCCGCTTCGCTTGTCCCTGCACTGTAATGACCAATTGACGAGGCCCACCGTTGTTTCGGTGCTCTGCTAACCAGATTCCCTGCCATGTTCCCAGATTAATACGACCATTCGTGATAGGAAGCGTGAGAGAACTGCCAAACATGGCGGCCTTTATGTGTGCCGGCATGTCGTCGTGTCCCTCGTCAGTGTGCACCCATGGCGCGTTATCACCCTCTGGGATAGCCAACCTTGTCCACGTCTCGAAGTCCGCGCGAACGTCTGGGTCTGCATTCTCGTTAAGAATCAGACTCGCGCTCGTGTGCTGGATGAAGACATGCGCAAGGCCGACGTCTATTCTAGCGAGGTCTTCTTTGACAGCGTCAACCACCTGCGCACGCACAACAAGTGAGCTCGACACCAGTCTGATCACACGAGCTCACTCACTCTATTCGTGATGATGTGGAAGCCGCGCTTTGCTGCTGGCAACGTGAGCATTGCTTGCCCGTACACAGTCGTGCTTGCCTCTGCTGCTGCGCCCGCCGTCATAGCTTTCGGGGCGTGGAGATGGAGCCTCTGATTGCTTATGCGTCGCGGAAGGCGGCAGCTCAACGCACACGCGCTTCGCATTGGCTCCCAAACTTTGCCACAACAGCGCCACGGTGTACAGCGACCCGGTCCCGTCGACGAGCGCGTTGCGAAGGGCGCGTGAGATATCGAGAGGAAACACCCTTGAGCCTGCTGCACGATGAGCCCCGCCTCCGTGCCCGCGCTCTTTGTGCTTCTGTCTGCACACACCTTTGTAGCCAGCGCGCGCGTGCAGCCAGCAGCGCAGGCGACGCTGCTGCCGCACGCGACAGTCGAAGAGGTAGACCCGCCCGGATACCGCTGGCAGGCGTGTCGCCATAGCCACGACTGGCGTGTTGGTCAGCGCGTCAACTCGCCAGCGCCGCATTCTCTCCTTTCGGCAACAGACCTTCCACACGCCTTCTGGTGGGGCAACGTGTCGGGTGTTAACTACTTGACGCCGACTCGCCAGCAACACTTGCCGCAATATTGCACGTGCCCGTCATGTTTATGTCCCTTCAATCCGCTGGCCTGGTCTGACGCCACTCCACCTGCGCTGTGTCATCGCAGGTGGAAGCTGCTGGGCGTTCGCGACGCTGACGAGCTTGAGCGACCGCCTTAAGATTGCACGCGCGGCAGCATGGCCGGAGACGATCCTCGCTGTGCAGGCTGTCCTTAACTGTCGTGGTGGCGGCAGCTGCAATGGCGGTGACCCGACGGGCGTGTACGAGTACATGTCCGCGAATGGCGTGCCAGATGAGACTTGCCAAATCTACGAGGCGTCGAATGATGGTAAGTGTAACGCACTGGGTGTGTGCGACACCTGCTCGCCTGGCACAGACGGGCAGCCTTTCCTACCGGGCACCTGCGCGCCTGTCGCAAATTACAGCTTGTATGGTCTCGAGGAGTATGGCGATGTCGGCGACCAGTTCTCTCTGTCAAAGGCGCACGCCATGAAGGCTGAGATTTATTCCCGTGGACCCATCGCCTGCGATATCATGGTCACCCAGCGTTTCGAGACTTTTGTGCCCACTGTTGAGGAGCCAATCTTCAGTCAGAAGCGGCTGTTCACGATCCCGAACCATGTGATCCAAGTCACCGGATGGGGCGTCCACAACGGCACCGAATATTGGATAGCGCGAAATAGCTGGGGTACATCTTGGGCACAGAATGGCTTCATCAAGATAGTTATGCATGCCGACAATCTGGGGCTGGAGCACTCTTGCACGTTCGGTGTCCCAACACTCATGCCGCCGCACACCGCGCCAGATGCAGATGCAGCCCTGCTGCGCTTCGACCCGCAGACACGGGTTCCGCTTGGAGCACTGCTCCAGGGTGGCGCAGAGGCAGCACGTGCGTCGTTTACCGCCGCCGCCTCGTCTGCGGTGACTTCACGCCCACGTCTGTTTAGCCCGGTGCATCCATGCTTGGTGCGCCGTCCAGAAGGCCGCACCAGCCATGTGACATCGCCTCTGCCGCATACATACCTGGATGCCGCTTCTCTGCCAAAGGCATGGGACGTGCGCAACCTCAGCGGCGTTAACTACGCGTCTGCAACGCGCAATCAGCACATCCCTAAGTATTGCGGCAGCTGCTGGGCACACGCGACAGCCTCGTCTCTGTCGGACCGCATCGCTCTGGTTCGTGGCAATGCAGCGCCGGAGGTTGTGCTTGCCCCCCAGCCCCTTGTGGATTGCGTCACAGAGAACAGTCAGGGCTGCAGCGGTGGTGACCCCAACGCGGCATTCGAGTGGGTCATGAATAACGCGCTGACTGAGGAAAGCTGCAGCCCGTACCTTGCGCGCGACGATGTGTGCAGCCCCCTCACGTTGTGCGCGGATTGCAGCCCATTGGGTGGGTGCTCCGCGAAGCCGCCCCAGCTGGCGTTCACTGTGGCGGAGCACGGCACTGCGTTTGGCGAACACCAGATGATGGCGGAAATAGTGGCGCGTGGTCCCATTGTCTGCGGGATGTGCGTCACAGATGACTTCGAGGCCTACACTGGTGGCGTGTTCGTGGACAACACCGGCTGCAAGACTGAGATGCACGCCATTTCCATCGCGGGGTTCGGTGTCGACGAGCACAACCAGCCTTTCTGGGTGGGCAGAAACAGCTGGGGAGTGCCCTGGGGCGAGTCTGGATGGTTCCGGCTTGCCCGCGGTGTAGACACGCTCGGCATCGAGTCCCTGGGCTGCGACTGGGGCGCAGTCGGTGACACTTTGCCTTCTTTCAGCATGCCGTAGGGCTCAGTGGATCCTCAAAGACCACCCCGTGGATGTGGTGGCCACCGCTGCTGCGGCCGCGGGCGTGCCTGTGGACCGCACGGATGTGAGTTGCCCAGCCTTGTCACATGGTCGTTGGTCATCACTCAGTCATCTGACAGACTGCCGTATCCGTCGTCCTCCCCTTTGTTGTCTTCCTCAAAGCCGCCAGCCACTGCATCGACTTGCCCGGTGGCGGCATCCACTCGGCACACATGCACCCTCCCGCTGAGCATCGCCCCTGGGTCCCACGATGGCCAGTTGCCCATGGCCGCCGCCGCCGCGGTAGCTGCCTGCGCCATCGCGTGGCTTACCAGCGCGTCATCCTTTGCCATATGGACCAGCAGCCCGTCAGCCTTGAGCGCCACAAGAACAACGTTCGTCCCGCCTTTCACCGAGAAGACCGCCCCTACTCCGAAGTGGGTGATGAGCTGCTTCACGAACGACTCAACATCGCGACGCGGCGCGCTGTTAGGCGAGCCAGTGAAGCAGTTTACGACGATGCAGCCTCCGACAGAGAGGGAGGTTTTGCAGTCCGCCAAGAAGACGCCGCCCCGAAGATGGAAGGGGATGATGCCTCGCACGGGGTCATATGCGTCCAGAAACAAGGTGCTGCATCCCTCAGCCTGGCCGGAGCGGACCTGCTCAGCCAGCTGGGAGACATGCTCAGCGGCATCTGCCACGGTGATTTGCAAGGGCGAGAGGTCGACGCCCATTCGCTCCGTCACAGCCCTGGCGATGAGCGGGTCAATCTCAACTACGCTCACGTGCGCGTCGGTCAGCTGAAGCGCCAGGAAGGAGGGCAGGGCGCAGGAGCCGAGGCCCACGCAGAGCAGCTCCACAGGCCGGCAACTGATAGTTCCTCCGCCGTTTAATGCGCTCACAGCCAGGTGCGCGGCGACCATGGTGCGAAGGTAGTCGTAGCACAGGACGCGAGGCTGAACGCAAAGGGTGTCGTCTGCGTCCTCGCCCCCGACGTATGCCACCCCCTGCTCTGTGCTCCCGCAGCGGAGAGCCGCCCACGGGCCGTACCTTATCACCTTGACCAGGCCGCTGCCATGTAGTGACAGCTCCTCAAACAACACTCGCCCGGAGAAGGCCGTGAGGCAGTAGAAGTAGCCCGACTCACATTGAGTTGACTCATCGACCGCAGGAGCGTAAGTGCTGACGCGTCTGAGCCGCCGCAAGCGATGACATGAGTGCCGATGTGAGAGTGGAAGAGCAGAGACTGCAGCGCGCGTCAGGAGTCGCGGCTGCATGAGAGCAGCCACCTCTCAAACCCAGCTGCTCGTCTCAACCCATACTCCTCCTTGACTCTGAGTCACGGCAAGGGGCGCAGGCGGTCCACACCCATGTGTGAGAAGCACACGGGCTGCGAGTCACTCTGAATCAACGGTGCGCCCGGGAAGCTTACTCACGGTCGACGTCGCCACGTTGTCGCCGGCCATCGCTGTATGATTCGCTGTACTGTTCAGTCAACCTGTGCATTCTGTTAGTAGCGGCTTGCATGTATTTGTGCCACTGTTTGCGATTTGCGTCGTTGCGCTTTGATCTGTTTCTCTAGTGCACTAGAGCTCCTCGTCCCCTTCCCCCTCCTCGTCCCAATCGGCGGCGTTGGCAGCATATGCGGCTAGCGCCCCGCGTGCCTCATCCACCAAAGTCATCATCTCCTCCGCATCTGCCCGCAAATTCTGCGAAGCGTTTAGAGACGCTCCCAAGCGGAGAGCCGCTTCGTTCAGATCCTGTAGTGTGGTGCTCCACTCATCAACAAGATTGCCCAGCGCCTCATGCAGCACCGGCAACGTGTCGGAACGCCGCAGAAGCGGGACGAGCCAGCGCATGACGTAGAGCCGGCGATTGAACTGCGTCAGGCTGCTGCCAAGCAGTTCAAACAAGCCGTTTGAGCGACCCCCCATGCGACTGTTACCGCTGCCTTGGAACATGAGGTACACCCTGCCCTCCTGGCAATGTTCGTTGT
>Ga0164296_1003240_pt1 | contig 15490 bp, 16 predicted proteins | sample GEODES057metaG_FD_113533 | JGI IMG/M metagenome (GOLD analysis project Ga0164296, IMG submission 113533) | Dystrophic lake water microbial communities from Trout Bog Lake, Wisconsin, USA - GEODES057 metaG | ecosystem: Environmental > Aquatic > Freshwater > Lake | place: USA: Trout Bog Lake... | reverse complement strand
AGTAGAGCCTCTGGCTCTCAAAAGCCTCGTGATGTAATTGGATAGCATTTTTGACTTCTAATCAAACGGTTGCGGGTTCGAGTCCCGTCGGGGCTATAACTTATTATGACAATGTCTAACATTTTCATAATAAGGGTATAAAGACCCTCCAGTATTTTTTAGTAACAGTAGATGGGGTGCGGGTGTGGAAAAAAAAGGGACGGTGCTCCCTTGATGGCACTAGATTCGGATCCACTCGCTGCGTCCGAATGGGGTCCAATCTTGTGGAAGTATTTGCATTGTCTTGCAGAGAAAATTGGCACAACGGGTAATAAGATTTTTGATACCGATCAGGCCAATTACATGACAACACTTCTTTCCATGCTTCCAATTGTGATTCCCTGTATGGAATGTCAGGCCCATGCAGGTACCTATATTGCAGCAAATCCCATTCCAGCACTACAGGGTCTTTATGGGGCCGTCTTACAGAATACAGTGCGTACCTGGCTCTTTCTATTTCATAATCAGGTGCGTGCCGCAAACAATCAGCCAATAATGGTAAATACGGTAGAAGATTGTAGTGCACTATATGCTGGCTGTAGCATGCCGCAGTGTGAATATACGAGTTTTGTAAAGAGTGTAGCGGCAGCTGTAAGGAAGGGATGGGTGCGAATTGAAAATTGGAGAAAATGGTATAGCAATTCAGAACGTCTTAGAATTCTTACAGGGAATGTAGTTATATAATATCATTGTTATACAATTTGCTATTATACAACAGGTGCAGACGGATCGGCAGAAGGATCGGTAGAAGGTGAAGTCACAACTGGTGTAGGTGCAATTGCCGTATTCACGATATCACTGATAGAAACTGCCTCCATATCAGGTACTAATGTATCATTCGCAACTTGAGGAACAAACACATCCGCAAAACCACCTCCTAGAGGCGTAATGCTAATGTTCCATGAAGCATTAATATCATTATCTAATAATGCTGCAACGGTTTGAGATGCAGTATGTGCAGAAATGGTGTGAATTCCGCCATATAAACGTGACATCCCCGCAGAAGTTGCCATATCATCCCATGCAGTAAAAGATAAGGTAACAGGCGTAGCAGGTGTGAGACCAGATTGAATGGTAGATGCACCTGAAGAAATGACAAAATCACCATATGGCGCTGCTTGTGTCTTACTAAAAAGAGGAGCCATCAAGGGTAACTGATCATAGGTCATCACATTCTTTGTAATAGTGTTTCCAAACCATTTATTCATAACAAGTGCAAATCCCTTAGTAAACCCACTGTGACCAGAAACAAAATCAGGAAAAGGTGGTGTCACAAAATTAGAGCGTTGATAGGGAATCCATTGATCGCCAGAGACGGTTCCATTCCATGATGCAACGGGTTGTCCTGTGTAGCGACGACGAATTTCTTGAATGGGACGATCCTGCATATACATCGCTTTGATTCCCCATACCAAACGACCCGTTTCAAAGATATGAATGGCCAGATCTAATAAGGAAAACACAATCACAGGACATGTTGCGCCGATATTACGAATATATTCCTTCCATAACCAAATGCACATGTGTGGTGGAGAAACGCTATTTACAGCAGAACCCGCCCAGAATTCGGCTTCCATTTTTTGAGAATCGGTTAGATTTGCAACAATAGACATCATATTGTCAATTTCTGCATCACGTTCATCCCCACTTGGAGGTACAATTTCAGGTTGTCTTGTGATTGCTTGTTCATCACTTGCAGAAAGACAGGTAGAGGTAACGGAATCCCATAACCATGATAAATATTTCTGTTCCGTCCCATTCACAGTTAAACGAGACCACTGTTGAGGCTGTGGATAGGAACCAAAATTGGTAACCGTTTTTCCATCAACCACGATCGTATAATTCACAGGATCTACCCAGTTGGCTGCACCTTGTATATTTGGTCCACTGGCAGGTATGGATCCAGCCGCATTGTTGGTAGGCATAATATTAGCAGCAATAGAGGATCCATCTGTCAATGATGTGCAATTGGTCTTGGTAGATACTCCACGATGGGTAGTAAACCATGCCGTCCATGCAGCAGACCATCCAGACCAGTTACCAGCAGCCTGAACACGAGCAACATCTGCAGCAGAATAAGTATAAATAGATGTATAACTGGCAATAAAGGATGGTGTAATAAGATCAATCGCATTAGAAACCCAAATAATGCAGTCGCAATCAGAAAGTGGCACCCCATTCTTGTTGGCCGTCCAATCCCAGTTATCATGTACACCCGTCACACGAGAATCTGCACAGACCCAGTTCCATGCTTGAGCAACGGATGCAGACCAGATGTACATCATACGAGATGCAAAGGTTGGACCCATATTGAGAGATGCAGCATAAGACATGAGTAAATCCAATCCATTATTTATGATATAATTGAGCGAACTAGTAACATCCATTACAGGCAAACCACCGCCAGACAAAATAGTCGCCAAATCAGCAGGAGGGGACATAAAGGAACTGGTGGGAACAACAGGTCCTGATCCAGCTGCATTCATAGCACAAATGGTAAAGGTATAGGGTTGCATTTCATCCAAGCCAGTAAAACGATAAGTGGTTGCAGTAGTAGTGACAGGTGACTGTGCTACATTATTCAAGTAAGGAGTAACAATATAGGTAAAAGGTCCATCGCCAGTAGTAGGCGCATTCCATGAGACAATAATGGATCCGACCGTAAACACAATTCCAGACACTTGTCCAGGAATGGCGGGAATATAGGGTGGTGTAATCAAAGATTTATCTAGCACAGGGCAAGGGCACCCAGGGCTAATTTGCACACATCCCTCCAAACGGGTATATTGAGTCATAGCACCCGTTTTGACGGCATACATGATAGAGCTATCTTTGATACCAAGCAAAGGACGAGACCCCCATGTAAAATTATTGGGCGCCGTACCAGCGGAGGATAAAAAAGAGCCAGAGGTGGCTTTTTCCATTTTTCGTATAGTCAGATAAGAGGAATCATAAATACGATTAGTCATTCTACTAAACATATTAAAAATAATCTGTTTAGTGGATTATACAGTATTATTCTAAGTCTGAAGAAGTTTCTAAAAAGTGCCGACGACAAACAGGACGATACATTTCTGCTCCACCGATGGCAACTTCACTTCCATTTTTCTCCGTGATGCACTTGGAATAATTTGCAACGGTTCCATCACGGCACATAGAGCAAAAGGCACTTAGTCGTTCCACTTCTTCTGCGTGGGGAATGAGTCGCAACATGTCACCAAAGGGAGTACGATCGGATGTACCATCCAGTCCTGCAACCACAATATGAACAGGTAAGGTATCTGCCCATAAGGTCACTTGATAAAATAAATCTAGAAAGAACTGGCCTTCATCAATTGCTACCACGTCATAATCGCCAGATTGTACCAAGTCAGCCACTTCCTTTAAAAGCGATACACAAACGGCTTTCTCAATATCTTTGTCATGGGATGCAATGCAATTAGAACCATATCGTGTATCTGCAATATAATTAACAAGTAGCACCCGATAACCGATGGATTTGTAGCGTCGGACTCGTCTCAACAGTTCCGTGGTCTTCTGAGCGAACATGCATCCACAGAGTAAGCAAAGATGGCCCATGTTCTATTTATAATATAAAGAAAAGAAAGATCAAATTTATAACTCAAATGTTAGCAAATTCCCCCAATAGAATAGAAAATGCTCACGAGAGAGTACCTGTAAATAGTGTTGCATGAATGTCCAAGGCTGATGCAAAATATAGGGATGATCCGATGGAACACTTTCCATGATACTATTTCGCCTGGTTTCAAAATCAGGATAGGCTGTTTCAACCACCTTGTCAGATATCCAATCATCTTCCACAGTATTTAGAGGAATACTACAGTCAGGCCGATACTCTTTGCATAAGGTAACCATCGCAGCAATACGACGAATCGTTGCGCCACCGCCGCCAGCTTTGTCTGTTTTCCATCCCCAAGGAGCACCCCAGTAATCTCCTGTAAACAATGATGCAGGCAATTTTCTTCGGAAGACAGTGTCCATTTGCACGGTTAACATGTATGTTGCAGGAATAAATTCATAAAAAGTATAATTTGTTAAAATCTCATTATATGCGCTTTTTCCAGCTTCACGAGAAACATCACCTTTAAAGACTTCAACGATATTAAATGCATCCCGCTTATCTCCAAGAATGGTTTCAATAAAGGCCCGATTTTCATCGGAACAAAACAGATAGACGGCCATGTGAGGTGCCGCCCATGCAATATTTTTCAAAATAAAGGAAAAGTAAGGATGCGCACGACGTTCTACAATTACGTAGACATGTTCCGATTGTTTAGGAGGCAAGTAGGTACGCCAATGTTCTTCTAACATTGGGCCGTATTTCTCCACTAGATGCAAATAAATATAAGGTTCTAATACCGTGCGAAATGCATCTAATTGTGCAATATCATTGCCCACATTTTTTTTAGATTCAATCACTGCCGCTTCATAAAGTGCAGAAATCATTACTAACTTAAACTATAATTGTTTTAAGTTAGTAATGGGATCTTTTGGATCTATCATGCATATGACAGAGACTTATAGCAAGCCTCGTTCCTATTCTTCGCCGACATGTTTTTCAACAAATCAAGTAAGCCATACCCCTGAATTACAATATATGGCATCAAAACCACCACCGTTACCTCCACGACCGATCCTTATCCAACATGTACCGCATCATGTACCGCATCATGTACCGATTCAAATATCTAAATCTATTCATTGTATGAGCGCAGCTTCACAATGTATGGAAACAGAAAATACCATTCATGTACAATCGCCGAGGACTATTCTTAGTGTATTGCAAGAAAATACTATCTAAATGCACTTTTAAAAAAGAACCTTACGCCCACTAACTGCCAAAAATTAAAATGTTTTTCTAAAAGTTCGCACGGGTCTAAAACAAAAATAACAGATAGTTATTTTTGTTTTATTTTTGTCGTTTACTGTATTCAATACGCTCCTCTTCATTTGCACGATGTAAATCATATTTGTCTGCAACAAGATGTTCCTCATGATTTTTACAATTAAATTGTAAAGCCTTGGACTTATCTACCCATCCTACAACAGTGCTCGTTGTTATATCCACGACTATATTTGTACCTTCAATAACATGTTCATTTGAAAGGATTGTCGTAGTAAACGGCATATGACGAGAACATACCTCACCATCGCATGGAATCATGCAGATAAATGACTTTTGGCCAGGAGGTAAGGGACGATATGGCTCTCGTACTATAGACTTACATTGATTTACTCCTAACATCGCATAAAATGCATTAAATGTACGTTCAATCTTTAATTTATAATGAATAACTGGTTGATGTGCTACAGGACATTCTATATTTACGTTGCCACTTAATCCGTGTGAAAATTCACGTAAAGAACGCCATTGAACACCATGTGGAGTTTTACATAATTTTACCCATTGATAAGATTCTCCATATGGTAATCGTGTCACAGATGGCAGATTACGTATATTTAATTCTGCACAACGTACAAATGGAGACATTGACCCATTTGTGAAATGACGTAATTGGTAGACATTATCCGTTGTAACTAACACATGATATGCATATGTTTCATATGCACGATTATTCCATGCATCTAAATGAACTATTTCGTATGATTGATAAACTACTACTTTAATTGTTTCATTTTTAGCAATAGCATCTGTATTTAATTTAATTATTTTTTTGATAGAATCCATAATAGAAGGGTTTACTTCAATATTTTTTGGTGGTTCATAATACGTAAACCACGATGCAAACATCTTGTCTAGTTCAGCATCTATATCAAACTCCACCTGATCTGTATCATGTGATGCAATTATTTCATCTGCATGTTTCATTGCCGCAGTTTGCCATTCTTTTTCCTGTTTCTGAAAGGCACGAATGGTATTTTCTTGGTCCACAATCTTGTTCCACAGCATGGCTTCTTTGGATTTCCATTCAGCCTGTAGACGACGATGGTCCTCTTTTTCCACACGATCCATTCCTAGAATATCATCTACTTGAAGCATGGAAATGGGTTCACTTTGGAGTATTAGCTCCTTCGTATTATTTTTTTCTTCACTAGTTGCATCAAATTCTGGCTCTTCATAACCGCTGTAGATGCAATCTTCTCCAGGAAAATAGATACCACACCATTCTCCTAAACCAGATGCACCATTTCCAGGATTATCTGTCCATATTTCATTAGTTGAAGATCGTAAATAGTTTTTTCCTTTGTATGTCCATGGCTGCACATAATCATCCCGATTATCACATTTTTCTTTATCTAGTTCATTTGCATCCGCTTTACCAATTCGTTCGATGGCGCATTGCATGGTATGCTTAAATTTTTCACGAATAGCCGTGTCTTGTGGAGATAAACGAATAGACCCGTGACGAATAGCCATATTAGAGGTACCTTATTCTTACATTTATATAACATCAATTTTTATGCACCTAGCGGGTACCCACACGGCCGATATATCTCTTAAGAAGTGCTTTCTTGCTTTTTGGGCACTTAGCGGGGGTCGGCCCCCGCACGGCCGATATATTGCCCTTTGGGCAATATAGAGGTACTTTTTAAAAAGTGCTTTGTAATGCCTTCCAAGAAACAGGAAAGGCCTCTTCCAACAATTGATTCACAAATCCAGCATACATGCGAATTTCCTTCTGTGCATCTGCTCCTAAGCGCAAGTGACAAAGCCGTGCGACAGCGGCCAAACTTGCCGTTTCCACAAAGAGAGTGTACATACTTTGTGGTAAAACAGATCGTGCCACCTCAGGCGCAACTCCCTTTGAAAGAAGATCCTTGTATGTCTGCATCGCAGCATCGGTCTGTGCGACAAATAGCTGATGAACTTCATCTGCCTCCTCTACTGGAGTAGACTTAGACCCTTGTTTTACTTTGGGATCTCGTTCCCGAATTTCTTCCGCAGCAGGAACCCAGCATTCAGGCGAACTATCCACATAACGACGGCTCACTTCATTGCGAGCAAATCCAATGGTATGACGAAACCATTCCCGTGCAACAAAAATAGGCATCTTCAAACGAAAACGTACTTGTGGATGAAAGAAAGGACTCACATGATCGTGCTTCGCCAAGTAGTTAATTAGTTTCTTGTCTCCTTCGGTTAATTCAGTAGATACCTTGTCAAAGGATACACGGGCTGCATTTACCACGGTTAAATCATCGCCGAATGTTTCCATAAGTTCTACAAAGCCGACACCATCTTTCATGAAACACTTCTTACTTGTCATTCTAAAAAATAGACGTGGGTGGCTTTAAATCGTGGTGGAGACGCTAGCGTATGCTCCGCTAACACACCCCTCACTGGAGATGCAAGCATCCCCACTTAGGGTTTAGGATTGTATTTTTTCTTTGGTTTATAAGCACCAGGCTCTTCTTCTACTTGACTAGCAGAGAGACTGTCACATAGTTGTGTACTGAGTAATCGTTGAACACGATTAGATTGCCGAGCCATAGGGGAGAGAAAAGCATCAGGTTGTGCAGCTTGCGTTGCTTGCGTTGCTTGCGTTGCTTGCGTTGCTTGCGTTGCTTGCGTTGCTTGCGAAACATGTGCAGACGGCGATGCACCAATGCCTCGCATCATGCCCAAACAGGCACCTCGTTGGACCAGCATCGGCTGTAAAGAAGACTGGCGCCTGTCTTCCAGTAGTATTTTGCTATTCTGAAGCTCATCCAGTAACATATCCCACAAGGTATGTGGGTTCTGCATCTTGCAGGTACGAATTTGATTAGTACATGCAACAATCTTTTGAATTTGTTCTTCTCGTTTCCCACGACTAGCAGTTTGATACATCGCATTTGTTTCTTCCAATAATGCAACCACTTCAAACCGAAGGTAATGTGCATTACCATTAACTTGTGCGATAAGATCATCCAATTTCCCAATAGTGGTACTCAGTGTTAGCGTTGCCTGTTTTCCAAGATGAAATGCTTTCAGTAAAATGGGAGATTCCTGAGGTAGTTTGGCAATGATCACCGCTTCCATTCCCGCAGGAAGATCACCAATCATCACTTTTATAACATGATTAGATGTTTCCATGGGGTAACGTGTCTTCAATTCAGTTCCCTCTGGAACAAGAATGCGAACCTGTTGATAGGAACAACTAGCCAATCCACCGAGTACATCTCCAAATACCGTCGCCACATCTTCTAAGGAATTGACGACGTAATAGGATCCACCTCCCTCCGCACTCATGCGTTGCAACAAGGATGCATTATGATCTATGCCATAACCAATGCATGATAGTGAGGTACCCTGAAAAGTCTGTAGTGTGGTACGTGTCAATTGTACCAGAGCATCAGGTTCTGTGATTCCAGTGGTAGCGTGTCCATCGGTAAGCAGTAGAATGCCTTGTTTTACATTGGACGCATCTGAACGTAGCGACTCATGTGTTTCAATTAATCCTGCACTAAGATTGGTAGATGTTTCAGGTAAAATAAAGGAAATATGAGAGCGAATATGCTCTTTATGACTAATTTGACCCGATGTCATAAATGTTTGACTAAGAATGGTTTTGACCCGTTCGCTAAAGGTAATAACGGAGATCTGATCCTGAGGTCCAAGAAAGTCCAGGAGAAACTGTAGGGATTTCTTAACATGTTCTAGTTTATCACTATCAAGCATAGATCCAGAGTTATCAATTACACAGCATAAGTGGACGGGGGTTCGTTGGTCTAAGTTCTCGCTATCAGGTGCTTTTAAGTAAATACAGGCCCATTCAGGATGTTCAGTAATAGTGTACGCTTGGAGGTTCATTGTTGTTGTTATCTTCTAATGACAACCTTTATCAATCAAATTTTGTAAAAATGTTTTATTTCAAAAAAATACTACTCTCATATATCTTAAGTGCCTCCGCTGCATCAACAAAATCCTCCACAACTACGAATTTACCTTTTTCCAAATCTTTATAGCGTTCAAAGAAATATTTAATCCGAGACAGCGTATGAATATCTAAATCACTGTATTCGTGAATATCGGATTGATCAGGATCAATGGATGGAACAGGAACTAATAATAATTTTTCATCACGTCCTTTTTCATCACGTGTAATTAATGCGCCAATGATTTTGCACCGAACAATACAAGTGGGATAAAGTGACGGTTTACATAGAACAACGGCATCCAGAGGGTCTCCATCACCACCCATCGTATTAATAATATATCCATAGTTAAAGGGATAGACAAATGGGCCATGAAGAAAGCGATCACATCGTAATTGATGTGTGACATGATCAATTTCGTATTTTACGGTTTGTCCGATACCAATTTCAATTTGAACATCTACTTCATTTACGTTGTTCGCCATTCTATCTAAATTCATCCCTATGTAACTTTAGGTCAGTTTAAAATAAATATATAGAAAAGGGATGAATAATACGAATATTATTCTATTAATAATTGTATTTTGTATTATTATAGGATTTGCATTATCATTTCAGGATAAAAAGAAATATAATTTGGCACCAAAAAAGATTTGGACCTATTGGGATAATCCCGATAAAATGCCAAAAACAGTGAAGATGTGTATTGCGAGCTGGGAAAAATATAATCCAAATTATGAAATTATTTTAATGAACAAAAATAATTTTAAGGGATATGTTACCATTCCAGATGGAATCCGAAATAATCCTAGTTTTCAAGATAGTCCTGCACGATTTTCTGATTTGTTACGCCTATGGACCTTAGCAGAACATGGTGGAGTCTGGTTGGATGCATCTGTTCTACTTAAAGGCCCACTAGATGACTGGATGTTTTCAAAGTATGCGGAATTCTCTGCATTTTACAGTCAACACAATATATCTAATCCTAACTATCCCGTGATTGAATCATGGTTTTTAGCATGTAATAAAAAATCAAAATTTATTCAGCAATGGAGAGATGAATTTTCAAAGATTGCAATGTATTCAAATATAGAGAAATATTTGGAATCTAGAAAGGAAATGGGCGTGGACTTTCAAAAATTATATGATCCAAATTATTTGGCGGTCTATGTTGCTCATCAAAAAATACTTCAGATTGATAAGTATCCACAAGATTCATTACTTTTAGAAAAAGCAGAGGATGGCCCTTTTAGATATTTAGTAGATGGTAAATGGGATGCTGAAAAGGCAGTTCCATTAGCTTGTAGTGATAAATCGTACCAGACACCTATTCTGAAATTTTGTAAGAATGAGCGTGAAGTATTAGAAAAAGGAATTGATTCCGAATTATCTATAGAAAAGTGTGGGTGGCTTTAAGACCCCTATACAGGTGAAATGGTAGAATCATCATGAGGGCAACACATCATATGTTGATAAGCAGGATTATGTTTGCCACATAGACAACATAGAAGACAGCAGCTAACGATACATAGGAAAATAATAAGAAAGATAAGACATATCTCATCCATATGAGGGTGATATAATATATAAAATCATATACATCAAAATTTAAATAATGCGCTAGAATAGGGTTTTATTTAAAATGAAAACCGTGACATTGAACCTGATACTATCAGGGATTATTTTATTAGTCCTAATTGGATATTTAACTTCATTTGAGCGAAAAGCCAGATGCAATCGTATTCCTAAAATAATTTGGACATATTGGGATGATCCCGATAAGATTCCTGAGGTGGTAAAACATTGTCGAAAGAGTTGGGCCAAATCTAATCCGAATTATAAAATCATTTTGCTAGACAAAAATAATTTTAAAAACTATGTGTCCATCCCCCAAAATCTTTTGGAACATGTTAATTTCCATGACAATAATACCCGCCTATCTGATTTAATTCGTGCATGGGCTTTAGCAGAGCATGGTGGTGTATGGATAGATGGTTCTGTTGCACTTAATGCTCCACTAGATCATTGGTTATTTTCAAAGGATGCCGAATTCTCTGGATTTTATATTGAGCGCTTAACATTTAATATGAACTATCCTATCATTGAGAATTGGTTCTTTGCATGTCAAAAAGGATCACCCTTTATGAAGAAGTGGAGAGATGAATTTTCAAAATTATCTGAATTTGCAGATGTGGATAAATATTTGGAATCTAGAAAAGAAATGGGTGTGGATGTTCAGAACATAGGTGATCCGACTTATTTGGCGATGAATGTTGCTGCACAAAAAATACTTCAGATTGACAAGTATCCGATAAATAATTTGATTTTACGACGTGCAGAAGATGGTCCATTTAAATATTTGGCGGATTCGGAATGGGATGCAGAGAAGGGGCTAGATTTGGCCTGCCGAGATCATTCGTACAAGATACCTATTTTAAAGATGCGAAGCGATGAGCGAAAGATTTTAGATAAACGAAAGGACCTTACACCTGAAAAGTGCAGATGGTCGCATTAAGGTTTTACAGCATCTAGGCTTTGGCCGCATCCGATTTTGGTTTAGCTTTATTCCACTTCGTATACATGTGCGTCCACTGAATAAAGTAGGACGATCCCAGCATATTCGTCGCTAACTCATGAAGTTCTTTCTCTTCAGGAGTGAGCGATGTCCAGAATTCATCAAAGTCCGCAGGTAAGGGAGCAGGTTTAGGGGGCGTATAGACTTGCATCTAGCCTTTTCTATGAGACCATATGGTTCAATTTTTATGAAGACAACAGACAGGAATGCACTTCAAAGACAAACGTGTACTTCATATCAAGACCACAGAGGATATGATAAAGATTCTGGAATCCAAAGGTAATCCATTATCTGCCTATAAAAAGGGCACGAAGATTACGGTGGACAACAAAATGGAACACAATTACAGTTATATTTTGCAAGAAGCTCCTGGTAAAAAACTAGAGTTTGATCCTGATCTAACTCCTGCACAAATGTTAGCGCATGGTGTATTTGAGGGCAAATATTTAAACGATTGCCTTCTAGAATTTCCGAAGGAATGGTTTCTTAGCGCTATCAAAAAGGGAAAATTATCTCCAGAGGGAGCCAATCCAGAAATCAATGAGTTCAAGGTAAAATCCCGTCTGCCATTGGATGGCTGGGAAGATTATGGATGGGTTCCAAATTCAAAAGGGCATGTGGCGAAACAGTATCCGATTCTTTCTAGTAAGGAAAAAAACAAGGACATACGCGGTTGGTTCCAGTGGTATGCCCGATATTGGATGGGCCGAAGAGATCTTGAAATGGATGCGATTCAGATCAAGCGATGGAATGCATTTAGACGCCATGCGGGGCAAATTAAGGCCAATTGCAAACCAGGTGATTTAACCTGTAGACCAGTACAGCGTCAAGCGCTTCTACAATGGGCGCATGATCCTTTTATTTAGTGATTTCATTTCATAAAATTTGAACCCACACACTATCTTAAAAGAAAGATAAACATGTCAACTTATTCCTCCCTTCCTCCTTCTAATACATCCGCAGATCCGCCAGGTGATATTACTACGTGGCCCTCGTTCAGCAGCACTGCAACCAGAGCCATTGCAGAAGCAAGTATGGCGGCGGAGCCAGGTGATGATAAGATCGGTAATTTTATCTTTCGAAAGTCATCCTTAACACCCCATGGTAATCCCATGTATGATTACATATTTGTGTTTACCATCAAAAAAGCAAATACGGAAAACCAGCAATACAATTTCATTCATCGTCTCTTTGCCCGAAATATAAAACAAAAATACATGCACGTGGATGCAAACTTTCAACCAGCAACCGATGTTGGTAAAGCATCCAATATATGGCATGATTCCATTTACAGTGCTGTATTAAAATTCGTAGAATCATTACCAGTTGGACCAGACAGCATTACTGCTGAAGAAAAAGAAGTATTAATGGAATGTTTTATGAAAGCCTAGATCTCAAACGCAGCTAACTGATCTTCTATTTCCTGTAATTCTTCCTCTTCATCTACTTCCTCTATTTCCATCGTATCCGTAATAAGTTCTGCTTTTCGCTTTCCTGTGATACTCGTAATGACTGCAGTAGAGTGCATCTTATTCCATTCACGGGTAAGTGCCGTTTTTACTTTAGTAGGAATTTCCAATGGCTGAGAGACAACTGCAGGAATGGTTTCCAGTAAATCGTCCCGTGTCATACCAATTCCTTTCATTAATGCAATTGTACCTTTGATGTCTGATTTTTCAAGAAGTGGTTTTGCAACAATCAACTGTAGTGTATCCACGTAGTCTAGCCGCATGACCGAACTGGAACATCGCTGACGTTTAGCCATGTCCTCTATAAATCGGACATGTTTGGCCTTCTTGGACATCTTTCCTAATAGCTGAGGGAAGATTTGAAAGGGAGCTGGACCCGATACTAGCCGACTCACGGAAACCGTGTTTTGAACGAGAAGGGGTAAAAGGGACCAGTCCTGTGTTTTCCATAGCGTAGAATGCATCGTATCTCCATAGGAGATCCGTTCTGATGCTAACTCCAACTCTTCTACGGTATGTGCGGCCGAGATATATGCTTCTTGTACCATGAGGGGAACCATGCTGTAGTCTACGTACACTAGGTCTTCTGCATCTGCCATTTTCATTCGTTTATTGGCCATTAGTTTCTGTGTAGCGGAGAACAAGTCGTGACGTAGTATGCCATCTTTTTGTCCGTCCATCATCAACCCGCTTTGATAGAATTCTAGTGAGTTAAGAAGCGAGCGGATATCATTACTGTTTTTCTCACACATCTCCTCAATTTCCGCTTTAGTAATGGTAATCCCTTCCATATTAGCAATCTTATGAATAGCACCAGCAATCGTGGATTTGACAGGACGATGAAGTTTGATATGAATGCATGTATTTTGAAGGGGTTTCAATTTAGGAGGTAGTTCGTTTGCAATACAGATAATAGGTATATTTGTTTTCCGAATGATATCGGCAATTTCAGCAACGCCACCTCGTTCGCCTAGTCCGTCCACTTCATCCATCACAACCACTTCCTTTTGCAGCCGCCGCATGCCGAGAGCAAAGATCCCTTTCAATAATGATACGGATCGGACATCGGATGCATTGTATTCCGTCACCATATAGTCAAGTGACGTTGCAATCAAGTGAGCAATGGTTGTCTTTCCTATACCAGGAGGACCTGTGAGTAAAAGTCCTTTTTTCTCCTGCATGGACCAGTTAGTAAGCCATTCTGTAATCTGGTTAATGTGTTCCTTGTGACCAATGATATCCTTAACAGATTTAGGTTTATATTTATCTACGAGTAGTTCTTTCTTAACTTTTACGATATTTGCCACTTTTGGTTTGGATTTTGGTTTAACAATGGGTATTCCGAGTGCCACCGCTGCTTTGTACTTCCAGGATTCAGTAATGGGGCGACCATCGTTACATACACTTCCTGCATAGAGAGTGGTAGATAACCGAGGGATTTTGTTAGTGGGTTGTTTAGTGGAATTTCCTGTAGCAACGCTCATAGGTACCTTTACTCTTCTTTCTTTCTATTTTCAATTTTATAATTTAATATGATAACAACCTAAACCATTCTGTGCGAATAGATAGTAGAGATTCATGGATACCAAAACGGATCAATCGCCAGAATTACATTCAGTTCCACCTTCATCCCCTTCTATCATTTCAATGGATGGCCCAACAAAGTGGGAAAATATTAATGATAAATATGTATTGATTACGAATAAGGAAACATCGCCAGAAGCTACACCAGAGGAATCACCAGAAGCTACGCCAGAGGAATCACCAGAAGCTACGCCAGAGGAATCGCCAGAGGAATCACTAGAGGAATCACCAGAAGCTACGCCAGCGGAATCGCCAGAAGCAGCGACAACTACAGATAAAGAAGCAACTCCTGATGAATCAAATGATGAATCCACCGATGAAACAACGGATGAAACAACGGATGAAACAACGGATGAAACAACGGATGAGTCAACCGACGAATCTACTGAAAAAAATATGTATGTATGGAAACATTTATCGGACGATGAAATAACTGTAAAGTTGGAATTGGTATGCGGTGAATGTGATGCTACGATTGTTGTGCCGTCTACGCTTGTTTCATTTAATTGCCCTTCATGTAAAACACGCATTGAAATCAATCTATCAGATGTAATGGAATCAGATTCAGAATCGGAATTGGAATCAGATTCAGAATCAGATGATGAGGATGATAACGTAAAGCGATGCACCCTACAAGAGGTTCCCTCGTTTATTGTTAAATCAACCCGTTTTCTCTTTTATGTATATGCGGTGAAGTTCCTTCTGTATTTGGTGGATGGAGACAATTACCGTCGTACATGCCATTGTGTTTGCAGTAATGGGGAAATTATTCCTCGGCTATAAGTGGAGTAACAGCGCCCCTTACTTTGTAAACACCACATTCTTTAGCAAATATCGTGTGCAAACAAAGAGGATACCACCCCAAATGGAATCCGCAACTCCAAATTTCCAATCATAATGTTCAAATAAGGCATAATTTGTAAAATCGTAAACTGCATAAATGGATAAACCATACATAAATGCTTGCTTGTAGGATGAAGTT
>Ga0164296_1003238_pt1 | contig 15494 bp, 17 predicted proteins | sample GEODES057metaG_FD_113533 | JGI IMG/M metagenome (GOLD analysis project Ga0164296, IMG submission 113533) | Dystrophic lake water microbial communities from Trout Bog Lake, Wisconsin, USA - GEODES057 metaG | ecosystem: Environmental > Aquatic > Freshwater > Lake | place: USA: Trout Bog Lake... | reverse complement strand
CGAAAACCTGGATTGCCTCAGCTTCAGTCGTCAGCGCATATTCGATGGATCTCTTCGCCATACCGCCCGAAGTTGGGGTGTGGGCCCCAATTCGAGGAAGTGCGGCTGATTTTGCGGCGGCTTTTGGGGTCATCCCACGAGCCTACCCGAGGGTGATAGTTACAGTGGAGCCGATTTTGACCTTCGTTCCAACGCTCGGAGAGACGTGGATGACGTGGGTCCCTTTTCCGATTCGCTTAACCATAACCTTGAGTTGCAGGTTCTCAAGCTCGGTAGTCGCCGCAACCTTGGTCAGCGAATAGATATTCGGAATGAAGACCGTTGAAGGACCTTGCGAGACGGTGATCGTGACAGTTGAACCGGGAAGAACCGGGGCGCTGCCATCAGGGGATTGCGAAATCACATCACCTGCTGCGATCGAATCGCTGTACGCAAATTTTTGATTGACGTTGAGACCGGCAGCCGTTAATTCGCTCTGCGCCTGATCGCTAGTTAGCCCAACGTAAGAGTTTATTGTTATGGGTGCCTGCGCATCCGGGGTTTGTGTTCCACTACTGTCGCTTGGCGAAGGTGAAGGAGTCGGCGTGGGGGTAGGAGTTGGTGTCGCAATAGGCATCGCACCTTTAGAAAGTATCGCCGTTACCGTACTTCCCTTTTTCAGGTGACCGCCTCCACCTGGGTTGCTCGACAAAATTTCACCAGCCGGAACATTGGGGTCATATTGCTCACCGATTACCGAAAACTTAAGGCCAAGCGCTGAAATAGTTGCTTCGGCATCGCTCTGTTTCATCCCGACTACTGATGGGATAGATATTCCACTTAAGGGTCCAGCGATGACATACCAACCACCTGCAATGATCAAAATAAAGACCAGCGCTGCAATAATCCGATTTCGGCGCACACGCCTCGACGTCTTTCGGCGAATTGCGCCGCTGTTACTCATGGTTGCTTCCTTCGATGCACTTGAATTCTTGAGTGATCCTGATGGTATGAAATTTGGTTCTGTTAAGTTGCGTACCCGAGTTACGAGTGTATTACCAACTTTGACTGGCTCGCGGGTGGTTTTGCGCTTTTGCTTAGGAAGTTCTGGTGGAATATCAAGATCTAAGCTGAGCTGCGAACGCTTTGGATCGAGTTCAATCTGAACTTGCATTAACTCATCCAAAAGCACTGAACAATTGGCCTGACGTTTATCTGGGTTGCGCGAGGATGCCTTAACGACAATTGCGTCAAGGCTTGCTGGTATGCCGGATATCAAAGTGGAAGGAGCTGGGACGGTTTCATTCACATGCTTGAAAGCAATCTGAATTGGCGTATCGCCAACAAATGGTTTTTCGCCAGTAAGTAATTCAAAGAGCACGATTCCAAGCGAGTAAATATCGCTGCGCGCATCAGAAATGCCGCGCTCAACCTGCTCCGGCGATAGGTAAGAAACGCTCCCCAAAACGACGCTGGATTCAACAGTCATGGTGCTGCCCAATAGCCCACCACGAGCGAGCCCAAAATCCGCAATTTTTATCCTGCCATCTTTCGCAATCAAAATATTCTCAGGTTTTAAATCGCGATGATTAATTCCTAGTTTGTGCGCTTGCGCCAAGGCACTTACTACGGGGATCATGTAACGCAGAACATCGCTTGCTGAGAGCGGACCTTGCTCTGCCAAGAGATCGCGCAGGGTAAATCCATCTATAAATTCCATCACAATGAATACAGCGGGTGTGCCGCCTTCATTCCAGCCTTGATCTTGGATCTGCACAATATTTGGGTGAGAGAGCGCGGCAATTGCTTTAGCTTCACGGATAAAACGGTTGACGAACTCTTCATCATTTGCCAAATGCGGGTGCATGATTTTGACGGCAACGTAGCGATCCAGCCGTTGATCCATCGCCTTGTAGATGGATGCCATGCCACCGGATGCGATCAAAGAGAGCAGTTCGTACCGGTTATCGATAACCTCGCCAGTTAAATCTGCCACGTCTAAATCTTAGAGGCTTCTATAGTCCATTCAGGTGAAAATCGGCGGCGTCACGCGTGCCTTCTTGGAGATGATGAGCACGTTGCAATTCCATGAAGTGCAACATTTGGGCTTCAATCGCCTCGCCATCACGGGAGAGAACGCGGCGCAATCCAACGATCGGCTCAATATCAATCCAAATTTTCGAAACTGCTTCGTCACGTGTTACTCGCGCACCTGCTCCTACACCTTCAAGGATGAGCAAATCGGCAGGTCCAATAACGATCTCGTCGCCAGGCCCTCCCGTATTCCAATCGAAAGCACGGGTTCGGTAAGGGGCTTTGGCTTTGTGGGCTGCAATAATTTCAGAGAGCTTCGCAGTAAGTGATTCACCGAGTGAATCATCCCATCCATCATAAAGGTCATCCATGTGTACGACTTGAACGGACATTTTGGGGGAGTACTCCTCCGCAAGATGCGCAGCCAAGGAGGTTTTGCCGGCACCGGCAACGCCATCGATAGTAATAATCATTATGAACGAACCTAGATGGCCCTTGCTAGGAGTGCCCACCCATAGGCAGGAAGGGCGACTCGGATTCTCCTGGCCGTGGAAGTTGTAGCGCGCACGGTGAAAATCTCGTAATTAATGGCTTCAACTTCATCGACTATCCCGCAATAAAGCTCGGCCGCCGCCAAAATGCAGGGTCTACTTGTTTTATTGAGTAGCGCCACCCCCGGCAACGCCTCTGCCTTAAGCTGCCGAACCCTGGCGATCTGGAATTGCAGCGCCTTCTTAATCTCTGGCGTTAACTTTCGCTCTGCAAGCATCTGAGGTGTAACGCCAGCCGCCTTTAGTTCATCGAGCGGCAAGTAAATGCGGCCACGATCCAAGTCCTCACTTACATCTCGTATGAAGTTGGCTAACTGAAAAGCAATTCCTAGCTTCTGCGCGGCTTCAAATGCCGCTGGATCGGTTGCACCCAAAATTGGAACCATCTGAAGCCCGATGACGGCTGCGCTTCCATAAACATATTCAGTGAGCTCTTCGTATGTCTGATATTCAGCGACGGTCAGATCCATCTCCATCGAATGCAGGAATGCTTCAAAGTGCGCGATTGGGATTGAAAATTCTTTGACGGTATGCACGAGCGCCATTCCGATTGGATCATCGCTCTCACCCCGCCTGATATCTGCGAGCATCTTTGCGCCCCAGCTCTTAAGCTCCTGAGCCTTCTCTTCTGGCGTTAGTGTGGATGCGAGGTCATCGACGATTTCATCGGCGTATCGAGCGAAACCGTAAAGCGCATGAACATGCGGACGCTTCGCCTTGGGTAAGAGAAGCGTTGCTAAGTAGTAAGTCTTTCCATGTAGCGAATTGAGGTACTTGCACTTTGCATACGATTCCCGAAGTCTTGGATCGGTAATTCCCGCTGCCGTAAGTTCGTCAGTAAAGAGCATTTTAGCGAGTGGTTCCTACGATACGTTCGGCGGCCAATCTTCCAGAGATCAACACCATCGGCACGCCTACTCCTGGTTGCGTACCAGAACCTGCAAAGACCACATTCTCAAAACCCTTAGCCATGTTGCGTGGCCTAAATGGACCGGTCTGGAAGAAGGTATGTGCGCTGGCGAATGGCGCACCACGTTCCATTCCGCGCTCCTGCCAATCAAGGGGAGTGGTCATCTCTTCCACTTCGATGGAGTCGATAAAACCTTCATATCCGCGGTTTTCGAGTACGCGGAGCATCTCATCGCGGTACTTGCTTCCCTCTCTCTTCCAATCAATATCTGCATCCAGATTGGGGGTCGGAAAGAGGATGTAATAGGAGGAGCGGTCCTTAGGCGCGAGTGACGGGTCGTCGTGCGTCGGGACTGTTACAAGCAAGCTCGGGTCAGACATCAACGTTTTCTTGTTAATCAGTTCATCAAAGACGCCATCCCATGATTCACCGAAATGAATGTTGTGATGGGCTAAGTGATCGTACTTTTTCTTTGTACCAACCAATAGCGTCACGCATGATGGCGAGTACTTGAGGCGCTTCACGCTAGGGGGAGTTGTTCCTAGTAGTTCTCGATAGGCAACAGGTAAATCAGGATTCAGAATCAAGGCATCACAAGGGATGCGTTCTCCGGTATCCGTTACTACTGCGGTCGCGCGACCGTTACTTTTTTCAACAGTGGTGACTGAGGTGCCATATTTGAATTGAACACCGTGCTTCTGTGCTGCAGCGGCGAGTGCGCGAGGAACCGCATGCATGCCACCCTTCGGGAAGAAAACACCATTTACCGAATCCATATACGCGATGACCGCGTAGATCGCTAGCGCTTGTTGTGGGCTTACGCCGGCATACATCGCTTGGAATGAATAAACCTTCTGGGTCCGGGAATCCTTGAGGAATTCATTTACCTTTGGAGCAAGTCGCTTAAAGCCACCGATCGCGATCAATTTCGCTAAATTCGGGGTAAGCAAATTTAACGGTGAGTCGATGTTTCGATCGATGAAATCGTTCATCTCGTATTTGTAGAGCTTTGTGACGAAGTCAACGTACTTTCCATAACCGATGGCTTCGGATGAACCGATCTTCGTGGCGATCTCTTCTTGCATCCGCTTGGTATCGGCGTGAACATCCAGAGATGTGCCATCGTGATAAAAAGCCCGATATAGCGGATCGACGGGGATGAGTTCTAGCCAATCTTTCAATTCTTCACCAACGCATGAAAGTGCGTCTTGAATGAGGCGTGGCATAGTGAGGACTGTTGGTCCGGTATCGAATGAATAACCCTCTTTTTGAAGGAGACCGTTGCGACCACCGGGAACGAGTTCGCGTTCTATAACCGTTACGCGACGCCCTGCCCCAACTAACCGTAGGGCAGCACTGAGCCCGCCTAACCCCGCGCCAACAATGACGACGTGATCGCTCTTGCCCTTAACTTTTTGCACTTGATCTCCTCTTAACTTAAGAACTGCGCTGCGTGGCAGCAATGGCCATTGTGTTCAACATCGAAGCCGCAGCCTTATCAATTTGGCTGGTTTCTATCGCGGTCAGTGCTTCTGCGGTCTTATCGGCAATTATTTTTTCTAGATCAGCGAGCGCACCGGTATCGATGATGATCTGCCGCAGCGTTGATATATCCCCATCAGTTAAATCTTTTCTTCCAAATAGCTTGTTGAATTCACTTCGCTGGAGGTTAGTTGATTTATTCAAAGTGAGTGCTGCTAATACGGTTCGCTTTCCTTCGCGAAGGTCATCACCGGCAGGTTTGCCCGTTACCCCTGGATCACCGAATACTCCGATGACATCATCGCGAAGCTGAAATGCTTGGCCAAGTGGGAGTCCGTAATGTGAATAGGATTCAAGGTGAACAGGTTCACAGGTCGCAGAGAGAGCCGCACCAAAATGAAGTGGGCGTTCGATGCTGTAACGACCAGATTTATATGTCGCAACTTTGAGCGAACGTTCGACGCTCTCAGATGCCAGAGCCTGCTCATACACATCTAAATATTGACCGGCCATCAATTCCACCCGCATCTGGTCATAGATCGGAAGAGTCTTGAGCAATTGATTGCTTGGAATGCCTGCCTCGTGCAACGCCTTCGCGGCCCAAATCAGCGCCAGGTCACCCATAAGGATTGAAGCCGCAACGCCGAATTGAGGTGCACTTCCATGAAGGGCTTTCTCTGTATGTAGTGCCTCAAATTGCTTATGGATCGAAGGAGCACCGCGCCTGGTATCGGAGTCATCCATCACGTCGTCATGAATCAAGGCGCAGACGTGGACGAGTTCCAAACTGGCAGCCGCGCGAATGACTTCAGGGGTTAAGGCCGATCCGGTACCTAAATAGCCGATTGCAGCAAAGAGTGGGCGTAGCCGCTTGCCACTATCCAGTAAAAAGTGTCCTAGGGCGTCGGCAACGGGGTAGAGCTCTTCGCCAACACTATGCAGATAGCCAGCCTCCGCATCGAAAAACTGGGAGAGCGAGAGATTGATCGCCTTCGTTAGTTCGGGAATGCCGTCAAAATCCACTCGATAACGGTACCCTGCTTCGCTATGAACAGCAGAACTGAAAGCGCCCCCAAGTTCTCTATTGAGCTGTTCCCGCCAAAAGATGAGGCAGGCGAAGAGCGACTATGGGCTGCTGTTGATGAACTAGCCAAACTCATGCCCGAGTCAGTTTCCGTTACGTATGGCGCAGGTGGATCGACGAGAGACCGCACAATTCGCATTGCATCTAAATTGACCGCACACACCGGCATCCCAACTATTGCGCATCTCACATGTGTGGGTTCTACAAAAGATGAGTTGGTGCGGATCCTCGATCAGTATCAAGGTGCAGAAATTTCAACGATCCTTGCGCTCCGCGGCGACCCTTCCACCGGACCAAGTGCACCATGGGAGCCAACCGAGGGCGGCTTTACGCACGCCGAAGAGCTTGTTGAATTAGCCATGGATCACGGAAGCTTTAGTGTGGGGGTTGCTGCTTTTCCTGATGGTCATCCCGCATCGGCCGGTAATTTTCAACAAGATATAGATACTTTGATTCGTAAAGAACGACTCGGTGCAACATTTGCTACGACGCAATTCTTCTTTGATATTAACTCTTACCGCAGACTGGTCAATGAATTAGCTGACGCCGGATCGCATCTACCTATTATTGCCGGTGTGCTTCCCGTAACTAACGTAAAGCAATTGAATCGCATGGCTGAGCTGAATGGCACGCCAATTCCGCAGGAGATTGCCCGGCAGTTTGCTGCAGTGAGTGACGATGAAGTTGCGGTGCGTGAATTGGGAATCGATATCGCCTCAAAACTCTGCCATCAGTTAATTGCCGAAGGTGCACCCGGCATTCATTTCTACACAATGAATAAGGCCGCGGCGACAGCGGAGATCGTTAGGAATATCGGTCTGCGATGAAGCGCGAACAATATTTCGCTTCATGGAGCGCGCTTCATGGCGGTGCGAGGGTGGCCGGAATCGTTAAGTGGTGGCTGAGCATTTCGTTCGCCATATCTAAGGTTTTGATTGCGATTCGAATTACCCCAAACTTGTTGAGCTTGCTTGGCGTCGCCGCTTCGGTCTTGAGTTATACATTCGCGAAGCACTATTACGCGCTTCCGATTTTGGCGCTATCACTTCTCTGCGATGGCGTGGATGGAACAGTCGCAATCCTCACCTCAAAAGACAATAAGCGCGGCGCTATGTTGGATTCGGTCTGCGATCGCATTTCAGAATGCTTTTGGGCGTTGGCTTTTTATGCATTAGGTGCATCAGCATGGGTGATTGGCGTGGCATTTGTCTTTGCATTCACGCAGGAATATGCACGCGCCAGAATTGCAGGGCTAGGGGATTATCGAATCGATGTAGTCACCATTGCAGAGCGCCCGGTTCGTGCTTCATTCCTCGCCGTAGCGATGCTCGCTTGGGACCTCAGAATTAGCGCCGTGACACTGCTTGCATCCGTATGGGCGGTTCAGCAGGGAGTAGCTTTAGTGACCGTGATGCGTAGCGGATACACCAGGTTGCATGCCCCCGATAGCGTCGGCGACTAACTCCGCACTCATTCCAACAAGGGGTAATCCGCCACCTGGATGTGCAGAACCACCAACGCAGAACAATCCTTTTACCGGCGAACGATTCTTTGCACGATTGAATGCCGACATCGCTCCGTTGCTCGAGGTTCCATAAATAGAACCGCCGGGTGCATTGGTCGAATTTTGAAGGTCCAGTGGTGTGCGAAATTCCATTACATCCAGCCGTTCGCTCACACGAAGCCCTAATTCATCCAATCGCGCGATGATCTTTGCCGCGTATTCCGCGCCGCCTGTACTCCAGTCCCATCCAGTTCCTGGTTCATGGCGTGGAGCGTTGATAAGCACAAACCAACTTTCAGTATTTTCGCGTTTAACCATCAATGGATCATTAGGTGCGCAGATATAGATGGTGGGATCCGATACCGGAATTTTCTTAGTAAAGATCTCATCGAATTCCGCATCGTAGTTTTCAGGGAAGTAGATATTGTGATGGCTCAACTCTGGGATATCGCCATCGATTTTCGAATTATCTAACCCCAGCAATAATGAAAATCCGGCGAGCGATTTCTCAGAGCGCTTCAACTTCTTGCGCTCAGATTTTGCGGAGTGAACTTCGGGAGCCAAGAGTTGGTTATAAACAACTTCTGCGTCGGCATTTGCAATAACAATATCGGCAGTAATTACTTCACCGGTTTGCAGAGTAATTCCCGTAACCGTTTCATTCACTGTGTTAATTGCCTTCACCGGAGAGTTTAAGTGAATGGGAATATTTAATAGTTCACAGCGGTCAGTAAGCGCTTTGCTGAGTTGGCCGATTCCGCCCGCTATATGCCAGGCACCAAATGTCGCCTCGATAAATGCAATCGTGAGTAGCGCTGCGGGTGCCTTGCGTGGATCTGAACCCGTGTAGGTGGCATAGCGATCGACAATCATGCGCAGGTGTTCGTCCGTCGTGTACTGCTCCGTTATTTTGCGGAGCGATTTTGTTGGCGCGATTGTTTTAACTCCAGTGACGAAGTCGCGGCGTTTGAGAAGGCTCCAAAATGAGGTGAGTTCTGATTGCACGAATGGAACGCGGGAGATGTCCCACATGGCTTCTGCGCGCTGCATCAAGTTGTGCCAAGCATTGCCCGCTTCAACCCCAATGCTTGCATCGATAGCGCTACATGTCTTTGGGAGATCTAAATTAACGAAGTCCACCGATTTCCCATCGGCAAAGTGATACGAAAAGGCTGGGTTCACTGGCTGGATATTGAGAATCTTCTCGAAGCGCGGTCCGGTCTTGATAAAGAGATCTTTGTAAATCGCGGGAATTGTGAGGAGCGATGGGCCGGTATCAAATGCATAATCACCGATCCATTCGGTTCGACATTTACCTCCGGTGCGATCCGATGCTTCATAGATACTTACATCGTGCCCCTGCCGGGCCAGCCTGGTAGCGGCCGCCATTCCGCCAACACCTGCGCCGATCACAACGATCTTTGACATCTAATTAACGCTCCGCCCACGCCACGTAAGTTGGCCTCTACTCTTTTTGTAGAACGATAGAGCAAGGAGGTAGATAAAGACCGTGATTGCAATGGGGTGTAATAGATCACTCGAAGTTGAACGGGTGCGCACCGTGCTGACTAATCGTGAAAGGACGACTGCAAAATATCCGAACCATGCTTCTCGATATCCAGATAACGCCAGCACAAAGGGGAGCACTCCGGTCGCGAATAAGTAAAGCGCAGCAACGATCGCTCCAATCGGCGAACCAAATCCACGCCATAGAGATTTTGTGTATCCGTTGAAGAGTTCTTGGCGGTTCTCATACATATGACATTGCGCGACCTGGCTCGCTTCAGCTACGCCACCTTTATATCCATAGCGTACTAAAAGGCGTGCCAACTCTAAATCATCGAGCACTTCACCCTTGATCGCTTTGTGACCACCAGAGGCCAGATATGCAGATCTTTTTACGATGAGGAACTGACCATTTGCGATCACCATGGATGGAAACTTGCCGCGTTCGGCAAAGCGGAGCGGGACACTCGATAGCCAGGACCATTGAAGTAATGGTTGGATTATTCTTTCGAAGAAGGAGTTTGCGAGCTGAGCGGGATAGGCAGAGATAAAGTCCCAGCCGAATTTATTCATAGAAGTAATGCTTGCCGCTATCGCATGCGGTGAAACCCGCACATCGGCATCGATAAAAGCCAGATATTCGCCTGTTGCATGCACGGCCAGCTGATGACATGCGAAATTCTTTCCGAGCCAGCTTTCTGGCAACTCCTTTCCGGTAATCACATCTACTTCGGAATAGCCACCAAGAAGTTCTCCTGTGGCATCGGAGGAATGATCGTTCAGAACGATGACCTCCGCCTGACTCAGATCCAACGAAGCAGTCGCGGCGTCTAGTACCCCGCGAACATTTTTCTCCTCATTTCGCATGGGAATCAGAATCGAAACCGACTCGCTTACTTCTAGGGCGTCCTTGTGCTTAATGACCCGCATGGTGAGTGAATTAACAATGGCGAAGAGAAGCGGAATCAAACAGAGTAAATCCAGGTAAAGCATCAATTAAGCGGTTTCTGGTCTGCCAAAGCGCAGCTGGAATATGTATGGAATTAAGTAGACTCCAAAGACCACCCCAACAAATAAGGCAATGTGCGAATGGTGAAAGAAGAAGAGGTTTCCGATAATGCCGGCGACCCATGACCAAAATAGAAATACATCCGGTACTAAGGAATTCACCACAGTCTTGCGGCGATCACGGGGTAGCAGCGCATGGAGAAGGGCCATCAACCCCATTCCGCTAAATAGCCATCCAGCGCTATTTGATAGCGGGATGAGCGACTCAAATGGAGTGTGAGGTCCCACTAATTTCCACGTCCACCGACTCGCATCAACCATCTGCGGATCAAGAAACAGATCCCAAATCATCAATCCGATTCCGCCATAAAGAAATACCCAATGCGGTGCGGCACGGCGCGCTGCGATCAGAATCGGATAAGCCAACATGATCCAAGCGAATGGGACGAGCAGAGGAATCTTGAATACAAATAGCCCGAGTGTGTGCGAATAGTGATAACGACCGAAGGGCCAACCAGTACTGACGCCGATATTTTCAACAGCGAGTGCATATAAGAAGGTAATCACCGTGAAGGAAAGTGCGAATTTTCCGCCGAATACTAAAAACGAATGCAGGATCATTACGGCAGCGGCGATATACACCGTAACCATCGTGATGATTCGAAGTACATCACCGTGCACTAACGGATACGCAATCTGCAACCCAATCACTGCTGCTAGTCCCGCATAAAGTCCAACGAGTTGCTTGCCCGAAACCCCGCGGCTCGCTCTACTTCGCGGACGGTAATTTCGGATGGACACGCCTTAATTCTGCCCTACCTTTGGGTGAGCGCCTCGCCACGCGCCTCCAGAATCGCAAAATGGGCAAAGAGTTCTTCGGCATACCAATTTCGGGCATGCGTCCTGCGGATTACCTCAGCGTGCTCCGCGCCTTTGTATGCAAACTCTCGCATCACGCCGCGATCCCGCCAGATAGAGAAAGTCCCTTGTAAGCCGATAGGTGCTTCACCGATACCGATCGCCGTCAACATCCCGTCGGCATTTCGAAGGCTGGCAATCACAGGCGGTACGGAACGCCAGAATTTCAGATTCTCTGCCCACTTTATTCTGGCGCGAGTAACAGCGGCGATCTGCCCAGTCCACTCCTTCGCGAATTCTTGATCGACGTGGAATGGCTCCTTGCCCGACCACTTTCCATGCGCGGATATAGGAGAGAGCACCATGCGACTTTCACTGGTCGAAAACTTCCGCCAACTCGAAACCACTCGATCCTGATCGAAGTATTCTAAATCCGCTTGTTCAATAGTTAAAAGCAATCCCCACAAAGTTGGATCTGCATCTCGCGGCGTGAAAGTATCCCCAGTACCCGTTCCCAAAAGTTTGAAGAATTGAATCCGCTGATCGCGCTTTAGTTTTCTGCGATCCGATGCCATATGAAGTACTGCCAAAGGCAATCTGCTGCGCGGAATCCGCCACAGATAAATTACGGTGATCACTGAACGAGGCTTGCAATATGAATAATTTCAGCGACGCACTCCGCCGGCCTATCCCACATCGGAGCATGTCCCGACTGAGGAAGAGTGACCCATCGGGCATGTTGTGGCGCCAACGATCTTTCTTGCGAAGTTTGTTCCGGCAAGGTGTTGTCCGTATCGCCGAAGATAATTGTTACCGGAATATTCGTATCAATACTCTTATCAAACCTGCGCTTTAACATCCCATCCCATGCCGGGAAATATCCTTCTGATGAACCATAGGCAATCACCGCATCGCGCACAACATCGTGGGGGAGTTCTCTCCAGATGGGACTTACTTCAGCGAACCCCAATTTACGGGCTGGTTCTAATTTCATCAGTTGATCTGCAACCTTGTAAGTGGATGCTGCAAGGTAACGAGAGGTTGATCCAAGCAGCGTCCGCTTATAAGTAGGCACCAGCCATAATCCCGCCGGCGCCAACCCCGTCAGAGTCTTTACACGATCTGGAAATGCAGCGGCCATTTCAAGGCCAATCCATCCACCCAGCGAATTGCCAGCCACATGCACCTTCGGAATCTCAAGGCGGTCCAACTGTTCAACAATCAATGTTGCCAGTGAAAGTGGATCCATCTTTTGGAATGGATCAAACGGAGTCTCTCCATGCCCTGGCAGATCGAAACTAATAACGGTGAAGCGTTTATCGAGCTCGGGGCGAATAACTTTCCATGCACTCAGCGAAGATGAGCCCATCCCATGCAGAAGTACCAGCGGGTCACCTGATCCCGTAATCGCCGTCGCGAGTTTCACGCGCTTACTTTACTAGGAGTTCCATTTTGCACACCTGGGCGAACAATAACTATGCGTGGAAAACCCAAGTCTTCAGTATCGTGAAGATCGCTAGGGCAAAGAGCAGATAAGCAAAGCACTTTCGCAGCAACGCTACCGGAACTCGTTTCGTGTGATGTGAGGCAAAGAGCGATACAACGACAGCGACAGCACCGATTTCAATAGGAATGCCCCACTTGACCAGATGCCACTGCGACTGGTGTCCTAAGAACGATGTTAAGCAATTGATCGAAATGATGAGCAGTGAAGTTCCAGCAGCCTTGTTCTGCGGCGTATTGAAAAAGAGAACCAGGATCGGAATCGCGAGGAACCCTCCACCCACACCAAAGATTCCAGTCATCGCACCAATTATCAGTGCCGTAACAATCAATATTCCAAGCGGCATCCGGCGTTCTGGATTCGCCTTCACCGGCTTACGTAACGTTGCAAATCCCGCAACCGTAAGAACAACTGCAAACCCCGTCGTAATAAATGCATTGGGTAGGTGCTTGGAAATCGCCGAGCCACCGATATTGGTGATTAACCCAATTCCCCAAATATATAAAGCGTCCCGATAAAGAACTTCCTTTGTCCGCATCTTTGGGATCGCACCCGAGAGCGCCGCTAGAAAGACGATCGCCAACGCCGCAGTCGTCGCCTGCTTTGGCGTGAAGTGAAAGACATAGAGCAAGATCGGAACCGAAACCATCGCTCCGCCTGCTCCCACAAAACCTAAAACCGAACCAATAAAGGCTCCCGCCAACACCGCGAGGAATGCGTCCATCCGCGAAGTCTGCCCTACAACAATGAACAAATTGGACGCCTGAACCTTCTCATCCTTGCTAAGTTCACCACATGAGGATTCCAGATGACCTTCCCGACAATGACACCCTGATCTATCACGCAACCTCCACAGGGGACTGGGAAGCCGCCCAAGAAAAGGGCATCTTCGATCGATCTACCCGTGGCAAGTCCTTCGCCGAAGTGGGATTCATTCATGCCTCCAGCAAGGATCAAATCCAGCGAATCATTGATTTCATCTATTCCGACGCAAAGGACGACCTCGTACTTCTGACCCTTAATAAAGATGAATTAGCCCAAGCTGGCATTGAGGTGAAGTATGAAGATGGGGGAGATGGCGAATTGTTTCCGCATATTTACGCCCCTATTCCCACAGCGTTAATTACCTCTAGTAACCTTTAATTCATGGAAATCTACGATTACCTCATCGAATACCTCAACGGCAAAGCCAACGAACGAGTCAAGGCCGTCGCATACGAATTAAAAGATGGCTGGTTCGTCTTCTATGGCGCCCGCACTCCTGCAGACCAAGTCCTCCGCGTCCGTGCCGCTGATGTCGCGAGAGTGGTTTTGGTAGAGCAGTAAAACTATTTTGATTTGAGATTGATTTTCTCGATGATTGCTGAGTTAAAGGTACGTTTGATAATTGATAGTTGAACCTTCCGATTTGAAACACCTAACTAAACGTTTAGTGAATATTAAGTTCTCTTATAACTTAATTCGTAATTAGAAACAGTATTTGGCCAGATTACGGGTTTCGTCGACGAATAAATCGATTGTGGTCTACTGTCCCCGAAATTTATATAAATTATCTATTTCATTTTTCCATTTTGTTATAAGAATGAGAAGCCGGTAATCGCTATCGGTTTAACAAAATAATCTAAGGTGAATTGATTGTGAAAATTTCAAGAAGTGTCATATCCATTACTTCTTTCGCATTAATTTTGGGCATTTTTTCACCCCTTGCAAGTAGTAATGCAGCGCAAGTTCAGCAGTTAGCGCCTACCTCCTACGTCCGAACAATTGGTGGAAAGCAATACATTGTTGCAGGTCGAGATTTTTTTTCTGATCCTGCCAATTTAAACTTCAAGATTACCACTAAGCTGGGTACTTGCTTAACTACTATTAATGGCTGTTTTGATACAACAACGCATAAATTGAACCAAGTTCTTATTAATAAGTCCTTGCTTGAGAGTCAAATAGCCAAGAACCTAAATAACGTGCCTAGTGATGGGGTTTTCCGTGCAAACCAATCAAGCTGGGTGAATGTGACTCTAGGGGTTCTTGGTGCAGCCGTTGCAATTGCGACTATTGTTATTGTTGTTGCCTCGATTCCAGCGGCTGCAGCGTATATTTCTCCTGCCGTGCTTGCTTTTGCGAGCCAAGTACGAAATGTGGCTTCTGGGGTAGGCGGCGGTATTACTGCATGTAAGTACCTTTTCAATAGTTGCAGATAGCGTAAGGGGAGAATTCCGATGGAATTTGCAAAAATGAATCGAAGAGCTATCAATGCCCTTGAAAAAGAGGATTTGATTAATTTGTTGAAGTCTTCGGATTCGCGCACAAAAATTCGCATAATGGTGCAGTTGGAAAGAGATAATGTTAATTTGATAAAAGAATTGCACCTTGACGAAGATGAAAATAAACGAGTTAGAAAGTGGGCTAAGTACTTAGTTAGCCCGGGTAGGTCTGACAGTGGTTGGAGCAGTGGAATTTGGTTAGCTATCGCAATGTTGGGCTAACAACCAAATTCTTTTGGTTGGAACTAAATTGATGTTCTTTCGAGTTGTGGTAGGGGATTTTTTGCGCCTCCTGTCTTGGTGAGCTTCCCTTAACTTCGAGTGAGCAATTAATTACCCGAAGCCTCCTAAGATCGATGGGCCTTAGGAGGCTTCATTTTTTAAGAGTTGCGGTTCGTTCGGTTCCATACCTACTGCTTAACGGAGCACCGCCAGATTCACAAGAGTTTTACCTCCTTTTTGAGCGTAAAACCCGCCCACTTGCCCCTGTCGGCGGGTGGGACTATCTTTCGAACATATGTTCGAATCAGCCAAACCTCTGTCTACCCCTGGATCCGTCCCAGGGGCTACTGGCGAGCCCGCCGGGGCTACGCCATCAGCGAAAGTGATCGCCCCCGAAGGGGAACCTATGGAGTTCATCTACAAGGGGCGGCGCTTTCACGTTCATTCCATTGTCTCTAGGTGGCGTGAGTCTGGGGGATGGTGGAACCGGATTGATGATGGTCGCCTGCAAAAAACCCCACTGGAGGACTTCATCTTCGATGATGGGGGTAAGGCGATCTGGAGGGTGGAGGCGGCTCCTGAAGGGGCGCT
>Ga0164296_1003237_pt1 | contig 15495 bp, 20 predicted proteins | sample GEODES057metaG_FD_113533 | JGI IMG/M metagenome (GOLD analysis project Ga0164296, IMG submission 113533) | Dystrophic lake water microbial communities from Trout Bog Lake, Wisconsin, USA - GEODES057 metaG | ecosystem: Environmental > Aquatic > Freshwater > Lake | place: USA: Trout Bog Lake... | reverse complement strand
TCTTGCGCCGCAAAAAACGCATCGTTGGCGGCTGCTTGAGCATCTACGTGCGGAGAAGCGGCGGCGATGTCCACAACGCGCCTTGCGGCTGCCGAACAGCCGAAATCTGCCGAATGTTCGACTGAATCGATGATGTGGCAGCCCTGAGCGGCCTGGGCGCGCCGGGAAAAGTCGTCGTTTGTGTGGTGCGACTTTTTCCGGCTGCCTACGGCGGCAAAAGTCGGGGCGGACAGTCGCGACTATATGGACAGTGCCTAGGTGAGCCCGCCAATTCCAGGGTATCCGGCCCAGGTAGACCGGGTATTCATCCGTCCATCCTTCGCTCGAACAATGAGCAAGAAAGCGGCTGCACCCGTGGTGGTGCACGCTGAGCCGCTCAAAGGTCAGGCATACGCACAACTGCAGGCAAGTTGTGACGGGCTGCTTGCACTGCGTTGCACGCAAAAGCTGTGGCTTGCGCCCAAGCTGTCTGTGAAGCTGTTTGCGTTGTTCACCGAAGTTGACAGCAAGGTGGCGGAGCCGCGCATGCGGCTGCAGGCCAAGCACAAGGGAAACTTGCAGCTGCTCGACACCCGCATCAGCGGCCGTGTTCGGTATGACCACGCGCACCGCGTGACCAAGGGCACAGTATACCTCAAGAAGCGCCTCGAGCTGGGCCCGCACACCGCGCTGAACGCGAAAGTGGAGCTGCACCAGCGCGTCAAGGTGCCCCCAGCTGGCGAGTCGTTGACGACTGACGGTGAGGTGCAGGCCCGCCTGGAGCTGTCTCACGTGGCGCTCAACGCCACGTCTTCACAAGGTATGTGCGCCTGCGACTTGCAACTAGGGCGCTGAGCACGTGCCCCGGTCAGCCAGCACAGCTGCAAGGCGCGGTAGTTATGCTGTGTTGCCCTCGCTGACTGTACCCGCGCATCCACTCCACCGCAGACTTCCGCGTGCGCATCGGCCTGGATGTGCTCAATCGTGTGGCTTATGGCGAGGTGTGTCTGTGCACTGCAGGCGCCAGCGTGCGCTTTGAAGGTTGATGTTCTTCCCAACTAACGCTCCTCTCTCAGGTCCGAGAGAATCGCCTCACGGTCAAGGCAGATACGGAAGGCCACTGGAGTGTCGTGTATGACTTGTAAGCAGTTTTGCAGCCGAGGCGGCCGCGTCAACCACTGTAGTACGGGCGTCAGCACCGGGGGCAAGTCTGATAACACCTAGAGGCTCAAGAGCCTTCAGTCTTGATCACGGCGCCTCTTGTGTACAACATGCACGTCGTTTACAGGTCGGACTTGATGACCATGTTTCGTCCCTCTATGCTGACCTTGTGCGCTGCGTACGAAGCCTTACGCGGCCCGTGCTTCCCTTTCTTGCTCAACTCCTTCATGATCTTGCCGCCGACCGTCTTGGGCTCACTCTTGCCCTTGCTGACGCCACTTACCATGCTCTTGGGCCGCACCGTGTAGTCCAGCGCTGCAGGCTCGGGAATGGCGGCGTGGTGACGGAAGCCAGGGTCTTTGGGCCCAAGAATTGGGCCTGCATCTCCCAGAGCCTCATCCCCCTGCGCAAGCCGCTGCGAGGCGATGCCTGTGCGTCGAGTGTCTGCCGCACGGTGCGGCGCAACTTGCTGCTGCGACGTGTCGATGTCTCTGTAGGCCGCGCTGAGCTCAAAGATGGGCCGGCTCCAGCCATCCACCAGCGAAGCTGCAGCGGCGCGACCCGCGGGCGTGTCGTCATGCAGCTTGTAGAACATGGCCACTTTGCCGAGCCCGCTGCGCTTTAGGAGCTCGCGGCCCAGGCTGTCACGCGTGTCGATGGGTAGGCGGCTGCACAGGGTCAGCAGGGAGACACGGAGCCGGGCATTGGGCAAGCTGCCATCAGAGCACGGCCGCAGCCACGCCGTCAAGGCTTGCAGCAGGCCATGGTCCAGGGCGAGTGGTGCCAGGTCCACGTGGCGCATCAGCTGCTCAACCTCGGGGAGCAGGCGGAGCTTGGCCAGTGCAACCTGGCCTCGCTCGCGCGCCGCCGCATCCTCGTCTACAGCCGTTTGCATTCGAGCGACAAGATCCACGGCGATGGTCAGCTGTTCCTGACGCTGCGCGTCATCCTTGACTTTGCGCCGTGAGGAAGGCTTGAAGAGCTCCTCAATGTCGTCGTCCACGGCGCCTTTGCCGCGGGCTTCCACAGCCTGTGGCGCCTGACCAACGTCCTCGTCGTCAACAGCGTCATCTTCGTCACTCTCCTGAGGCACGGCTTCCCTGTGACACGGGCGAACAAGCGTTAGTGTGAGGGAATGCAGAGCCCGATCATCTGCCCCCAAGCAACGCACTCGTCGTCAAGAAAGGCGTCATCTGCAGCAGTGGGGACGCCCTCGTCGTCATCCTCGCTGTCGGGCGCGTCCTCGTCGTCGCCGCCGTCCGCTGCTGGCGGGCGGGCCTCGCGAGCAGGGGTGTCCTCGCTCTCTGCTCCGGCAGCGGCCCCTGTGGACAGACGGCCGCGCTTACGCGCGACTCCCTTCCCTACTTCAGCGTTGCTTCGGTCTTGGCGTTTCACACGCGCTGCGCCTGCTCGGGGCCGCACAGATTCACAGATGGTTAGGTCAGTGCCTTCCGCAGCACACACACTTGCGGCAACTCAAGCGACGACGCGCCTGATGGTGCGTCTGCCTTCTTCCCTCGCGCAATCAGCTGCAACTTGTCGTGCATTGTCAGCGGACCGGTCTTCGCAGCACCAGCCTTGCCTGCAGCAGGTGCCTCTTCCCCGTCCTCATCCCCGCTTGCATCCTCCTCGCCGTCAGCCTGTTCGTCATCTTCGCCGTCTTCATCTCCCGCGTCGCCGTCGTCCTCGTCAGACGAGTCTCCGAACACGGCGGCTTGCAGCTTCTTCAGGCGCTGCTGCTCTTTTTTGCTCAGGGCCCGGCCCTCGTCGTCCGCCATGCGTGCTCGCTGTAGGTTGTTGGGCACACAAGCAACCTCCCCACGACGTGTAAACGCGAGGGGGCGCTATCAGTGCTGACAGGGGATGACTTGGCCACAGACCTCAGAGTCTATCGCACAGTAGTGCGGCACTATTTTTGATTTTTCCAGCTATGCATTTTGTCATTAGCGTGTGCCGTTGTGGCCATGTGGAGGAGGCGCGTATGATCCGGCCAGCGGGGAGAACGAGGCGTCATCAGAGTCGAGCCACTCAGAGTCGTCCAAACGGACGTGGCTTGTAGTGGACCGGCCCTTGAGGCGGTCCAGGCCGCTGCGCGCGACTTGTATGAACTCATCAACGGTGCGCGCAACCGCGGGAGGAAGCGGCAGACCCAGCAAGCGCGCTGCGATGGCCAGGAGAGCAGCAGTGCAGGAAAGGCAGAGGATGACGATGAAGAAGATAGCTGCAGGGCCAGGGCCCTTGTGCTTGCGTGGCTTGCTCTTCGGGCTCGATGGTGATGGCTGCCCGCCTGGGGCGCACAGGTCACCCGCAATGAGGCGCGTGGGAGACGGGTCCGCAGCTGGGCACCCAGGGTCGAGCGCAAAGTCAGTCATGGCCACGCACTGGCCATTCTTATCGCTGCGCTCGTAACCGAACGCGCACTCGTAGTCGCTGGCGGGATTGCAGCCACACGGGCGACTCGCTGAGCGGCTTGAAGCGACCGGCAGGCAGCGGGAGTGCTGCTTGCGGCGAGTGTAGATGGCAGCCTGACCGCGCTGGCAGGTGACCGGCGCCCACGCCTCGTAGTCGTTTGTCCCGCATGCCGGAAAATCCTGCGGCAGCAGCAGCGCCTGGAAATCGAGTGTATAAATGACTCCTCTCATGTTTGACCCAACTAGGATTCCGTGGAGCAGCAGTAGCGCGGGACCGTTGCCTGGCACCACCTGTATGTTGGTCACAAGCAGCGGGCGCGCAAGCTTCACCTGCTGCCAGCACCGCCCGCCGTCCATGCTGAACAGCGCGTGGTCAGCTGGCACATTGGTAGGTGCAAGCACAATCAGGCCGCCGTAGGCAGCCACCTCGTACGTGTGCGGCCCAATGGCGGCTACATTGAACGTTGTACCGCCATCCCATGAGATGTATGTGTTGACGATCGCTGGGTCATAGCTCAGATACTGCCCCTCGCTACCAGTGCTGAGAACCACACCTGGCGCCGCGGCCACGGAGTAGACGCCAGCATACGTGTAGTTGCCGCTGAATAGGGCGTCAGGTCCATGCACATGCAGCGAACAGCTGACAGCACCGCCGGCGCACGGAGATATGCTTCCTGGAAGTGGCGTGGCAGCCGATAGAGGGCGCCACAAGCTACCAGCGTCCGTGCTGAAGCGGCTTTGAATAGAATCGTACGCAGTCTTTGCTCCGCTGAGAAAATCGGGGTCAGAAAACAACGCCTCGTCGACCGTGTTAACAAACGCAGCGCCATCAAGCGCATCCAACAGCATGAGGTCGCTCGCGCCGGATGGCTGCAGCAGCACATTTCGGCGCGCAAGAGAGAACAGGCGTCCGCTTTTGTCGCCATGGTGCACAACTCCCAGCGGCTGGTTGTTTCTCACAGGGTCACGGTCATCGGTGTGGTCCACGTTGATGTACACGTCAGTGCCGTTGATGTTGCTATACAGGCTGTACCCGTGCTCCGCCTCGCTGAGGGGGAAGCACGTCACCTGCCAGGTGACGCCGCTGTCCTTGCTCAAGTACAGCGACACAGCCCAACCATCCGGCGCATTAGACGGAGTCACAGCGCCGTCGCAGTTGCCAGCGACGCCCAGATACACGGCACCGCCGGGCATGACGGAGAAGGCGTTGCCGCACCGGCGGTTCACCACAGCCCGTGAAGCAAACAGGTCTGTGCTGCTCACAAGGTTGAGGCGCTTATCCCAGTACCCCTGGAACCAGACGCCCGCAACACGGTCGGCGTCGCTCATGTAAGCGGTTGCAAAAATCTTAAGCCGGCTGGGCGAGTTTGGGATGGAGGCCTCCGGCGCCCATTGCGCTTCAATCACGCCCGCCAAGTCACCAGTGGCGGAGGCATTGCTCCAGGTATGGCCGCCGCTGCGCGTTACCCACAGGTCTTGGCGGATGCACGCAGCGCTGCTCTGGCGGCACACGGCAGTGCGCGTGATGGCGAGGGCGACATCTACAAGCAGTGGATGTGGGATGATGCCCACCAACGCACTCGTCCCCGTGCCTCCCGGCCAGGATATGCACGATGCATCGCCCCGGGCCACCACGCAGGGCTGGTTGTATGTCACTCCGCCGTTGGTGGTGCTCCACAGGAGCGTCGCGTTATACTTGCTACTGTAGCGCCCCGCCAGATATACGCGCTGCGGCTGCGACGCCGTCTGCGCGCCGATGCCGCGATTGAGCACCAGCTGGGTGAGAGCTGCGTCGGCGGAACCCAGCAGGTTGGAAGTCTCAGATGTCCAACTGTTGCCGCCGTCACCGGAGCGCCACAAGCTGCCCTGCTCCGTCAGCGCCAGCACGTTGCTCGTGTCAGGGCCCGGCCAGACGAGGTCTACTATCGCCGAGAAGGACGGCTCGAGCAGTTGCTGTTGCGCACGGGGCAGTTGCTGTTAGCCACAACTGGCAAACGAGACCCAGGGCAGAGCCGTGACCGTGTCGCGCGCAGTAGACACGCACCGGCTTCAAGTTCTGAGCATTGCCGCCGTACTGAAGAGACAGCGTCGGGCAAGTGCCTTGGCCGCGTGCCAGGCCGAGCACAGCGAGGACGCAGATCAACAATTTCGACTGGGCCATCCTGACGATGATGGTGGCTGCGGCAGCTGTTACGCAATTTCACATGTGTTGTGCGAGGGAGTCTGTGATGCCGTCGCCAACGTGGCAGGCGACCAGGTGCTGAACTTCTTGAAGAAAGACTCGCAGAGACGAGATGATTTTTGGCGGTAATTGAAATGACGAGAGATGGACACGGACTGGCATCGTCGTATTGCGCAACGTACTGGCGCGTCCGTGTGCGTCGGAGCGGCAGCAGGCGTGTTCTACAGTTTGGTCAAGAATGAGCCCGCCCTGAGCACGGCGACGCGCACAGCTGGCAGCTTTGGCATCATCGGCGCGACATTTTTCTCACTGTCGGAGCTGTGCCGCGTGCTGCGACAGGCAGACGGGCCGGAGAACAGCGTGTGGGCAGGCGCTGGCACAGGGGCACTTCTCAGGAGCCTGCACCACGGCCGCGCGTTCGCACTGCCTGGCGCTATCGGCGGAAGTATCCTAGCACTGGTTAGCACGGGCGCAGCCTCGCTCTGGACACACGGCATACCGGTATGCGTCCACTTCTTTGCTACTCATGCACCCACGCTTGTGCTGAGCCATCTGCACGTCATGCAGGACGACTCAAGTGCATGGGCATATCTTCCTGTGCGAAGACTAAGCGATGAAGAGGTGGAGCAGCGAAAAAGAGACTTCGACAAGCGCGTCGAAATGGCACGCCAAAAATGAAAGTGCATTCGATGGACGCATTATCGCCCCATTCACATGTCTCCTCCTGCTTGGGCCGTCCGCGGTGTCGAGCATCGCGCCAGTGTGCGCGAATGGCGCCCCGCTTACACGCCTGTGCCACATTTGCGGCAAATAACAAGCTCCCCAACACCTTCTCCACTGTGGCAAGGCAAGCAGCGGCAGCGGCGCTAGCAGCCGTGTTTGCTATGACGACGGCGGATACGCCTGCAGTAGCGGCGCTGTTGAACCCGAACACTCGGCTACCAAGGACTGGCGAGGTTGCACTTCGGCGATCAGTGCCAGTGGTCAACAAGGAAACTGGCGAGCTACAGTCAAGCTTGGAGGAGGTGCTGTACTTACTGCGCATCCCGCAGCGCAAGCCGTGGGGCAGCATGGCAGGGAGCGTGGAAGCCTGCAAGCGCATAGTGGCAGGTGAGAGGGAAAACATACTCGCCGCCGTTCCAAGCGGCGCAAAACGGGATAGCGCTGCCGCCACGCTAGCAGGTCTGACCGCCAAGCTGGACAGTGTGCTGGCCGCGCTGGCTGCAACAGACGCTGACGCCACAGCCTCCCGCATCTCTACTGTCTTGAATGACGTCGCTGCACTGGAGCTCGCTCAAGCTCCTGGACTCCCGTACCTTCTGCCGGCGCAATACGCGTCACGGCCGCGCCTGTCTGGCCGTGCCGTGGCAGAGGTGACGGTGGAGAGGCGGGACGGGTCAACCTTTGAGGCGATGAGTGACGGGCGTGGGCCGCAGCGCACGGGCAAGATGCTCGTCGTGCTCGATGGTTACAATGCACCTCTCACAGCCGGCAATTGGGCCGCTCTCGCACGGAGGGGTTTCTTCACAGGCACTGCGCTGCAGGCACTGCCAGCAGATGAGGCTGTCATGGCGCTGCCCCCAAAGGACAGCCCGTTGCCATTAAAGACTGTTCCACTGGAGATGCGGCCCCAGGATGAGTTCGAGCCCAGGTATCGCGTACCGCTCAATGTACAAGACGGCGATTCACTTCCTGTGCTGCCTCTGTCAGTCTACGGTGCAGTGGCGATGGCCAAAAACGGAAGCGACAGTGATGGCTCTCAGTGGTTCATGTACAGGTATGCTAGACGGACCGCTGGGCTTGGAGGACTGGCATTTGAGGAGGGATCTTATTCAGTTTTCGGCTACGTCGTGGATGGGCTCGATCTGCTGCGCCAGCTTCGCTCAGGCGATGTTGTTAAGGAGGTACGGTTGGTCGAGGGCGCGGAGAACCTCGTGGAGCAGGCTCTTCCCGCCGCTGAGGGGCCATTAACCATTAGAGCCTCATGAGGCGGAGAATCTATAGACGGTCTACAGTCTCATCGCCTCGCCAAGTCCTTGTTCGTGATATGCTCGCTTTGCATGGCTGAACCGGTGACAGTCCTGCTGCTTGTCGCGTGCACCGCGGCCATCATCTTCCCGGTGTCTTATCTCGCAGCTTCTGCTTTTGACAACCGCCCTGTTGTCTACACTCGATACTCGCCCGCGAGCACGGTCGTGTACACACGCGGATTCGACGCGACGGGAGAAGAGCTGCTGCTGGTGCCCGTGAGCGCGTTAGGCAAAGCTGACGATGCAAGTAGTTAGGATTCTGCAGCGAACTGCAGTTGCGGGCTTTGGCCGTCTTCAAAAGCGCACACGCAGTGGGGCACAGAGCCGCAGTGTTGCCAAGGCAACTGACGCTCTTGCAGTGCCCGCAACTGGAGTGTATGTGCACTTGCCGTTCTGCCGTCGCCGTTGCTTTTACTGCGACTTTCCTATCCAGGTGGTAGGCGACAGCCCGAACGCCCCGGCAGGCATGATAACTTACGTGGACGCAGTGTGCAAAGACATTGCTACCCGACAGGCAGCGTCAATAAGTGAAGGACGCCTCGAGACGGTGTTCTTCGGCGGCGGCACGCCGTCACTGCTGCCTCCCGCGCAGCTGAGCCGCATCCTCGACGCGCTAGACCTGCGCTTTGGCATTTCGGCTGACGCAGAGGTGTCCCTGGAGTGCGACCCAGGCACTTTCGATTCCAATCGGCTGAGGGAGTACTTGGCGCTTGGCGTGACGCGCATCAGCCTGGGTGTCCAGTCGTTCGATGAGACCATGCTGCGCGTATGTGGCCGGGCACACAACGCGCAGGATGCTCGAAGCGCTGTTGAGATTGTGCGCGAAAGCAGCGTGCGCAGCTGGAGCCTGGACCTCATCAGCGGGCTGCCGAATCTTACCCCTGCACTCTGGGATGACACCCTGGACGCTGCCATTGCGGCGGCGCCTCACCATTTGAGCGTGTACGACCTGCAGGTGGAGGACAAGACTGCTTTTGGACGATGGTACACTCCGGGGGTAGCGCCGCTGCCCTCCGAGGAGCAGGCAGCGGGCATGTACGTGACTGCCCACCATACGCTGCAGGCTGCAGGGTTCCAGCACTACGAGGTGAGCAACTTTGCGGTGGCAGGGCACAAGTGCAGACACAACCTCCGCTACTGGTCTGATGCGGAGTGGCACGCCTTTGGTCTAGCGGCTGCAAATAACTTGGGTGGCCAGCGCTTTACTCGCCCTCGGCGCATGGCCGAGTATCTCGCGTGGGTCGCGGATGGCTGCGCAACGCCGGCATTGGTGTCTGCGAAGGCCACCGACGCCGAGGAGGCGTTGCAGGACTGCCTCATGCTTGGCTTGCGGCTCGTCGACGGCGTTCGCATCCCGGACTTGCGTGCCCGGTTTGGAGACGACGCGGTTGCCAGGGTTCTGGCTGCTGCGCAACCAGCCGTGGACGATGGCCTCATGCTAGCGGATGAGCATCATCTGCGGCTAGCTGCCCCTCGGGGCTTTCTGGTCAGCACAAGCGTCCTGGCTGATCTCTTTGCGAATATGGAGCGCCGGCGTGCAAGTTGAAAATTGAATGGCTCCAAAGATTTCCCTATTATTGGGAACAGCGCGCATCGGGAGCACCCGTGTGCTTTTCTTCCAAAATGGCAGCATCCGAGCCTAGCTCATCCCAGGAGGGAGCTAGTAGTTGGTAGAGCGTGGGACTGTAGCGTAATAACTTGTCATCCTACGGTCAGTGGTTCGATTCCGCTGGCTCGGAAGCTTTTTGTTTGAGGCGACCGCACCATACATATAATGTCAATCACGCTCTGTCCACATCCCCTGCGACCCACTCGATCACGCTGCCACCCGCACCCTGATTTCGCGCTACGCGCTCCCATTCCGCCACAAGTGCGTAAGACACTGCTGCCGCTACGACAAGCAAAGCGAGGCGCCAGAGCAGCAGGCGGGCGACCCAAGCCTCGCGGCGCGACACAGTCGGCGCGGGAACAGAGCGGGCGAAGCCGACGCGCAGGGTGCCCAGGTCAAAGGCAGCGTAGTAGCTGCCCAGGAAGGCATCGCCCAGCAGCCAGGTTGGATAGCCGGGCGGCACGCCGGTGAAAGTGACGCTCCCGAAGCTGGCTTCGCAGGTGAGCTGGCCAGCAGCATTGCGACGCAGGTACTGCTGCGGCGTGAGCACCAAGCGCTGGCCAGCCAGGCCAAACGCGACGCTTGGCATTCGACTGGCCGCCTGTTCGCATGAGATCCCGCCCACTCCGCGCATGGCTGCGTTGATGGCGGCGTAGATGGCGTTGACTGCGTCCGGAGGTCCCAGAATGAGGGACGTGCCCGTGTCTATGGCAGCAACGCACGGCGCTTCATCGCACGCCATAGCAACTCCCCCCACATACACGCCGTCTAGAGGCACCGGCCAGCCGCCTAGCGTGTTGCTGGTCACGTTTGCCCACACCAGCGGGCCTTCCAGCTTGTCTGTGTCCACACCGCCCAGCATCAGTTCGCCGCCATTCTGGGGCTGCAGTGGATTCTTGTTCAGCCACACGCCGAACATGGGCTGCGCCAGCAGGCCCTGACTGAGAGCGATCTCTATGACTCCTGGTGGTACGTTCTGTGCCAGCCCCAGCCCCAAGAGGCCGTCAAACACGCCGCTTGCAGGCGCAGTGCCCGCGGTCACGACGGCGAGTTGCACGCCTTCAACATCCAGGCCCCCCAGCGAGATGGAGTCGCTCACAAACGTCCCCGTGATGCCCGTCCCGTCGCCGTACTGCACGCGCACCGTGGCGTCTCCAGGGACGCACGTGCTGCTGGCGCTGGCGTTGAAGCCGTGGTGGCCGTCGCAGCCGCGCTTGCTGCTGCACCATGTGGCGCTGGGCAGCCAGGTGACCGGTGAACCTGTGTCTGCAAGCACCGTGAACCACTGCGACGGCGTGCCCACGCCCATCATGCCATAGTATTGACTACCAGGAAGGAGGACACGGCACACGGTCAGTCGGGGCCCCACAGTCGAGCCGCTTCAGCGGGAACACCCCCCTTTTGCAGGGCCCCTGGAGTTGTCGCGCGTGCTTGGGCTCCCTTCTGACCCGGTCTGTGCAGGCGTGTATGCGCACCTGTCCCTGAAGTTCAGCAACTGCTCGTCCCCGGGTGGTGCCACGGGCGCTTGCGCTGACTGCACCGAGCCCGAGGAGTGGGCATGTGTGCGAGCAGTGACCACCTTGTGGAGACGGAGCCGCAGCGTGCCCTCACACCGCACACCCGCGATGGCCCACGCAGCCATCAGCACGAGAAGTAGAGCCGCGCGGCGCATGCTCTGTACCTCAGCGTCAAGGTTGGACTGCTGTTTTTGCACATCTACTAGCCCAGCCCATGTCAGCAGAGAGCAACCACACTGGACGAGGTTACGAGAGAGTCGGCCGAGTCGCACGGCAAGCAGACTGAAGCGATCGCTCAGATAGATCTGCGGCCGCGGGGCGAGGCTTCGTGCCGACGTCAGCAGCGCCAGCCTGCAGCTTCCCGTCGCAAAGCCGCTGTCCCCAGTAGCGTGCAATAGATGTAGAGGACGCGCGCTGACGAGCCTGCCTCGCGGCCTCTGACCATCTTCATCGCGTGCGAGATGGACAACAGGTGTGGTTCTCCTTCGCCGCCACCCGCGCCTGCCGGCGCTTACCACTCGCGCTCTCGGGGCCACAGCACCACTACGACGGCGTTCCAGCTGGAGCTTGAGTTCGTGCAGTGCTTGGCCAACCCGCGCTACGTGAACTGTACGTCTCACGATTGCTCCGTGTCTAACACACCACTGACTCGTCTGCGGCGCACGTGCAGACCTGGCACAGCACCAGTTCTTGAGTGACCCCGCGCTGGTTGCCTATCTTGCCTACTTGCACGCGCACTGGACGCGACCCGAGTACAGCCGCTGCCTTTGCCACCCTGCGTCGCTTGCAGCGCTGGAGTTGCTGCAGTCGCCTGAATACCGCGCCGCAATGGCGTCCCCGGAGGCCACCGAGCACGTGTGGCGGCAACAGTTCTACAGCTGGCAATATTGCGGTCAGCAGCTGTGGTCTGCACAGGCGTCGCAGTGGCGCGGGACATCGCCTGATAAGTAGTTGCGATGCGTCCGCATTCCTATTACACACACAATTCATAAGTGAGCAGCACGCCACACTCCGTCTAGATGATTTGTTCATGCTTTAACCAGGTCCTCCATCTTGATGTCTCGCAGCGCTGACACGTTGAGGCGCAGGCTGGGACCCATGGTCGTCTTGACGTACAGCGTGCGCCAGTAGATGCCCTTGGCTCCGCTGGGCCGGTTCGCGTCGATGGCCTCCTGCACAGCCTTCAAGTTGAGCAGCAGCTTGTCCACTGTGAACGTCATCTTGCCGATGGGCACGTGCACGATGCCCGTCTTATCGCAGCGGAACTCGACCTTTCCGCCCTTGAACTCAGCCACGGCGTTCTTGAGGTCTGTCGTTACTGTGCCAGCCTTGGGATTCGGCATCAATCCACGCGGGCCAAGAATGCGGCCTAGACGAGCAACTTTAGGCATCATGTCCGGCGTGGCAAGCAGCTTGTCAAACACAGCGGTGCCGGCCTCGATGCTGGCAATCAGGTCTTCCGACCCCACAAGGTCGGCCCCTGCTTCCTTTGCCTCCTTCTCCTTATCGCCCTGGCACAACACCGCAAGCTTCACCTCCTTCCCCGTTCCAGCTGGCAGTGCGACAGTTGCTCGCAGCTGCTGGTCGTTGTACTTGGGGTCGATGTTCAGGCGCGCATGCAACTCTGCAGTCTCCCCAAATTTGGCCGTTGCCGTGTCCTTCATCAGCTTCAGCGCCTCCATCGGCGTCAGCTCAGTCTGACGGCCAGGAACAAGCGCCTGCGCAGGGGTAAGGGACAAGAGGGGTGCGTCAGGCACCGCTGTCGCAGTCTGCGCTTCTCCTCCGCGCTACGAAGGAGCCGCACGCGCCTGCAGCGCCTTGAACCGCCGGCTGCGGTTCTTGTCCTTGCTGGACAGCCCCTTGGCCTGTGCCTGAGAGCGGCGTGAGTGCGTCAGAGCAGTGGGCGAGGTTCTTGTGGCTCGGACCTCGCTGGAGGAGTGGCCCCGCACAGAGGCGCGTCCATAGGCAGTCTGCTTACCGGACGGGGAGCCGCCTCCGCCTCAACCTCGCTAGTCTCCAACTCAGCCATCACCAGCGCAGCGCCGACGGCGCCTGAGATCAGAAGACGAGCGTCAGCCTTCGGAACCCTAGGGCGACTTCCATTACGACACGGCACACGGGCCCTGCGGAGACAGAAGTGTCCTCCCGGCTGTCGCCTCGTGCACGTTATAGACTGCAGCAACACGGCACGCACCGGAGCGGCGTAAGCGGCGGGCAAACACAGCGCTGCTGCCGCAAGCTGCGCGAGCAGCAAGGGGCGCAGCCGCCAGCCGCGTGCGGCAAGACGGTCCTGCGGCAGCGGCGCCCACGCAGGGCACCGCCGTGGGCGGCTCTACCAACACGCTGCGCATCGTTTCTGCGGGGCCCGACCAAACGTTCGTGACGCCGTGGCAGTGGCTAATGCCATTAGCCGGGATAAGTGGTTCGCCAAGTCGATTACGAGGTGAGGCCATCATGCGGCGCTCAGATGCTGATGGAAGTGCTCGAGCAAGATGAGCAGGGGGGTCTCAGAGTCTGCAACTGGCCAACTGGTCAACTGCGTACCTGCTACGGCCTTCAGGAACAGGCGACGCGTACGTCTCCGAGTCTCTTGCACACAGAGGTGTCGAGCGATGTCAAGAGTCGCAGTTGGCGTCCTTCCGGTTACTCTGAACTCACAGACACTGTCTTGCCCAACTGCTTTACTTGCTGCAGCAGCGAAGCGAGTCAGTGGACGCCTGTACGTGTACTGCCACACCGGCTCTTCTTTGCAGGTGCCGCCGGCGAGTCTCGAACAATGCCTGCGGTGGGCGGCGCTGGCGTATGACGCTTGCAGCAGTGTCGACGCACGTGTCGATGCTCGTCTCCTGTTTTCGGCAACCGGCTGGGATGCGCAGGCCGTGTCGAGGCTTGATTTCGACGCAGTTCTGCAATCGGGCGACGTGCAGATAAGCGGCAGTGACATCGTCCCGCAGCTTGGAGGCAGGAGGGTCGTGCGGCTCGAGGCAGCAGATTGCGCCATTCCGCTGTCCGATGCGGTACCTCCGGAAGCATACCCATGGCACATGCTACGCACACGCGGGCCTCGTGCAGCAATGCTGGCAGTGGCGAGCTTGATACTGGCTGGTCCCTCGCCACCGCACTGCAGAGCTGTTGTAGCAGGCACATTCGACCGCTTGCACGCCGGCCACCGCCTGCTGCTCACCTCTGCCTCGCTGGTATGCACTGGCACGCTCTACGTGGGCGTTGCTGGCGATCTGCTCACCGCCCGCAAGAGATACCAATCTCTGGTTCAGCCATTCGCTGTGCGCCGAGCTGCAGTGACCGCCTTCCTGAATGATGTGCACCCAGGCCTGCGCGTAGTGGTAGGAGAGCTAACGAATCCACTTCGAGGCATCGACGGGCAGCCTCCGGTGGATGGGATGGTGGTCAGCCGCGAGACGGTGTCCAATGCGTTGCGCCTGAATGTCATCAAGATGCTCGCGAGTCTACTCGCAGCGGTCTTCCCTCCAGCTCGCCGGGCGCTGCATGACAAGTTGCAGGGAGTGTCTCCCTACGGCCTCGTCATCGTGCCTGTCCTTCCCCTGCGCTGCGACGAGGACAAGCTGAGCTCGACACAGCTGCGAGCAAAGGACGCAGCGCAAAGTAGTACTGCCATATGACAGCTGCTATGTCTGAATTGCTCCCGGTTTCATGCTTCGAAGAAGATCCACGAGACTACGCAGCGGTCCGTTCCGCTGCACGCTGTCCAAGTGCTCTGCGTGGGCGCAAAGCAGCGCATCCTGTCCTTCAGCTCCCTGCATACACTCTGCCATGCTCACCGCGTACTCCTCTGCGTACACAGCACGACTCAACGACCTCTGGCGGCCCGTGTCACGAAGCAGTGCCACTATGTCTTCGAGTGTTGCCCTCCCCGGCAGATTCAGCCCAACATCATCACTGGAGTTCACCGCAGCGCCGTCAAACCAGGTGGTCATCATCAGCCGTTTCGTGCGAGCGGGAAGCACGCGATGCACGCATCTATCTGAGACGAACATCACGCATCTGTTGTGCAAAGGAGCGACAGTCACTGCCGTCGTCAAGAATGGCATCACCACCAGCTCGCCGCCGTCGCTAGGCACCCATCCAGGATTCAGATAAACAAGCATCGTAAGAGCTCGCTTGCTTGGTGGCCCTGGGTTGTCGTAGTGCCAGGGAAAGCATCCTCCGCCGGCATTCACTTGAAGCTTGACGGCGCGAGCAGCATCACCGGTCTCAAGCCTCAATTCTGGCAGAGCAGTGCAGAGTGCCCTCGCAAACCCGCCGCTGGACTCGTCACACCAGGCTGCAAAGTGGCGCAGTGTCGTTGAGAACAGCGAACGCAGCCGTGCGTCGTGCAGGTCTGCTTCCTGTATGTGTGGCTTGCTGAATACGATATTCCCAAGCTTCGTCCGGTTCGGCGACAGGCAGCCCGCGTCGTTGAGCTCGAGCAGCTCGGCTCGCAGTGCGTCAGCAAGCTGTCGCTCAAAAAAGGAGTCTACCACGACATACCCATCGCGCCTCAGTGCATCAGCGCATTCGTTCACGCGAGTCCGCGACGCGGCGAACATATAAGGAGGGTCGGAGGGAGGGCAGTCTCAGCCACGTG
>Ga0164296_1003236_pt1 | contig 15499 bp, 13 predicted proteins | sample GEODES057metaG_FD_113533 | JGI IMG/M metagenome (GOLD analysis project Ga0164296, IMG submission 113533) | Dystrophic lake water microbial communities from Trout Bog Lake, Wisconsin, USA - GEODES057 metaG | ecosystem: Environmental > Aquatic > Freshwater > Lake | place: USA: Trout Bog Lake... | reverse complement strand
CTGGTCTTCGCCATCGCGCTCGGTGCGGTGACGCTGATCGAGCTGGCCGTCGGCAAGCCATTGAGCTCGGTCGTCCACGGGACGCCAGCGCCAAAGAACTCGACGTCGGTTGGTGGCGTCGTCTCGGGCGGGGGATCATCGCCTCCGACGACCTCGTCGACGACCACCACCCGTCCTCCGACGACCACGACGACGCACCCGACGACAACGTCGACGAGCACCACCTCGACGACGACGTCTTCGACAACAACAACGTCGTCACCCACGCCCACGACGTCGCCGGTGACACCAACGACGAGCTAGGTACCTCGGGCTACCAGCCCTTGAACGAAGGGTCGCGACGCTCGACGAAGGCGGCGACGCCCTCCCGCATGTCCGCTGTGGTGGTCACAAGCTCTTGGCCCCATGCCTCGTCGAGGAGGGCCGAGGCCCGATCAACGTCAAGGGCCCGGTTGGTGATGGCCTTGGTGATGGCGATGGCACGGGTTGGCCCTGCCGCCAGACGGGTGGCCAGCTCCGAGGCCTGGTCCAGCAGCTCGGTCGTTGGTACAACTCGGTTCACGAGCCCGAGCTCCTTGGCCTCGGCGGCGGTCACCTCGTCACCAAGGAAGAAGAGCTCCTTCGCCTTCTGGATGCCGACGAGCCTCGTCAGGAGCCATGCCCCCGCAGCGTCAGGGGCGATGCCACGACGGACGAAGACCTCGATGAAGGACGCCGACTCGGCAGCCACAACGAGATCGCAGGCAAGCGCAAGGTGCATGCCACCACCCGCTGCGGTGCCGTTGATGGCGCCGATCACGGGCTTCTCGCAGTCGAGGACCGCCACGACGAGCTCCTGCCAGCCTCGCTGGATCATCCGAGCGACCTCACCTTGAGCCCGATCGGGGGCGTCGGCCGGGCGCTCGGCCGGTGGTGCCTGGTTGCGAAGGTCGGCACCCGTGCAGAACGCCCGGTCGCCCGCCCCGGTGAGGACGACGCAGCGAACGGCGAGATCATCGGAGGCAGCACGGAGCCACTCGACGAGCTGGACTCGCATGGAGGCGCTCAAGGCGTTGCGGGCCTCGGGCTTGTTGATGGTCAGCCAGAGGACCCCATCCTTGAGCTCTCTGACGACATCGTTCGATGGCTCAGTCACGGGTTCCCTCCCAGGTGCGGTGGTGGAGTCGCGCCCCCGGAGGAGTCGAACTCCTCCGGGGGCGCACCCACCTCGTGGGGTGATCGACGGGGCTCGAACCCGCGACCTCCGGGGCCACATCCCGGCGCTCTGCCAACTGAGCTACGACCACCAAGTCCGTCAATACTGCCACATGGAGCGAGGGGCGTCGGAGGCCTCGGTCGGCCGCGACGGAGCTCGGTGCTGTGGGCGACGGTCGGAGGAAATCGACGAAGGGGGCTATCGTCTGTCGAGCGCTGATGCGCCAATGCGCCCCTGTAGCTCAACTGGATAGAGCAGGTGGTTTCTACCCATCAGGTTGCGGGTTCGACTCCTGCCGGGGGCACGCAGCACGAGGGGACGATGCGTTCGGTCGAGCCCTGACGGAAGGGGAGCAGTGACGTCACGACGCGCGAGGACCGACACGACCTCCCTGCTCTGGCACCCACACCAGCGACTGTGGAACTGGGCATTGGTCGACAAGATCCAAGCACTTCCGCTCCCGAGCCGAGCACGCGAGCTCGTGATCCAAGCCGTGATCGCGGTTGACTCCGGACTTTTGGCGATGAGCGTCTGGTGGCGAACCCGCCGAGGACCCGAGACGAGCGGAGCCAGTCGGCCTCGAGTGCTCTATGTGGATTGTGGCGTGCACAAGGTGGGGGAGCAGATCCGCAAGGTCGACGAGTGGTTCGCCGACTCATGTGATCTGACCATCCTGGCCTTCGAGGCCAATGGAGCCTCGTATCACGCGGCCCTCGACGCGCTTCATGACGTCGACAACCTCGATCTGCGCCATGAGGCACTCGTCGGCCCGTCGCACGAGGGCGAGACGGTCGAGCTCCACCTCGATGGCGACTCGGGCAAGGGCGACTCGCTCTTCGCCGCTCGGGGAGAGGTGGTCGAAGAGGTCCCCGCTCGTCGACTCTCGGAGATCCTGAGGGTGGACTACCCCTGGTACTCGTCGGCAGCGCTGCTGATCCGGATGAACATCGAGGGTGCCGAGATGTTCGTCATCGACGATCTCTGCGACGCAGGGATGGTCGATGATGTCGACGGCTTCTACGGGATGTGGGATGACCTCTCGAAGATCGATCCGGAGCTAGACGGGGCGTTCCTCGCCATGCTGCGAGGGTCAGGCATCACGACGGTCACATTCAATGATCGAGACATGCCCCATCGCCTTCGGATGGACGCTGTTCGCCGCTCGATGCAACGCGCCATCGCCCGTGCGTCCAAACGGCAGTGAGGCCTGTCGGCAGCGTTGGCGTCGTTGGAAACCGGGTCCCTAGGACTTCCAGACGGTGGCACCCGACGACGAGAGAAGCTTGAGCGTGCCGTCATTGGCGACCTCGAATGAGGTGGCCGGTGACGAGGTCGGGCTCCAGGTGCTCTTGTGGGCCTTCGTGAACAGGTTCAGCGTTCCGCCCACCGTCAGGACGAGTGCGTAGCCGACGTTGGCCTGCCCCACCTTGGCGGCGAACGTCTTGGTCTGGAAGATCGGTGATCCGGTGGCGTTGTTGTATTCGACCAGGTTGCCGTCCGCTTGGAGGATGAGGAGGTAGTGGTTGTTCGGCGAGGAGATCGATCGTCCGAGCGCCAGGGTCGTCGTGGCTCCTGCGAGTCGAGATCCGACGGCGAAGGCGCTGACCTGCGCAGAGGGGTCGGAGCTCCCAACGGCAGTGTCGGCTTGGACCGTGAACGAGTAGCTCGTCCCTTGGGTCAAGCCAGCGACGGTATAGGACTGGGCGGTGGCACCCACGGTGCCCACGAGGAGCCGATTGCCGTCTCCACCGCTCGGGGGCCCACTGGTTGCCTCGTAGATGTCGTAGCCCGTGAGTGGTGAGAAGCCGTTCGACGATGGGGGAGACCACTTCACGACGACGCTGTTGTCGCCCGAGGTGGCGGTGACCGCCGTGGGAGGCGATGGGCGTGTGACGGGCACCATGGCGCTCGAGGGCGCAGACGCTGGTCCGGCTCCGAGGACGTTGCTGGCGACGACGGTGAAGGTGTAGTGGTCGCCAGCCGTCAGATCAAAGAGGTAGATGGGACCCCATCCCACCGATTGCTGGCCGCCTCGTGACGACTTCGTCAGATCGGTGGCGGTCACCGAGTAGCCCGCCAGCGCCAACCCCCCCCGTCGAGGAGGGGGCGGTGAAGTTGACGGCTGCACCGGTGCCGTAGGGAACCGCGGTCACCGCGGTCGGTGCACCCGGGACCGTGGCGGGGGTGAGGGCGAAGATGCGGTTCAAGATCGCGTCGGTGACGAGGATCTTGCCCGACGGACCGATGGCGACGTCGCTGGGGTACGTGAGCTGGGCCACCGTGGCGAGCCCGGGGTCGGGAGCACCCGCCGTGCCGGTTCCCGCGATCACTGAAAGCGTTCCGGTCGGCGTGACCTTCTCGATCTGGTTGGCGCCCTCATCAGCGATGTAGACGTTGCCGGCCGAGTCCACGGCCACACCGTTGGGCTGATCGAGCGACGTGGACGTGGCCGGCCCGGTGGTGGGAACACCGGTCGACCCGTTCCCGGCGATGACCGAGAGCTTCCCGGCGGGCGTCACCTTGGCGATCTCGCTGCTGATGGAGTCAGCGATGTACACGTTGCCGAGTGAGTCGACGGCGACGCCCATTGGGCCTCCGAGCGGCGAGTCGGTCGCGGTGCCTGCGGTGGGGGTCCCGAAGGCCCCTGATCCGGCGACGACCGTCAGCGTGCCACCTGGCGTCACCTTCATCACGCGCTCCTCGCCGTGATCTGCGATGAAGAGGTTCCCCGAGGCATCAATGGCCAGGCTGGCGGGATAGTTCATCTGCGAGGAGGTTGCGGGACCGGCGGTGGGAGCACCGACGGTTCCGGTGCCGGCGAAGATGGACAGCGTGCCCGCCGGCGTCACCTTCTCGACGACGTGGTTCGCCGTGTCCCCGATGTAGAGGTTTCCGGAACGATCGACGGCGAGCCCCTCTGGGTAGTTCAATGCCGACGAGGTCGCAGGGCCAGGCGTGGGAGTCCCAAGGGATCCAGTGCCGGCGATGACGGAGAGCTGCCCGGATGGCGTCACCTTTTCGACGTCGAAGTTGTAGGTGTCGGCGATGTAGACGTTTCCAGCGGTGTCCACGGCGACACTGCTCGGCAGGTCTAGCGGCGACGCAGTGGCCGGTCCTGCCTTTGGTGCCGCTTGCACGGCGGAGCCAGCGAAGGTTGAGATGGCGTAGGCCGCTGGAGCAGGTGGGATCGCGGCGCCGACGGTCGGGGCAACTGCGACGGTGGCAGCAGCGCACGCGCCGGTCATGGCGAGCGCGGTCAGAAGTCGCGATCCGAGCACCAGCGAGCGCTTGGTCTGGTGGCGGGGGATGGTCATGGCCGCATCGTCCTCTTCTGGGTTCAGCGATGGCGGTGGAGACCATCGCTGCCAGGTACACGGTCCACCGGATGGTGGGCCGCTCAACTCGGCGTCAGACTAAATTTCAGTCAGGAATATGTCCAGTCGGGACCTTGAGATCGAGGCTGCCCCGGGTGCAGCACGGTGCGGCGATGCTGGATGCCGAGGTCCGCAGCCTCTTCGAAAGTCAGTGCCGACCGCGACGAGGGACTATGACGGACCGTTCGCGTCGTCGCTCACTGCGAGCGAGTGCGGAGGGTTCTCGAGGATTACTCCCCGCAGCGCGTGAAGCGTGCGGGTCGATCTCCGGCACGCTGGACCCGCCCACGAGCCTCGAGGAGCACAAGATGGGCGAGCGTCTCGCCATTGGCTGCTCGCTGCATGAACGACGGGATCTCGTCGAATGGGCGGGACCAGGTCAGGCGGATCGTGAGCTCCCAGGCGGAGAGCCCGGGAGTGGCCGTCAGAAGGGACTCGATCTCGACGAGGCGCTCTTCGTGGTGTGCGATGAGCTGGTCGGTCCGGGCCTTGAGGCCACGGAATCGGTACTCGTGGGCCGGCAAGACTTCGGCGCACTCGACGGCCCCGATCTTGAGAAGCGACTCGAGGTAGTCGCCCAGCGGGTTCGGGAACTGTTGCGAGTGCATCGAGATGTTTGGGCTGATGCGGGGGAGCACGTGGTCGCCAGAGAGGAGCAGGCCAGCCTCGGGAGCGACGAGGCAGAGGTGGCCCGGCGAGTGACCAGGGGTCCAGATGGCTCGAAGGTCCCAACCCGGCGCGTCGATGGCGTCACCATCCTCGATCAGGCGATCGGGGAGGGCCATGTGCACAAGGCTCTTGATCTCCATCGACGCGGTGGCGAGGTTGGGCAGGCTCTCAGCCGGGACGCCGGAGAGCTCGAGGAGCCCGGTCATGCGATCGACGAGGTCATCGGTCTCGACGTAGCGCTCCTCTAGGAGCGACGCGTCGGCCGGATGGAGCCCGATCCACGCGCCTGTCGCATCGCGCACGCGTCCGGCCAGCCCGTAGTGATCAGGGTGGATGTGGGTGACCATGACGCCGGTCACGTCGCTCATCGAGCCCCCAGCGATGCGAAGCCCCTCGCTGAGTGCATCCCACGCCTCGTCGGTGTTCCACCCCGCGTCGACCAGGGTGATGCCCTGGTTCGACTCGAAGCCGTAGACGAGGACATAGCGAAGGGGATTGTTGGGGATTGGGACGGGGATGGACCAGAGCCCTGGTCGAACCTCCTCGACCTCAGGCAGAACGTTGGCGGCCCACGCTGCCTTCTGTGCGGTCCCGGTGACCGTGAAGTCCTGCATCGTCAAGAGGGTATCGGCCGAACGCCGAGGAGGCCGATGACGAGCCCTGATGGTCGGGAAGGCGGGATTTGAACCCGCGACCCCCGCGTCCCAAACGCGGTGCGCTGCCAGACTGCGCCACTTCCCGTCGCTCACCATCGCTGGGGAGCAAGGGCAAGGCTACCTTCGACTGGTCGCCTCTGAATCCGCCGTCGGGCCGCCACCGAGAGGGGCAGCCAGATGCGCGCTTCGAGAGCAAGGGTGACGGTACTGGTGATCGATCGTCTGAGTGGTCAGCCAACCAACACGGCAGGAGCTTGCGCACCTCGGATGAGCTCGCCGGGAAGCGCACCGGTGAATGCTCCGTCCTTGAAGGTGATGGATCCTCGCTTGATGGTTGCGACATAGCCCCGGGCCCGCTGCACGAGACGTCGCCCGCCCGCCGGGAGGTCGGTCACCACCATGGGTGGCTCGAGGGCGAGGTGGTCGAAGTCGATCACGTTGACGTCACCGAGCATCCCGGGCTCGAGGGTGCCGCGGTCGCGGAGCCCGTAGAGCTGGGCCGTGTCGTGGGTCTGCTTCTTGACGATCCACTCCAGTGGCAGGCGGTCACCACGTGTCCGATCCCTGACCCAGTGGGTGAGCATGAAGGTCGGCATGGACGCATCGCAGATGGTCCCGACATGGGCACCTCCGTCGGCGAGGCCAAGTGCGGCGCGAGGGTGCTGCAGCATCGCCAGGGTCGGCTCGAGGTCGCCGTCGGAGTAGTTGAGAATCGGCAGGTACAAGAGCCCCCAGCCGTCGTTCTCCATCATGGCGTCGTAGGCCACCTCGAGCGGCGAGCACCCCCGTGCCATGGCGAGACCCTTGAGCGAGCGCTCGGGGCCGGGCTCGTAGTCCGGCGGGTCGCCGAGCACGAAGGTGGTGGCGAAGGCGCCGGCGAAGGCCGCTGCGACGGCCGGATCGTCCGGAGCGAACGACACGATCGTCTCGCGGAGCGAGGGATCGCGCAGGGCCTCGAAGAGCGCGTCCGGAGTGGGTGCGGTGCTCTTGAGCTCGGCATAGGCCGGGATCTGGTCGAAGAGGCAGAACGTGGTGTGGTGCCCGGTGAGGATCCCCGTGGGGCGCCCCGCCACCTGCGGCCACAGGTCTGCGCCCTCAGCGACCGCTTCCAAGCTGGCGTCGAGCATGTCCTTCCAGAGTCCCGGTGCGGGATCGACCTGCAGGAGAGCGAATGAGACGGGCCGTCCGATGGCGGCAGACAGTCGACGCATCCATGCCATCTCCTTGGGCGCGTCGGTGATGTCCTCGCCGGCGACGCCCATGGGGGCGAGCTCGAACACGCCTGCATCGAGCTCGCCGAGCGCCTGGCCGATGCCGAAGAGCTCGTCCTCCGCTGCATAGGTGCCGGGGACGGGCTCGCCGTCGATGGCTCGGTGGGCGATCGTTCGCGAGGTGGAGAAGCCAAGGGCACCTGCGGCGATGGCCTCCTTGACCAGGGCGGCCATGGCGTCGATCTCAGCTGCGTCGGCGGGCTCGTTGCGTGCACCAGCGTCACCCATCACGTAGGCCCGCACGGCGCCGTGCGAGATCTGCGTGCCGACGTCCATCGTCCAGCGTCGACGCTCAAGAGCATCGAGGTACTCGGGGAAGGTCTCCCATTCCCACGAGATGCCCTCCGCCAGAGCCGTCCCCGGGATGTCCTCGACGCCCTCCATGAGGCCGATGAGCCAGTCGTGCTTGTCGGGATGCGCGGGGGCGAACCCGACGCCGCAGTTGCCGGCCACGATGGTGGTCACCCCGTGCCAGGACGTCGGGGCGAGCTCGGCGTCCCAGGTGACCTGGCCGTCGTAGTGCGTGTGGATGTCGACCCAGCCGGGAGTCACGAGAAGTCCCGTGGCGTCGATGATCTCGCGGGCGCTCGAGCCGGAAAGATCGCCAACGGCGGTGATGAGACCATTGGTGATGCCCACGTCAGCGACTCGGGCCGGCGCGCCGGTCCCGTCGACGACCGTCCCGCCCGTGATCAAGAGATCGAACATCGCTTTCCTCCCCAGTGAATGCTCCGTGCGACCTCAGGATGCCACCTTGGGGCGGATTGTGCTCTTCAGGAGGTCATGACGGTTTGCCGAGGATGCGGTTCATCGTGGTTCCGCAGGTGGGGCACGCTCCTTGGGCCGCCCGACGTCCGTTCTTGAGATCGATCTCGACCCCCTCGAACTGCCGCTTCTCGCGGCACTTCACGCAGTAGCCATCAAACGTCGTCATCGCCGAGTCCTCTCCTTGGCCCACGTGGGCGCCCTCCTCGAACGCTAGCGAAGCCGCTGGCGGCGCTCCTCGGCGACGGTGGTGCGGCTGCCGTAGCGTTGCTCCATGGAGCAGATGACGACCCCAGAGGTGATCGACGCGCTCGAGCAGGTTTGGGGCTCGATCCTCGAGGTGACCGAGGACCTCACCGAGGACCAGTGGCGCCTCGAGACGCCGTGCCCGGGATGGGACGTCGCCGACAACGTGAGCCACCTGATCGGTTTTGAGCGGGGCATCGAAGGTGAGTCGCCGCCGGCGATCGAGCTGTCGACGGCCGCCCATGTCAAGAACGACATCGGTGTGATGAACGAGCGATGGGTCGAGGAGCGCCGATCGTGGACTGGCGACGAGGTGCGAGCAGAGTTCGCCTTGGTGACGCAGCGTCGCCTTGCAACCCTGCGTTCGTTGCCCGAGACGGCATTCGACGAGGTCGGCTGGAGCCCGATCGGGCAGGTGCCGATGCGGACGTTCATGCTCGTGAGGATCATGGACTCATGGCTCCACGAGCAGGACATCCGAGACGCGCTCGGCCGACCGGGAGGCACCGGCGGCCTTGGAGAGCAGGTGACGATCGCCCGAGCAGACCTTGCACTTGGCGTGATCGTCGGCAAGGGCGCTCGAGCTCCAGAGGGCTCGTCGGTGGCGCTCGTGATCGATGGCCCACGCCCCGTCCGACGCAGGTTCGAGATCGTGGGTGGGAGAGCCACGCCGATCGAGGCCGACGAGGCGACGGCCACGATCACTCTGGCGCCAGCGACCTACGTCCGCCGCTTCGGCGGTCGGATCACCACCGAGGACGCGCTCGCAGCGGAAGGAACATCGCTCGAGGGCGACCGCGTCCTGGGCGCGGCTGTGGTGACGGCCATGGCGGTCATGATCTGATCGTGTCAGAGCGCCTTCGTGTCGCCGGTAGAGTGAGGACTTCTTATGCGAGCAACGTCTGAAGTAGCGGAGAACAATCGAGTCAAGTTGACCGTCGAGGTCGACGAGTCCGAGATCGAGGGGGCGCTCTCGAGCGTTGTTCGGTCCATCGGCCAGAGCGCACGGATCCCTGGGTTCCGACCCGGCAAGGTGCCACGCAAGGTCCTCGAGGCTCGGATGGGTGGCGCCACGGCGCTTCGCTCCGAGGCGCTCCGCGAGGCGCTGCCTGACTTCTACGCCCAGGCGGTATCGGAGACGGAGATCGACCCGATCGCCTCACCTGAGATTGACATCACGAGCGGCGAAGAGTCCGGCCCGGTCGTGTTCGAGGCGACCGTCGAGGTTCGTCCCTCGGTCTCGGTGGCGGGCTACCAAGGCCTGACGGCCACCATCCCCTCGCCTGAGCTGACCGACGCAGACGTCGACTCGCAGATCGACCGTCTCCGCGAGAACGACGGGGAGCTCGTCGACGTCGAGCGTGCCGTCGAGACGGGCGACGTCGTCTCCTTGGATCTCAAGGGCGCTGACGAGGAGGGTAACGAAGTCGCTGCGGCCGAGGACTACCTCTACGAGGTTGGTTCCGGCGTGGTGATCGATGAGCTCGATGAGGCGCTGGTGGGAAAGACCACCGGTGAGACCTTCGTCGTGACGGGCACGCCGGCTGGCGGCACGCAGCTCACCTTCGACGTGAAGGTGGGGACGGTGCAAGAGAAGAAGCTCCCCGAAGTCACCGACGAGTGGGCGGCGGAGAGCTCTGAGTTCTCGACCGTAGCGGAGCTCCGGGATGACATCGCCGACCGGATGCGCAAGGTCAAGGTCGTCCAGGCGCAGATGTCGCTTCGAGATGCAGCGCTGGGCTCCCTTGCAGACCTGGTCGACGACGCAGAGGTGCCGGACGTCCTCGTCGACGCAGAGGTCAATGAGCGACTCCATGATCTGAGCCACCGCCTCGACGCCCAGAAGATCTCGATCGAACAGTTCCTCTCGGCCACCGGCCAGAGCGGGGACGAGCTTGTCGCCTCGCTTCGCGGCGATGCCCATCGGGCCGTCAAGGTCGACCTTGGGCTGCGCGGCGTCGCTGCGGCCGAGGAGATGGTGATCACCGACCAGGAGCTCGACGACGAGCTCGGTCGCATGGCGGAGCAGTACGGCACCACCACGGACTCGATCCGTGAGCAGCTCGATCAGGCCGGCCGCACCGGTGAGGTCAAGGCAGCGCTCCTCAAGAACAAGGCCGCCACCTGGCTCGTCGAGAACGTTGCCATCGTGGACGAGGACGGCACCGCGGTCGATCGGACGCTGCTCGAGTCGAACATGGCCGACGAGGCCGACGCAGCCGACGAGGACGCAGACACCAAGGAGGAGAAGTGATGGAGAGCACTGGCTACCAGGCACCGAAGAACCTCGTGATCCCTCAGGTCATCGAGTCGACCTCGAAGGGGGAGCGTGGGTTCGACATCTTCTCTCGCCTCTTGCGAGAGCGCATCATCTTCTTGGGCACCGCGGTCGACGACACCGTGGCCAACCTCGTGTGCGCACAGCTCCTCTTCTTGGAGTCTGAGGACCCCGACAAGGACATCCACCTCTACATCAACTCACCTGGCGGCGACATCACGGCGCTCCTGGCCATCTACGACACGCTCAAGTTCATCCGAGCCGACGTGTCAACGTTCTGCTTTGGACAGGCGGCGTCAGCGGCTGCCGTCTTGCTGGCGGCGGGAGCCAAGGGCAAGCGGTTCGCCCTTCCCAATGCGCGAGTGCTCTTGCACCAGCCGTGGGGTGGTGTTGGAGGCCAGGCCTCTGACATCGAGCTGCAGGCGAAGGAGATCCTTCGCATGCGTGACCTGCTCAACTCGATGATCGCGTCGGACACCGGCCAGCCCGTCGAGCGGGTCTCGTCGGACACGGATCGTGACTTCATCATGACGGCCGCCGAGGCTGTTGAGTACGGCATCGTTGACGAGGTCATCTCGGCGCGCGATGCGGCCAGCACCAGCGCCCTGACGGCGTAGGCTCACATCAGTGGCTGAGTGATCAGCCTGAAGCAGCGGAGGGGACAACGTGGCGAAGTTCGGCGAGGGCGGCGACCTTGTCAAGTGCAGCTTCTGTGGCAAGACCCAGAAGCAGGTCAAGAAGCTCATCGCCGGGCCCGGCGTCTACATCTGCGATGAATGCATCGATCTGTGCAACGACATCATCGCGGAGGAGCTCGCCGAGACGAGCGACGTCTCCTTCGACGAGCTGCCCAAGCCGCGTGAGATCTTCGAGTTCCTCAACGACTACGTCGTTGGTCAGGAGTACGCCAAGAAGATCCTGTCGGTGGCCGTCTACAACCACTACAAGAGGGTGCAGACCCCAGCGACCGCTGCCGACGAGTCAGTCGAGCTGGCCAAGTCCAACATCTTGCTGCTCGGCCCGACCGGCTGCGGGAAGACCCTGCTGGCGCAGACCCTGGCTCGGATGCTCAACGTCCCGTTCGCCATTGCTGATGCCACGGCGTTGACCGAGGCGGGCTACGTCGGCGAAGACGTCGAGAACATCTTGCTCAAGCTGATCCAGGCCGCCGACTACGACGTGAAACGGGCGGAGACCGGGATCATCTACATCGACGAGATCGACAAGATCGCCCGCAAGAGCGAGAACCCCTCGATCACCCGCGACGTCTCGGGCGAGGGCGTTCAGCAGGCCCTGCTCAAGATCCTGGAGGGGACGACGGCATCGGTCCCTCCGCAGGGTGGCCGCAAGCACCCCCATCAGGAGTTCATTCAGATCGACACCACCAACGTGCTGTTCATCTGCGGCGGAGCCTTCGCCGGTCTCGACCAGGTGATCGCTGGTCGCATCGGCAAGAAGTCGATCGGCTTCCGTGCCGAGGTCGACGCGATCAATCACGACGCTCCTGAGGTGCTTCGCAGCGTGCTCCCCGAGGATCTCTTGAAGTTCGGGCTCATCCCGGAGTTCATCGGCCGACTCCCCGTGGTCTCTGCGGTCAGCCAGCTCGATCGAGAGATGTTGGTCAAGATCCTCGTCGAGCCGAAGAACTCGCTCATCCGTCAGTACCAGCGAGTCTTCGAGCTTGACGGTGTCGAGCTTGAGTTCACTGAGGACGCACTGGGGGCCGTTGCGGATCAGGCGCTGCTCCGAGGCACCGGGGCCCGAGGTCTGCGGGCGATCTTGGAAGAGGTCTTGCTTGACGTGATGTACGACCTGCCGAGCCGGACCGATGTCGGTCGATGCGTGGTCGACCGGGCCGTGGTGCTCGACAAGGTGGCGCCCACCTTGGTGCCTCGCGAGAAGAAGAAGGCGTCGCGAGCGCGTCGAGCGGCCTCGTAGCGAGTGGCTGATCATTTCGCCTCGCTCGACGAGGCGCTCGGGTGGCTTGACGCCCACATCGACTACGAGCGGGTCGCCCCCACTCGGCGAGCACTTCCTTCCCTCGACGGGGTCCGATCTGCGCTCCGCCTCCTTGGAGACCCGCAGGAGGCGTATACCTCCATCCACGTCACCGGCACCAACGGCAAGGGCTCGACCACCGCAGTCATCGCTGCGATCCTGAGTGAGGCGGGACTCGCGGTCGGGACCTACACAAGCCCGAACCTCCATCGGGTGAATGAGCGGATCGGCCGGAACCTCGAGGCGATCTCCGACGAGGAGCTCGTCGACCTCCTCAACCGGCTGGCCACCGTCGAGCCTCAGCTCGACGAACCGCTGACGCGCTTCGAGCTCCTGACCGTGGCCGCACTGGCCCACTTCGCCGATGAGGCCGTGGACGTGGCCGTGGTCGAGGTCGGCCTCGGTGGTACGTGGGACTCGACAAATGCCTTGGACGGCGATGTGGCGGTGATCACCTCGGTCAGCTTGGACCATGTGCAGGTGCTCGGCACGACGCCCGAGGAGATCGCTGCGGACAAGGCGGGCATCATCAAGCCAGGGGCCACGGCGGTGATCGGTCCGGTGAGCGAGTCGGTTGCAGCCGTGATCGAACGAGCGGTCGATGACGCCGGGGCCACGATGTGGCGAGCGGGGGTGGACTTCGACGTCGAGCGGAATCGTCTGGCCTTCGGCGGGCGTCTGGTCGACGTGCTGATCCCCGGCGCACGCTACGAGGACATGCTCATCCCACTCCATGGCGCCCATCAAGGAGAGAACGCCGCCGTCGGGATCGCAGCGGTCACGGCGTTCCTGGGTCGTCCGCTCCCCGAGGAGATCGTCGAGGCGGGTCTCGGTCGGGTGGTCGTCCCGGGGCGACTCGAGGTCCTCGGACACGTTCCTTTGATCATCGTGGACGGGGCGCACAATGGGGCCGGGGCTAAGGCGCTCGCCGGGGCTCTTGAGGAGGGCTTCCATGTCAGCGGGACCCGCGTGGTCGTCCTCGGGATGCTCGAGGGTCGGGTTCCTGAGGATCTCTTGGCTCCGCTTGTGGCAGCCGGACTCCGAACGGTGGTCTGTGTGGCCCCTGCCACTCCACGGGCCATGGATCCCGAGACGATCGCCGTTGCCGCACGATCCCTTGGCGCCAGCGCCACCGTGGCGACGTCGATCGAGGCGGGGTGCACGGAGGCGACGGCACTGGCCGGCGCCGATGGCCTTGTGCTTGCCACGGGCTCGCTCTACGTCGTCGGCGCTGCTCGCCTCGCGCTGCTCCGCCACATCGCAGAGGGCTAGCGCCGAGCGCCTCGTTGGGCCTCCGATGGCGGGAAGTCGGTGAAGGTGGTCCTGCTACATTGCGGGACGTGAACCGCACCCTTGTCATCGTGAAGCCGGACGGCGTCGAGCGCCGCCTCTCAGGAGAGATCATCGCCCGACTGGAGCGAAAGGGCCTGAGCATCGCCGCCGCCGAGCTGCGCCTGATCACCGCTGAGGTGGCAGGCCAGCACTACGCCGAGCACGCAGAGAAGCCCTTCTTCGGCAGCTTGGTGGAGTTCATCACCCGGTCGCCGGCGCTGGTCATGGTGATCGAAGGCCCTGAGGACACCTACAAGATCGTCCGGAACCTCATGGGGGCTACCAACCCCGCAGAGGCGGCACCCGGGACCATCCGTGGGGATCTGGCAACGGAGATGACCGAGAACCTGATCCACGGCTCAGACTCGAACGAGTCGGCGGCGCGAGAGATCGCCTTGTTCTTCCCTGGCCTCGCCTGAGAGGCGGCTGACGGCGCCTTGTGCGCCGCAGGCGCTTCCCGTAGCCTTGGCCTATCTGGAACGCCGGTGAGGCGGAGATTCACTGGCTCGTTCCAACCTCGAAGGGAAGTACTCATCAATGTCTGACAACCGCCTCTTCCTGTTGGGTCGAGACATGGCCGTCGACCTCGGAACGGCGAACACGCTGGTCTATGTCCGCGGTCGCGGCATCATCTTGAACGAGCCCTCGGTGGTCGCCGTGGACGTCAAGGATGGTCGGCCGCTGGCAGTAGGAGCGGAGGCCAAGCGGATGATCGGGCGGACCCCGAGCAACATTCAAGCGATTCGGCCCCTCAAAGATGGCGTCATCGCCGACTTCGAGATCTGCGAGAAGATGCTGCGCTACTTCATCCACCGCGTCCACCAGCGTCGATTCGCCAAGCCGCGCATGGTGATCTGCGTGCCGTCTGGCATCACGGGCGTCGAGCAGCGTGCGGTCATGGAGGCGGCGGAGTACGCCGGGGCACGAAAGGCGTACATCATCGAGGAGCCCATGGCCGCGGCCATCGGCGCTGGCCTCCCTGTTCATGAGCCCACCGGGAACATGGTCGTCGACATCGGCGGCGGGACCACCGAGGTCGCAGTCATCTCGCTCGGAGGCATCGTAACCAGCCAGTCGATCCGGATCGGTGGCGACGAGCTCGACGAGGCGATCGTGGCCTACGTGAAGAAGGAGTTCAGCTTGGCCCTGGGCGAGCGGACGGCGGAGGAGCTCAAGATCGCCCTCGGATCAGCCTTCCCGCTCGAAGAGGAGCTGCGCGCCGAGATCCGTGGGCGTGACCTCGTCTCGGGGCTGCCCAAGACGGTGGTGATCTCCACCGAGCAGATCCGCGAGGCCATCGAAGAGCCCGTGACGGCGATCATCGATGCCGTCAAGGTGACCCTCGATCGCACGCCACCAGAACTGGCCGCCGACATCATGGAGCAGGGCATCGTCCTCACCGGTGGTGGCGCGCTTCTGCACGGCTTGGACGCTCGCATCCAGACGGAGACCGGCATGCCCATCGTGGTCGCCCGGGATCCGCTGAACTGCGTGGCGATCGGCAGCGGTCAGTGCCTCGAGGAGTTCGAGGCACTGAAGCGAGTGCTGATCACCTCCTCGTCGCGCTGAGGCGGACGGCGACTCCTCCGTGGCGACTCGCCGCACTCGACGCAGCCTGACGACCTTCGTCGTCCTGCTTGTCATCTCCATCGGCCTCTTGGCCTTCGACGGCCAGGCGTCGTCGTCGGTGTCGTCAGGGATCAAGAGCGTGGGAT
>Ga0164296_1003235_pt1 | contig 15500 bp, 12 predicted proteins | sample GEODES057metaG_FD_113533 | JGI IMG/M metagenome (GOLD analysis project Ga0164296, IMG submission 113533) | Dystrophic lake water microbial communities from Trout Bog Lake, Wisconsin, USA - GEODES057 metaG | ecosystem: Environmental > Aquatic > Freshwater > Lake | place: USA: Trout Bog Lake... | reverse complement strand
GACCTCACTATTGCCGGTGACAGCGCCACGCTGGACTTTTCCCGCAGTTCGGGTGCCGCGCAAGGCCCGATCAACATCTCCTACTCCACCGCCATCGCCGCGTGCTACGTGGCGTTGAAGCATGTGTTTACCGGCGTGCCGGCCAATGCCGGCTGCCTGCGCCCGATCACCTTCGTCGTGGTTGATGGCTCATTGCTCGGCGCCCGCGCGCCGCGCCCGGTAGCGGGCTACACCGAAACGATCCTGCGGCTGATCGGGGTGATTTTCGGCGCGCTGGCCATCGCCGACCCCGCCCGCGCCACCGCCGCCCCGTTCGGCACCATCAATGCGCTGTCGCTGTCCGGCTATCGGAACGATGGCTCGCGCTGGGTGATGTTCTCCTTCTTCGGCGGCGGGCTGGGCGGCAATCCGGAAACCGATGGGCTGTCGCACGCCAACAACCCGATTTCCACCGCCACCATCCCGCCGATTGAAATTCTGGAGGCCGCCTACCCCGTGCTGTTCACCCAATGGGCACTGCGCCCGAATTCGGCCGGCACCGGCCAGCATCGCGGCGGCCTGGGCGCGATCTACGAAATCGAAACGCTCACCGATGCCCGCATGTCGCTGCTCGGCGAACGTGGCAAAGTGGCGCCGTTCGGCGTTGCCGGCGGCCAGCCCGCCGCGCTCAACCGCTTTACCTGGACCGAGCAAGGCGAAACCCATACGCCGCCGATGGTGTCTAAAATCACCGATGTCGCTTTATCCGCCGGCGGCAGGCTGCGGCTGGAAACCCCGGGCGGTGGCGGCTGGGGCGAGCAGGCGGCGCGCGACCCTGGCGCTGCGGCGCGCGACCTGCGACTGGGATACGTGGCATGAGCGGCACCTCGATCGTCGGCGTTGATGTCGGCGGCACCTTCACGGATCTGTTTTGTTTCGATGCCGGCAGCCTGAGCTTTCGTATCGCCAAAGTACCGTCCAATCGCGGGGATGAGGCGGTGGGCTTTCTCGATGGGCTGCGCCAGTTCGGTGCCATTGCCGATCTTGGCGCGATCGTGCACGGCACCACCGTTGGCACCAACGCGTTGCTGGAGCGCAAAGGGGCCAAGGTCGGCCTGATCACCACCGCCGGCTTCCGCGATGTGCTGGAAATGCGCCGGCGTGACCGGCCGCATACCTGGGGCTTGTGGGGCGATTTCATTCCGGTGGTGGACCGCGATATGCGGCTGGAGGTACCGGAGCGCACGCTCGCAGATGGCAGCATCCGCACCACGGTGGATCTTGCCGCCGTGCGGGCCGCCGCCCGTACCCTGCTGGCGCAAGGCGCGGAGGCTCTGGCCATCGTGTTCATCAACGCCTATGCCAACCCGGCCAATGAGCGCGCCGCGCTGGCGGCGGCAGCCGAGATATGGACCAACCCGCACCTCGCTTGCTCCAGCCAGATTTTGCCGGAAATCCGTGAGTTTGAACGCACCTCCACCACCGCGTTGAACGCCTACCTGCAACCGGTGGTGGGCGACTATCTCGGCAAGCTCGATGACGGGCTGCGCAGCGATGGCTTCACCGGCCGGTTCCATATCGTGCAATCCAATGGCGGCGTGATGTCCACCGGCATGGCCCGCCGGCTGCCAGTGCGCACCGCGCTGTCCGGACCGGCCGCCGGGGTGATCGCGGCGGCGGCGATTGCGCGGGAAGCCGGCTTCCCCGACGTGATTACCGGCGATCTCGGTGGCACCTCGTTCGACGTTTCGCTGGTGGTTGGCGGCGCCACCTCGCTGGCGGCGCAGACGGTGATTGATTTCGGCCTGGTGGTGCGCACGCCGATGATCGAAATCGCCACCATCGGCGCCGGGGGGGGCTCCATCGCCAGCGTGGATGCCGGGCAATTGTTGCAAGTTGGCCCGGAAAGCGCCGGCTCGCGCCCCGGCCCGGCCTGTTATGGGCAGGGCAACCCGCGCCCGACGCTGACGGATGCCAATGTTGTGCTCGGCCGGATCAACGCCGAGCGGCCGATTGGCGGCAAGTTGGCCCGGCTGGATGTGGAAGCCGCCCGCCAGGCCATCGCCACCCATGTGGCCGAGCCGCTCGGCATCGACGTGATGGCGGCGGCGGAAGCCATTGTGCGCGTTGCCAATGCCCGCATGGCAGGCGCGATCCGGCTGGTGTCCATCGAGCGTGGGCATGATCCGACCCGTTTCGCCGCTGTGCCGTTCGGCGGCGGCGGCGCGCTGCATGCCGGTGCCTTGCTGCGCGAGGTGGGGCTGAAGGCCGCCTTGGTGCCGCGCTACCCCGGCGTGACCTCGGCGCTCGGCTGCGTGATCGCCGATATCCGGCACGATCAGGTGCAGACGGTCAATCTCAGCCTCGACGGATTGGACGCCGCCATGCTGGACGCCCGCATGGTCGGCGAGGCCACCACGGCGCTGGAGATCGTGCAATCCGCCGGCCTGCAGGTGGACCGGATCGACGTGATCTTTGAGCTCGACATGCACTATGTCGGGCAGACGCATACCGTTTCGGTGCATTTGCCGGTGACGTTGGCCGATGGCAGCACGGGGGTGACGGAGGGCATTGTGCGCGCCGCCTTCGAGGGTGCCTATCAGACGTCGTTCAGCCGGCTGCTGCCCGGCGTGCCGGCGCGGATCGTGACGCTGCGGACCTCGGCCATTGGCCGGCGGCCGCGCTTTGATCTGGCGCTGCTGGCGCCGCAACCCGGCTGCACCGTGGCTGGGGCCGCGCGTGGCTATCGGCCGGTCTGGTTCGATGGTGCCTGGCACGAGACGGCGATTTTCGCCCGGTTGGAGTTGCCGGTGGATGCGGTTGTTGCCGGCCCGGCGATCCTGGAACAGCCGGACGCGACCACCGTTGTCGAGCCTGGCCTGGCCGCGCGGGTGGACCGTTTGGGCAACATCATCATTGAGAGGCAGGCATGAGCGAGGGCCCGATTTCCGCCGCTGAGACGGCGCTGCTGCTGGTGGATTTGCAGAACGACTTTATCCACCCCAACGGCGCCTATGGCCGCGCCGGGCAGGGGGCGGCGGAGATTGCCGCCCTGCCTGCGCGCATCGCGCCGCTGGCGCAGGCGCTGCGCGCTGCCGGGGGGTGGATTGCGGCGACCCAATTCACCCTGGTGCCGGCCAAAGGCGGGGCGCCGATTATCTCGCCGCATTTGCATAAACTGCGACCCTTTCTGGCGAAGGGGGATTTTACCCCGCATGGCTGGGGCCATGCGATTGTGGATGAGTTGCAGCCGATCGATCTGGCGGTGGAGAAAATCGCCTACAACGCGTTTTTCAATACGCGGCTGGATTGGGTGCTGCGCAAATGCGGCATTCGGCGGTTGCTGGTTGCCGGCATTGTGACCAATGGTGGCGTGGCCTCCACGGTGCGGGATGCGCATGTGCGGGATTACGAAGTTGCCGTGCTGTCCGATGGGTGCGCCGCGTTTTCCCCGGCGACGCATGATGCCACGATCGCTTCGCTGCGGGCGCTTTGCCCGGTGCTGACCATCGGCGAGGCGCTGCGGGACCTCGCGGCATGACGGTAGTGCCGGCGGCTGATTTTGTGCCGGACTTCACCATTCCGGTGGTGGTGGTTGGGGCGGGTGCCGCCGGACTGATCGCCGCTTTATCCGCCCATGCGGCCGGGGCGGAGGTGTTGGTGCTTGAGCGCGACCACCTGCCGCGCGGTTCCACCGCATTATCGGCTGGGCTGATCCCCGCCGCGGGCACGCGCTGGCAGCGCGCGCAGGGCATTGCCGACAGCCCGGCGCAGTTCGCCGCCGATGTGATGGCCAAAGCCGGTGGCGCGCCAGATGCGGCGACGGTCAGCATGGTGACCGCCGAAGTTGGCCCGGCGCTGGAATGGCTGGCCGATACGCAGGGGCTGGATTTTTCGGTCATCGGGGATTTTCGCTATCCAGGCCATTCCGCCTTCCGTATGCACGGCCTGCCTAGCCGATCCGGGGCCGAACTGATCGAGGCGCTGCGCGAGGCCGTTGAGCGCGCCGGCATCACGCTGCTGTGCGATGCGCAGGTGACCGCTTTGGCCGCTGACGCCGACGGGCGCATCACCGGGGTGCAAGTTCGCCGGCCGGATGGCAGCACGGAGGCCGTGGGCTGCGCGGCTTTGGTGCTGGCTTGCAACGGCTATGGCGGCGACCCCACTTTGGTTGCCGAGCACATCCCGGAGTTGGCGCAGGCGCTGTATTTTGGCCATCCCGGCAACCAAGGCGATGCGGTGCGCTGGGGGCAACACCTCGGCGCCGCCTTGCGCCATCTCGGCGGCCATCAGGGGCATGGCTCGGTGGCGCATCCGATCGGCATCCTCATCACCTGGGCCACGATCACCGAGGGTGGTTTTCAGATCAACACCGCCGGCCAGCGGTTTCATAACGAAGCCGTCGGCTATTCCGAGGCCGCCGCGCCAGTGCTGCGCCAACCCGGCGGCATTGCCTGGACAGTGTTTGACCGCCGCATCGCCGACATCGCCCGGCAATTCGCCGATTTTCAGCAGGCCGAAGCCGCGGGCGTGATCCTGACCGCCGAGGATTTGCCGAGCCTCGCCGCCCGCATGCAGGTGCCGGCGGCGGCATTGCAGGCCACATTCGACGCGGTGGAAGCCTTAAAGGCCAGTGGCGGGCAGGATGAGTTCGGGCGCGATTTCGTCGGGGTGCCGGCGCTGACCGCACCGTTCGCTGCCGTGCGGGTGACCGGCGCGTTGTTCCACACCCAAGGCGGTTTGGTGGTGGATGCGCAAGCCCGCGTGTTGCGGCCGGATGGCCGCCCGTTTGGCAACTGGCTCGCCGCCGGTGGGGCGGCCTGTGGGGTGTCTGGCCCGCAGGCTAAGGGGTATTTGTCCGGTAATGGGCTGCTCACCGCGGTCGCACTTGGCCGCCGCGCCGGGCTGACGGCGGCATCATTGGGCGGGCGGGCCGCGCCGGGCGCGTAACTTGCGGCCGCTTTGCTGTTCCAACGCGTCTTCCAGCACTGCCAGCCGGGCGTTGATGACGGCGGCAATGCGGTCCGGCTCGCCGCTTTCCAGCGCGGCGAGGGTGAGGCGCAGCACATCCACCGCATAGACCAACCGCTCCCGGCTGCTCATCGTCAGCAGCCGCAGCGGCTCCACCCAGCGCAGCAGGGTTTCCATCAACCGCTCGATCAGCCCGTTGCGGGTGGCGCGGGCGATGGCGAGATCAAAGCGCATGCTGGCGATGATGATGAGTTGGCGGGTGTCGCCGGGGATCGTTGCGTTATCCACCCGTTCCAGGATGGCAGCGCCGAAGGCGATCGCCTCCCGCATTCGGTCGTAGTCATCATCATCGGCGTAAATCGCTGCCATCTGGGCGACTTGCGGGAGAATGATCCGTCTGGCCTCCAGCACATCGTGCATCTCGCCGGGCCGTAGTTGCGGATCGTCGCTGATCAGATCGAGCGGCACCATCTCGCTGGCGACAAAGGCGCCGCCGCCGGCGCCGGGGCGCACGGTCAGAATATTCGCCGCCACCAGCAGACGCAGGGCTTCGCGCACCGTCGGGCGGCTGACGGCGAGTTGTTCGGCCAGGCTCCGCTCTGACGGCAAGCGGTCCCCGGTGCGGACATGCCCGGCGCGGATGGCCTCCGCCACCTGGCGCGCCACCGCTTCGCTTGGCGAGGTGAGCCGCACCGGGCCGAATTGGTGCGCCGGGGCTGGCCGCTTCATGCGCCGAGATAGGCGCGTTCAATCGCCTTGTCCTGCGCCAGATCGGCGGGAAATCCTTGCGCGACGATGCGGCCCAATTCCATCACGTAGACGTAATCGGCAATGCGCAAGGCCTGCTCGGCGTTCTGCTCGACGATGAGAAAGCCGATGCCGGAGCGGGCGCGAATGCTGGCGATGGCGGTGAACATCGCCTCAAACACCAGCGGCGCCAGACCGAGCGACGGCTCATCGAGCAGGATGATCTTCGGGCGGGCGACCAAAGCGCGGGCCACCGCCAGCATTTGCTGCTCGCCGCCGGAGAGCGACCAGCCCAACTGGTCCCGCCGTTCAGCCAGCCGGGGAAACAGGTCTCGCACTTCCGCCAAGGCGGCCTCAAACCCGCCCGGGGCGCGATAGGTTGCGGCGGTGCGGGCGACCAGCAGGTTTTCCTGCACGGTCAGGCCCGGGAAAATCCGTCGTCCTTGCGGGACATGGCTCAGCCCGCGCGCGACGATGCGTTCCGCCGGCAAATCGGTGATCGGCGCCGCATCCAGCATCACCGCCCCGGCGCGGGGCCGCAACAGGCCGGAGGCTGCATGCATCAGCGTGGTTTTGCCGGCGCCGTTGGCGCCCAGAACGGCGACGATCTGCCCGGCGGCGACGCTGAGGCTGATGGCGTGCAACACGTCGCTGGCATCGTAGCCGGCGCACAGACCTTCAATGCGCAGCACGGCTGGACCCTCCGAGATAGGCGGCGACCACGGCAGGATTGGCGCGAATTTCCGCCGGGGTGCCTTCCCCGATTTTCTGGCCGAAATTGAGCGCCACGATGCGGTCCACCAATCCCATGACGAAGCGCATGTTGTGTTCGATCACAATCACCGCCAGGCCCTGCGTTTTCAGGCGGGTGATGACGACGGCGAGGTCGTCGGCCTCGGCTTGGGACAGGCCGGCGCAGGGTTCATCCAGCAGCAGCACCTTGGGGTCTGACGCCAGGGCGCGAGCGATTTCCAGCAGGCGCCGCTGGCCGTACGACAGGCGCTGCACTTCGGCCTCCGCCGCCCAGCCCAGGCCGACCAGCGTGAGCAGATCCACCGCCTGTTGCCGCGCCGCCGCTTCCTCGCGGCGGAATGCCAGCCCGCCGAAGATCGATGCCAGCACGCCCGCTTGCAGCCGGCAGGCGCGGCCGACCAGGACGTTGTCCACCACCGAAAGGCCGGTGAATAATTGCTGGTTCTGGAAACTGCGCGCCAATCCGGCCTTGGCGATCTGGTGCGGTGCCCGGCCGCGCAATGATTGCCCGGCCAGTCGCACCTCCCCCGCCTCGGGCGTGTAGATGCCGGACAGCACATTCAGCAGGGTGGATTTGCCGGAGCCGTTCGGCCCGACCAGGCCGAGAATTTGCCCGGAAGCCAGGGTGAAGCTGACGCCGTCCAGCGCCGTTAACCCGCCGAAGACCTTGCGGATATCGGCAATTTCCAGCAGCGCGGTCATGCTGGCCGCCCTTTGCGGGCAAATACCCGCGTCGCCAAACCGATCAGGCCTTGCGGCAGGAACATGGTGCAGGCCCAGATCGCCAGCCCGAACACGATCAGGTAGTAATCCTTCACAAACCGCAACCACTCCGGCAACACCGTTAGCAGTACTGCGCCCACCACCGGGCCCAGCACCGTGCCGCGCCCGCCGATCAGCACCATCGCCAACAGGGTGATGGTGAGGCTGAGACTGAAAAATTCCGGACTGATGAAGCGCATCGTATGCGCGTACAACCCGCCCGCCACCCCGGCGAATACGGCACTGAGGCCAAAGGCCAGCACCTTCATCGCCGCCGTATCCACCCCGCAAACTTCGGCCGCCGTCTCCCCATCGCGGATCGCCTTGAAGGCGCGGCCAAAGCGCGACCGTTCCAGCCGGGCGATGAACAGCACCCCCAACACCACGCAGGCCAGCAGCAGATAATATAATTCGGTCCCGGTACGGAACGCAAAGCCGAGCAGGCTCGGGCGCGGTATGCCGCTGAAGCCGGCGGAGCCATGCGTCAGGCTTTCCATGCCGCGAATGGCGAGGCGGATCACCTCGCCTAGCGCCAGCGTGAGCAAGGTGAGATAGTGCCCCTTGATCCGCAACGCCGGCACCGCGATCAGCACCCCGACCACGCCGGTGAGCACCGCCGCGGCGACCAGCCCGACCAGGAATGGCAGCCCGAACGTCACCACCAGAATGGCGCTGGTGTAGGCACCGATGGCGAACAGCGCGATATGGCCGAAGGACACCAGCCCGGTGAAGCCGAGCAGCAGATTATAGCCCGAGGCCAGCAAAATCAGGATCAACGCCTGATGCGCGATGCCAAGTTGATAATTATTCCCGATCACCAGCGGCAATGCCAACGCCACCAACAACAAACCCGCGCCCATGCGCATCAGAATTTCTCCGCAATGCGCTCGGGGAACAGCCCACTCGGGCGGAGCAGCAGCACGACGACGATCATCGCGAAGGCGATCGAATCCTTGTATTCGGAGGATAGATACGCCGCCCCAAAGGCCTCAATCAGCCCGACCGCGAGGCCGCCCAGCACGGCGCCTTTCAAGCTGCCCCAGCCACCGACGATCGTGGCGGCGAAGCCTTTCAGCATCAACCCGAACCCCATTGTGGTGGTCACCACAAACAACGGCGCCACCATGAAGCCGGCCAAGCCGGCCAAGGCCGCCGACAGGCAATAGGCGAGCGTGCGCATGCGGCGGATCGGGATGCCCATCAGGCGTGCCGCCACCGGGTCTTGCGCCGCCGCCTGCAAGCGCAGGCCGATATCGGTGCGGGTGAGCGCGCGTTGCATGCCCGCGATCAACACCGCCGTTATGCCGACAATCAGCAGGCTGTGCGGAAACAGCGCCACGCCGCCGATTGTCAGGCTGCCGGTGCCAAAAAACGTTGGCAAGGTGAGCGCATAGGGCCCCCAGATCAGCGTTGCCGCCGCCTGCATTGCCAGGGCCACGCCGATGGTGGCGCTCACCGTGGTCAGGAAGTGCTTGCCCTCCAACGGCGCAAACACCACGACCTGAAACGCATAGCCCATCACCGCACATAGCCCGACGGTGAGCAGCAGCCCGAGCCACAGCGGCAGACCCAGGACCGCCACCAGGGTGACGCCGATATAGGCGCCGTAGGTCACCCATTCGCTATAGGCGAAGTTGACCACCCCGGCGGCGGCGATGGTGAGGGTGAAACCGAGCGCGACGAGGGCGTAAATGCAGCCCATCGTCGCGCCGGTCAGCGCCACCTGTAACAAAGTTTGCAACAAGGCTTTGGCCTTACTGCACAGTGCCGGCCAGGTCGATCACGCCGCCCTTGATCTGCACCAGCGCCACGCCTTGGCCGCCATCGCCCTTGTTGGCAAAGGTGTAGACGTTGCCAACACCCTTATACGCGGCTATCGCCCGCAGGGCCTTGACGATCGCCTTCGGGTCCGCGCCGGCTTTGCCGATCGCGGCAGCGACCATCATGACGCCATCATAATATTCGGCAGCAGAATAATCCGGCTCGATATTAAACTGCTTGCGGTAGCGTGAAGCCCATTCGGCCTGCGCCGGATCGCGGCCCGGAACGGAATCCACGGTGCCGTAAAACCCATCCGCCGCGCCAGGCTGATACAACTTCACCGTTGTTGGCAGGACGCCGCCATTGGACAGGATCACCTTCGCCGTCAGGCCAAGCTGCTTGATCTGCTGCACCGCGACCACATGGTTCGGCGGGTCTCCGGCCACGATGATCACATCCGCATCCGCCGCCTTTATCCGCAGCAATTGCGGCGTGACATCACGGTCCGCGCCCTCAAAACTTTCCGAGGCCGCCGGCTTTACCCCGCGCGCGGCCAGCGTTGCCTCAATGGCACTGCGCCAGCCATTGCCGTATTCGCTGTTGGCCCGCAGGATGGCGATGCGCTTGGCGCCCAGCGTATCGAGCGCGAACCTGGCCGCCTGCGCCGGCACCAGCGCATCGCTGGTGCGTACGCGGAACAAATTCTCGACGCCCTTTTTATCTGGCGCCAACTGCGCCGAGGCGGCCCCGGTGAAGGTGGCGATCCCCTCATCCTGAATGGTGCCCATCTGCGACAGCACGAAGCCGCTGAGGGTGGTGTTCATGATCGCCACCGGGTTTTGCGATAAAATGCGGTTATACGCATTCACCGCCCCGGTCTGCTCGGAGCCGGTATCCTCGATCACCAGATTGATCTGTTTACCGCCAATGCCGCCTTTGGCGTTGAGTTCGGCCACCGCCATCTTGGTGCCGTTGACCAGCGGCGCCTCGCCGCCGGCAAACGCGCCGGTGGTGCCGATCACCATGCCGAGCGTCAGGGTAGACTGGGCACTGGCCGCCAACGGTGTGGCCGACAGCAGCAGGCCAGCGAGGCAGACCGAACGTCGCGTCAGCATGGGCGTGTTCCTTATGTGCGATATTGACCGTTCTTGGTAAGGTGCTATGACCAAAAACGGATGTCAAACAGCCATTTCGGTTTGACGCACAGCACGAGGTGAAGCATGGCCGCCGATTTCGCAACCACACTGCGCGATGCGCTCGGCGGCGACATTATCGCCCTCGGCGCGGCGATTGACGCCCGCTTCTGGCATGACTGGAGCGGGCTGGACCCGGTGCAGCCGCTGGCGCTCGCCCGCCCGCGCAGCACCGAGCAGGTGTCCGCCATTCTCAAACTGTGCCATGCCGCCGGGGTAGCGGTGGTGCCGCAGGGCGGGCTGACTGGCCTGGCCGGCGGGGCGCAGCCGATTGCCGGCGGCATTGTGCTGTCACTGGAACGCATGCGCGGGATTGAGGAAATCGATCCGGTGATGGCGACCATGACGGTGCAGGCCGGCACGCCCTTGATCGAAATCCAGCAAGCCGCCGAGGCGGCGGACCTGTTTTTCGCCCTCGATCTTGGTGCCCGTGGCAGTTGCGCTATTGGCGGCAACCTCTCAACCAATGCCGGCGGCAACCGGGTTATTCGTTACGGCATGGCGCGCGAGCAGGTGTTGGGGCTGGAGGTGGTGCTGGCGGATGGCACCGTGATCCGCTCGCTGAACAAAATGCTGAAAAACAACGCCGCCTATGATCTGAAACAGTTGTTCATCGGCTCCGAAGGCACGCTCGGCGTGATCACCCGCGCCGTGCTGCGCCTGCAGGCCCGCCCGACCGAATTCGCCACCGCCTTCTGCGCCTGTGCGGACTTCGCCGGGGTGCTGGCGCTGCTGCAAACGACGCGGGCCCAGCTCGGCCCGGCGCTGTCGTCGTTCGAAGTGATGTGGCCGAGCTTTTACGATTTCATGACCGCCGGGGTGGCGACGTTGCGCCGCCCGTTCAGCGTCTCCCACGGGGCCTATGTATTGATTGAGGCCAGTGGCTTTGCCGGCGGCAATGAAGCGGCCCGGCTGGAGGCCTGTATCGCCGCTCTGCTGGATAGTGGCGCGGTGCTGGATGCGGTGGTGGCGGCATCCGAACAAGATGCGCGCGATCTGTGGGCGGTGCGCGAAAGCGTGACCGAATATGGCCGCCTGATGGGCCCGCTGACCGCCTTCGATGTGAGCCTGCCCACAACGGCGATCGGCGCGGCGGTCGATCGGCTGGAGGCGGAGCTGGCGGCGCGCTGGCCCGGTGTGGTGGCGCTATCCTACGGCCATATCGGCGACAGCAACCTGCATTTGGTGATCCATGTACCGTCGGCCGGAGCGCACCAGCCGCATGATGAAATCTGCGACCTCGTTTACGGCGCGGTGCGTGATGCCGGAGGGTCTATCTCCGCCGAGCACGGGATTGGGCTGCTGAAGAAGCCGTATCTTGGCTATTCCCGCACCCCGGCGGAGCTGGCGCTGATGGCGACGCTGAAGGCGGCGATTGATCCGGCGAATATTTTGAATCCGGGGAAGGTGTTGGCGGACTCTTAACGATGAGGGCACGCCAACGGCAAGGGTATCCTGAAGCTTTTTTGCGTCTTCGTTTGCAAACAGAGAAGACCTTCCTAGTCCGTATGGGGCCTTGAGCTTCGTGCGCTTATGCCCAATCCTACGCCCCAATCAACCGAGAAACGGGCGTCCATGACCAACACTTCCCCCCTGCCTGCCACCGGCCCGCTCAAGGGCCTGCGCGTGCTCGACCTTACCGCCGTGGTGCTAGGGCCGTTTGCCACCCAAACCCTGGGCGACTGGGGGGCGGATGTGATCAAGGTGGAAGCCTTGCATGGCGACACGGTGCGCAATTCCGGCGTGTTCCGCAATCGGGGCATGGCGTCGGTGTTTATGCAGATCAACCGCAACAAGCGCTCGGTGGCGCTGGATCTGAAGTCTGAGGTCGGGCGGGCGGCGCTGCTGCGGCTGATCCCGACGGTGGATGTGCTGGTGAGCAATATCCGCCCGGCCGGGATGGCGCGGCTGGGCTTTGGGTATGAAACGTGCCAGGCGCTGAACCCGCGGCTGATCTATGCGGTGGCCACGGGGTTTGGCCAGGATGGGCCCTGGCGCGCCCGCCCGGCGTTTGATGAAATTATCCAGGCGGCGTCCGGCTTTGCCTCCGCCATGGGGTCTGACGACGAGCCGCATTTCGTGCCCAGCCTGCTGGCCGATAAGCTGACCGGGATGGCGGTGGTGTCTGCCATCTGCGCCGCCTTGTATCAGCGCGAGCGCAGCGGGGTGGGCCAGCTGGTGGAAGTGCCGATGCTGGAAACGCTGGCTGCATTTAATGCGGTGGACATGATGGGCGGGATGAGCTTTGAGCCGGCGATTGGCCCGCCTGGCTATAAGCGCATGCGCGAACGCAAGCCGGCGCGCACCAAGGATGGCTGGATGACCATGCTGCCCTATTCGGCCGCCAACTGGTGCGCGTTTTTTGAAGCCGCCGGCCGGCCGGAGTTGATTGAGGAACTCAGCGTCAACGACCCGGTGAAGCGGAACCAGAACATCGACATCGTCTATGCCGCGATGCGCGAGATCGCGCTGACCAAAACCAACGCCGAATGGGTGGAATTGCTGCTGCGCATCGACGTGCCGCATACCGTGTTTACGAAAATGACCGAGATTACCGAACAGCCGCATATGCAGGCCGTTGGCATGTTTCCGTTGATCGACCACCCCACGGAGGGACCGATCCGCGTCGCCAAGCCAGCGACCCGATTTGCGGATACGCCCGCAAATATCCGCAGTTTGCCACCGCGGCTGGGGGAACATACTGCCGAGGTGCTGGGTGAACTCGGGTTTTCCGACGCCGAGATTGCGGCGATGGTGGCGGGCAAGGCGGCTGGAGGGGCGTAGATTGCGCGCCATCGCGATGAAAAAGACCGTCGCGTTCGAAGGTGTCGTAAACCGGGCTTATTAAGGGGCAGATCGGAAGGGTTAAGCAGTTCTTTTTGTGAACAAAAAGAACGGCGGTCTCAACCGGTCAGTGCAACGGCGTGTGCGAGATGGCACCGCCAGCGGTGGCTGCTGAGATCAAATGTCGGGATCACGACACTTGATCGCGCGCTGCCAATAGGCTGCCGGGAATGAGGTCAGACACTGCAGTGTAGCTTGCTGCATCTGCTGGTCGACGCCACGATCGGCTCACAAGCGCGGTTTATCACGACTTTTTCTCTGGATGCTGCGAGCTGTTTTGTCGCTGGGTGGATGGTGTGCAACGGTGTGATACGAGGGTGGAGGATGTGCGATGCAGGCGTGGCGCGGATTGGCGGTTGTGGCGTGTGTGGTGCTGGGCTTGAGCGGTGCGGCACGCGCTGATTGGCTCGATGATGCAGGTGCGGCACGCTTACGCAGGGATTATCAGACTGCCCTGAGCATTCTCAAACCACGTGCCGAACAAGGCGATGCATCAGCACAATGCGATTTGGGCTCGATGTATTACCACGGTCAGGGTGTCGTCCAAAATTACAAGACAGCAGTCTTGTGGTACACGCTAGCTGCGGAACAAGGCAATGTATGGGCACAAGCTTTTCTGGGCTCGATGTATGACAACGGGGAGGGTGTCGCACAGGATTACGTCAGGGCTCATATGTGGTACAACGTTGCTGCGATATACGACCGCTCCCAAACAGCAGCGTCACTCCGCGATGCGATTGCCAAGAAAATGACGCCTGCTCAAATCGCCCGAGCCCAAGAGCTTGCGTCCCAGTGCGTTGCCCAAAAATTTAAAAACTGCGGATCGTGATCCGTAGGATGCACAGCGCGGGATGGGCTTGCAAGAGCGCGACAGCGCTGCGGGCTGGTGATGGGCGCCGCGGCAGCGTGTGGTGAACACAGGCTGTTTGCGCTCGCGTTGCCGCATCACCCACACTGGGACCCGGTGAGCCATGCGCAACGCAGTTCCGCTGCTTGTTACAACGGAATCAGCGCTGTACGTTTTTGCTACCATCCGAACCCAAAGCGCAAACTCACCTCAGCGGTGCTACGACGTCCGTTCCAGCATCACCTTCAACACATGCTGAAACGCATCCGGCCCAATACTCGTCTCCCCCAGATACGGGCGGTCGGTAATAAAGACGAGCGCGAGGATAATCGCCAGCGAAGACAGTTGCAGCCCCATCGCAATGGCGCGGAACCCGCTAATTTCCACCAGCGACATCAGCGACGCCAGGATGAATATAATCAATCCCACCGCGTGCCAGTATTCAGACGGCAGGGCGATCTGGGCACTTTCCAACCGCGCCTCGCGCGCCTCGGTAATATCGTCGATCTTCTTCAGCATATCGGCGAACACCTGCATTTGCCGCCCCGGCTGCGGCACCAACAGCACCACCCCGCGCGCGATCGGCGTGAACAGGTGGCGCGTCGCCTCGCTGCCCGTGCCGTGCCGCATCGTCAGCCATTCATCGTTCACAATCGACCGCACATAGGCTTGCAGGTCCACCCGCAGCGCCTGCGCCTGCGGGTCGCCAAACCGGGACAGCAGCCGGTCCAGATTGTTCAACTGGCTCGCCTCGGCCGTCACCAACGCGTCCACCCGCTTCAGATTGCCTTGCACATTCACCAGCGAAAACGCCAGCAGCAAGCCACACATGGAAAAAACCGGAATTTGCATCCGCATCGCAAAGTCGAACGTCTCCGGGCGTGGACGTAGAAATGGCACAGATCGTGCGATGAAATACAGAATTGTAAGCAATATTCCAATAATAAATATAAAAATAAACATAATAGAAATATTTGAGAAATTATATAAGAAATCCATAACAAACATCACTCTCTCTGTATTGTATTTCTGGCTTCTGCCTTGGGGCGTCGTTATTCTATCTCAAGCCGATCTTATCAAGACTTGAGGCACCCATACCCGGCCAGCGGCGGTGGCAAAGCCCGCCCACACGCAGCCGGCGCTGAGGCCGAAGCGTCTTTGCCGCAGAACCCGGCAGCATCGATCTGGCGGAAATCGGCCAGCCCGTCGCACCGCGCCGCATGCGACCACTCGCACCACGCAATCCGATGCAGCGCGGCGATAATGGGCGCGGGAAAGCGGATGCGCCGCATGCGCCCCGACGTGCCCACCACAACTGCGAACGGCGGCACGTCCTTGCTCACCACCGAAACGCCGGGCAGCAAACGGCGCCATGCCCAATCCACACGTCATGGCCCAAGGTCATGCGATTGTGGCCGCGCCGCCAGCCAAGTAACTGCGCATCATCCGGCCCCGGACCAAAAAGCGCTCAAACGATCGGTAAAATGACTAAGCGCCACGCACGCCGGGGAAAAATTTGAGAAAATGGTAGCGGTGGGCGGATTTGAACCACCGACCAAGGGATTATGATTCCCCTGCTCTACCGCTGAGCTACACCGCCATACCATCTTCGCGGCATCCGGATACGCTGGCTGCCGAGGCGG
>Ga0164296_1003233_pt1 | contig 15516 bp, 19 predicted proteins | sample GEODES057metaG_FD_113533 | JGI IMG/M metagenome (GOLD analysis project Ga0164296, IMG submission 113533) | Dystrophic lake water microbial communities from Trout Bog Lake, Wisconsin, USA - GEODES057 metaG | ecosystem: Environmental > Aquatic > Freshwater > Lake | place: USA: Trout Bog Lake... | reverse complement strand
TTTGGGTGCGTGCGGGAAGTCAACCGAGCAGTTGGGAAGTTGTGGGAGGGCTTTATGTGAAAAAAGATTCTAAAAGTGATTAAAGAAAGCTAATAATTAAATAGAGTACGTAGTTTGTCTATTGGAAATGTATGTACGTATCTATTTAAATAGATTGCGTATACACTTTATGTAAACAAACCCTTACATTTGTTAGTGGAACTGACCCTGTGATAGGGTTTGAGGGATAATAATGAAATCGGGCTTTATCAACAAACATGCGTATATTTAAGAGTTGGCTGTAACCCGAGCGAAGACGGCATTAGAATTTAGATGTAGAGTATATGAAAATTTATAAATACAAAATATTAATTGCAATTTTACTAAAATGTACATTTCTATTTTCACAGAATGGTCAATACATTTCTGAAAATTATCTTTTTTATAATACTAATGGAAGTAATCAATGGACGCCCGACAATCCAATGCGTGTTAATCATAAATATACAATTGATATTTCGATTTCTGGATTTAATAGTAGTGGAGAGATTGTAATTAAAGATTTGGTCACAAATTCGGTCGTTATACATAAGCTTTTTAGTAAGGAACGAGAGTATTATGATAAAAATACTGAACAATATTGCTTATTATATTCTGGAAAATTAGAAGTTTATGGCTCTTCCCAATTAGAAACAGTTAATCTAATTATGGATGCTAAAACAAATCAACTAAATTCAATTGTTACAACCAGTCTTGAATATAAAAGTAAAGGGAATTACTTAAATATCTATCCAGTAGAAGATGTTTTAAATTCAACAGGTAGTGGTTTTATAATTTCAAATGAAGGTTTTGTAATTACTAATTATCATGTTATAAAAGGTGCTAAAAAAGTATACATACGAGGAGTAAATGGAAACATAAAAGAGAGAAAAATTGCGACAATAATTAATTACGATGTTGAAAATGACATTGCACTTTTAAAAATTCAAGAGGGTAATTACAATGCAAATTTCAAAATACTTAAAACAAATAATAAAGAGGTTGGCGATAATATATTTATACTTGGTTACCCAATGATTTCGGAAATGGGTACAGAAATTAAATTAACAACTGGGATAATAAATTCATTATCAGGCTATTTAAACAATAAGTCATATTATCAAATTTCAGCTCAAATTCAACCAGGCAATAGTGGTTGTCCATTATTTGATTCCAATGGAAATTTAATTGGACTTATAACATCTAAACTGACTAATGGGGAAAATGTGGGATATGCTCTAAAATCTTCGTATATTAGTGACTTCTTAATTTCAAATGGAGTCAAAATTCCATTTTCGAATGTTAGTATTAGTAATTACACATTACAGCAAAAAGTAAGATATTTAAAAACGAATATAATTTCTATTGAATCATTAAGATAAAAATAAAAAATATGAAAAAGATAATTTTTACAATAATAAGTTTGACATTATCATTATTAAGTGTCAGTAAACTTTATTCTCAAAATGGGAGGTATGATCTTGACCCTTTAACTAAAAGAGTAACAAATTACAATGTTAGGTACGACTTTAGTTATGCTTATTCTTATGATTTTGATTTAAGAGAGGCCTCAAGGGCTTATTCAACAAAATGTATTGTTGTTATCGAAATAAATGAATATGGTACAGGTAGATTAGTTTCTTCTTTAGCTGGTGATAAAGTTGTCTGTTTAGTTGATTCATGTATTCAATATGAAACATATTTTAAATTTATTTGCCGTAATAAGGAAAACTTAACCCCAGTTATTTATAAGTTAGGAATAACAAATAATAAAGTTGATAAATTTTGGGTTGAAGGTGATGATAATAAAGCAGTTGTTTTTAGCAATTAGCAAATCATCAAAAGCAATTGTATTATTTAATGAGATTTATTTTTTTGTATTTCAAAATAAATGCTTATATTGTATTAGGACGAGTAAAACCTAAATAAATGAATATTAGCAAAAAGAAATGTGAGTTTGATGATTTGAATTTCAAAGGAGAAATTCACAGAATTGAGGGTGATGAATTTATTGCATACCAAATATTGCTTCCTTTGCTTAACCTATATTGTAGTGTACTATATTATGACAAGCAAGAAATGAAATTTAGAAGTTTAAAGAATGCTACATATCATCAACAGAGGTTAGCAAATGAGATAGAAAGAAGGATAAATAATTATCCAATTGATCTTATAAGAAGGTGTAATACTTTCAAAATGACATGAGATTTACTTAGCTAATTACAAAAAATTTATAATGAATAATTTTGTCACCCACTAGCTAATGGCCATCTAGCTCAGGTCTGTTCGAAAATCAACGACTGGGCAGTGTCTCTGACCTGTGCCTGCGTGTTACTAAACTTCAAATTGTAATAGATGAAATAATTGCGGCAGTATAGGTTCTTTATAGTAAATTTGTATGCAATAACAACAATATGAAAGGTATAAGCTTTGTAGCAGATGATAAAAGTGAGGTAAAATCTGTGGTGATAGACCTTAAAACAATTCGCAAAAACCACGAAGAAGTCCACGAACTGATAGATACCTTGGTGGCAGAAAGCAGAAAAGATGATGAAGCGATGAGTTGGAACGATGCGAAATTGCTTTTAGCGAAAAAAGGAAAGCTTTGAGTTATCAAATAATAATCCGCAAAAAAGCTTTTAAAGAATTAGAGATACTTCCGAAGAAAACAACCGAGAAAATAACCCAAGCAATAGATTCCCTCTCAGAAAACCCAAGACCAACTGGCTGCAAAAAACTAAAAGGCGAAGAAGAATACCTTTGGCGGATAAGGGTGGGCGATTACAGGATAATATATTCGATAGAGGATTCCATTAAAATAATTGACATCAGGAGGATTGGACACAGGCGTGATATTTATGAAGAATAACTACTATAGTTTATCCAAAACCTGAGTAAAGTTCATCACTACCCCAACTGGTGCATGAATGTCGGGGTCTAATGCATGACAACCTTGCCAGCCACATTCTCAATACTTGTTCGTTATGTGTAATGCGCCGTGACAACCCACAAATATTATAACCTCAACATTTTCTTGTAAATTTGCAAACTAAATAAATTGAAAATGGATAACCCATATACAGCTTTTGATGAAGTCAAAAAACTGTACCCTAACGAATGGGTGCTTTTAGGTGACCCTGAAATGAAAAACACATCAGTTTTGGGTGGTATTGTATTATACCACAGCAAAGACAAAAAAGAAGTTTGCTATATCGGCAGGGACAAAACTGCTGGTTATTCAACTGTCACCATCGCATTTGCTGGCGACTTGAAACAACATCGGAAAATCGGAATATTGAAAAGAATATGAAAGTATTCCCCTTTGACCTTCCGACAGACCAAGATGTTATCATTGTAAACGCCTCTATTGGGCTTCAGTTCTTACATTTGGCTTTTGCAACAGATATTAAGCTTTAGTTGTCAGCGGACGGAACATCCTTGTCAGCCACAGTCGCAATACCTGCTCGTTGTACGTCATTTTAGACACCCCTACAAATGGAAAACAAACTATCAAACACTAACATTAAAACTTGTGACGAATGTGGTAGTGACTATTTCTCGGACACTTCACAAATGACCAATCTTTGTCCTGAGTGTTCTCATATTTTGTATGGCTATGAAAATTGTGGACATCAGTTTGAAAATGGTAGATGCATTAAATGCTTTTGGAACGGCAATCTTTCCTACATTGTAAAAAATATCAAATACAAAAAACTTAATAAGAGCGACAGACTATTACATATTTTGGAGTTTCTTCAGGACAAATACGGGGAGACAAATATTGTAATTAAAGACCATTGGGAAGATGACAAAGAAGCAATTGGGGTGACAGACAAAACTGGACTATACTTAGCTTACGTCTCGACAGTTAGTGATAAAGAAAACAACTACTTTTTATCTTTAGAAAACCCACCAGTTGACAATGAATTGCCATACTCACCTGCGGGGGACTTTGACAACATAAGTTTGCTAGAACTCGAAAATATATTGACACGACATTTAAGACTTGTGTAATTAAAACGAACGTACAACATCAGTATCCTATGTAGCTTTATTGTCAGGGTGCTCGATATGGTAGTTTTTTCCTTTATTTATTGTTGAAAGAAAAAGGAAGCCCCCTTAGGGTTTGTCCCTTTTCCTTCGCCAGTCTTTTTTTGTCCATAGCAAATGCCATTTAGTCCGTGTCTGTTCGAATATGAGAGAATACGACAGTACCTACTAAACTTGACTTTAGTAACAGTAACAACAAAAGCTGCTTAGGATATATATTTGTGATGATAAAATAAACACGATGGCAACAAACAAAACGACAGAAACAAAAAACAGCGTTCAAGGCTTTATTGATGCAGTGACCGACGATACAAAACGCAACGATTGTTTTGAACTAATAAAGCTGATAAGCAAACTAACTGTTCTGGAAGCGAAGATGTGGGGGCCTAGCATTGTTGGCTTTGGTAGCTATCATTATAAATATGAAAGTGGGCGGGAAGGCGACAGTCCCCTTGTTGCTTTTTCGCCAAGGGCATCGTCCATTGCCCTTTATCTATCAGGGCATTTTGACAATAGGGAGCAACTGCTGGAAAAACTAGGGAAACACAAGACAGACAAAGGCTGCATCCATATAAAAAAGCTACAAGAGATAAACATCGATACACTTACCCAAATGATAACCAACCACATCAAGCATATTAAGGAGTTGTATCCTTAAAAGGGCTGTACAAAAAGCTTTACTTATAATCTATTCTATTTTGCAATACTTGTGAAGGACATGGCTGAATTCTATTTTGCCATATATATCTATATATTCCCCTTCAGACATCATTGTTGTAGTGCTGTCTGCATCTATTATCAACCCAGTTGCCATTACAATTGTTCCGTTGCGCATGGTTACGTTGTGCTTCATGGGCATTGTCTTGCCACCTCTTTCAATCATCATCTTGCAATTCTTCATAAATACAGCGGTTGTCTCACTATTTGCTAGGTCTTCCTTTCTAGCAATATTTTGGTTGTTTATTGTTCGCATATTGTCTTTCATTATCTCCCTGTTCCTCACTTTTGTCATAGAATCCATCTGTGCAGATGATGCAAGCGATGTGATAATTGCTATACTTACCAAAATGAATGTTTTCATGTTGTTTATTTTTATGTTAATTTATTATTTTAGCAAAGGTCTTACGAATGATGAGGAAAGGCGTTACACAATTGCGTGTTTATATTACATAATTCCATTATTATCTTATGTAAACAGGAATCTGTTTGTCTTGTAAACCAAGTATCGAGTAATAAGTCATTGATTTATTTTCTTATTATTGCACAAAAAATACAATGAAAAACTTTATTTTATTCTTATTGGCCATTGTGGTATTGGGTTTCAGTGCTTGTGTTAAAGTTGCCGACTCACCACCAACGCAACTAAAGGTGACAGTGGTTGACAACAGCGGTAATGTTGTGTCTGGAGCAAGTGTTACTTTGTACGAAACCCAGCAGGACTATGTAAACAATACCAATGCTGTAGTTAATGGCAATACAGATGCAAATGGAAATGTGTATTTCACAAACCTTGCCCCTATCGCTTACTATTATTATATTGAGGACGGTTCGCTAAATAATGACTTTACTACAAACCATTTTTTATCGCCCTTAACACCTAATGTCTTAAATATCTATCCTGCCATAACAATCGACATTCCACCACCTACCCAATTAAAAATAAAAGTAGTGGACGATGGGGGCAATGCAGTTGCTGGTGCCTCGGTTACGTTGTATAGTTCAAAAGCAGATTTTCTGAACAACACCAATCCTGTTGCAACAACTGTTACCGACGCCAATGGATATATGTTTTTCAGTAACTTGTCGCCGATTGTTTATTACTATTACGTTCAAGATGATTGCTTAGACAATTATAATGGCAACTTTAAATTGTCCGAGGCATTAACCCCTAATGTGTTAAACACTTACGACCCCATAACCATTTCCTCAGTGGGTATTATTAAGTTGACAAACAATTCGTCAGACCCTTATGAGGTAAAGTTGGATGGTGTGGTTGCACTTAGTAGTTTACAAGGCTCTACAGCAGGTAAAATAGATGAAATACCTGCGGGAACACATTCAATAGAAGTTATACAATTGAACGGGCCAAACGATGTGCTAATTAGTAATGTAGATGTTATTTGTGGCACTACAACTGTGGTTAATTTTCCATAGAATAAAAGATTTAGAAAGATTATTTTGAACTTCTTAAATTAGCAAAAAATAACAACATGAATATTAAATTACTCTTGCTACTTTCCTTGTTCGGACTTGCAATGGGAATTGCAACCGTTTATGTTATTTCTTCAAGCATCGAACCTTTCCTTTGGTTCGCCATCTTTTGTATCTCAGCTTTCGTGATTGCTAAGAACTGTTCGGGCAAGTATTTCCTGCATGGGTTTGTGCTTAGCCTATTCAATTGTGTGTGGATTACGTCGGCACATGTGTTGTTGTTCAGTACATATTTGGCAAATCATCCCAAAGAAGCAGCCATGATGACGAGTATGCCATTGCCATTGCACCCTCGCCTAATGATGTTGATCATGGGCCCCATCGTTGGGATAGTTTGTGGGATAGTTGTTGGTTTATTCTCCTTTATTGCTTCGAAACTTGTGAAGAAATAAAAGCTTATAGTACATTGTTTTTGCACTAAAACATATCATGGCGTATTTATTTGTGTGTGGTATCCATTTCTCTATTATTTTAGTGCCACGATGAATAAACTTTACACTACTTACAAACTAAGGCTTTCTGTTATTCTATTTCTTTTTGTTGTACAACAGTCCGTTTCTCAGAATATCTTGCAGAACGCTGCCAATGATGCTTATGCCATCACACGGATGGTGGATAGGTTTCATGTGCAGCCTCGCGCCGTTAGTGACACCTTCTCTGAAAATGTTTATAACAGCGTCATCAAACGATTGGATTATCGAAAGATATTCTTTACAAAAGAAGATATTGCTACGCTGAATCCCTATAAGTATCAACTTGACAAGCAAATATTATCGAGTAATCCCAAGTTCCTTCAACTATTGGCAAGCATCTATAGGCAACGAATCAAACAAACAGATTCATTGATAGATGAGATTGGAAAGAAGCCTTTTAATTATTCATTGAAAGAAACGATTACCATTGCCGAGGATACTTCTTATGCGGATAATTTAACTGCTCTGCGCTTAAAGCTTTATAAGGTAATAAAGTTTACCACGGGGCATTCCATTGCCGAAGATTATCCTAAAAAGGCTTCACCTGCCCTACAAAAGAAATATACCGACAGCATAGAACCAATCATTAGGGCACACATAATACAATCGATAAAAAGAAATTTTAAAACTTATATTGAGAAGGAAAACGGTATAGAAAAAGAAGTGGGGGACACGTATTGCGAGAGCATAGCCAACTGCTTTGACCCACACTCTGATTATTTTCCTAAACAGGAGAAGGAAGCATTTGACAACGAACTTGGTAAAAAGCCATTGATATTTGGTTTTACACTGAAAGAAAATGAAGATGGAACGGTAAAGATAGAAGCATTGATGCCTGGCAGCCCCGCATATAAAAGTGGTCTATTGAATAAGGGCGACAAGATTCAGGCAGTGCAATGGGATGGGAAGGATAAAGTGATAGTTGGGGACAGGGGAGTTGTTTTTGTAAATGATTTTTTGGAAGGCGACCATAATGAGAAGTTGAATCTCACTGTAAAGAAAGCTGATGGTTCGATAAGGCAAGTGAGCCTGCAAAAGGAAAGGCTGGACAATGGCGAGGATGATGATAAAGTGAAGAGCTGCATACTGAAAGGTGCAAAATCATCCATTGGCTATATTTCTCTTCCTGCTTTTTATATGGATTGGGATGATGAAAGCAATGGCTTGAATGGTTGCGCAAACGACGTTGCAAAGGAAATAATAAAGTTGAAAGAAGAACATATTGAAGGGCTGATTGTGGATGTAAGATACAACGGTGGTGGTTCGATAGAGGAAGCAATTGAACTAGCAGGTATATTTATAGATAATGGACCAGTGGCGCAGATAAAGGAAAAGAACGGCAAGGTTATTCCGCTATTGGATAGGCAAAGGGGTACCATCTTCGATGGGCCATTGGCAATAATGGTGAATGGAGAGAGTGCATCTGCATCAGAAATGTTTGCTGGTACTTTGCAGGATTACAACAGGGCTATTGTAGTTGGATCGCCTACTTTTGGAAAGGCAACAGGGCAAGCAGTATTTCCCTTGGATACAACAATTCAAAAAGAAGAAGACGTAAAGGATAAAAAGGTAGATAGCTACATTAAGATAACTGATATAAAATTATTTAGGGTCACAGGAAAGACAGCTCAGAATGCTGGCGTAATTCCCGATATTATTTTGCCAGATGTATTGAGTGCAAAGTTGAAAAGAGAGGCGGACGACCCATTGGCATTGAAGGTTGCAGCAATAGATGCGAATAAATATTATCAACCATTTAGACCAATCAACATTGGTCGCTTAATGCCCATAGTTGATAGTGCATTGAATACTTGGAAAGAATTTGCTACTATAAAGCAAGAAATAAATGAGATAGCCCTCAACAAACAAAAGAAAGATAAATCGCTATTGCTGTCGGATATACTTGCTTTGAAATCAACTGATATGGACGAGGATGATGATGAAGAAACGGAGGATACCACGCATAACGATATTAAATCCAAAGCTAATGATTTATATACGGTAGAGAACCATTCTTACGAAGCGAAAAGGTTACAGGCAGATGAAAGTCAGAAAGAAACCAACGAGCAATGGAAAAGCTACATAATTGATGACCCGTATATCAAAACAACATATTCGCTGCTTGCTTTCATTGCAGGGAAATAAATTTTGTCAGTTATAATTAAATCTTATTTTGCCCCCTTATTACTAACAATTTAAAAAATTAACCCATGCTTAGAAAGAGAATCCAGATTGTTACACTTCTGTTTGTAGCAGTATGTTCGATGAAAATTACAGTTGCCCAAACGTCCGACGACCCTGTTGCTTATTTAAATAGCGTAGAAACTATCCATGAGGATATGAATAATAAAGATTTGATTTATCAAAGTGCCGCGGCCCACGGAAAGCGTTTGCGCAGGGTAGAGAAACTTCGTAAACAAGCCGTTGAAGCCATAGATGCTGCGATGGATAAAACAGTTGCGCTGCCTGCATATAAAGGTGATAACTCATTGAGACAAGCTAGCATTACGTTCATAAATTTCTGTCACAAGATATTTAATGATGATTATGCCCACATTGTTGATGTAGAAGAAATATCGGAACAATCAGTTGATGAAATGCAAGCTTACTTGCTTCTTCAAGAAAAAACTGATGAAAAATTTAAAGAAGCAAATGCTGCTTGGCATACTGCCTATGATGCCTTTGCTGCCAAGAACAATATTAATTTGATTGATTCGAAATCGGACAAGGGCTTGAAGGTTGAGACGGCTAATAAACTGAATAAATATTACAATCAGATTTACATCATTTTCTTTAAGTGCAATTGGGAAGACAACCAAATGACAAAAGCTGGTGAAGCCAAGAAAGTAAATGATGTGGAGCAGTGCCGCAATGCCTTGATAAAATATGCGGATGATGGTATGATGGCACTGGATACGCTTCGTTCTTTTAATGGCGATGCTTCCATGGCGCAAGTTTGTAAGCAATCATTGGTATCATTCAAAAATATAGCTGAGAAAGAAATACCTAAAATTACCGATCATTATTTGAAGGAAGAAAACTTTAAAAATATTAAGAAAGCCTTCGATTCTAAATCTCCATCTGATAGGACACATCAAGATGTGGATGCTTTTAATAAGGCAGTCAATGAGTATAATGCGAGTATAAATGCGTATAATCAAACGAATAACAACCTCAATAATGAGCGTACGCAAATAGTAAACAACTGGAATAATACTGAGAAAAGCTTTATGGATAACAACATGCCTTACTTCAAGAAAGGGCACATGTAGTCCTTATTAATGCTTGTAACTTATACTCAAAGAGGAAACGATTTCAATTTCCTACTGCCATCTCTCTATATTTGCCCCCAATAAAATAGAATAAAATGTATAGGACGCATACGTGTGGCGAATTGAGGATAGATAAAAAGAATGAAACCGTTACCCTTGCTGGTTGGGTACAGACGGTGAGAAAGTTTGGCAGTATCACTTTCGTTGATTTGAGGGACAGATACGGTATTACCCAATTGTTATTTAATGAATCGTTGAATGGTTCGCTGGATGCTAATCCATTGGGAAGAGAATTTGTTTTGCAAGCAACAGGTAAGGTAAATGAGCGTAGCAATAAGAACCCAAACATTCCAACTGGTGAAATAGAAATAGCCGTAACAGAATTTAAAGTATTGAATAAAAGTGCAGTTCCGCCTTTTACTATTCAAGATGATACAGATGGTGGTGATGATTTGAGAATGAAATACCGTTACTTAGACCTTCGCCGTAATGCAGTAAAACGTAATCTTGAATTGCGATATGCAGTGAATAGAAGTACTAGGAATTATTTGCATGAAAATAATTTCATGGATATAGAAACACCATTCCTTATAAAATCTACTCCGGAAGGCGCAAGAGATTTCGTTGTTCCAAGCAGGATGAATGGCGGACAGTTCTATGCATTGCCGCAGAGTCCGCAAACATTCAAGCAGCTTTTGATGGTGAGTGGTTATGACCGTTATTACCAGATTGTGAAGTGTTTTAGGGATGAAGATTTGCGTGCAGACCGTCAACCGGAGTTTACACAGATAGATTGTGAGATGGCTTTTGTAGAACAAGAAGACATCCTACAAATGTTTGAAGGATTGGTGAAAAGGATATTCAAGGATGTAAAGAATATAGATTATACAGAAGTTGTAAAACGTATTACTTGGGAAGAAGCCATGTGGAATTATGGTAATGATAAACCAGACATCCGTTTTGGTTTAGAGATTGCCAACCTTAAATTCCCTAAGCATGCTTTCCCTACCAGAGAAGCGTTAAGTCCTAATCCTAATAAAGCTGGCAATGCAGAACATAGTGCTTTGGAAAGTGACTTTGCAGTATTTAACGACGCAGAAACAGTATTGGCAATTGCTATTCCGGGTTGCAGTGAATATACCCGCAAGCAAACCGATGAATTGGTAGAATGGGTAAAACGTCCACAGATTGGAATGAAGGGATTGGTATTCATTAAGTGTAATTTGGATGGGACTTTCAAGAGTAGTGTAGATAAATTTTATACAGAAGACAAACTGAAAGCCATTGCAGAAGCTACAAATGCTAAAACTGGTGATTTAATATTGATTCTTGCCGGGGCAGAAGAACGTACTCGTAAAGCAACCAGCGATTTGAGAATGGAGATGGCTACTCGTTTAGGTCTGCGCAAGAACGATGAGTTTAAATTGTTGTGGGTATTAGACTTTCCTTTATTTGAATATGCCGAAGAAGAGAACAGGTGGGTAGCTAGGCACCATCCGTTTACTTCACCAAAGCCAGATCAGATAGAGGTGATGATTAATAATAACCCTTTGATTGAAGACGCATCTAAATACCTAGAACATCCTTATGCTAATATCAAGGCGAATGCTTATGATATGGTATTGAACGGAAATGAGATAGGCGGGGGTAGTATCCGTATCTTTCAAAGGGAACTACAAGAAAAGATGTTTGCAGCTTTGGGGATGACCGAGGAAGAAGCTAATCATAAGTTTGGATTCCTATTGGGTGCGTTCGAATATGGTGCACCACCACACGGAGGATTGGCGTTTGGATTCGATAGGTTGTGTGCCATCTTGGGCGGTAGTGAGAGCATCCGTGACTTTATTGCTTTCCCTAAAAACAATAGTGGACGCGATGTAATGCTTGATGCTCCTAGTACAATTGATGACAAACAATTAAAGGAATTGCAAATAAAATTGAACTTGAATCAATAGGAATTGGTCAGTGAATATGATAAAAGGGTGATAAGCTTGTGTAAAGGTTATCGCCCTTTTTAATTAATCCAAGAAAGTAAAATATTAAAGACTAACTTAGTCCACGATAAAAAGAGTGATTATGAATACAATTGAAAAGAAACAGGCATTGCTTCAAACACTTGCTTCAATAAATGATGAATCTATCATTGATGAATTGTATGAAGTATTGCATCCTCAGGAAGGAATTACTGCTATTGATAAAGAGAAGCTTCCGAAGGAATTACAATCAAAATTAAATAAGGGAATACAAGATTTTAATAGTGGAAACTATATTACTAACGAACAAATAAAAGAAAAATCAGCACAATGGGTTACAAAATAATTTGAATCTAATGGCGTTGACTAGTCATACACATCAAAATCTTCTTGTTCTTTCCAAAGCTTTCTTAACCACCAAATCATCAGGGGAAGGCTTATTACAAACCAGATATAAAATACAATGTTACCGACTTCTATTTTATCTTCAATGTATGCATAGCCAAGCATTATCCCAAAAGTGGAATTCATTCCCATCCAAAAGATTACAATACCAATGGTAGTAAGGATGCGTTTTAAAAATGCGGCTACTTCTGGATCCATTGTATTTTTATTTAGTCGTAAGGGATAAGGCGTAAGGAATAAGTCTAAAACGCTTACGCCTTATCCCTTATGCCTATTGCTTAGTGCATCATCTTTTGCAGCTTCTTAGTTAGGAAGAATAAGATTAGCGAGGCAATCCCTGCCATGAATACAAATAACATAAAGAAACTATAAAGGTTGCTCATCTCATAAATACCCAAGAAGTTTGTTGTTTTATTATCTGGGTACAAACTACTCAATACACCCGCGAACTTATTGGCAAATGCATTGGCGGTAAACCATACTGCCATCAACAAGGAAGCAAACTTTGTTGGCGCAAGTTTATTAACCAATGAAAGTCCTATTGGCGATAAACACAGTTCCCCACAGGTGTGCAAGGCGTACATTCCTGTCAGCCAAATCATACTTACTTTAATGCCGGGCTGTACGTTCTTTACCCCAAAGGCTATCCATAAATAACCCAAAGCCAACAAGAATAAACCCAACGCCATCTTGGTTGGAGACGAAGGTTCGCGCTTGCCGAGCTTTAACCAAAACCAAGCGAATATTGGTGCGAACGTTACGATGAATACAGAGTTTATGGATTGAAACCAACTCGCTGGAACAACAAAAAACCCTAAGTCGCGGTTTGTTTGTTCATCCGCAAAGAAGGTGAGTGAAGCTCCTGCTTGTTCGTAAGCACTCCAAAAAAAGATTACAAAGAAGGATACGATAAATATGACTGCCACTTTAGATTTCTCTACAGGATTCAATGTCTTCTCTGAAAAGATTACAATGGCTATAAGGTTACAGAGCCTATCAGCAAATAAAAGAGGTAGTTGAAGACCTTGGCATCTATATAAATCAACCCTATGGTAACAAAAGAAAATAATAGCAATCCACCGATGATGGTGAGAGGCTTGGTAGCAATTGCAGGAGAGTTCTCTGGTGTTAACCCCAATGTTTTTCCTTCGGGATCTTTTACGTATTTGTGGTGGAACAACAGTTGCACTACCACGCTCAACAACATAGCCACGCATCCTGTAAGAAATCCCCATTTAAAGTCATCCGGTCTGCCAGTATCACCAAACAATCCGCATAAGAATGGCCCGAAAGCACCACCAACGTTGATGCCCATATAAAAGATGGTATATGCTGCATCTAATCGCCTATCTCCTTTTGGATACAATTGTCCCACCATAGATGAGATATTTGGCTTGAAGAAGCCATTGCCTGCAATCATTAACCCCAAGCCTGTAAAGAACAATAGGGTAGATAAATGCGGTGCGGAATGATAGAAAGTGCTACAGAAAAACAATACCAATTCCCCCAATGCCATCACCAGCCCGCCGGCAATGATAGAGCGTTGGCTGCCCCAGTATCTGTCTGCCATATATCCGCCTATTAATGGGGTCAAATAAACCAAACCCGTGTAGCTACCGTATAGATTCGAGGCAAAAACCTTATCGAACATCAATGCCTTGGTCATAAACAAAACAAGGATGGCGCGCATGCCATAGTAGTTGAAGCGTTCCCACATTTCGGTGGCAAACAATACGTAAAGGCCTTTTGGGTGTCCTTTTTGTGCAACAGGTAAATTCATATAGTCCTTTATTTAATAGATAATAAATAGTGGCTCAAAGTAGGTTATAATTTGAAATAACCAATAGTTTGAAGATATTCTTACAAACAAATAAAAGGAAAAGATTAATTAATAGGTTAAACTTCAAATTCCTAAAACTTTTCTGATCGCTTTGTCAGTTTCATCGTTAGAATAAATCATTTGTAATCGTTTTATAAATGTTGAATGAGTTTAGTAATCACAAATATAAAGGGAATGGGATATAGATATAAAAAGCCAAAGGTAAATTTCCCATTACCAACTCAATTTGTCGTAGGTTGTGCGGCTTTGCAACATCAACCACTTTTTACTATGCTTTTGCCATCCACTTTACAGCATCATTCCTCATTGCTCTATGGACACTCCTCTTTGTCACAACACATCTCGCCAGTATTACTTACTTATTGGGCTTCTTGCACAGTTTATTCGGTAGTTTGTGTTGATGAGACAGTAGTTTGTGCTGCTAAGCCGCCTGTTTGATAACACAAAGGTGTCTTGTCACACGACAAAGCCCCTTCAGCAGCTAACAATTGTCCATTTTTCATGAATAATGGGCTTCTTTCTGGTAATAACACGTCTTCGTTCATGGATAATGCTGCATTGTGTTGACAAAGTACGCCTTCATCAGCACTTATCGGGGCTTTGCGCTATCAAGGAACGCTTTTGGTAGCACATAATAGCGTCTTGTCGTGTGACAAGACGCCTTCTTTAGTGAAAGTAATATAATAAATTAATTATGAGAAAGAGAAAAGCAAAGATTATCCGGGAGTATCCGTAAAATAAAAGGATAGGTGCAGCCACTTTTCCAATAGCCGCACTTTTTGCTTATAATACACTACACCAATTTCTTCACCCTTCTTCTTAGTTCGGGCAATACCTCTCCAGTAAACCAAATGTTGCGTGCTTGCCAGATATTGTTGCGAGGGGAAGGATGGGGTAGCGGAAAGTATTGGGGAAGATAGGTATGAAACTTTTGCACGGTAGCGGTTAATGTTTCCTGAGCCTTGTCCCCTAGATAATAGTTCTGTGCATATTGTCCGACCAGCAAGATTAGTTTGGTACTTTTCATCAAAGAAAGTATCTGAGGATGCCACAAAGGGGCACATTCTGGACGAGGGGGTAGGTCTCCCGTCTTACCAGTGCCGGGATAACAAAAACCCATAGGCATAAGCGTTACTTTCTCTGCATCATAGAATGTTTCTTTGTCCATATCCAGCCAAGCACGCAGGTTATCACCGCTCTTATCGTTCCAAGGGATGCCCGTAGTATGTACAACCTTTCCAGGAGCTTGACCTATTATAACCAAGCGGCTATTG
>Ga0164296_1003231_pt1 | contig 15523 bp, 18 predicted proteins | sample GEODES057metaG_FD_113533 | JGI IMG/M metagenome (GOLD analysis project Ga0164296, IMG submission 113533) | Dystrophic lake water microbial communities from Trout Bog Lake, Wisconsin, USA - GEODES057 metaG | ecosystem: Environmental > Aquatic > Freshwater > Lake | place: USA: Trout Bog Lake... | reverse complement strand
GTCGGTCAGGATTCCCGAGACCGGCAGTAGCACCGCCATGACCAGGGCCGCGATCGTCACCACGACCAGGACGGCCACCTTGTTGAGCCGCAGGGCGCCGGTCGCGTAGCTGATCGCGAACACACCCCAGGTGTTGAACGCCGAGCCCTCGGCCCACCGCGACAGCAACCCGAGCACGGTGTTGCGCCGTGTCCGCGGGTCACGGATGATCTCGCGGACCGGCACGGCGGACGTGTCTCCGAGGTCGCGCACCTGTTGAAAAGCGGGGGTTTCCTCGACCCGCAACCGCACCACGATCCCGACCACCACCAACAGAAGGCTCAGCAGAAATCCGATGCGCCAGCCGTAGACCAGGAAGCGAGCCGGCCCCAGAACAATCTGCAGGACGGCGAAAATACCTGTGCCCAGGGCCAATCCGAGCGCCAGGCCGATCTGCGGAATCGCCCCGAAGCGGCCCCGTCGGCCTTCCGGGCTGTGCTCGACGGCGAGTAGGACCGCGCCGCCCCATTCGCCACCGAGCGCCACACCCTGCAGCATGCGCAGCAACAACAGCAGCAGCGGCGCCCACGCCCCGATCTGGGCGGCGGTCGGCAGCACCCCGATCAATGCGGTGGCCACGCCCATGATCAGCATCGTCAAGGCGAGGCTGCGCTTGCGGCCGACCCGGTCCCCGAGGTGGCCGAACACGAGCCCGCCGACCGGGCGCATCACGAACCCGACGGCGAACGTCGCGAACGCCAGCAGCGTTCCGACCAGGGTGCTTTCACCAGGGAAGAAAATCCGGTTGAACACCAGGCCGGCCGCGGTGGCGTAGAGGAAGAAGTCGTACCACTCGATGGTGGTGCCGAGCAGGCTGGCGGCCGCGACGACCCGCAGTCGGCGGCGGGTTTCCTCGAACGCCGCCACCGCGGCGTCGGGCAGTGTGGCTGTCATCGTCCGTTACCGCGAGGAGACGGCCGCGAACGGCGTCTGCGACGCCGGATGGGACGGACGGTTGGGGTTGTGCCACAGGCCCTTCCGTTGCAGCAACGGAGCGACACCCTCACCGAACCAGTAGGCCTCTTCCAGATGGGGATACCCCGAGAGGATGAAGTGGGTGATGCCGAGTTGGGCGTATTCCGCCAGCCGTTCGGCCACCTCGGCGTGCGACCCGACCAGCGCGGTGCCGGCGCCACCGCGCACCAGGCCGACCCCGGCCCACAGGTTGGGCCCGACCAGCAGCCGGGAGCTGTCGCCGCCGTGCAGGTCGAGCATGCGGCGCTGGCCCTCCGATTCGCTGCGTGCCAGGTTGGCCTGCACCCGCTCGACGTCCGCGGGGTCGACCGCCGCCAGGAGGCGGTCGGCCTCGGCCCACGCCTGCTCGGAGGTGTCCCGGCTGATGACGTGGATCCGCAGGCCGTACTCGAGGGTCCGGCCGGCCTCCGCGGCCAGGCCCCGTATCCAGTCCAATTTCTTGCCCACCGCCTCCGGCGGTTCACCCCAGGTGAGGTAAACGTCGGAGTATGTCGCCGCGACGGGTCCGGCCGGTCCGGAGGATCCGCCGAAGAAGATCGGCGGCACCGGGTCGGGCGGGTTGTTGAGCTCGGCGCCCTCGACGTGAATGTGCTCCCCGGCGAAATCCACCGGCCCCTCCGCGGCCCACAGTTGCCGCACCACGTGCAGAAACTCGGCGGTGCGGGCGTAGCGCGCGTCCTTGTCGAGGAAATCCCCGAAGGCGCGCTGCTCGTGCGGTTCCCCGCCGGTCACGACGTTGAGCAGCAGCCGCCCGCCCGAGTGCAGCTGGAAGGTGCCGGCCATCTGGGCGGCCAGCGTGGGGCTGAGCAGTCCGGGGCGGAAGGCGACCAGGAACTTGAGCGTCTCGGTGGCCTCGATCAGCATCGCCGTCGTCAACCAGGCATCCTCACACCACAGGCCGGTCGGGGTGAGCACGCCCTCGAAACCGTTGTCCTCGGCGGCCGCGCAGATCTGGCGCAGGTAACGCAGAGTCGCAGGCCGGTCACCGGACATCGATGTGCCGTGCCCACCGGCGACCAGGTTGCGCGAGTCTCCGTATGTGGGCAGGAACCAGTGAAACGCCAGGCTCCTGGAAACTGCGTGGGACTCTTCCTGCGACATTGCTTGCGATGTTCCTTCGCTCTCGGCACGATTCTTCGCTCTCGGCACAACTCCTCGAGTCTGCTGCATCCCGGCGGGCCGCGGGAGGGTTGAAACCATGGAGATTGATTCCCGGCCGGGCACGCGAACCACAACAGGTCACCAGTTGATGACCGGCAGATCACACCAGGTCACACAATGCTTCCAGTTCGACACGGGCCGGGCGGAAAAGCGTGTCCCGCGCGTCATGATGGCGATCATGCCTGATCTCAATCGCAGGGCGATGCTGCGCGTGAGTGCCGGCGCCGGCCTGGGAGCAGCCGGCCTGCTGGCGTTCAGCGGGCTGCTCGACCCGACCACACCGCAGGCGGCCCCGCCGGGTCCTGGCCCGTTCGAGCCGCCGAGCGTTGGCACTGCCCTGCCGACGAAGCTCACCGGATCGTTCGTGTCGGCGGCACGCGGGGGAATCAAGACCAACTACGCGATCGCCGTCCCACCCGGTCAAACCGGCGCGCTGCGCACGGTGATCGCGCTGCACGGCATGGATGCCGACGCCAACCAGATGTTCGACATGGGGGTCACGGAGGGGTTGGCCCGGCTGATCAAAGAGGGCAAGCCGCCGTTCGCGGTTGTGGGCGTCGATGGCGGCAACACCTATTGGCACAAGCGGGCCTCCGGCGAGGACTCCGGCGCAATGGTGCTCGACGAATTGCTGCCGATGCTGTCGACCATGGGCTTCGACACCTCACGGGTCGGATTCATGGGGTGGTCGATGGGCGGGTACGGGGCGCTGCATCTGGGCGCCAAGCTGGGGCCGTCGCGCACCGCCGGAATCTGTGCGATCAGCCCGGCGCTGTTCTCCTCCTTCGCCGACACCACCCCCGGGGCGTTCGACAGCAACGACGACTGGGTCCAGAACAGCGTGTTGGGCGTGCCGGCCCTGAATTCGATTCCGCTACGGGTGGACTGCGGAGTCTTCGACCGCTTCTATCCCGCGGCAAAGCAATTCGTCGGCCAGTTGACGACTCCGCCGGCGGGCAGCTTCTCCCTTGGCGGGCACGACCTCGGGTACTGGCGCATGCAATTGCCCGGCGAGCTGGGCTGGGTGGCGAGCGAGCGATGACCACAGAGATCGATTTCGCGCAAAGTGAACCACACGTGCGTCAACAAACGTCATACTGGAATACGTCTTCGGGAGGTAGGGGATGAGCGGGTTGCTGCTTGCCTGCATCGCGGTCGCTGCGCCGATTGCCGGGATGGGCCTGATGCAGATGCAGGCGCGCTTGGAGCGCTGGGACTACGAGCGTCACGCTGAAGACTGAGTGCCGCCTCAAATTCGTTTCTTAGCAAAGAGTTAGAGGCAATTGTCGCTCCCCTTATGTTTGCGGCCTAGCGTGATCATCAACGCTTCGCGGGAGGGGACGCTCATGATCAGCACGCTCAACACTTATGACTGTGGTACCGCTCAGGCCCGGGCACACTGCCGACACCTGGCAACCGTGGTCACCATCGAGGGCGAGATCGACGCCGTCAACGTCGAGCGGATCGCCCTGTACCTTCGCCGGTTCCTCTTGGGCGACAGCCCGGTGGTGCTGGACATGACTGACGTCAGCCGAATCACCACCGCCGGACTGTCGCTGTTACTGACGTTCGATGACGACTGCGAGGGCGCCGGCCTGGGGTGGACCTTGGTCGCGGGCTCGGCAGTTGCCGAATTGCTGGCCGTCGCCGCTGCCCAGGAGGCTTTCCCGGTCGCGGGGTCGGTGCACGAGGCGCTCCGCGATCTAGCCGACGCCATCGTCAGCCGTCGCCAGTCGGTGCTGCCGTTGATCAGGAAGTCGGCTTAGCACCCGCCGAATAGTTCGGCCTTGCCGATTCGCCAGGGGCGAACGAGCCGCTTGAGGCTGCCCGGCGTATCCCGCGGGCGCCGGGCCGGTGATCGATGACGGACGCCCCGGACGTGGACCCCTGACGTGGTGAGCGATCCGGTGCGTGCTGCGCTGGCTAACCTGATCCCCGACGATGCGAGGATCATGTGATGAGCGGACAGCGTGTACTGGAGGGCCTGCGGTGGCGGTATGCGGCCAAGGCGTTCGACCCGCAAGCGCAGGTCTCGGATGAGGACTGGTTCGCTCTCACCGAAGCCTTCCGCCTGACCCCGTCGTCCTACGGGGTGCAACCCTGGAAGTTGATCGACGTGGTATCGCCGGACATCCGCGAAGCACTAGCGGCGGCCGCCCCGCTCAACACGACGAAGATCCTCACCTGTTCGCGACTGGCGCTGCTGGCCAACCTTCGGCGCATCTCAGCTGAGCATCTCGAATCCTACTTCGCGAACATGGCTGCGGCCCGCGGTCTTGCGCGTGACCAGATCGACGGCTTCGCCGCGATGGTCGCGTCGGAGATCGACGCGAAAGAAGAAGCCGAACAGGCGAATTGGGCACTGTCGCAGACCTACATCGCGCTGGGTTTCATGGCTTCGGCTGCGGCGTTGATGCGCATCGACATGTGCCCGATGGAGGGCATCGATCGTCCGGCCTTCGACCAGATCCTCGGCCTGTCCGGCAGCGAATACACCTGCGCGGTCGGCGTTGCCGTCGGCTACCGCGCCGCCGATGACCCCCTTCAGAGCCTGCCCCGGGTCCGGTTCGACCGAGACGCCGTCATAGTGACCGTGTGACCGATCGCCAGCGCAGCCAGCACGCCGGCGGCCGCCAGCAGCAGCATGGCCAGCAGCAGCAGCTGAGGGTCGTAGACCACCCCAGAGGTGGCCGGCTGCCCCTCGGCAACGGGCGCAACACGCACCGTGTGCTGCGCGTGCAGCCAGCACAGTCCCGCACCGAGCAGCGCCAAGAGCGCTGCGACGAGTTGAACCAGCGCCCGGGTGATCACGACCGCCACGGTTCGTCGTGCTCATCAGCGGCCGGCTCCACGCGCTCCTGAACCAGCGGAGTCAACACATCCCGGAGGAGACGATGATGCCGCGCCCACGCCTGGGCGGTGCGGCCGCCGGTGAGCTTGAGCCCGATGCCGACCCGGCCACGCGGCACCCCGAACAGCTCGCCGAGCGCCCGCGCCGACTGCCACGTCTCCAGGTCAGCATCGGACCCCGCCCTGGGGCTCTTGGCTTCCGGATAGATCTTGACGATTTCGCGGATCAGGATCGTCTCGGTGCCCTCCCGCAGCGCGTCCTCGGTCAACTCCACCGACACGTGCATCCGGGCCGCGGTGATCTGCACCGCCACGAACGCCGACACCAATACCAGGAAAATGGCCGGAACCAGCAAGGAGACCCCGGCGCCGCTCCACATCTCGATCAGAATCAACGACGCCGCCGAGAACGGGCCCAGTAGCACCCAGTACCAGCTGGCACCGGGCTCGTAGAACAACCGCGTGGACTCGGGGTCCCTCACGGCGCGCCCCGGCTCACGAGAGCCAACCGGCCGCGGCCGCGGCCCAGTAGGTGAGCACGACGTCCGCGCCCGCGCGGCGGATGCCGGTCAAGGTCTCCAGCGCCGCGGCGCGCTCGTCGATCCAGCCGTTGGCAGCCGCGGCGCACACCATCGCGTACTCCCCCGACACCTGGTAGGCGGCCACAGGGACCGGCGACACCGAGGCCGCCGCCGACACCACGTCCAGATAGCCCAGTGCGGGTTTGACCATCACGATGTCCGCGCCTTCGCCGAGATCCAGCGCGATCTCGTGCAGCGCCTCGCGGGCGTTGCCCGGCTCCTGCTGGTAGGTGCGGCGGTCCCCGGACAGGCTCGAGCTCACCGCCTCGCGGAACGGTCCGTAGAACGCCGAGGCGAACTTGGCGGCGTAGGCCAGGATCGCCACGTCGGTGCGGCCCGCGGCATCCAGTCCGTCGCGAATGGCGCCCACCTGACCATCCATCATCCCGCTTGGCCCCACCACGTGCGCACCCGATTCCGCCTGCGCGACAGCCAGTTCCACGTATCGCGAGAGGGTAGCGTCGTTGTCGACCCGCCCACGTTCGTCGAGGACGCCACAGTGCCCGTGGTTGGTGAACTCGTCCAGACAGGTGTCGGCCATCAACACGGTGTCGTCGCCGAGATCCTTGGCCAGGTCGCGCAGCGCCACGTTGAGGATGCCGTCCGGGTCGGTGCCGGCCGAGCCGGCTGGGTCCCTGTCCTGATCGCGAGGCACCCCGAAGATCATGAGCCCGCCCACGCCCGCGGCCACGGCCGCGGCGGCGGCGGCGCGCAGCGAATCCCGGGTGTGCTGGACGACGCCGGGCATTGACGAGATCGGCCGTGGCTCGTCGATCCCGTCGGCGACGAACATGGGCAGCACCAAATGCCGAGGCTCCAGGGACGTCTGCGCGACCAACCGGCGCAACGCGGGCGTGGCGCGGAGCCGGCGCGGACGGTGGCGCGGATAGCCGCCGGACCTCACAGGGCTAGCGCCTGCGGCTCTTCTTACGGGGCGGCGGCAGCGCACCCTCGGAACGCAACCGCGCGGCATGCTCGGCCAGTGCGTCCACCAGTGGGCCGACGGCAGCGGTGTCCGGCTGCACATCGACACGCAATCCGAACTCGGCGGCGGTCTCGGCGGTCTTGGGTCCAATGCACGCGATGATGGTCCGGGCGTGCGGCTTGCCCGCGATGCCCACGAGGTTGCGCACCGTCGAACTGGATGTGAAGCACACGGCGTCAAAGCCACCCGTCTTGATCATCTCGCGGGTCGTCGCCGGCGGCGGCGCGGCGCGCACGGTCCGGTAGGCCGTGACGTCCTCGATCTCCCAACCGCGTTCACGCAGGCCCTCGGCCAGGGTTTCGGTCGCGATGTCGGCCCGCGGCAGCAGGACCCGATTCACCGGGTCGAAAATGCTGTCGTACGGCGGGAAGTCATCCAGCAGGCCCAGCGAGGACTGTTCCCCGGCCGGCACCAGTTCGGGGCTGATCCCGAACGCACGGACCCGGTCGGCCGTCTGCTCACCGACGCAGGCGATCTTCACCCCGGAGAACGCGCGGGCGTCCAGGCCGAATTCGCCGAACTTCTCCCACACCGCTCGCACGGCGTTGGTGGAGGTGAACACCACCCACTGGAAACGGCCGTCGACCAGTCCCTTGACGGCACGTTCCATCTGGGCGGGGCTACGCGGCGGCTCGACAGCGATTGTCGGCACCTCGATCGGCAGCGCGCCGTAGGCGGTGAGCCGTTCGCTCATCTCGGCGGCCTGGTCCTTGGTGCGGGGCACCAGGACGGTCCAGCCGTACAGCGCGCGGCTCTCCCACCAATTCAGCTTGGCCCGGCTGGCCACCGTCTTGCCGACGGTCACGATCAGGGGCCCGCTTCCGCCGGGGTCGCCGAGCACAGCCGGGTCGGTCAGCCCCGCCAGCGTGGTTTCAACCGAGCGCTGCTGACAGGTGCTGCCGTCGGAGGTCACGACGACGGGTGTGGCCTCGGCCAGGTCGCGCTCGATGAGGGCGCGCGCCGCGGCGGCCAGAGTCGAGGCGCTGGCCTGCAGGATCAACGGTCCGGGTGCGGCGGCCAGTGCGTCCCAGTCGATGTCGCCCGACTCGCCACGCACGTCGGCGACGGTGTGGGTCGAGCCCAGCGGCAACCCCGCATAAGAGGGGACCGCAGTTGCGGGGGCCAATCCGGGCACGATCTCGATGTTCAGGTTGCTGCGCGCCACGGCGTTCACCTCGGCGATGACCGCCTCGACCGTCAGCGGGTCCCCGGACACCAGCCGCACGACGTCGACGCCGGCACGGGCCTCCGCGATGAGGGTCTTGGCGACCTCTGCCGGTCCGCCCGGAACGAAGCGAATGTCGGGCCCACCGGTGATCACCACGGAGGCTGCCGGTCCGGCGTCGCCGTCGGAGTCGGAGCGTTCGGCGGCGGCGGGGGCCGGGCCGGAGACCGGCGGCAGGTCTTTGCCGATCAGGGCGAGCACCTGTTCCGGTACATCGCGGTCGGCGAACACCAGAGCGGCGTTAGCCAGCACCGCGGCGGCCCGCGTGGTCAGCAGTCCCGGGTCGCCCGGGCCGGCGCCCACGTAGGCGATGTGACCCGGTTTCGGTTTCCGCCCGCGCATGGCGGATGGGCGGGTCGTTGACTGGCGAATCGTCGTTGACTGGCGAATCATGATCGCTCCCACGTCCTCTTTCTCAGTCTTCTCGCGCGGGTCCGTCTTGCCGCGATGCCCGCATCAATTCACGGGCACCGAGCTCGAACAACTCGGCGGCCACCGAGAGCCCAAGCTCTCGAGCCCGACCGGGAGCCCCGATGCCGGACGCCCGGATCACGTCGGACCCGTCGAGCGCCGCCACGCAACCGCGCAGCGACAACTCGTCGAAGACCCGGCCGTCGTCATCAATGGATTCGACCACTTCCGCGATCGCGCCCACCGGTGCCGAGCAGCCCGCCTCCAGTTCGGCCAACAGGGCTCGCTCAGCGGTGACCGCCACACGGGTGTCGGCGTCGTCCAACTCCGCCAGTACCGCCGCCAGTGCATCCCCGGCGCGGCACTCCACGGCGAGCGCACCCTGGGCCGCTGCTGGCACCATCTGCACCGCCTCGAGCGTCTCGGTGACGTCGCCCAGGCGACCCAGCCGGGCCAAGCCGGCGCGGGCCACCACGACCGCGTCAAGGTCTCCACTGCTTACCCTGTTCAACCTGGTATCAAGGTTGCCTCGCAGGGGGCGGATTTCCAAACCGAGACCCAATGCTCTAAGCTGTGCCGCCCGCCGCGGGGACGAGGTGCCCACCAGCGAGCCCGCTGGCAACTCGCCGAGCACCAGTCCGTCGCGGGCCACCACCGCATCGCGAGGGTCGCCGCGCGGGGGTATCGCCGCGATCGTGAACCGGGGGTCGTCGGCAGTCGGCAGGTCCTTGTACGAGTGCACCGCGGCATCCACCCGGCCGTCGTCGATGGCTTCGCGCAGCGCGGTGGTGAAGACCCCCACGCCCAGTGTCTCGACGGGGTCCCCCGACAGGTCGCCGACGGTGGTGATGGTGACCAACTCCGCGGGATGTCCACTGGCGATCAACGCATCGCGGACGATGCCGGCCTGGGTGGTTGCCAACAAACTGCCCCGAGTGCCTATCCGGATCACGCGCACCGATCGGCTACTCGCCGGAAGGCCCCGGGCCATGGAGTGCACCCGTATCGGATCCGGTTGACGCCGAGGGTAATTCGCCTGCGGCGACGGCGGCTACGGAGTCTATGGAGTTCGGGTTGAGTTCGAAGAGCTCACGCAGCGCCTCGGCGTAGCTGTCGCCGCCGGGCGCGGTGGCGAGCTGTTTGATCCGCACGGTCGGCGCGTGCAGCAACTTGTCGACGACCCTGCGCACGGTGCGAGCGACCTCGTCGCGCTCGGCGACGGCCAGCCCGGGCAGGCGGTTGTCCAGCCGCATCAGCTCGGCCTCGACAACGTCGGCGGCCCGTTGGCGCAACGCCGTCACGGTCGGGGTGACCTCGGCCATCCGCTGGCCCGCCAGGTACGTCGCGACTTCGGCCGCCACGATACGGCGGGCGGCGTCGACATCAGCCGCCGCAGCATGTGCCGACGGTTCCGACTGCAGGCGGTCCACGTCGACTACCCAGACGCCGGGAAGCCCGGCCACGGCGGGGTCGACGTCGCGCGGCATCCCCAGATCGCAGATCACGACGGGGCTGGCATCCTCATCGCGGTGCGCGGCGGCCAGCGCGTGGTGCACGTCGGCCAGCGAGACCACCGGGCTCACCGCCCCGGTACAGCTGACCACGACGTCGGCGTCCGCCAATGCGTCGGTCACGCGGTCGAGGGTGAGCGCGTCCGCCTGAACCCCGGCTTCACGGACCTTGCGGGCCAAGCGATGCGCCCGGGCCAGCGAGCGGTTGACGATGTGGACGCGCGCGATGCCCGCCCGGGTGAGGTGCGCGGCCGCGAGGGCGCCCATCGCGCCGGCGCCGATCACCGCGGCCGTCTTGCCCTCCAGCCCGCCCAGGCGGCGTTCGGCCATAGCCAGCGCGACCGACACCACGGAGGCGCCGGCGGCGTCGATGCCGGTCTCGGAGTGCACCCGCTTGCCCACCGACAGCGCCCGCTGGGCCAGTTCGTGCAACACGCGGCCCACGGTGTGGTTGGCCTCGGCCGAGGCGTAGGCGCGGCGCACCTGGCCGAGTACCTGCTGCTCGCCGACCACCGCCGAGTCCAGGCCGCTGGCGACGGCGAACAGGTGCTCGACAGCGGCCTCGCTGTACCGCACATAGGCGTGCTGGGTCAGATCCCCCATCGACATTCCGGAGTGGTCGGACAGCACCTGCCCGATCACCCCCAACCCGCCGTGGAACGCCTCCACCACCGCATAGACCTCCACGCGGTTGCAGGTGGACAGCACCATGGCCTCCGTCACCAGAGGTGACTGGACCAGGCGGTCGATGATCTTGTCCTGGTCGGACTCGTCGAGGCTCAGTTTCTCCAGGACGGTGACCGGCGCACTGCGGTGCGAGACCCCGAAGAGCAACACGCTCACTGCAGCATCACCTGGCCAGCTCCCTTGCTTCCTTCGGTGACTTGCTTACTCCGGTGACGGATGTGGCCACCACGCTAATCCCTGATGAGGTGTGCCAGCAAATACGGGTGCTGTGCGACCGATCACCGCTTCAGGTCCGTTCGCAGCCGCACCTCGTCGACCTCCCAGTAGCTGTGCTCGCGGCCGTCGAGGAGGATCACCGGCAGCCGGTCGCCGAACTCGGCCCGCAGCGCCGGGTTGCCGGCGGCTGCCTCAGCGTCGACATCCGTGGTCGACAGGTCAAAACCGAGCTCCGTGGCTAGTTCGGCCAACCGGGTGAGGACGCGTCCGCACAGTGCGCACCCGTCGCGGGCCAGCAACTCCACCCGGTGTAGCGGTGGCTGGCTCATAGACTCGCTCACGGGTGACTCACGGGTGAATTGTGGCACCGCGCGTCGGGGATTACGTTGCCGCCGTGGCTGCCGATACCGATGACACCGTCCGCCTCGACCCAGTCGCGATGCGGCAGGCCGCCCAGGCGGTGAACGACGGCGCGGAAGTTCTACGGAACAGGCTCGCTGCGCTGGACCGTGAGGTCGCCGTCCTGCTCGGCGACTGGCGCGGGGCCTCCGGAGGTGCCTACGCCGCTGTGTGGGAGCAGTGGCATCGCGGGGCCGACGAGGTGCAGGCGGGTCTGTCGATCCTCGCCCGGGGCCTCGCCGAAGCCGAACGTGGGTACCGGCTGAACGAGACCCGATCCGCTCGGGCGTTGCGCGAGGTGGTCGACGGGGCGATCGGCGGGGTGGTGAGCGATGGCTGATGCCTTCCGGGTGGATCCAGAGAAGCTGGCCGACGGTGTTGCGCGGATGGCCGAGTTCGGGCGGTGGGCAGAGATCCTGCTGTCCGACATCGACTCGGCCGTCGGCCGCTTGCACGCCGCGTGGACCGGGGAGGGCGCGGCGGCCCATGCGGCGGCGCACCGCCGCTGGACGCACGGCGAAGCCATGATGCGCGCGGCACTGGGACGCCTCGCGAGCGCCGGCGCGACAGCACACACGAACTACACCGGGGCCATGGCGACGAATGTGGCCATGTGGCCGTGAGCGCCTCACCCGCGCCACGGGCGTAAGCCCGCCTGCGGCCGTGTCCGGGCGCGGCCGGATAGGGTTGAAACATGGCTACCTCCGGCTCCGACGGCGCCGACGTCAGCCGCCTCGACCCGGAGACGCTCGCCGCCGACGCCAGCGCCATCCGCGCGCTGGAGGGTATGAACACGGTTCCGGCCGCGGAGGGCGTCCCGGATCGGCCGCCGCCACCGATCGACCTGACCGCGGCCGCCTTCTTCGACGTGGACAACACACTGGTTCAGGGCTCGTCGGCGGTGCACTTCGGGCGCGGGCTGGCCGCCCGCCACTACTTCACCTACCGCGACGTGATGGGATTCGTTTACGCGCAGGCCAAGTTTCAGCTGCTGGGTAGGGAGAACAGCGACGACGTCGCCGCTGGACGCCGCAAGGCGCTCGCCTTCATCGAGGGGCGGCCCGTCGCTGAGCTGGAGGGGCTGGGCGAGGTCATCTACGACGAGATCATCGCCGACAAAATCTGGGCCGGCACCCGCGAGCTCACACGCATGCATCTCGACGCGGGGCAACAGGTGTGGCTGATCACGGCGACGCCCTACGAGCTCGCGGCGACGATCGCGCGCCGGCTCGGGCTGACAGGAGCACTGGGGACCGTCGCGGAGTCGGTCGACGGCGTGTTCACCGGCAGGCTCGTCGGCGACATCCTGCACGGCCCCGGGAAGGCGCACGCCGTGCGGTCACTGGCGATCCGCGAGGGACTCAAACTCAAACGTTGCACCGCCTATTCCGACAGCTACAACGACGTGCCCATGCTCTCGCTCGTCGGTACTGCGGTCGCCATCAACCCCGACGCCCGGTTGCGCGCCCTGGCCCGTGAACGCGGATGGGAGATCCGCGATTTCCGGACCGCCCGCAAGGCCGCCAAGGTCGGGGTGCCGTCGGCCCTCGCCCTGGGAGCGGCCGGCGGTGCGCTGGCGGCACTCGCATCGCGCCGGCAATCCCGCTGATAAGCTGCGCCGCGCAGGCACGAGCGGGGAGCAGCGGCATGACAATCCACCAGGAATCCGAAGGCATCATCGGCAGCCACTACCGGGCGCCGGACTACTTCGAGGTCGGTCGCGAGAAGATCCGTGAGTTCGCGGCCGCAGTCAAAGACGATCACCCGGCTCACCACAACGATGCCTCCGCGGCCGAAGTCGGCTACGCCGATCTGGTGGCGCCACTGACATTCCTGGCGGTCGCCGGACGCCGCGTGCAACTGGAGATCTTCAACAAGTTCGATATCCCGATCAACATCGCCCGCGTGTTCCACCGGGACCAGAAGTTCACGTTCCACCGGCCCATCCTGGTCGGCGACAAGCTGTACTTCGACACTTACCTCGACTCGGTGCTGGAGTCCCACGGCACGGTGATCACCGAGATTCGCAGCGAGATCACCGATGCCGAGGGCAAGCCGGTCGCCACCGGCGTGGTGACGATGCTCGGGGAGGCGGCCAACCAGGACGCGAGCACCGCGGCGACCGTCGCCGCGGTTGCGGCCATGTCGCGCGGGCAGTAACCGCTCAGCCGAAGAAGATATTGCGTCGACCCGCGAGGAGCCGGAACAGGGTCTGCTGGATGGTCTCGCGCACCTGGTCGGTCAGCTCGAAGGTCACCATCGGGTCGTCGGCGTCGGACGCGGCGTACTCGCTGGTGGAGATCGGCTCGCCGAACGCGATGCGCCACTTCGACGGCAGCGGCACCAGGCCGGCGGGTCCGGCCAGCGGGAACAACGGCGTGATCGGGAAGTAGGGCAGCCCGAACAGCCTGGCCAGCAGCTTCACGTCGGCCAGCATCGGGTAGATCTCTTCGGATCCGACGATCGAGCACGGGATGATGGGGGCCCCGGTGCGCAGCGCTGCCGCCACGAACCCGCCACGGCCGAAACGTTGCAACCGGTAGCGGTCCCCGAAGCGCTTACCCAGCCCTTTGTAGCCCTCCGGGAACACGGCGGTGAGCTCACCGGCGGCCAACAACCGGTGCGCGTCGGTCGTGCAGGCCACGGTGTGGCCGGCCCTGCGGGCCGCCTCCCCCACCACAGGCATGTCGAAGACCATGTCGGCAGCCAGCAGTCGCAGGTCCCGGTGGGCCGGATGCTCGTCGTGCACCGCCACCGACAGCATCAAGCCGTCGAACGGCAGGACCCCGGCATGGTTGGCCACCACCAGCGCAGCGCCGTCGGCGGGAAGGTTCTCGGCGCCGCTCACCTCGACCCGGAACCAGGAGTTGAAGAAGAACCTCAGCAGCGGCCGCAGGACAGCGCTGTTGAAGTGCGGATCGAAACCGAACTCGTCGACGGTGTAGTCGCCGGTGAGCCGCTGGCGCAGGAATCCGGCCACCGCGGCGACACGCTGAGCAACGTCCGTGAGGGGCACCTCCGCCGTGCCGGCCGCGTCGGCCGGGCGACGCCGTCGCTGGTCGATCTCGCGCACGACCGCGGCGACCTGCTCTGCCGATGCGGCACCCCGCGTGGTGGACTGCATCGAGGGATGCTGGCGGGCTGGGCCGCCGCGATGGTCGGACCTGCTTCGCTGCGCCGCCCGGCTCGTGCGCAGCGGAATGACGTTGGCACCGTCTTCATCCGCCACGATGATTACCTGACCCACCCCACGAAATCGGATTTCGACTGCTCACGCGCTGCGCCAGAGCTATGGCGCGTTCTTCAAGGGAGCGTACCCGATGTGGGTCGATGAGGGGGGTCAGGCCGCGGCCGCGGACGTAGTCGTCGAAGGCCTCTGCGGTGGTCCATTTGGGCTGGTAGCCAAGGTCTGTGCGCATCCGGGTGGTGTCCATCACACGGCCGTAACTCAAATACTCGAACTGATCGCGACTGATCTCGTTGTAGTGGTTGGCGCGTCGCAGGGAGTCGAGCGCCCAGACGCCGAAACCAGGCACCGGCAGGGGAATCCGGCCGGCGCGGCGGATCGCCTGGGACAGCATGATGATGCCGTCGGCGCCGACGTTGAACGTGCCCGCCTTACCGGCCATCGCCGCACGCTCCAGCGCGCCGAGCGCATCCTGCTCGTGCAGCAGCTGCAGGCGCGCATCGCGGCCGAGCATGGTGGGCACCACAGGGCCGGCCAGGTACCGCGACAACGTGGTGTCCATCGCCGGGCCGATCATGTTCGCCAGCCGCAGGATGGTCACCGACACGTCGGGGCGGCGCCGGCCGAGGCCGCGCGCGTACCCCTCGATATCGAGACTGTCCTTGGCGAAGCCGCCGCGGAAAGGGCGGCGGCTGGTGCTGTCTTCGGTGAACACGACCGGATCGTGCGAGCTGGAGCCGTACACCTCGGACGTGGACTTCAGCACAACGCGGCGCACCGATGGCGCCTTCTGGCAGGCCGCGAACAGCTGCATGGCGCCCATCACGTTGATTTCCTTCAGCGCCGCGGAGCCGCCGGACCGCGGCGCGTAGGACGCCGCCGCGGCATGCACCACTGTGTCGACGTCGCCGTTGCGAATCACTTTGGCGATGAAGGGATTACGGATGTCGGCGCGGACGAATTCGGCGCGGCCCATTCGTCGGACCATGTCCTTGCTGGGGGCGATCGCGTCCACCGCAATCACACTGTTGATCAGCGGATTCTGGGCGAGCCGGGATGTCAGGTAGCCACCCAGAAACCGGCATGCCCCGGTGACCAGCACGACCTTGGGGTAGTGCACCATGCCGTCGTCGGCGTCACGCCCACTCGATCGGTCCACCCGGCCAGCCTATCGGCCGGCGAGGCGGTGGACTTACTTGCCGAGTTTTCTGCGCTGCACCCGGGTGCGGCGCAGAAGTTTGCGGTGCTTCTTCTTCGACATGCGCTTGCGGCGCTTCTTGATTACTGACCCCATGC
>Ga0164296_1003225_pt1 | contig 15542 bp, 13 predicted proteins | sample GEODES057metaG_FD_113533 | JGI IMG/M metagenome (GOLD analysis project Ga0164296, IMG submission 113533) | Dystrophic lake water microbial communities from Trout Bog Lake, Wisconsin, USA - GEODES057 metaG | ecosystem: Environmental > Aquatic > Freshwater > Lake | place: USA: Trout Bog Lake... | reverse complement strand
GCTGCTCCCACGAGTGTGTGGTGCTGTTGGATGAGCTCTGCGGCCGTCGTAGAGACGAAGTCATAGAACTCGTCGGGGACCCGCTCCAACATGTCAGTGAGACCCCGTCCGTCCCGCAAGTGCTCCCAGACGGTGACGGTGGACACTCCCGTCACCAGCTTGTGGAGGCGCAGATATTCTGCGTACTTCAATTTGGCCCGAACGGACGGTGTCCTCGGGTCCTCGGGCATGAAGCGGACGACGAAGCCTTCTGCGTTCTCATTGCCAGAATCGGTGACATTGGCGACGATCTCGGACAGGTCGGTGAATCCATCGAAACGTTGGGCACGGCGACCCGTCCAAGCGTCGAACGATACGTCGGCGCCAGTGGCGTGGTCGATGGCGGCCAGTAGCGTGAGCTCTTCAGCTTCGCCGTAGTCCACGACGATGCGATTCCATGGGGCAACGAATTCGAACAGGAGAGTCGTACGCTCGGGGACCACAAGGTCGCCATGGTTCTCGCGGAGCCAGCGGGTTGCAGCAATGGCCTGTTCGGACACGAATGAGCCTCGCGTAGCAATAGCCGGCCCGTCGCCCAGGTCGTAGAGGATCGCAAGCGAGCCGTCCATCTTCTCGTGCACCTCGAATGCCAGATGTTCGGGAAGCTCTCCGAACGGGCTGCTTGGCCCATGCTCGGAGGCGTTGGCGAACTTGGGGAACGGCCGAGCGAGCACGGTCGAGCCCTCCTCGAAGGGGTGACCGGCCACGATGAGCCCCCGACTCAGCTTCGTGGCCTCGGACCAGCTGCTCGAGTACTGCGCCTTGGGGGTGTAGGTGAGGAGAAAGGCGTCAGCATGCGGGTGGGGTCGAACGCTCACCATGCCGTTGTCGACAGCATGCGCGAGATCGTCAACATCCATGATGTCGCGCAGGGAGATGCCGTGGTTAGAACTCATATACAGCACCCTATAGGTAGGGTGCGACACGAACAGAGACTCAGCTGAGTTCTTCCAGGACCGCAGTCACGATAGATGCAGCGTCATTGCCGAAGTGCGCACGGAGCGCTTCGCGGGAGTCTGACATCCCGACGCCATCGGTGCCCAAGACGCGAAGCGAGCGGTCGAGAAACGGGGAAATCTGGTCGGGAAGCAGTGTCACGTAGTCCGAGACCGCCACGAGCGGTCCGGGCGCGTCCTTCAGGACCCGCTCCACTACGGGCATCGTCCCGGCCCTACGTGCCGCCTGAGCGTCCTCTCGGAGGGACTTGTACGACGTCACCGAGTAGAGGGCCACACCAACACCATGGTCACGCTCGAGCACATCGGCGGCGGCCAGCGCCTCAACCGCTGATGAGCCAGAGAACAAGACGGTGGCCGATCGTCCGCTGGCCGGTGCCGCACGGTACTCGTAGATGCCACGAAGGATCTCTTCGTCAGTAACCTCGGAACGCGCCGGCTGGACGAGTGGCTCATTGTAGAGAGTGAGGTAGTACACAAGGTCCCGGGGGTCCTCTCCATACATCTCGATGAGTCCATGCCGCATGATCGCTGCAACCTCGTAGGCGAATGCCGGGTCGTAGGCCTTGATATAGGGGTAGGCGGACGCCAGAAGCAGACTGTGACCGTCCTGGTGCTGGAGACCCTCCCCGAGCAGGGTGGTCCGCCCTGCCGTGCCGCCCAACAGGAAGCCACGGGCGCGAATGTCGCCAAGCTGCCAGAAGGCGTCGCCCGTTCGCTGGAACCCGAACATGGCGTAGAAGAGATAAATGGGGATGGTGGCTGTCTCAAGTGTCGCGTAGCTCGTGCCGGCGGCCTGAAATGCAGCGACTGCTCCCGTCTCCGAGATGCCCTCTTCGAGAATCTGGCCGTCCACCGCCTCCCGGTAGTTGAGCATCAGGCGCGCATCCACAGGGCGGTATCGCTGGCCAACCGACGAATAGATGCCGAACTCAGTGAAGAGCGGATCCATCCCGAAGGTGCGGCCTTCATCTGGGACAATCGGAACGATGCGCTTGCCAACCACCTTGTCGCGGAGCAGGTTGCGGATGACCCTCACGGCGGCAGCAGTGGTCGAAACGGTCTGGTCCCCGGAACCGGCATCGAACTCTGCGAACGGCCCACGGCCTGGCAGGGGGATGCTCGATTCCCCGCCCCTCCGCTCTGGGAGCGACCCCAGAAGCTCTGTCCGCCTGGCCTGGAGGTAGCGGAGCTCCGCCGAGTTCGCGGGGAGCCGCAGGTAGGGCGGTTCTCCATCTTCGAGGTCGCTATCAGCGATGAGGTCGCGTAGGCCGATGCGATCGCGCATCTCCACGAGTTCGTTGCGGTCCATGGCCTTGATCTGGTGTGTCGCGTTACGTGCCTCGACCCTTGCTCCGAGCGCCCAGCCCTTGACCGTGTGGGCCAAGATGACGGTGGGTCGACCCTTGTGGGCAGTTGCCGCGGCGTACGCGGCGTGCAGCTTCGTCGAGTCGTGACCCCCACGCGGCAGCCGCATGAGGTCGTCGTCACTTAGGTGGGCAACGAGCTCGAGTAGGCGTGGGTCGGATCCGAAGAACTCGCGTCGAATGACGTCACCCGATGACGTGGCGAGTCGTTGGAATGTCCCATCGGGCGTGGATGAGAGGGCATCAACCAGCACGCCTTCGGTGTCTCGGGCAAAAAGCTCATCCCACGCGCTACCCCACAGCACCTTGATGACGTTCCAGCCAGCGCCGCGGAAAGTGGCTTCGAGTTCTTGGACGATCTTGCCGTTGCCACGCACGGGCCCATCGAGGCGCTGAAGGTTGCAGTTGACGATGAATGTGAGGTTGTCAAGATGGTCCCGAGCGCCGAGGCTGAGCGCGCCGAGCGCCTCTGGCTCATCGCACTCTCCGTCGCCGAGAAACGCCCACACGCGCGAATCGGATGTGTCAGCAAGCCCCCGGTCGGACATGTAGCGGTTGTGGCGTGCCTGGTAGATCGCCGAGATGGGACCCAGGCCCATCGAAACGGTGGGGAACTCCCAGAACTCGGGCATGAGTCGTGGGTGCGGGTACGAGGAGAGGCCGGGTCGGTCAGTACCAACTCGCGACACCTCGGCGCGGAAGTGGTCAAGGTCGTCTTCGTCCAGTCGGCCCTCGAGGAATGCCCGTGCGTAAATCCCCGGGCTGGCGTGACCCTGGAAGAAGACCTGGTCTCCGGGTCCGTCTCCGTCCTTGCCCCGGAAGAAGTGATTGAAGCCCACCTCGTAAAGCGATGCCGATGACGCATATGTCGCCAGGTGCCCGCCGACGCCCGGCGTCTTCTGGTTGGCTCGAAGAACCATGGCGACCGCATTCCACCGGATGATCGCACGGATGCGCTTCTCGACTGCGAGATCGCCCGGGTAGGCCGGCTCGGACTCGGGCGCAATAGTGTTGAGATACGGAGTCGAGGTGGTAACGGGGATGCCGACCCCGAGTGAATGGCTGCGCTCGAGTAGCCGCATCAACAACACGCGAGCCCGGTTCGGTCCGTATGCCTGCACGGTCGCATCAAGGGCGTCGAGCCATCCGTCCGTGGCGGCCGGATCAATATCCACCATCTGGTGAACGACTCCGTCGATGACCATCTCCCCTACGACAGGCACCGACTCGGGCTCGACGCCTGGTTCCGGCATCATTCTTCCTCCACAAGATGACGAACGCGCTCGAGGAATCCTGCCGCTTGAGCACCGTCGAGTGCTCGATGGTCCCAGCTCATCGAGAGATTTCCGATAGGGCGGATTGCCATTCCGGTCCCACCGTCGGGCGTATCCACCACCACGACGCGGTCCACCACCTTGTCCGTCGAGATGACCGCCACCTGGGGAGGCGTGATGAGCGGCGTAGTCAAGACACTCCCCGCCGATCCGTTGTTCGAAATCGTGAAGGTGGCACCTGACAGCTCCCCGGCGGTCAGGGCGCCGGCGCGAGCGCGTTCGGCTAGGTAACGGATGCCTGCCGCAACTCCTTCAAGTGACAAGAGCCCCACGTCTCGCAGGACAGGCGCAACCAAGCCATCGGGAGTATCCACCGCGATGGCAATGTCGATTCGCTCGTGGAGCAGCAAACCGCCCTCGGCGACGGAGGCATTTAGCCGGGGGAATTCTCGAAGGGCTACAGCAACGGCCTTCGTCACAAAAGCAAGCGACGTTGGAGCACGGCCCGGCCCAACCCAAGACTGCCTGGCGTTCGCCACCCGTGAGTAGTCCACTTCGACGACGCTGAGGACGTGGGGAATGGTAGCGGCCGAAGCGGCCATCATCTTCGCAGTTGCCCCTCGGACCCGACTGAATGCCTCGAAGTCCTTACCTTCGTGAGGTCCTACGCCAACTCGCATGGCGGTTTCGCCCGGCAGCGGCGGCAGCGGCGCGGTGGTGGACACGACTCCGGGACTGGCTGCTCGAGGGGGAATCAAAGGGGAAATCGGAGGGTGAGGGATGGTCGACGTTGCCGCGCTCGACTCCACGGGTCGAGGCGCCGTCTCGGCTACAGCATGGACGTCTGCTTCGATGACTCCGACCGTGTCCCCAACAACGACATGAGCCCCTTCGGCCACAACGTGCCGTACGAGGATGCCGCTCACGGGGGAGGGGATCTCGGAATCAACCTTGTCCGTGGCCACCTCGTAGAGAGGCTGCCCCTCGACGACGACGTCACCCTCGGCAACATGCCACGCAACGAGTGTTCCCTGGTCGATGGCCTCACCGAGAGCAGGAAGCGTGACCGAGTACTTGCTCACCGCCGACTCCTGCCGATCTTGATGCTGCGGAGGAGAAGGACAGTGCCGACGAGCACGATGACGGCACCGATGAGGTCGGCAACTGGGGTGTGGTAGATCGAGATTACGCAGAAGCCGACGACGAAGGCGATGAGCTCCAGAACGAACCGAACCTCATACTTGCGAGCAGCGGGCCCCTCTGGGTTAGACATCGGACTGCCATCCATCCCGAAGCCGCTCAACCTCCGAGACGGGCACCACGCGAGCAGCTGGGTCGCACTTGACCCGGAACTCACCGATGACCGCGAGAGCTTGGAACAGGCGGTCTTCCAGATCGGCAATAATCTCCGGCTGCTGAAAGGCCGATCCGTTGTGGAGGACAATGGCACCCTCTGGCGGAGTGAATCGCTGACGCGCTTCACTCGTTCCGGCTACGACATTGTGTCGTTCGCTACGAAGCTGGGACACGATGTCGGAGAGCTCGGGGTCGAGACGCCGCCTGGCATCGTTCATGTACACACCAAGCAGCCGTCGCAGCTTCACGATCTCCTCGTCGCGGGCCGCAACCTGCTGCTCGAGCTCGCTTTCGCGCCTGATGTTCATGAACGCTCCTTCACGGGCTCGTACTGGCAGAGGTCCTGCACTGTGTCCCAACCATCGCGGACTCCTCCACGGCCATAAGAGAGTCCGCCGTCGACGTAGATGTTCTTGCACGAGCAGGACGCCCAGTCGTGAGTGTGCTTCGACTCGATGATGTCGCCGCAGACCAGGCACTTCGCGCGATTGACGGTAAGCCGCGGGAGGGGCGTGATGTGTGGGTAGCCGTCATCGTCGACTGCGAATGAAGGCGTCCGGAAGTCTTCGGCATTCCCGTTCGTGCAGCCCATACATTCGTCCATCGGGTCTCCTCTTCGAGGTCTCTAAGGAAAAGACTACCGAATGGGTGTGACGGAAAACTATCGGACGACGCCGGCAGGTGTCTTCTTTGCAGCGACCTTGGCCCGCGTTGAGTTGGTCGACGACTCGGCGAGGATTGACTTGATGAGTTCCAGCACTTGTCCGTCATAGATGAGCCCGGTGTGGCTCACACCCTCCACGACGTGGTGATGTGCTCCCGGCAGGAGGCCGGAGCTCTTCGGGATGATGAGCTTGTCGTTCGTGCCCACGATGTTGTGCATGTTGGGCAGAGGTTGAAGTCCCTCAGTCATGCGCGACCCGTGGCTCATGCACCGCAGCGAGGGGACCGGCATAAACAGGTGACAGAGCGAGGTTCCCGTGAGCGGCGCGCCGAGCGTGATGACCTTGGAGACGAGCTCGGGGTACATGTCGTCGAGGATGGTGGCAACCAGGCCGCCTTGAGAGTGCCCGACAAGGGCCACCGGAGTCTCTCCTGCGTCGATAACCTTCTTGGCCGACTCGACAGAGCGCATCGTGTGTGCAAGCCCAAGACTCTTGAGGTTGGTGAGTTCGGCACCGAGGGCATTCATGAGGGGCCCGTAGACAGTCTCGGCTACGAATGGGGGCACTGCCGTGCCGGTGATGATGAGCACCCTCTGTCGCTTCTTGGATCGCGCCATGTGATCGCCCCCTCGTCTGTTGAAAAAAAACGATACCCCCTGGGTGTGACAGACCGACAGCCTTTTGGAGATGGTGGCTATTAGTGGCTCCGAAACCCGACCGATTTGGTAAACTATTCGAATGAGGAACCTGTTCGCCTTTCCGAATCCCGTGAACGAGAAGGCGGCCAGAGTGGTCGCCGCCGGCGTCGTGCTGGTCGGAACCGCGTTTCTTGCCACAACCAGCCCTTGGGTTCTCGCTGCATTGGCCTACGGGTTCTGGGCTCGCGTCCTGGCTGGCCCCAGGCTGTCGCCCTTGGGTCAGTTCGCCACCCGGATCGTTGCTCCACACCTGGGTGACGCCCGGTTGGTAGCTGGTCCTCCGAAGCGGTTTGCCCAGGCGGTCGGTGTCGCGTTCTCCTCGACGGCTCTAGTTGCCTATTTCACGGTTGGTGCTGGGGTCGCCCAGGTAATCATTGGCCTACTCGTTGTGGCAGCCGCTCTTGAGGCATTCCTAGGGCTCTGTCTGGGTTGCAAGGCCTTCGGCTTCCTGATGAAAGCCGGCATCGTTCCCGACTCGGTGTGTCTTGAGTGTGCGGACATCTCGCGGCGCTATCCGCAACCGGCCCGCTAAAGCTTCGTTGGACTAGTTCCCGAGGAACTGGATGGCCAGCGACCCAATTAGCGATATAACCCCGACGACGGCCATGATGCCCACTGCGATACGCATTGTGCGAGGGCGTTTCCACTCCTCGTCTTCCAGATTCCAGTCCCTATCGAATGTTGGTTCTGGCATACCCCCGTGGCCGGGACCCGTGGATGAGAACACGCTTGCATCCCCCTCCGCAGGTCCGACCGGGGTGGCCATCAGGCGTCGGTGCCGAGGGCGGTGCCTTCCAGCACCGGCTCTTCGAGACTTGGGACACCCACGAAGGACAGCTGTGGACCTGTCTCGCCCTCGGTGACATCGATGTGGATGGTGTCCCCGGAGCGGAACTCCCGCCAGAGGAGCTTCTCGGAGAGCTCGTCCTCAACGAATGTCTGCACGGTACGACGAAGCGGCCGAGCGCCAAGCTCAGGGTCATAGCCACGGTCGGCGAGGAACTGCTTCGCCCCGTCGGTGAGGCTAAGACCGATTCCCTGGAGTTCGAGCTGCGTGGTGACGCGAGCCATGAAGGTATCGACGATTTCCACCACCTCGTTCTTCGTCAGCTCGTGGAAGACGATCGTGTCGTCGATGCGGTTGAGGAACTCGGGACGGAAGTGCGCCTTGAGGGCATCCACCGCCTTGCCCTTCATCTTGTCGTAGGACGTACCTTCGCTCGTCTTGGAGAAGCCGATGCCAGCCTTGCGGAGGTCCTGCGTCCCCAGGTTCGACGTCATGATGAGCACCGTGTTCTTGAAGTCAACCGTGCGACCCTGGCTGTCGGTCAGGCGCCCGTCCTCCAGAATCTGGAGCAGCGTGTTGAACACATCAGGGTGTGCCTTCTCGATTTCGTCGAAGAGCACGACGCTGAATGGCTTGCGGCGCACAGCTTCGGTCAGCTGACCACCCTCTTCGTAGCCGACGTAGCCGGGAGGCGCCCCAACGAGGCGAGCCACATTGTGCTTCTCCATGTACTCGCTCATGTCGAGCTGGATCAGCGCGTCCTGGTCGTCGAAGAGGAACTCGGCCAGCGTCTTGGCAAGCTCGGTCTTCCCGACACCGGTCGGGCCCAGGAAGATGAAGGAACCTGCCGGACGCTTCGGGTCCTTCAGGCCGGCGCGGGCGCGTCGGATGGCGCGCGAGATGGAGGTCACAGCCTCCTCCTGGCCGATGACACGCTTGTGCAGCTCGTCCTCCATGCGCAGGAGTCGAGCCGTCTCCTCCTCGGTGAGGCGCATCACGGGAATTCCCGTCCACACGGCCAAGACCTCAGCGATGACCTCTTCATCGACCACGTCGAAGTTGGTGGTGCCCTCCTCGGTGACAGCGGCCTGCATGCGGCGGATGCGCAGGCGGCTGCCTGCCTCATCGATGAGGTCGATGGCCTTGTCCGGGAGGAATCGGTCGGCGACATAGCGGTCGGCCAGGTTGGCAGCGGCCACGATTGCCTGGTCGGTGATCGTCACCGAGTGGTGCGTCTCGTAGCGGTCGCGGAGGCCCTTGAGGATCTCGATCGTCATCGCCACCGTGGGCTGCTCGACCTTGACGGGCTGGAAGCGGCGCTCCAGGGCGGCGTCCTTCTCGATGTACTTGCGGTACTCGTCGAGGGTCGTGGCGCCAACCGTCTGGATCTCACCACGGGCCAGCATGGGCTTCAGGATGTTGGCTGCATCGATAGCCCCCTCGGCAGCGCCCGCTCCGACGAGGGTGTGAATCTCGTCGATGAAGAGGATGACGTCTCCTCGCGAGCGGACCTCCTTGAGGATCTTCTTGATGCGCTCCTCGAAATCACCGCGGTAGCGAGAGCCGGCCACGATGGCCCCCATGTCGAGCGAGTAGATCTGCTTGTCCTGGAGAGTCTCGGGGACATCGCCGGCCACAATCTTCTGGGCCAATCCCTCGACTACTGCGGTCTTGCCGACTCCAGGCTCACCGACCAGCACAGGGTTGTTCTTCGACCGGCGTGACAGCACCTGCATCACGCGCTCGATCTCCTGCTCGCGACCGACCAGCGGGTCGAGCTCGTTGTCAGCAGCCATCTGGGTGAGGTTCCGACCGAACTGGTCAAGAATGGTGGAGCCCTGGGCGCGACCGCCGGACTCAGGGGCTCCGGCACTGGCGAGGCGCTCCGTCTGCGGGCCCGCAATGGCCTCGATGATGGCCTGACGCATCGTGACCAAGTCGACACCAAGCTGCGTGACGATCTTGGTTGCCACCCCGTCGCCTTCACGAATGAGCCCAAGCAAGATGTGCTCGGTGCCGATGTAGGAGTGACCGAGCTGCAGCGCCTCTCGGAGCGAGAGCTCGAGAACACGCTTGGCCCGAGGGGTGAACGGCGGCGACCCCGCTGACGGCGTGGCGGATGGTCCGACCATCTCTTCGATCTTGGCGCGCACCGAGTCCCGCGTCAGCCCCTGAGCAAGAACGACCTTGCCGGCGACTCCTTCGCCTTCTCGAATCAGTCCGAGGAGGATGTGCTCGGTTCCCAGGTAGTTGTGCCCGAGCTCGCGGGACTCGTCCTGGGCAAGAACCAGAACCCTGCGGGCCCGGTCAGTGAAGCGCTCAAACACGTGATGATCTCCGTTCGTAGTTCTTCTCGTACTTCGATAGGTATAACACTACCCAGGGGGTGTGACATTCCTGCCCTACAGGGGTTCTTGTAGGCGGAGGGCCGTGAAAAAGCAACGCTGCCAGCTGACAAAAACAGCACCACCACGGTAGACTCAGATTGAACCGGATCGACCGAGAGGGAGCACGTGGGCAGGGTGCAGACGCATGGCAAGAGGTAAGTCCTTCACTCACCTCCACACTCACACCGAGTACTCAATGCTCGATGGAGCGGCTCGGATTGGCGATCTCGTACAAGCAGCCGTCGAAGACGGCCAGCCGGCCCTCGGAATCACTGACCACGGGAACATGTACGGGGTCCTCGACTTCTACAAGGCGTGCACCAACGCCGGCATCAACCCGATTATCGGCACCGAGGCGTACATGGCAGCCGAGTCGCGTGACGAGCGTCCGGTGCGCAAGGGCAAGCTCGACGACGGCGGGGGAGACTCGGACGGCGGGAGCAAGCTCTACTACCACCTGACCCTGCTAGCCGAGTCGACCCAGGGCTACAAGAATCTGCTGAAGCTGTCTTCTGATGCTTATCTCGAGGGCTACTACTACAAGCCTCGTGCCGACTGGGCAATGTTCGAGCAGTATCACGAGGGCCTCATCGCCACCACCGGCTGCTTGGGCGGGGTGGTTCTACAGGCACTCCTGGCCGGCAATGAACGACTCGCTCTCGAGCGCGCGGCACGCCTCCAAGACATCTTCGGCAAGGACAACTTGTTCGTCGAGCTCCAGGACCACGGTCTCCCCGAACAGTTGCGCACCAACCCGCAGCTCATCAAGATTGCCCGCACCCTTGGAGCCCCACTACTGGCGACCAACGACTCCCACTACACGCATCGCAAGGACCACGAGGCCCATGATGCCCTCCTGTGTGTTCAGACCGGTTCGCTCCTCTCGGATACCAATCGATTCAAGTTCGACGGGACCGAGCACTACCTGAAGTCCTCGGCCGAGATGCGGCAGCTCTTCAGCGGCTACGAGGAGGCGTGCGACTCCTCGCTGTGGATTGCCGAGCGAGCCAAGGTCGAACTCGAGCTCGGGAAGCCAGCGCTCCCGGAGTTCCCCGTCCCTGACGAGTTCACGGGCGAGACCTACCCGGAGCGAGCCGCGAAGTATCTTCGCCACCTTTCCTACGAAGGAGCACGGAAACGATACGGAGAGACCTTGCCACCGGTCGTGACCGAACGGCTCGACTATGAGCTGGGCGTGATCGCCGACATGGGGTTCCCGGCCTATTTCCTCGTGACATGGGACTTGATTCGTTATGCCGCCGAGGCCAACATCCGCGTCGGCCCGGGTCGTGGCTCCGCAGCTGGCTGCTGCGTGGCGTACTGCCTGGGCATCGTGAACCTTGACCCCATCAAGTACGACCTGCTGTTCGAGCGGTTCTTGAACCCCGGTCGTATCCAGATGCCGGACATCGACATGGACTTCGACGACCGCTACCGAGGCGAGATGATCAAGTACGCGGCCCGTCGCTACGGCAACGACCACGTCGCTCAGATTGTCACCTTCTCCACCATCAAGGCCCGAGCGGCAGTCAAGGACGCGGCTCGGGTGCTCGGGTTCGGTTACGCAGACGGAGACAAGATCGCGAAGGCCATGCCACCAGTGGTGATGGGTCGAGACACCCCGCTCTATGCCTGCTTCGAGGAGTCCCCGGGCCACGAGGACGGCTACCGCGCCGCCCAGGACATTCGCACTATGTACGAGACGGACGATACGGCGAGGCGCATTATCGACGTGGCCAAGGGTCTTGAGGGCCTGCGCCGCGGTGACGGCATCCACGCCGCCGCCGTAGTGATCTCGCGCGACCCGCTCACTGAGTATCTCCCCATCCAGCGCAAGCCCACCGCGTCCGGTGACATCGAGAATGCCCCCATCGTCACTCAGTATGAGATGCACGGAGTGGAGGAGCTCGGGCTGCTCAAGATGGACTTCTTGGGGCTCAGGAACCTGTCGATCATCGAGATGTGCTTGGACATGATCGAAGAAGGGACAGGCGTTCGCCCCGACATCGACAATGTACCTCTGGACGACGAGCAGGTCTTTGAGCTGCTGCGTCGGGGGGACACTACTGGCGTGTTCCAGCTGGAAGGCCGTGCCATGCGAGCCCTCATGCGCTCGCTGGCCCCAACGGAATTCGCTGACGTGTGTGCGCTGGTAGCCCTCTACCGGCCGGGCCCGATGGCGAACAACATGCACAACGACTACGCCGACCGGAAGAACGGTCGCAAGGTCGCGACATACGCCCACGAAGACCTCAAGCCCCTGCTCCAGGACACTCAGGGTCTGATGATCTACCAAGAGTCCATGATGCGCGTGGCTCAGAAGTTCGCCGGCTACTCGTTGGCAGAGGCAGATAACCTGAGAAAGGCTTGCGGGAAAAAGGATCGGGTTCTACTCGCCAAGGAGCGCCTCAAGTTCGTGGCCGGCTGTGAGGAGACCGGCTACGGCGAGAAGCTCGGTACTGCACTCTTCGACGTCATCGAGCCCTTCGCCGACTACGCGTTCAACAAGAGCCACTCCTATGGCTACGGCTTCGTCGCCTATCAGACTGCTTGGCTCAAGACCCACTATCCCGTCGAGTACATGTCCGCCCTTCTGACATCCGTCCGTGATGACAAGGACAAGACGGCGATCTTCCTTTCCGAGTGCCGCGCCATGGGTATCGAGGTGCAGGTCCCCGACGTCAACGCCTCGGTAGCTGACTTCGGTCCCGACCGTGACAGCGTGACGCCAGGCATCCGTTTCGGACTGGCCGCTGTCAGGAACGTTGGCCAAGGCCTGGTGGAAAAGATCGTGGCCGAGCGGTCGGCCAATGGACCATTCGCTGACTTCTTCGACTTCACCCGCCGAGTAGACACCTCGGTGCTCAACAAGCGGACCATCGAGTCGCTCATCAAGGCCGGCGGCTTCGACTCGCTTGGACATCCTCGGATGGGCCTCAGCCTTGTCGCGAATGACATCATTGAGAAGACTCAGGCGCGGCGGAAGGAGAAGGACAAGGGTATCGTCACGCTGTTCGCTTCGGCCGCTGAGGACGCAGGCGACGAAGATGCCGCATGGGAAGGGACGGTCGTTGCGATTCCCAACGAGGAATTCGACAAGTCAACCCGGCTGACCTTCGAAAAAGACATGCTGGGCCTCTATGTCTCCGACCACCCTCTCATGGGAGTGGAAGCGGCCCTCGCCAAGAAGACGGACGCCACACTCGCCGACTTGCGGGAATTGGCAGAAAACTCGAATGGCCAAGATACGACATTCCGCAACGTAGGCGGGGTCATCACTGAGCTCAAGACGAAGTACACCAAGAAGGGTGACCTGATGGCGACCTTCATGCTTGAGGACCTGCAGAGTTCGATGGAAGTGTTCGTCTTCCCGAAGACAATGGCTGAGTATGGCTCGGTTCTTCAGAACGACGCGGTCGTGATCGTCAAGGCCCGCCTCGACATCAGGGACGAGACCCCGAAGATCATCGCCATGGAAGTAAGCCGGCCAACGCTCACAATGAACTCGCTGACCGAGCTGCGCGTTCGCTTGGCGGAAGACGTGGACGAAGAGACCTACAAGTCCGTGCGCCGCATCCTCGGCCAACATCCTGGTGACTACCAGGTGCGCATCAAGATTGGTGAGAAGATCTACAAGTTGCCCCCGGAATACAACTGTGAGCCGCGGAGCGCAGCAGTGGCCCTCTGTCGGTTCCTCGGACCAGAGGCGGCCACTGCCGTCTGAGGTGCGTTGGGGTATGGATTCGTCATGCTCCTCTATCGGTCGCGTAGGAACTGGCAGCAGTGAGGCGCTCCTCGATTCAATGTGGGCTGACAACGCTCAAGGGCACGAAGTGCCGTCGTCGCATTGCCGCCGACAGCGACAGTTGCGGTATCGAACATCGCGAAGAAGTCAACCCTGGCTACAACCCGATGCTTGGCGAAGTACTGACGACGTCCCCATCAGGCACGGTGGATGCCGATGTGCTTCTCGTCGATCAATCCGCTCTGGCCAGCCTTGAAGACATGGACTTCAGCGGCGACCCGACGATGAAGCTCATCGCCGCCAATGCCCTGCTTGAGCGAGCTGGCATTCCCGTCGAGCCTCGCATCGTGGGCGAGTCGTCGAAGAGCGACCTGACCTCCGCGACCGCCCAGGCGATGCTCCGGCTCTTTAACCAGGGTGATGTCGATCTGGACCCAGTGGCAATCGCTCATCTCCACCGGTTTCTGAGTAAGCGAGAGCGGTCATCGAGGACGAAGCTCCCAGCAAAGCCGGTTGTCATCGGGGCCAAGGCTCCCGAGTGGCTGGAGGCACTGAATGGGCGGAATATCGTGCTCGTCGACCTGGACGGAACGCTGTACGACGCCATGAGTTGCCACGGCATACGCGGCGACCATGGCGCCTCCGAGGACTGCCCCCATGTGCGCTACGACACGATGTCACTCATCCAGGATGCATGTGAGCGACACGATGCGGTTCCGGTCGTCCTCTCTTGGAGGCCGGGGATGTACGAATTCAGCAAGGAATGGTGCGAGGAGATCAGCCTGGACCCGGTGGCCGTACTTGTCCCCGGGTCGCCTGATGCCAAGGGGCTCGAGCTCGACGCAAAGTCCTCTGGAGGTCAGACCGGGTTCAAGACTGGGGTGATTGCGTCACTCGACCAGCTGGGCGCACCTCTGGTGGCGAGCTTCGAAGACAACCACGATGTACTGCGAACGATGCGTCAGTACGGCGTCCCTGAGCTGTTCCGCATCCCACGGCTGGTTGATCTACACAGTCACGAGTGGTGGGCGGGTTATATGGGCGCGCCAGAGCCGAAGGAAAGTTGGTTCCAGCGTGTTCGAGCTCGGCTCCGACGGAACTAATCGACAGTCTCGAAGGCTGAGGCTGGGTTGACCTCGGCCTGTCCATCGGTAAATCCGTGGAGGTACGCTTCGCGCAGTTCGTCTCCAAGTACCTCCGAGTTGGGGTCCGGAATGCCAGCAACTCCGTCGCTGACGCCCGCCTGGTAGGCAAGGTCGAGTTCAGAAAGTGGTTCGGCGGTCAAGTGGTCGGTCATAGTTGTCCTTCCCATCGGCCGCGAGTCGGCTTATCCCTCGGCCATCGCCTTGGCGATCGCCCGTCGGTCCCGACATGCCGCGCGGTTCTCGACGCGCCGGGGGTTCGACTGACGAACGGAGCGGCCGCGCCAGGAGGCGAGGTCCCCGCCCTCGGCGAAGAATCGTTCCCGAGCAGAGCCGTGCGCGCCCTTGAGCGCACTATGCATGCCAGCCGGTTTCTTCTTCTTCTTCGCCATCGAGCAGTCTCCGTTCTTATTCACATAACATCCTAACACGGGAGTGAAGCGAATCGGGGAATTCGCTGATATCCGTGGGTTCGAGAGCGGCTGCCGGCAGGCAATTCCGCATCGCCGACCATGCTGGCGTCGGGGTATGGCTTGGTGCATGAGTGCCAACCATCGAGCAGGCGACCGACCGTGACCCAGGTCTATTGTCAGTTCAAGACCAGCAAGGGAAAGCCGTGCAAGAACCCGGTGACCCCATGGTCGAGCCGGTGCGCCGCCGGCCACCTCATCGAGCCAGCTCGGTGGAATCCGTATAACGAAGTCAGGCCAGAGGAAGTCTGGGACGCCACGTGGGTCATCGTCGACGAAGACGAGCTCTACAACGAATGGGCTGGTGTCGGCGAAGAGTCGCCGGACCCCGAGCCGACAATCGATCCAGAAGCACCGACCGTCGATGACGCTTCGCCCGAACCCGAACCGACTCCTGAGCCGGAAGATAATGAAGCAGCCCCTGATGTCGACCCGCCGGAAGGCTCTGACGCGATGATTCCGCCGCTGACGGGACCCGATGAAGTCGGCACCACGGAGAGTTCCCCACAGGGGTTTCAGCGTCCCGCTGGCGGAAAGCCGGTGCAGAAGCAGCCTGGCCATGAGTTCTTCTTCGAAGGGAAGAAGGGTGGCCACCCCGCATGGCAGGACCCCATGAAGGCGGTCTTTCACTGGATCCTTGGACTGCTCGGCGGTTT
>Ga0164296_1003223_pt1 | contig 15551 bp, 13 predicted proteins | sample GEODES057metaG_FD_113533 | JGI IMG/M metagenome (GOLD analysis project Ga0164296, IMG submission 113533) | Dystrophic lake water microbial communities from Trout Bog Lake, Wisconsin, USA - GEODES057 metaG | ecosystem: Environmental > Aquatic > Freshwater > Lake | place: USA: Trout Bog Lake... | reverse complement strand
CTAATATAGGAATTGCTTAGCTATTATGTTCCAGCTCAACTTTTCGTTTACATATTTTACTCCGAGCCGACCCATTTCTTTTCTTAATTCTGAGTTGCCGATGAGTCTTTTCAAAGCCGTTTTCAGTTCTTCCAGGCTTCCGCCTTTTATCAATATTCCATTGCCATAACTTGTTCTTTCAGGCATATGATCGCTGCAAATGATCGGGCATCCGCAGGCAGAAGCATCAATGGTACTTGTAGTTAAACTATCCGGCCAGGTGCAAATATCAGCAGCATTATACAGCATTGGCAGCAGTTGTTGCGTTACTGCCGGTTTTAAAATTACCCTGCAGACTGAAGATGCTATTTTATTATCCAGTAAAATTTTATAGTCCGCATCCATTCCTCCTACTATGCCAAGAACTACTTTATAGTTGCCCCTTACATCTGGATCATTTAACGCGTCAATGATCAGGTGTACTTTTTTTTCAGGATAAATTTTGCCCGTATATAGCACCAGTATTTCATCTTCATTTATTTCAAAATACTCGCGGCCCTGTAGCCTTAGTTCATTGCTGCAAGTGAAAAGGTCGGTGTCTGAACCCAAAATCACAAGGCTTGTCTTAGGGCCGCTTAACCCAAATTTCTCGCTCATCACATCCATTACCGAAGGAGTGATCCCGATAATTTTATCGGCCACCCGGAGTATTTTTTTTGCAAAAAGTGTTCTAAAAAGCCAGAAAGCAAACTCAGCCTTTTTACCCTTGCGTAAAAAAAAATCAGCTGTGTGGTCATCTATAATAATCCGGCAATTTAGTTGGTTTGCAAAAAACAATGCGCGTACGGTCTGATAATTAAATACACCATGCAATACTAATATATCGGGTTTTAATTCGAGCAGTTTCTTTTTAAAACCCCTGAGCCATATTAACCCTGTAAGTTTTTTATCGGTTCCTTTAAGCCTGTGAACTGGGACATTAAAACCGTTATAAAACACACCCGTGCCGATATATTTTTCACCGATAAGGTGTTTAACTGTATTATCGTAATCCGGATAATCAAAATGAACATCAGAAGAAATATAATGAACTTCATGCCCCATTTTTGTCCATTCCTTACCCAAATAATAATCCTGATAACCCAGCTTATCCTGATAATGAACATTTACGCTTACTATTCTCATACAGTTTAATCAGTTATTGGCTAATGCTTCGAGTAACATTAATCTATGCTTACGTGATGTACTTTTTCCCACCTTGCAATATTGATCATTCGCCATTTAACGTTAGGGTCATCAAAGGGGGGCAGGTTTCCATCGAAAATTTTTGAAAGTATCTCAGATTCCCTGATATACTTATCTGCCTCATTAAAATGATCGAACCATAATTGCGTAGGGGCATTGAAACCGAACTTTCTTTTCCTCCAGGTTATTTCCTGGGGAAGTATCGGATCCATTGATTGACGGAGGATGTATTTCGACCAACCAGCTTTAATTTTAAATTCATTGTTCATCGATAAAGCCATTTCCACAAAATTCCAATCGAGGAAAGGCAGCCTCGTCTCTATGGAATTAGCCATAGAATTTTTATCCTCAAAACGCAGCAATGAAGGTAATTGGGTGCTAAAAATTTCAAGTTGCTGCAGATCGCGGATGTTTTTATAGGAATCGGCGATATGCCTGATGGTTGAAGGCTCTATAAACTCCCGGTATTTCGGCGATAAATGGCTAAATCTCCATAAATTTCTGCGGTATCGAACTGAAAAGGAGGTAAAATAGAGATAGTACTTAAATATTGAAATTGCCGAGGTACCAAAATGATCTTTCGCATTCAGCACATTATTTAAAAGTCGCGATACGGGCAATGCTTTAAAATAAGCGCCCAGGTACCTTTCATAACCGAGCAATACCTCATCGGCGCCCTGCCCATCCAATAATACAACCACACCATTTTCACGGGCCTTTTTCATCACAAAATGTTGCATATAAACCGAGGGGCTTATAAAGGGTTCATCCTGGAGGTAGATCACGTCATCCAGGAAGAATAAAAAATCCGCTGATGTTGGTGTAGTTACCAGCCATTTCAGATCGCAGTGGTCGACCACCATTTTGGCATATAACGATTCATCCTGTGCTAAATCAACCGATTGCGCCGTTATCGCAGAAAATTTTTCTTGCTCATTCTTATACTTCCCCCCTGCCAGCGATGCAACAAATGAACTATCCAGCCCGCCACTAAGACAGGTGCCCACCTTCACATCAGAACGCAGGCGCCAATCAACAGATCGGTTAATTTCTTCCTTAAACAATTCAAGGGTATCCTGTTCATTTAATTTGCCGATATCGGCATTCAGCGTGATCTCATAATATTTTGTGATCTCGAATTTATCCGAATCCAAATGATAGATCAAATTGTGCGAGCCCGGTAGTTTTTCAACTCCGTCAAAAAAAGTCTGGCTGTTATGATCGATCAGGTTGAAGATCATATAGTCCAACAAAACGTTCCGATTGGCTTTCCAGCTTTCTTTAAATTTTTTAAACTGTTTGATCTCGGACCCGAATATAAACTGACCATTTATTGTGGTATAATAAAAAGGTTTTACACCAAACCGATCCCGCGAACAAAAAACAATATTTTGCTTTTTATCGTGAATGGCAAATGCCCACATGCCATTAAAACGGCTTACACAGGCTGCACCCCATTCTTTATAAGCTACTAAAATAACCTCAGTATCAGTTTGGGTTGCAAAAGCATGTCCTAATTTTCGCAATTGTTCCCTGATCTCGATATAGTTATAGATCTCGCCATTAAATGTAATAACAAATTCATCGCCAAAGTACATGGGTTGATGCCCGGCTTTGCTCAGATCGATAATTGAAAGTCGCCTGTGTCCAAATCCCAGTTTTCCATCAACATAAAACCCTTCACCGTCAGGGCCCCGATGGGCGACAGAACTGGTCATGATTTTTAACTGTGCTTCGTCAACCGGGCTATTATTTTGGTTGATTATTCCTGCAATGCCACACATAATTAATTTAAGGTTTATTAAAAAAGGCTATCAATTTCGTTTTATAGTAGAAGACAGCTTTAAAAAACATTAACCAATTGAACGAAGTGATGCAATAAAACGCAATCGCAATTTTTTTTAAATGAAATTTTAAGTCTCTCAATAGGATGCACTGGGTAAAGTCAAATAGGGTTCACGCAAATAAATAGCTGATGATGGTACGGTTTAAATATTCCAATATGGAGTAAAGGTTTTTTTGCAAAAAAAGCTTTTTACGGAAGTTTTATTGCCCGATAATAAATTTTTTTTCCCTTTAATCAACATTTGGTTTATTTAACATTTTTCATGGCATCAAGTATCAGGTTGCCATAATTAGCAAGCATGCTATTAAAGTAGGTGCCGAAATCGGCTGCACCCGAAGCATTAAATTCGTTTACGAGTGGTGCCGATTTTACGCGATAAAAATAACCATCAGCGCCCCACCAAATAAGCCCGTCAACGTGCTTATTATTGTAACTAGTAGTCAATATTTTTGTGATAAAGTTCCTGAAATCGTCCTTCGGAACCAATTGTAAACCAATAGTACGGTTGCTGTCATGGTATCGGTGCCAAACAAATGGCAATACCGGTTTGTTAAATTGCACCCCCAATTTCAATGCCTCATTGATATTATCTGCCGCATAGGCTTCGTTATCGTTGGGTGTAAACCTGCCATCCTGATAATAAATATACACGGAAGGAAAAAGAATATCGCATTGCTGCAACAGAGCCGCTGTTTGCTGGTTGGAAGACATCCACTTGCTATTCCTGTTATAATAGGTTGTAAATGGTATAAAATAAAAACCCCATTTGATATTAGGACGCAAAGTTTTGGCTAACTGAATAGCTTTGCTGAACTCGTTGATTGACCTTTTAAATTCAGTACTTGAAGTATCTTTTGTAAGATTATTCAACATATCTCCTTCCCAGTCCAAAGAAGCTATTCCACTTGCCGAACTGTCAGGATAGGCTGCAACAATAGCCTTCGTTAAGGTTGCAATATTACATTTGTGGCTATTTTCAGGATCAATTACCCCACCATCAAATAATGCAACCTGTTGAATATGCATATCGTTCAAATATTTTTGGCCAGCAGCATCAATGTTATTCATACACACATACAGCGAAAAATGCCTTGCCGGGGTTTGGGCATTTGCTCCGTTAAAACTGAGTGCAAATACGATAGCGAATATGACGTAAACCAACTTATGAACTGATTTTTCTTTTTTCATGATGCTTTTGAATTTCAAAATTTATTTTAACAACTACCTTGAAATGTGGTCGGATAATCGGATATATTAATGTTAAAAGGTCAATACCATCCCATTCAAACTTCAGCCTTTCTAATTAACGAAAGGCGTTTTTCTTTTGCCAGTTTCTGTTGAAAAAAAAGCGTGTTTGTTAAAACAAGCAGGTACCAAAACGGATAATCAGCGTATATACCGCCTGCAAACATCGAACTCAACAGCTGCATTCCGAACAACACCGCAACCCACGAAGTTGTTTGACTCTTGAGGAGCGAATTTGTTTGAATACAAGATTTTATGATTGTGATCACATGGATAAGCCCTCCAAATAAGCCACATGCCATTAAGGCTTCAATAACCAGATTATGCGGATAGGTGTGCAAAGTGCGCTCTTCAATCAGGTCGCCTGCTATCGGGTTATGTATAAACTGATCCCATCCCCCTTTCATCAATTGCAAGCGTATTTCATCGCTTTGATTACTGCTTCCAACGGTTGACTGCAGCACTTTTGTAATATTATTAAATACCGGCAGATCAAATGAAATTACCAGTGATATCAACAAAAAGGTAACGGCAATTAAACTTAATATTTTTGAATAAACTGATTTTAGCGAATTGTAAAACAACAGGATCAGCATGATCAGGAAATCGATGATCGGTCCCCGCGACAATGAAATGACCAATGTCCAGAGGCCCAGGGGCAAGGGCAGTAAAAACAGTATTGCCGTAAGGCCGGCTTTTCTGTTCCTCATAAATAACACCAAACTTAAAATAGCAAGTGACCCGCCGACAAGGCCATAACTTATAGGATTTAAAAAATCGTTCCCCTGCGCCCGCACCTCACTGAATTCATCCGTATTGCCAATATTTTGGAACAGTCCTAAAATATTTACGATAACACATAGAATATAAGAAATGGTCAATGCCATTACCCCAGTTTTATAATTGATGACCGCCCTGAAAGCAAGCATCGGTATAAAACAAACACCCAGGCCGAATAGCCAATAAGTTGATAAGGGTGTAACTATGATGTCGGCGTTAAACAAACTATCATAGCTCAGCCTGATAAAATACATTACCCAAAAAAGGATGATCAGGCCAATGGCTATATTTCGCCCATTAGCTTTAACAACTTTGAATTTTATGATTACTATGATACTTAGCAAAAGATAGAGTGCACGAAATGGTATTGAAAACCATTGCGATTCAGTTGTATTTAATAATCCCGGTATAAATGAAACTACGGGATATCCGAAAAGCCCAAGGCTGATAAGAAAGACCTGGTACCAATTAATCTTTTCGGTTGCTTTTTGGCTGCTAGCTATTTGCATCGATCAAAGCTAAATTACAAGGCTTTTTAACTCCCCAATAAATTAGAGAAACAAAACCTATTTGCGGATCAATTGAATTTTCAGCAATGATATTGCTAAAACCCCCTAAAGGTTTTAAGATGCTTTTCAGCGCACAGGCGAATTTGCTAAAATATTTATTCACGAGAAACTAAATACTATGGGTTTGCTTAGAAAAATCATAAGTGATATAAAGGCTAAGCATACTAAATATCGCATTATTGATCGAAAAAAATAACACAGACCAGTAAGCACTGTTAAGCAACCAATATGATACATAAATAAATAAAATACCTGAAAGCATATTAAAAAACTGCAGCCTCATATACATCTTTTGCCGGTGTACTACATAAAAAAGCACGCTTAATGGATAGGCTAAGAAATCAAATATCGTACTGAAGCAGATAATTCGTGCAAAATAGCCAGACTCAACCCAATTTTTACCGAATATCAAAACAAACAATTGCGGCGAAAAAATTGCAAGTAAGCTATAGATAGGAATAGCTAAAAAAATCAATTTTCGAAGCGTTGATAAATAAAGGCTGCGGCAACTACCGGTTGAGCGGATAATGTCGATGGCGTCGTTTCTAAAAACATTACCAATTGATGAGGTCAATACCACGCTGGGTACTTTCAGCATCCTGTTGGCGAGCGAGTAAAATCCAACCGTAGCAGAGTTAAAAATAATCGTAAAGATGATAGGAACGATCTGCTGGGAGGTAGTCAGCGAAAGATCGGAGATGAGCATGTACTTTGGAAAGTTTTTATACTCCTTAGCTATGGACAGGTATTCTTTCGGTTTACTGATGTGAAAAAATCCGGCGCGGTAAAATAGATAAGCAACCGGAATAATGGCCAGAAGCTCGGCCAGTACCAAACTGTATACCAGACCAAACTTTTTGTACCCAAGTACACCAAAAACGATATTAAGAATTACGCCAAGAATAACCAGCGCAGCATTGGCGGTCGAAACTATTTTATAGGCTTTAAACCGTTGGTTCCAATATTGCAGGGCGGTATATATCGCAATAGCGAAGGTTAGAACGGGTACCAGATAGGCAATAGGCAGATTTAAGAACTTGTTATGGGCCATTTGCGGACCGGCCCAGTTTTTCAATACAATAATAACGAACAGGTAAAAAACCGATACAAAAAACGACAGAAAAACGATCAGCCCTACAACCTTTGATGCTTTTTTATCACTTTCGGGCAGGCCCACCGCAAACTCATAACGACCGGTAGTTAGTATGGCAGCCACTACTGCAATACTGTTAAAAAGCGCCAGAATACCAAAATCAGTTGCTGAGAACAGTCGGGTTAAGATCGGCGAAGATAGAAACAGTAATAGCTGACTTATAATTGTACCCAGCGCAAGTGTGGATACATTCTTAAGAAACGGATTATTGAAAGCGCGATGAAAAATACTTTTACCCATTAACAGTTCCTGGTGCGACAGCCAATTCGATAGCAAAAAACTCCCTTATTTTACCGGCTACATAAATGATCTGTTGTTCTGTCAATTCCGGAAACAAGGGTAACGATAATATTTCATCCTGAAACTGACTGGCGATCGGAAAATCAGCCTGGCTATGACCAAGATATTCATAGGCTTTCATATTGGGTAAAGCAACCGGGTAATGAACAGCAGTCTCAATACCATTTTCTTTTAAAAATTCTGCCAGCTGGTTACGCCTTCCTGTGCGAATAACATACAAATGAAAAGTATGTTTAGTATCGGGCCTCACTTTTGGAAGGATAATATCATCGATGCCCTCCAAATGCTTATCATATAATCCGGCATTTTTTATTCTCAGGTCGGTCCACTTTAAAATATGTGGCAGTTTTGCATCCAAAATTGCTGCCTGTAAGCCGTCCATCCGGCTGTTTATACCTTCGATCTGGTGTTGATGCTTTTTTAAAGCGCCATGACGCGCATACATTCTCACCTTTAGGGCAAGTTCGTCGTTATTGGTTATGATGCAACCTGCATCGCCGTAGGCGCCTAAATTTTTACCCGGGTAAAAACTAAAAGACCCGGCATCACCAATAGTTCCTGCACGCCTGCCTTTAAACTCCGAAAAATGCGATTGTGCACAATCCTCGATGACGTATAAATGATGTCGCTTAGCAATTTCAACAATCGCTTCTATATTGCAGGCCTGTCCATGTAAATGTACCGGTACGATCGCCCTGGTTCTTGCTGTAATGGCCTTTTCAATGAGCTGCTCATTAATGGAATAATAATCGGGGTCGATATCTATAAATATCGGCGTGGCTCCTGCCTGGCTAATGGTTTCTGAACTGGAGATCCAGCTATTTGCAACCGTGATCACCTCGTCGCCCGGGCCCACACCCAACATCTTTAATAAGATATATAATGAATCGGTGCCATTGGCTACCGATATACAATGCTTAACACCGTAGGTAGCTGCAAAATTTCGTTCAAAGCTTTCAACATATTTGCCTCCTATAAATGCAGTTTCATTAATAACCTGTGCAATAGCTGTATCAATTTCGGATTGTATCGAAAGGTATTGAGCTTTGAGATCTACAAATGGTATTTTCATAACAATAAATAAAAAATCAGACTATTTTTCGAATCATTTTAGCCGGATTACCAGCGTAAACACCAGCTTCGGTGATATGCTTTGTAACAACGGCTCCAGCTCCAATAACCACATTGTCGCATATTTCAACTGGTAAAATGGTGGCATTAGAACCTATGGACACCTTATTGCCAATTCGTGTCGACTTCCAGAGCGATTTATTGCCCATTGCTGGTCCGCCACCACTAAACAGATCATTAACGAACATTACGCCATGCCCAATAAAACAATCATCGCCGATGCTTACTAATTCGCAAACAAAGCAGTGTGATTGTATTTTACAACGCCTGCCGATAGTTACATCCTTTTGTATCTCGACAAATGGTCCTATGAAGGTATTTTCGCCAATATTGCACCCGTAAATATTTACAGGCTGAACTACTTTTACATTCGGTCCAAAGTTTACATCAACTATTGCTGACGAAAACAAGATAGGTTGCTGCGGGTTAGGCATTTTTTACAGACTGATATATCTTATCAATTATTTCAACTGTTTTCAGTCCCTCGAACGAACTGGTTGAAATCGGGCGATCATTTACCAATACTTCGATCAGGTTTTCGTAAACCTTGTCATGATTTGACATGGATCCCTGGTAATTTCCGTAATTGTTCGGCTTATTGCCTTCCGGCAGATTCTCAACCTTATAACCTTCAATATTCTGGTATTCCAATTCGTTAAGGTACTGCCCGCCGATCTTTACTGTACCTTTTTCTGCAAATATGGTGAATGATCCCTCCATGTTCTTTCCGTAACTATTTACGGTATAATTGATGGTACCAATGGCACCATTATAAAACTGGATGATAACGGCACCGGTATCTTCAAATTCGATAATGTTTTTATGTGCATAATTGCCCGTAAATGCCTGCGCATATTTAACGTCGCCAATAAGCCAATATAACAAATCGATAAAGTGGCTGAATTGTGTGTACAATGTTCCGCCATCCAAATCGTTGGTGCCTTTCCATGAATTGTTGTAATAATCAAAATTCCTGTTCCAGAAGCAGCTTAATTGCACACTATATATTTTACCAAGTTTACCAGATTCTATTACTTCTTTAATGGCAGCTACCGGAGGATTAAACCTATTCTGCTTGATGGCAAAAAGCCTTTTATTATTGCGCTCTGCCGCCTTTATCATTTCACCGCAATCGGCCACATTAATAGCCATTGGCTTTTCACACAACACGTGAAATTTGGCGTTCAAAGCTTTTATACTATGTTCGGCATGTAAGCCATTCGGGCTGCATATAGCTACTACATCAATATGCTTTTCGTTGGCAAGCAGGTCGTCGACATTATAATAGGCTTTAGCATTATATTTAGCAGCAAGTTCATTGGCCTTTTCAGGCACCACATCACAAACAGCAAGGAGTTCGCCATTATTCTTTATATGTTCAGCGTGTCTTTGTGCGATACGGCCACAACCGATGATCGCAAATTTTATTTTTGTCATTTAGTATTTAATTCAAAATTATGCCGAAAACCCTGTTCACAAAATTAGGATATACTTTTTATAATTGCGTCCTGAATAACAAATCAAAGTCGGCAATCCACCATTTCACGCGGCAAAATTGCCTTGGTATCAAAAATGATAGATGAGCTGTCTTCACATATTTCGCGAAAATTCATCAGTTTGAACTGATCGTGGGCAACAGCCAATACAACCGCATGATAACCTTTAACTGGTTCGGTAACAAGGTTAAAACCAAATGCCGATCGTACTTCTTTAGCATTTGCCCAGGGGTCATAAACATCCACATTTAATCCAAATTGCGTCAGCTCCCTGTAAATGTCAATGACGCGGGTATTTCGAATATCCGGACAATTTTCTTTGAATGTTATACCAAGGATAAGCACCCGCAGGCCCGCAATTTTATGATTTCGACCAACGAGCAGTTTGACCAGCTTATTTGCCACAAATAAACCCATATCTTCATTTACCCTTCGGCCGGAAAGGATGACCTGAGGATAATATCCCAGCGATTCAGCTTTATGGGCCAGGTAATAAGGATCAACGCCTATGCAGTGTCCGCCCACTAAGCCAGGTTTAAATTTCAAAAAATTCCATTTTGTACCGGCTGCCTCCAGCACATCGTTGGTATCAATTCCTATACGGTCAAATATCATCGCCAACTCGTTCATAAAGGATATATTGACATCCCTTTGTGCATTTTCTATTGCCTTGGCTGCTTCTGCAATTTTAATACTTTGAGCCCGGTAGGTGCCAGCCTGAATGATCGATGAATATAAGCTTTCTACAATTTCAGTCGCCTCTTCATTTGAACCCGAAATCACTTTGGTTATCGTAGTTAGGGTATGTTCTTTGTCGCCCGGACTCACTCGTTCAGGCGAATACCCTACTAAAAAATCGCTGTTACATTTTAAACCGGATGCGCTTTCTAAAACCGGGATACAGTCCTCTTCGGTACATCCGGGATATACGGTTGATTCGTAAACTACCAGGTCGCCTTTTTTCAGGTAACGCCCAATCATTGTAGTAGCTGCCAACAACGGTCCCAGATCGGGCGAATTAAATTTATTGACAGGGGTTGGAACCGTGATAATATAAATATTACATTGGGCCAATGAACTCTCATCAGCACTAAGGCAGATGCCATTCCCCTTACTTTCGATCGAACGTTTTAACCGATTCAAAGTTGCCACGTTAACCTGCATCGTACTTTCATTTCCTGAAAGCAATTCATTAACCCTGCCTGGGTTATTATCGTAGGCAAGCACCTTATATTTTTTTGCAAATGCTATACCCAATGGCAATCCAACATAACCGAGTCCAATAATGGCTATTTTGCAGGATTCAGGATTTTTAAGCGGCCCGAATAATGTATTTAATGATTGCAAATTACTCATAGAACTTCAGTTTAACCCATTCTCAAAATAACCCTGATGGCTCTTTACCCCCAACTGAAGGTCTGACATAATTGCCCTTTATTTTTTGCCTAACAATTTACTCAGCCTTTTTGATTTCTTTTCTTCTTTTTCATCAGAATAATAGCCACCATATCCGTAACCATAACCATACCCATAGCCGTAACCATAGGTTCTGTTCATTTCGATAGAATTGATGATAATATTGAGGCTGTTAAACTTTTTAGACCGGTAAAGATTATCAATCGCAAAAATTTGGCTCTTCGCGGTATAATTATGTCTAACTATAAAGAAAGTAACATCAGCAAATTTGGCTAATATTTGAGCATCGGTAACCAGGCCAACCGGCGGTGCATCGAGGATGATGTAATCAAATTGTTCTTTTAACTTTTCTATCAGTAATCCGATCTGGCCGTTAACAAGTAATTCAGCAGGGTTTGGTGGAATAGGTCCACAGGTAATGATGTAGTAATTTTCCTGTTGTTCAACTGGCTTTAATATCTTATCGAAGCTGGTCTTATTGATCAGGTAATTTGACAAACCATTTGTGTTTTCCATTTCAAGTCCGGAGTGCAATTTCGGCTTACGAAGATCCAACTCCAGAATAACTACCTTTTTACCCGACATAGCTATACTGGCACCCAGGTTAACTGAAATAAACGACTTCCCTTCTCCGCTGATACTCGAAGTAAATAAAATAACTTTCTGGTTCTCTTTGGGTAACACAAATTGAAGATTTGTACGTAAGGCACGAATCTGTTCGGCAACCATTGACCGCGGCTTACTCGATACTAAAAGACTACCCGGATCATTAGATTGAGATATCTCGCCTATTATCGGCATGCTGGTGATTTTTTCGATATCCTGCCTCTTGGAAACTCTGAAATTTAAAGCATCTTTCAGGTAAATAATCAACATCGGAATCGCAATACCAGCGAGAAAAAACAACAAGTAAACTGCTGGCTTAATAGGCTTTACTGGCAATTTACTGCTACGTACGTTGTCGATAGTACGGCTGTCAGCCGCAGTAGAAGCCACTTTCATTTGAACTTCTTCCTTCTTTTGCAACAAGTAAGTATAAATGGTATCTTGTAAGCGTTGTTTTCTAAGCACATCCAACAGGCCCCGCTCCTCTCCTGGCACTTGCTTTATAGAACCTTCAAATTGTTGATTCTTTTGTTGAAGTTGATTTTTTGTGATCTCGAGTCCACGGCGCAAATTGATCACAGCTACATTTATCTGCTTTTTCAGCGCTGTAATCTGATCGTCGAGCGAAGTGATGATCGGATTTGTTATGGTTACTGTTTGCAAAAGACTTAGCCTTCTTTGCTGAGCCTCTCCCAGATCGGCTACAGACTTAAGCAAGGTGGGATCTTCAATACCCAACATAGAAGGCAGATTGCCTGGTGCATCATTTTTGGCCCTAAGATAATTCTCGATATTATTCAGCACATTTATTTGTATCTGAACCGTTGTCAGCTGGGCATCATTATCGCCAACGTGCTCTAACAAAATCTCGGACTGAGAACCGATATTGGTTATTTTATTATGAGATTTATAATCTTCAACCTTTTGTTCAACATTGTCCAATGTTCCTTCCAAATCTTTCAAACGCTCATCGATAAAACGCTCGGTATTTGTATTCAATGAATTTTTATCGTCCTGAGCATCTTTATTATACTGCTTAACTAACGTTGCTAATATATCTTTACCTCGTTCAGGAATAGCATCTTCAATAGAAATTTTCAGAACTGTGGCTTCTTTACTAACAGGTTCAACCCTTAATTGGCCACTATAATTCTCGATCAGATTATCTATATCATTAAACTCAACATTATATAGGTCATTAAAAGCGCCTTTCCATTTTGGTTTGCGGGTAATTAATATTTCACCTGCGCTGACATGAAATGGGAAATTCAGCTTCACTTTTTTTCCATTGACTTCTGCAAACACCGTATCAATTAATCGGATAGCATATTTCTTACTGAAGTCATCACTTGAATCTGGCCTTAATAATTTAACCTCGAAAGGAACATAACCGTATTGCTCCCTTTTCCTGACTCCCTTGACGGTAAAATAGGACGTTTGCAGGTTCAGGGTTTTGATTACTTTTTCTAATATATCTTTGGTTTTTAAAATCTGGACCTCGTTGTCGATGATCTTGTCTGAGGTAAATAAATTCAGATCCTGCAACAAATCGTTCGAGCTACTGGGCCCGGATTTATCGGGTTTAATTAATAGATCGGTCTCAATTTTATATTTGGGGGTAACTAATTTTAAATAGACATAGCTTAGACATAAGCAAATTATCACGGAAAGTAATATCCATTTCCAATATCTCAAGAAACTGTAAAATTTTTCGATAAATTCATTATCCTGGTACTCAGGTCTAACAGAATCTTCTAATTCTTCGTTTGAATACATCTTTTAATTAAATAAAATAATAGCGGACTATTATTTTTTACTATAAATAAATATAATAGATATGAGCGAAAGAGCACTTAAAACGGTTGGCAAAAGCTGATAAATCTTATCGGATTCCGCGATCTTTCCCTTGCCTGGCTCCACATATACAATATCATTACTATGCAGGTAATAATAGGGCGAATGGAAAATATCCCTGCTATTTAGGTTTACTGAACCAAAAACCTGCTTGCCATTAACATTCCTTATCACCAAAACATTATCTCTTTTACCGAAAATTGTCATGTCGCCGGCAAGGCTCAACGCTTCAGTAATTGTTATCGTTTCGTTTGGAATAACATACACCGACGGCCTTGCGACTTCTCCCATTACTGATATTTTATAATTAAGAAATCTAACATTAACTGTTGGGTCCTTTAGATAAAATCCAAGCTTGTTTTTTAAGGTATCCCGGGCTTCAGACGTAGTTAAACCTGCAAGTTTTACGACACCCACAAGCGGCAACGATATTTTCCCTTCAGCGTCTACCAAATACCCTGGCGCATTCGTTTGGCTTAGAGCAGAAGTATTGTTGCCCGAGGCCGCAGACTGAGTATTGATGAGGTCGCTTTCTGAAGCGACCGGCGTTGACGAATACGGATTAAAAAAACTGCTGGCAACAGGATTTAACGATCCTATCGGGATAGACAAGATATCACCTGGCTGAATCTTAGGAATATAGGCCTTTGCTAAGGTTATTGTATCCGACTGATTCATGGCCTTTTGAAAATACGCGATTTGCTTTTGCTGAACGCATGAAGACAAACAGAATATAATGATGATGAGGAGAGAATTAAGATTAAAGATTGTTTTTTTCATGGAAAGGGTTAGCCAACCTCTTGCTTTAAATGGCATCAAAAATAGTTTTTTTTGCTAAGATATAAAATATTGTTTCAACGGGCCTTAGCTCCTTTTCCGCCGAAATATTTAACAATTGCAATAACTTGATCATTTTTCATTTTCAAAAAAATTATCCTTTACGTCGTCTATTTCCCTTCTATCCCGCTTTGTAGGTCGCCCGGTTCCACGGTCGCGCTTGAATACTGGAGCTTGAAACATTGATTTGAACTGATTTGTTTGCTCCAATGGCGTTTCATCAGCAAAAAAATTGATCACACTTTTGGCATCCATCCTGTTTTCAAGCAGGCCCGTCACCCGAATCGTTTTCCTTTCTGCACCTTTTGATACCAGGTAAACCTCCCCTACTTTAACTTCATGTGAGGCTTTGATGTTTTGTCCTTCCAACTTTACCCTTCCTGCTTTGCATGCCTCTGTGGCCAGGGTACGCGTCTTAAATAATCGTATCGCCCAAAGGTATTTATCTATCCTTAGTTTTTCTTTTTCCGGCATACTTTCGGTTATGAATTCTTTTAAATCTTCTGCTAAACTTACGCAAAAAATTGCCTCAGCAAATCTGCTTCAAATTCCTTTAATTTGTCGAAAGTTTTAATATTCTGATGCAAAACCTGAAAAAATTAATTGAAGATGCCTGGATAGACCGGACACTTTTAGCTAACCACGATTATACTACCGCGATTGAAACTGTAATAGACAGGCTGGATTGCGGCGAAATTCGGGTAGCCGAACTTATTGGTAACCGCTGGCATACAAACGAATGGATAAAAAAAGCGGTCATCTTGTATTTCCCTATCAGGCAAATGGCCGAAATTGAAGTTGGGCCATTTGTATTTCATGATAAAATGAAATTAAAGACCGACTATAAAAAAACCGGTGTCCGGGTAGTACCGCATGCTATCGCACGCTATGGCGCTTATTTGGCAAAGGGTGTAATTATGATGCCATCGTATGTCAATATCGGTGCCTATGTTGACGAAGGTACCATGGTTGATACCTGGGCAACTGTAGGTTCTTGTGCACAAGTTGGCAAACACTGCCATTTAAGCGGCGGCGTTGGTATCGGTGGTGTACTGGAGCCAATACAGGCATCGCCGGTAATTATTGAAGATAAT